>Ga0163199_1002907_pt1 | contig 10419 bp, 9 predicted proteins | sample PL_2010_150m_FD_113537 | JGI IMG/M metagenome (GOLD analysis project Ga0163199, IMG submission 113537) | Freshwater microbial communities from Powell Lake, British Columbia, Canada to study Microbial Dark Matter (Phase II) - PL_2010_150m | ecosystem: Environmental > Aquatic > Freshwater > Lake ...
AATTTATAGTGGAATAAGATCTAAATTTATGGATTCGAAAAAATTATCAATTGAAATCCTCGGAATGACTTGTGCCAGTTGCGCTGTTATTAACGAAAAAGAACTTTTGAAAACAAAAGGGATTTTGAGCGCGAATGTCAATTTTGCGACCAAAAAAGCGTCTGTCGAATATGACGCGGATATTTTGGGAGAAGAGGATGTGAAGAAAATAATCATCCGTAATGGTTATCAAATCGGGGAAAATGAAACGCACGGTACGAAACACGAAATGAATAAAATGGACGATGAGCATAAACATTACAATGGGGATATCAAAAAAAAATGGCTGGCGTTCTTGGGTTCTGCCATTTTGAGCGCGCCTCTTCTTCTCGGCATGTTTTTCAAGATTGAGACGGGAGTTTTGATCTTGAAAATCGATCTTATCATGTGGCTGTATCTTTTTCTTGCGACAGTGGTTGTTTTCTTTTTCGGCTGGCGCTTTCACCGGATGGCCTTTATGCAAGCCAAAAAAATGCGGGCCAATATGGACACTTTGATTTCATTGGGCACACTCACGGCCTATTTTTATAGCCTGTGGGCGATATTTTCCGCGCGCGTTGGATACCTAGAATCTGCGGCGCTGATTGTCACTCTGATTCTTCTCGGAAAATATTTTGAAGCGAAAAGCACGGGGCAAGCCGGAGAAGCGATGCGAAAATTGATGGAGCTCGGAGTGAAAAAAGCGAGGCTTAGTATCAATGGCGAAGAAAAAAAAGTAAATATTTATGAAATTCGGGTCGGCGATACGATCATTGTCCGTCCGGGAGAAAAAATTCCACTGGATGGGATCGTGGTCGAGGGAGAATCCAGTATCGACGAATCGATGTTGACCGGTGAATCGCTTCCGGTGGAAAAGAAAAAGTTTTCTTCGGTGTTCGGTGCGACATTGAACCAGGACGGAGTACTCAAGATCAAAGTGCTGCATATCGGGGGCGATACTGTTTTAGCGCAAATTATTAGAACTGTCGAAGAGGCCCAAGCCGGCAAAGCGCCGATCCAGAAGCTGGCCGACAAAATATCGGGGATTTTTGTGCCATCGATAATCTTCATCGCTCTCCTCGCTTTTTCCGGCTGGTTTCTTTTCAATCATAATTTCGCGGCGGCAATGATAAACGCCGTGGCGGTTCTGGTGATCGCTTGTCCTTGCGCTTTGGGACTGGCCACGCCGACGGCCATTATGGCCGGAACGGGGAGAGGGTCGCGGAGCGGAATTCTTTTTAAGACTGGAGAAAGTTTCGAAAGAACCAAAGACATAACGATGATTGTTTTTGACAAGACCGGAACGCTGACAAAAGGAAGGCCGGAAGCGCAAAAAATAATCAGTAATCCGGAGCATAAATTTACGGAAGATAAAATTCTGAAAATCGCCGCGAGTCTGGCCAAAAATTCCGATCATCCATTGTCCAAAGCCGTAATGAATTATGCCGGGAAAAGAGTCATAAGATTTGCGGAGCTAGAAAGCGTTAAAGAAATAAGAGGAAAAGGGATAAAGGCCGATTGCATGGAGCATAAAACAGCTTTGCTTTTGGGAAACAAAAAATTGCTGGAAGAAAATAATTTAGATACAAAATGGGCGGATGGAATTATTAGTGACGAAAAGTTAGGAACGGGAACACGGCTTTTCGTAGCGCATGGAAACCAGGTTATCGGAGCTATTATGGTCGCCGATGAGATTCGGGACGAATCAAAAAAAGTGATTGGGGAACTCAAGAAAATGGGACTCGAGATCGCGATGATAACCGGGGACAACAAAAAAACCGCCGAAGCGGTGGCGCAGCAACTCGGGATCGGGAAAGTTTTGGCGGAAGTTCTTCCATCGGAAAAATCAGCGGAAATAAAAAAACTCCAAGAGCGGGGTGAAAAAGTTATTTTTGTCGGCGACGGCATCAACGACGCGCCGAGCCTTGTGCAAGCGGATCTTGGAATCGCAATGGGAAGCGCGACCGACATTGCCAAAGAAGCCGGTCAGATAATCCTCATTCAAAATAATCTTGAGAAAGTGGTGGAAGCGATCAAAATTTCCCGCCTCACTTTCAAAACGATCAAACAAAATCTTTTTTGGGCCTTTGCCTATAATGTCATCGCCATTCCTCTGGCCGCGGCCGGGTTTTTGAGCCCGATTATCGCCGCCGCCGCGATGGCGTTCAGCTCGGTCTCGGTAGTGACAAATAGTCTCCGAATTTACCGGAAATAAAATTTACAGAATATCTTTTTTAGCAAATTTTATTTTTCCTAATTTTTTGATATAATTAACCCAGAATCGCTGAAAATATGAAATCCAGGAAATCAAAAAAATATAAAAAAACAAAACTGAATCTATTCCAAGAAGTTGACTTTAAGCCGAAAAGCGCAGAGATGGCAGCGCTAGTTTTAGTTTGTGCCGTGGTCTTTGGGATTTCTTTTTCTGGGAGTGGAAAACTTTTGTATGATTATGGCCAAAAAAAAGGAAGAAGCGCGCTAAGCAGCAATCTGGAAATGCAGATTGTCAAGAGCGCTATTGCGGCCGAGAACCAAAACAAGGAAAATACTGCGGGCGCCGAAGAAAATGTGCCTTCTGGGGAAAGCAGAGATTCCAAAGTGATGGTAGAAGTGACCAATTCAGAGTTATTAGCTCAAGCGGACAGAAAGGCAAAAGCAAGTAGAATCGCGAGACAACGCGCTGCGGAGAGAGCTCTAATCAATAATGCCCCGATTCTTGCCGGGCCGACTGCAAAGCTTCCTGATGGAAAGCGGACTTGCCCGCTGAAACACCCCCGGCCGTCGAGCCGGGGCGGCAAACCGCATGTTGATGAAGATTGCTGTGCCGACTATGATGAATACCCCAATCCCCGGTGTGATTATTCTCCGGCACAGATGGCAGCTTTGAAAAAGCATTGAAGTTAAAATATCTTTTTGTATCTTTTGCAGTGGCAGGCGATTTTGGACAACCGAATAATTATCCTTTAGAATATAATCAGCAAATATGCCTGATTATTATTCATATATAAAGCATGATTTCGAGATATTCCACCAAGGAAATGAGCCAAATTTGGAGCAATGAAAACAAATTTCGCAATTGGGTGAAGGTTGAGACTGCCGTGCTGCAAGCCAAGGTGAATCTTGGTTTGCTTAAGGTAAAAATTCCAGAAAATCTGATTGAATCGATAAAAATCAATCCAGAGGAAATCAACCGGATCGAAAAAGAAATCACCAAACATGACGTTATTGCTTTTCTAATGCACACCTCTCCGCAGTTGCCGGAGGAATTGAGGCCTATTTGGCACGCCGGAATGACTTCCTACGACACGCAGGATACGGCCTTGAGTTTGCAATTGGCGGACAGCGTTGATCTGCTCATAAATCGCGTAAGAAAAATTAAGGAAGTTTTGAAGGGAAAAGCGTTTGAGTATAAAGATGTGGCGCAAATTGGCCGCACGCATGGCGTGCATGCCGAGCCGATTACTTTCGGCGTGAAACTGGCCAAATGGTATGACGAATTCGCGCGGCATGAAGATCGGCTGAAAAAATTGCGTGATCAGGTAGCTGTCGGAAAAATTTCCGGAGCGGTTGGAATGTATACGCTTGATCCGCATATCGAAGAAGAAACATGCCGGATCCTCGGCCTTAAACCGATTATTGCCACTCAAATTATTTCCCGTGATATCATTGCGGAATATGTTTCAGCGCTGGCAATTATTTCCGGGACGGTGGAAAAAATATGCGTGAACATCAGAACATTGCAGAGAACGGAAATACTTGAAGCGCAAGAATATTTCGATCCCCAGAATCAAAGAGGATCCTCGGCTATGCCTCACAAAAGAAATCCGATCTCATTCGAAAATTTGTCCGGTATGGCCAATATGATGCGGGGATACGCGGTGACAGCTCTTGGAGCAATCAGCACTTGGGATGAGCGGGATATTTCTAACTCGGGCCAGGAAAGAATATATTTGCCTGACGCGTCTATTCTTCTTGACTATATGCTGAATCGCCTGGCGGGCAGCCTGGAAAAACTGATCGCTTATCCCGAGAAAATGAAAGAAAATCTGAATCTCACCAAAGGATTGGTTTTTTCGCAGAATGTCCAGACGTTACTGGCCGAGAAGAGTAATCTCCCGCGGGAAGACGCCTACAAGATCGTCCGTGACATCGCCCAAAATTGTTGGGAAAGCCGGGAAGATTTCCATGAGGCTTTGCGAAAAAACAAGGAAGTGATGCAATATATCAGCGAGAAAGAGCTGGAAGAATGTTTTGATTTGAAGAAGAAACTGAAATATGTGGATTATATATTTGAGAAAGTTTTCGGGAAGCAATAATAGATAGAATTAAATTATTTATATGTCAGATTACCAAAAGGGAGATTTAATTGCGGAGGGGAAAACCAAAAAGATTTGGGAGAATAAAAAAGATCCCAAAACGGTCATTGTTGAATATAAAGATGACATCACTGCCTTCAACGATCCGAAATTCACCAAAAAATTCAAAAGCAAAGGCAAGAATTCCAATCTCACGACTTGCCGGGTGTTCGAGCTTCTCGCGAAGGCGGGGATTCCCACGCACTTCGTAGAGCAAATATCCGAAACAGAGTTTTCCGCCAAGCCTTGCCAAATGATTCTGGTTGAAGCTGTGCCGAGGCGCTACGCTTTCGGCAGTTATCTCAAAAGAAACCCGCATTTGATTGTTCCAGAGGGTGAGCCGCCGGTTTATTTCCGCCGTCTTGTCAATGAATTTTTCCTGAAGACAACCAAAGGCGGAGTTGTCATTGCCGGTGAAACGCTGATCAAAGGCCTGACCTCGGAACAAGACGATCCTGTAATCCTCAATCCTCAAGAGGAAAATTGGAAGCCACTTTTTGCTTGGAGGCCGGTTTGGGACAAAGAAGCGGATCTCAAAAAGACGATATCGCGCGAGAAAGTGCTTTTGGGAGATTCCGGAAGACTCGAAAAAATGGATGAAATTATGCGGAAAACTTTTTTGGTCCTTGAGGGCGCGTTTTCGCAAAAAAATTTCCGGCTGATTGATATGAAAATCGAATTCGGGCTGACCGAAGACGGCGAACTGGTAGTGGCCGACGTAATTGACAATGATTCCTGGCGCTTGCGCGATCCCGAATGGAAAGAACTTTCGAAGCAAGCTTTTCGGGATGGGGAAGATCTGGAAATAATCGAACCCAAGTACCAAATTGTGGCGGATCTGACGCAAGATTTTCCGCATATTCCCAACCAGGCGCTGGTTTTGTGGACGGGATCGGAAAAAGATGAAATGCCGGAAGTGCCGGATATTCCGGGTATAAAAGTGGTGAAAAAAATAATTTCCGGACACAAAAAAACCGCTCTTTGTCTTTCCGAGCTTGAAAAACTGGAAAGGGAATTTCCAAGCGGGGGAGTGATCATTGCTAAAGTAGGTTTGAGCAACGGGCTTGGACCGATTCTCTCAACTCACACGCATTGGCCGGTAATCTCCATTCCGGCGACTGCCAAAACTTTTCCGGGCGATGTCTGGAGCAGCCTGCGGATGCCTTCAGGCGTTCCAATGGCGGTTATCGAACGCGAATCCAACGCGGTTGATTTCGGGCTGAACATTCTGGCCAAAAAAAATCCGATCGCGTATATGCAAAGGAGATTTAGGATGGAAGAATTTGATATCTAAAATTTAGCTTTGCCGCGTTTTTATCTTTTATATAACCCGACCAACATTGCCTGATCCAAAATATGTCCTTCCATCGCTTTTTCAACATCTTCTCTCTTGGCCGAGGAATCCAAGTCCAGAGTCGTATCCAGGGCATAGGCTTTGAATTGATAGTGATGGGTTCCAGTCGGCGGGCAGGGACCGACATAACCGGGCTGGCCGGCGCTCGTTGTTCCTTCAATCGCGTTTTCCGGAACGCTGTTTTCTTTTATCTCTTTTGTGTCCGGATTGATATTAAAAACCACCCAGTGGACGAATCCTCCCGCCATGGGAGCATCCGGATCATCAATAATCAGCGCCAAGCTCTGCGCGTTTCCCGGAACGCCCGTGATTTCGAGCGGGGGACTAATGCTTTCACCGTCGCAGGTGAATTTTGACGGGATGCTTTCATTTTCGCCGAAAGCCGGGCTCGATATTTTCATAGTTTTTGATTTAATGGTCATATTTTCTTTCGGCTTATTTCTTTTCCTAATCTCGTTGATTAGGAAACAATTTTTACCGGTATTTGTTTATCTCATCCCGAAGTTTTTTCGCTTCTTCTCTCGGGTTTTTGGAAAAGATCACCCCACGGGAGGAGTTGAGAATAAAGCCTTTGTTTTGCGAATTCAAGGAAGATTTGACGGTCGCCCCGATATCGCCGCCTTGCACGCCGGCGCCGGGCATAAGAAAAGTTATATCCCCAACAATTTCGCGGATTTTCTTTGCTTCTTCCGGAACAGTCACACCGACAACCAGCAAACAATTATCATTAAAATTCCATTCGTCGCGCACTTTTTCGGCCACAATCTGCCAAAGTGGCTTTTTTCCCACCAGTAAATCCTGAAGTTCTCCCGCTCCCGGGTTTGAAGTGCGGCAGAGAATTATACATCCCTTGTCGCTTCTATTAAGAAAAGGCATCAATGATTCTTTGCCCATATAGGGGTGGAGAGTGATGGCATCGAAATCAAACCAGTCAAAAAGTTCTTCAACATAGCCGTTGTTTGTGTTTCCAATATCGCCGCGCTTCGAGTCGCAGACGCGGAAAATATCGGGATGATTTTCCTTGATGTAGTCCTGGGTCATTTTGAGCTCTCGCAGCCCCTGGTCGCCCCGCCCCTCATAGAAGGCGATGTTGGCCTTGAAAGCCGCCACGAATTCGTGCGTCTGGTCAATGATCCGCTTATTGAACTCAAACTGCGAATTTTCCATTTGTTTGAATCGCTCCGGCAGTTTTTCAAATTCCGAATCAAGCCCCACGCAGGCCAAAGAATTCACCTTGTCCGCTCGTTCGTTGTATTTGTCAATAATCGGCATAAGATTAAAATTATTTCTTATCAAATCCATACCTCCCCGCCCAGCCATCAGGATCAGCAAGCCAATCTTTTACTGTCCCCGATACTTCATCTGATATTTTGCCCATAGATACTGCTTCTTCTAAAATTATAGGAAAGGATGTTAGAGTATGAAGATTAACTTTTTCTTTATCAAACTTTTCCGTTGCTTTCTTCATACCATAACTTACAATCACGATACAATCATCAACCTGAGCGCCTTCTTCTCTCAAAACATTCACTCCCGAAATGCTACTGCCTCCAGTCGATACCAAATCCTCGAGTAATAATACTTTCTTTCCCTCAACTTTTCCGCCTTCGATTCTTTTTTTTGTTCCGTGTTCTTTCACTGCCTTTTTAACATAAACCATAGGTTTTTTTTCTTCATAACCCAAAACAGCGCTGTGGGAAATGCCCGCCGATTCTATTCCCGCAATCATATCAAATGAAAGCGCTTTTTCTTTTATTAGATTCTGAAATCCTTTTATAACCTCACCCCATTCATTTGGGTTAGAAGTTAAAAGACGATTGTCAACATATACTGGAGACCAAATGCCCGACTTAAACTGAATCGGATTATCAGGCCTAAATCCAACTGCTCCAATTTTTAAAAGAGCCTGGGCAACCTTTTTTTCTGTTTGCTCTAGCGCATCTTCCTTCTCTTTTGGTGGTATCATTTCCATAAAATTTAAAATTAGTTATTTATAAGAGTAGGCTTTATTATCCCTTTTTCCTCGCGGGCGGTCCTCCCAGCATAAGCCCTAACGCGCTTCCAGAATAGGCGCACGCGGGATTCGGCCACTCGTCCGGATCCGGACAGCAATCTTCATCCAGATGCTTCCCTTTCCCCTTATTGCTGTAGCTGGGATGGTCGTGTTTATTAGGACAACTCCTGCCGGCGGTGTATCTCACTCTGGGAGGACTGATAGCTTTTTGAACCACTCTTTGGGAAGTTTGGGCGATATTCTCTTTTTCGGCCAAATTGAGAGTTGAAACGATATCATAAAATTGAGGAAGAACGCGCAGAAGACTTACTTTTTCATCAAAATTTTTGATATCGTATTTACTACTGGAGCGGGGGACGATATTATATGTAAATTCGTTTTTGGTCAGGCTGTAGAAAAAGGTTTCTTCCCAGCAGGGATCTTTGGCGGGAACATTGATTTCTTTGGCGGAGTATCCGGCTTCTCCCAAAGTTATATCGTCAAAGTGCGGGCAATCTTGGGAGTCGATATTATCACTTTTCGGCACGAGGTTGTCCGTTCCGAGATAATTCGGGAATTTCGAAGAACTATAAATAAAAACATCGAATCCATTCCGGCTTTCTCCCTTGGAATTGGCCTGCCCTGCAAAGGAAATTTTGAGAAGATATTTTGACTCTGAATCCGGATTAGTTTCTTTAGGAGTTTGCCAATCCAGGGGATATTTTATGGAGAAATTATATTTCTGGCTGTCATAAACTTGCCAGCTGGCAGTTTCGTCCGGAACCTGCTCGAGATTAGTGGTTATGCCTGATAGTTTTTTGATCTCATCCTCGTAGGCGAACTGGCGATTTTCTTTTTTTATCTGGTTGCCTCTGGAGCGGGAAAATCCGGCGGCCACCAGCGCCATCGCCAGAGAAATCCCGCCCACGGCTAAAATAGTTCCGACGGCGGTGATATTATGGCGGTTTCCCAAGCACTTGTATATTTTATTTATTTTCTTTCTCACGATTTTGTTTTTAGGATCGTCGAGTCTATTATATCATATTTTCAAAAAACGCCCACTTGAGCGGACGTTTTCTGAAAGCTGCAGCCTAGCGGATCACTGTTCCCACTTTTTCTCCCATCAGCGCTTTTTTCAAGGCGCCTTTCTTGTGGATATTGAAAACGACAATATGGAGATTGTTTCTCATGCAGAGCTCAACGGCCGCTTTGTCGAGAATAGTAATTTTTTCGTTTTGAAAAGCTTCCTTAAGAGAGAGTTCATTATATTTTTTGGCTCGCGGATTTTTTTCGGGATCGTCTGAATAAACTCCGTCCACTTTAGTGGCTTTGAAAATAGCGTCGCAGCCGAGTTCCAGCCCGCGCATGGCCGCGCCCGTGTCGGTAGTGATGAAGGGAAGACCGGTTCCGCCGCCCAAGACCACGACCCGGCCTTTTTCCATATGGCGGATGGCTTTTTTGCGAATGAAATTCTCGGCAATCTGCTTCATTTCAATGGCGGTTTGAAGCCGAGTGTTCACGCCTTTTCGCTCAAGAGCGTCTTGAAGAGCCATGGCGTTGAAGATGGTGGCCAGCATTCCCATATAGTGGGCCGTGGCTTCGTCCATCCCCCGCTTGCTTCCGGCCACTCCGCGGAAAATATTTCCCCCGCCGGTGACAACGGCGATCTGCACTCCCATTTTGTGAGCTTCGGCGATTTCCGAAGCGAGATAAGAAATGAATGCAGGGTCAATTCCGTATTCCCGTTTTCCCCGCATCGCTTCGCCGGACAGCTTAAGAAGAATGCGCTTGTACTTTGGTTTCTTTTTTCCTTTGGCCATAAATTTTTGAAATAATTGCTTAAAAAATAACTGCGGAATTTCCCCACAGCAATCTAATAGCATAATACTTTATTTTGAATATTAGTCAAACCGATATGTTTTCAGATATTCATGGTCTTATCTTCTCTTGCCGCGAAAGTATTTTTGAATATTCTTCTGGCCACTTTTTCAGCTCGATAGCGATCTTTTAAGGTCACATATTTGTTCGCGGAAAAATGAGTAAGGAAAAGTTTTTTGCATTGCGCTTTTTTGGCAACGCCAGCCGCTTCCTCGGGATTGGAGTGGCCCCATTTGCCCGAGATAAATTTTGGCACGGACGCGCACTCATGGATCAAAACATTGGCTTTTCTGGCCAAGTGAACCGAATTTTTCGAGACTCCGGTATCAGAACAGTAAGCTATTGTTTTGCCGTCAATGGTCAAACGATATCCAAAAGATGGATCGATATGAAAGAGTTTTTTATGCTCCGCGGCAAATGGCAATTCCCGGCAGTTTTTTGATAATTCCTGCACTTTGACACGCAATTTCATTTCTCGAAAGGGCATGGCATAGGGATGATCAACCATTCTCATTAGATGCTTCTTTAATCCTTTTGGACAAATAATATTAAATTCGTTTTTGAATTTGAATTTTGGAAAAATATGCAAGCCGAAAATGTGATCTAGATGCAGATGGCTTAGAAGAAGAAAAATTGGTTTTTTAGTCTTTATGTAATTTGGGAGTTTATAAATCCCGTTTCCAGCGTCAAAGATAATATAATATTTTTCGCTTTCCAAAAGGGCGCACACGGTGTTTCCTGTTTTATTGTCATACCAGCCATTTGTTCCAAGAAATGTTAGTTTCATATTTTTATTATAACCTATTTTTTGTATTTTCTCT
>Ga0163199_1002908_pt1 | contig 10417 bp, 10 predicted proteins | sample PL_2010_150m_FD_113537 | JGI IMG/M metagenome (GOLD analysis project Ga0163199, IMG submission 113537) | Freshwater microbial communities from Powell Lake, British Columbia, Canada to study Microbial Dark Matter (Phase II) - PL_2010_150m | ecosystem: Environmental > Aquatic > Freshwater > Lake ...
CATTTCCTGCGGCGGGCGACGCGCTTCATCGTGGCCGGCGTGGTCCTGGTCTGGCTGCTGACCAACTTTCCCGCAGGAGCAGCACCGGGAAGCGCCGAGACCTGGGCCGGACAGATCGGGAGCTTCCTCAATCCCGTTCTCAGCCCGCTCGGCATCGATCCGAAACTGACCATCGCCTTGATCTTCGGGTTTGTCGCGAAGGAGATCGTCATCGGATCGCTGGCGGTGATCTACGCCCAGCAGGGCGGCGAGCTGATGACCACGATGGCGCATCAGATCGACTGGGTGCAGGCCTACAGCTTCATGCTGTTCAGCCTCATCTACACGCCGTGCCTGTCGACGATCGCCACCATCCGGACCGAGTCGCACAGCCGCGGCTTCAGCGTGCTTGCCGTCGTCTGGCCGCTCGCTCTGGCCTGGATCACCAGCTTCGCGTTTTACCAGACCGCGCGGCTGTATTGGCCTTAGCCGGGAACAATCCGCGTCAGCGAATGACGCCGAGCGAGCCCTGCAGGCTGGAGAAATAGGCCGCCAGATCGAGCATGTCCTGCCGGGACAGGCTTGCGGCCTGGCTGCCCATGATCGCGTTCTTGCGCGCGCCGGACTTGTAGTCGCGCAGCGCCTTGGCAAGATAATCCGCATGCTGGCCCGCGAGCCGGGGATACTCCGGCTGCAGCGGGGTATTGCCATCGGCACCGTGACAGGCGGCGCAGGCCTGCTTCGCCTTTTCCGCACCGCGGTCGGTGCTTCCCGCCGCCCAGACTTGCGAGGCAAGCATCGCTGCCGCCAGAAAAACCATCATCTGTTTGCTCATCGTCGTTTCCTTAGAGGCCGTTTCAGAATTACCGAAACGGCTCGTGATTTAGGGAAGCAAGAGGGGATGTTTCCCCTCCTTTTACAGTCGACTCTTACTTGGCTTTGCCGTAATAGGCTGCAAGGTCCGCCATGTCCGCGCCGGTGAGTCCGCGCGCGATCCCGGTCATGCTCGCATGGCTGCGCTCGCCGGTCTGGTAGCCCTGCAGCGCCTTGACGATGTACTCGGGCGACTGTCCGGCGATCTTCGGCACCTTGTAGACCTCGGGATAGACGGTGTGATACAGAGGGATGCCGTGGCATCCCATGCACATCGACACCTTGGCCTTGGCCGCTACCGCATCACCGCCTGCGTACGCCGGGACCGACAGGGCAAGCCCCGCCAGAGCGGTCATGATAGTGAAAGTTTTCATTGCGGATTCTCTTTCATATTCAGCAGCGGCCGGATGCCGCTCGCAAAGCCGCGCAATTCTATATGAACGGCGAGGCAGCGGTCAAAGCCAATCAGCAGCATCGGATTCGAGGCGGCAGCGGCAACTCATCGCTCGCGCTTCGTTCCCTTTGCATCGAGACAGCCTCCGAGTCCGGCGGCGACGGCGACGGCGATGCGCTCGCGCGTGCCGGCCTGGCCGAGCACAAGCTCCTCGTCACGGTTGACGATGACCCCCGCCTCGAACAGCACCGCCGGCGAGGCGGCGCTCTTGAGCACGACGAGGTTGTCGTAGTAATGCACGCCGTTGGCGCGATCGGCGAACGGCTTGCTCTCGCCTGCAATCGGATCGGCGTGATACAGGGAGGGTTGAAACCCCGCCCGGCGCAACGCCTCGCCGAGGGCCGACGCGCAGGCGAGGCTCGCCCCCGGCGCCGGATTGCGGCGCGACACGAACAGCGAGAATCCGGCATACCGGTCGCTGAAATTGCGTGCCTCGCCCGCATGCTCCCAGGTCTGGAGAAAATGCGGCTGCACGGAATCATGATGCACGGAAAGAAAAAAGTCGGCGCCCCTGCCCTGGGTGGCACGCGCGCCCAGGCGGATCTGCGCGCCGTCGGCGCCTATCAGTTGCGTCCGCAAACCATGCTGCTTCAGCGCGCGCTCGATCTCCAACGCCAATTCGCGGTTGAAGCTGAATTCCTCCCGGCCGCGGGCGCTCGTCGCCCCCGGTTTTTCCAGAAAATGGCCGATATCCAGCGCCACGCTCGGTGCAGCGGCCGCTCCAGCCACGAGCGCCGCATGCAGGGCGATCCCCGTACCGATCCATTTCGACACGTTCATCGCAGCATTGTCCAATGCCGCCGCCGGCACGGCAACCGACGTATAATTTCGCCCATTCCGCGCCTCCCATGGAGACCGGACGCCCGTGCCGGTTCAAACCGGTGAACTTCCGCCGATCAACCGGCATTACGTTGCAAGGATCCGACATGCGCTTCAAGGGCTCCGACACCTACGTCGCCACCGACGACATGATGCTCGCCGTCAATGCGTCGATCACTCTGCAGCGGCCGCTGCTCATCAAGGGCGAGCCGGGCACCGGCAAGACCAAGCTCGCCGAAGAAGTGGCGAGTTCGCTCGGGTTGCCGCTGCTCGAATGGCACATCAAGTCGACCACCAAGGCGCAACAGGGACTGTACGAATACGACGCCGTCAGCCGCCTGCGCGACTCGCAACTGGGCGACCCACGCGTGCAGGACATCTCCAACTACATCGTGCGCGGCATGCTGTGGCAGGCGTTCACCACGGAATCCCCCGTGGTGCTGCTGATCGACGAGGTCGACAAGGCCGACATCGAGTTTCCCAACGACCTGCTGCGGGAACTCGACCGAATGGAGTTCTTCGTCTACGAGACGCGCGAACTCGTCCGCGCCAGGCACCGGCCGATCGTCTTCATCACCAGCAACAACGAAAAGGAGCTGCCCGACGCGTTCCTGCGGCGCTGCTTCTTCCACTACATCCGTTTCCCCGACAAGGAAACGATGGAGCGCATCGTCGATGTCCACTTTCCCGGCATCAAGAAGACGCTGCTGCGCGAAGCGCTGGAATCGTTCTTCGAAGTGCGCGAAGTGCCCGGACTGAAGAAAAAACCTTCCACCTCGGAGCTGCTCGACTGGCTGAAGCTGCTGCTCGCCGAGGACATATCGCCCGAGCAGCTGCGCAGCAAGGACAAGAAATCGATCATCCCGCCGCTGCACGGAGCGCTGCTGAAGAACGAACAGGACGTGCATTTGTTCGAGCGCCTCGTTTTCATGTCCCGCAACAGTCGCTGAACCTCGTGATGCGCCCCTGACATGCTCGCCGGATTTTTTGTCAAGCTGAAAGACGCCAAGCTTCCGGTCTCGGTCAAGGAGTACCTGACGCTGATCGAGGGCATGCACAAGCACGTCATCTCGCCCTCGATCGACGAGTTCTATTATTTCGCCCGCACCGCGCTGGTGAAGGACGAGGCCAACTTCGACAAATTCGACCGTGCCTTCGGCGAATTCTTTCAGGGAGTCGAAGCGCTCACCGGGACTGAACTCGACCTGCCACTGGAATGGCTGCTCAAGCAGGCCGAACTCAATCTGAGCCCGGAGGAAAAGGCGAAGATCGAGGCCTTGGGCGGCTGGGAAAAGCTCATGGAGACGCTGAAGAAGCGGCTGGAGGAGCAGAAAGAGCGCCACCAGGGCGGCAGCAAATGGGTCGGCACGGCCGGTACCTCGCCCTTCGGTGCCTACGGCTACAACCCCGAGGGCGTGCGCATCGGCCAGGACAAGTCGCGCAACCGCAGCGCGGTCAAGGTTTGGGATCAGCGCGAGTACCGCAACCTCGACGAATCGGTGGAACTGGGCACGCGCAACATCAAGGTCGCCCTCAGGCGGCTGCGCAAGTTCGCGCGCCAGGGCGCGCCCGATGAACTGGACCTCGACACCACCATCGACAAGACCGCGCGCAATGCCGGCTGGCTCGACCTGCACATGCGGCCCGAGCGGCACAACGCGGTGAAGGTGTTGCTGTTCCTGGACATCGGCGGATCCATGGACGACCATATCAAGCTGTGCGAGGAATTGTTCTCGGCAGTGAAGACCGAATTCAAGCATCTGGAATACTTCTACTTCCACAACTGCCTGTACGACTTCGTGTGGAAGGACAATCGCCGCCGCCACGCCGAGCGCATCCGCACCTCGGACATCATGCACAAGTACGGTCACGACTATAAGTTGATTTTCGTCGGCGACGCGACCATGAGTCCGTACGAGATCCTGCAGCCCGGCGGCTCGGTCGAATACGCAAACGACGAGGCCGGCGCGGTCTGGATGCAGCGCATGCTCAACGTTTATCCCAAAGCGGCCTGGCTCAATCCGGAGCCCGAGGAAATATGGTCTTACCGCCAGTCGATCGGCGTCATCCGCGAGTTGATGGGCAACCGCATGTACCCGACCTCCATAGAGGGCATAGAAAAAGCCATGCGCTCCCTCGCAAAATGAGTCCGGCAAACCGTTTCCGGGCACGCCTGTGGTGCCGTTGCGGCCGGGCCGATATTATCCTCTGCGACACCCGTAACGGAGCGCACACATGAACGCCCAGACCGCCCTAGTCGTCGAAGACAGCGAGGACGTCAGCTATCTCATACGCTTCCTGCTGGAACGCGAGCATTTCCATGTCGAACTCGCCGCCGACGGTCGAGAAGCCGAGCGCCTCGTCGAGACCCTGCCGCCGCCGCAGCTCGTTATGCTGGACATCATGCTGCCCTACGTCGACGGCTTTCAGTTGCTGCAGAAAATGCGGAGCCTGGAGACCTGGAAGCAGGTGCCGATCATCATGCTGACGGCCAAGTCACAGGAGCGCGACATCGTCCACGCGCTGGATGCCGGCGCCACCGACTATGTGGTGAAACCCTTCCAGCCCGAAGAGTTGATGGCACGCGTACGTCGCCTGACAAAAGCCGGCGCCCGATGAACCCGGCGCAAGCGATTGCCTTCGATCGCACTATGACTGCCGTGTACATCACCCGGTGGAGAACAACACATCGGAGTGGAGATTCCCGGTGCGGATTCAACCTTGATCTTCGGCATCCAACCTGATCCCCTGCTGCACGCGGTATTCCTGACAGCGCTCGCGGCGCTGGCAGTGTCGGCGACGCTGCTTGTCATAACGGCGCTGTTACGGGTGCGTCTGATGGCTCGTCAACGGAGCGTCCAGCGCATGCAGGCTCGCTGGAGACCGATCCTGACCTCGGTAGCGGCAGGTGAAGCCGTGGACCCGCCTCCCATCCAGGAAGCCGAACGCAGGTTGCTGCTGGGACTGTGGAACCACTTGCGCGAATCGGTCAAGGGAGATGCCGCATTACAGCTGGAGACGCTGGCGCGGGAACTCGGGCTCGATGCGACCGCGTTGGCCCAGCTCACGACCGGCACCGTCCCCGAACGCCTGTTTGCGATCAACACCCTGGGCCACCTGCGCACGCCCGCTGCCTGGGCTCCCTTGATGCTCCTGAGGCAAGGCGAAGCGACCATCATGTCGCTTGCCGCCGTGCAGGCGCTGCTGCGCATGGATGCCGAACGTGCCCTGCCCGAGCTTTTGGCGCAGATACTCGACCGCGACGACTGGTCGATAACGCGGCTCCTGCCGCTGCTCAAGGCCATCGATCCGGTCGTGCTGCAACAAGCGCTGCTGGCCGAGCTGCCCGGCACCAGCGGCGCAGCGAGCCGCCGCCTTCTCATCCTCGCCGAAGTGCTGCCGACCGAGCTCGCCGCTCCGCTGGCACATCAGGTGATCGCATCGACTGACGACGAGGAACAGCTTGCTGCCGCGCTGCGCCTGCTGGGCGATCCGCGCGATGCGCCCCTGGTCCGGCGATTCCTCAGCCATCCGAACTGGCGCATACGCGTGCGCGCGGTGAGCGCTCTGGAGAAGGTCGGCGGCGAGGACGACTTGCCCAAACTGATCACCGCCCTGTCGGATCGCGAATGGTGGGTCAGGTTGCGCGCCGCGCGCGCGCTGGTGCGATTGCCGTTCATGGACAACGAACAATTGCGCCGGCTGCAGAACGACATGCAGGATCGCTTTGCGCGAGACGCGCTGAACCAAGTGATGCTCGAGGAGCGACCGCAATGAGCATGCTTGGAGTCCTCTATGCCTCACAGATATTTTTTCTCCTGTATTTCATCGGTATCAACGGCGTCTATATCCTGCTGAACCTGGTGGCGATCTCAAGCCTGAAGCGCTACCTGGACCAGCACGCCCTCGATGATCTGCCGCGGCCTTATTCCGGTTTTGAACCGCCAATATCCCTGCTGGTCCCGGCGTACAACGAAGAAGCGACCATAGCGGCGTCGGTCCGTTCCCTGCTGCAGCTGGAGTATCCGGAATACGAGGTCGTGGTCGTCAACGACGGTTCCAGCGACGACACGCTTGAGGTGATGATCCGGGAGTTCCGGATGGCGCAGTTTCCAGAGGCGTTCCGCAAACAGCTGGAGACCCATCCGATGCGGAGCGTTTACCGCTCCGCGGTGTTCCCGAACCTGCGCCTCATCGACAAGGAAAATGGCGGCAAGGCCGATGCGCTCAATGCCGGCATCAACGCAGCGCGCTACCCGCTGTTCTGCGCAGTCGATGCCGATTCGATCCTGCAGCGCGACAGCCTGCGGCGCGCGGTGGAACCCTTCCTCGAAGAGCCGCTCACGATCGCATCCGGCGGAACGGTACGCATCGCCAACGGTTGCCGCGTCGATGGCGGGTTCCTCACCGAGATCGACCTGCCGCACCGATTGCTGCCGCTGCTGCAGATCGTCGAATACCTGCGCGCCTTCCTGTTCGGAAGGCTGGGCTGGGTGCCTCTCAATGCCGTCCTGGTGATATCCGGCGCATTCGGCGTTTTCCGCCGCGACCGCGTGACTGAGGCCGGCGGCTACCGGACCGACTGTGTTGGCGAGGATATGGAACTGGTGGTGCGACTGCACCGAACCCACCGCCTGGCACGCCGCCCCTACCGCATCAGCTTCGTTCCGGATCCGATTTGCTGGACCGAGGCACCGGAAACCCTGGCCGTGCTGAAAAGCCAGCGCTCCCGCTGGCAGCGCGGCCTGTCGGAAAGCCTTGCTCTCAATCGCAGCCTGTTTTTCCACCGCCGGGGCGGCGCTCCGGGATGGCTCGCCATGCCGTTCATGCTCATCTTCGAATGGTTCTCGCCGGTCGTCGAAACGGCGGGTTACGCGTTCGTAATCGCAGGTTTCCTGCTCGGCGCGCTTTCGGTGGAAGCATTGGTGCTGTTCATCCTGGTGGCGGTCGGTTTCGGCTTGTTGTTGTCGACCAGCGCATTGTTGCTTGAGGAATTATCGTTTCACATGTACCCGAAGCCGCGTCATATGCTCGCCATGGTCGGGGCCGTGCTGATCGAGAATCTCGGTTATCGGCAACTGGTATCGTTCTACCGCCTCATCGGGATGTGGCAATGGATCACGAACAAGACCGCGCCCTGGGGCCGGATGACCCGCAGCGGCTCCTGGCAAGTGCGAAAATAGCGAAGGCCGCCGCCGCGCGAAGGTCAATCGGCGTCCTGACCCGTTGCCACGGTGAAGAAAAACGTCGCCCCCTGCCCAGGCGCGCTTTCGCACCGAATATGGCCGCCGTGCCTGTGGATGATGCGCTGCACCGTCGCGAGCCCTACGCCGACGCCGGGGAATTCGTCTTGTGCATGAAAACGCTGGAACGGCGTGAACAATCGCGATGCGAACGCCATATCCAGCCCGGCACCGTTGTCGCGCACGAAGAACTCCGCTGTATTGTCATGCCTTGAAATGCCGACCTCTATCCGGCTCACCGGATTCTTCGACGAGTATTTCCACGCGTTGCCGATGAGATTGGTCAAGGCAACTCGCAGGAAGTTCTCATCTGCCTCCACATCGAGATTGGGCTTGATGACGAATTCCGCCTTGCGGGAAGGCTCGCCTTCCTTCAGTTCCGCAGCGATGCCCTCCGCGATGGCGCTGAGGGAAACGACGCGACGCCGCAGTTCGGTCTTCGTGACCCGCGACAATTCGAGCAGACTGTCGATCATGACCGTCATGTTTTTTCCCTGGGCGTCGATTCGGTCCAGCAGTTTCAAAGCCTCGTCCCCCAAGTCTGCACGATGGCCGTCGATCAGCAGATCGCAAAATCCCTGCATGCGCCGCAGCGGAGCGCGCAAGTCGTGCGCCACCGCGTAACTGAACGCCTCCAACTCCTTGTTCATGGCCTTGATCTGATCCGCTTTCTGTTCCAGTTCCAGGTTGCGCGCCTGCACCGCGCGCGACAGATTCTGCACCTCGAGCAGATTCTGGATGCGCCGCAGCAGTTCAACCCGATCAAACGGCTTGGAGACGAAATCCATCGCTCCCAGTTCCAGCGCCCGCAGGCGGGATGCGCGGTCGGTCTGCGCCGTGACCACCAGCACGGGAACCCTCGCCCTGCCTTCCGAGGCGGTGAGGTCGTGGAGAATCTCGAACCCGCTTCGCTTCGGCATCTTCAGGTCCAGCAGGATCAGGTCATACTGATGCTCGCGATGCAGTTCCACCACCGCCTCCGCATCGGTCGTCGCCGTGATCTCCGAATAACCCGCTGCGCGCAGCAGATTGTCCAACAACTGGACATTGGTCTGCTCGTCGTCTACGACCAGGATTCTGTTCGTCTTTGACACGGCACCGGCTCCGCTATTTTTCTCATCGCGGCAGATCTATTTCTGCATCGCGCCTAGTTTTGAATATGTGCAGCACCATCACGGAGGCAATGGCATCGCAAACCCATTCTGCTCGCTTTCGCGTCAATCAGGCACGGCAACGCAAACTCGGTTGCGCCCCTGGTGCTTGGCCTCGTAGAGCGCCCTATCGGCCGCCTGGCCTATCGCGATCGGATTGGCGAAGCACGGATAGTCGGCCACGCCCGCACTGAAAGTCACCGTGAATTTCTCTGTTCCCGCCCGGTACAGCATTTGCGCAAGATCCGCCCTGATACGGTCGAGAACCTCGGCGGCCGAGCGTGCGTCGGTATCCGGGAACACCACCGCGAATTCCTCGCCACCGTAGCGCCCGATCAGATCCGTCTTGCGAAGTCGCTGACGCAGCAGTTGCGTCAGCCGCTTGATGACCCCGTCCCCTGCAGCGTGCCCATAGGCATCGTTGACGCGCTTGAACTGATCGATATCGATCATCGCGAAGCCTACAGGCCGATGCGTTCGTGCAGCCCGAGCCACCTCCCGATCGAGTTCTTCCTTGGTCCGCGTGTGATTCAGCAATCCGGTCAGGCCGTCGCGGGTCATGAACGACAGGATAAGCCGATGCCGTTCCGCTCTTGCGCCGACGGCGGAGATCAACTGCGCCGGCTGGATAGGTTTGATCAGGAATTCATCGCCGAATCCCAGCGCCACCAGTTGCCTGTCCAGATCGGTCTCCTTTGACAGAAACACGATAGGCACGCTGACATACCCGCTGTGCTGCCGGATCACCTGCGCCAATTCGACGCCGTCGCACTCCGACATGTACATGTCCATCAGTATGAGTTCAGGCCTGAACTCCTCCAGGGCGTCGTTCAGCTGGGCCAGATTGGCAACGGCTCGCGGCATCATGCCGGCACCGCGCAATACGGTCGCATATTGCTCGCCCAAACTGGTGGAATTCTCGACGATAAGAACCCGGTAAGGATCCATGCTCGATCGGTCCCGCAACAGTTCTTCGAGCTTGTCCACGAGTGCGCCCGTATCCACCGGCTTCGACAGGAACGCCTTGCCTCCCGCCCGAACCGCCTGCAGGCGGGTCTGTATGTCGGAGTTACCGGATATGAATATCGTTGGAGGCGGCTTATCCAGTTCTTTCCGTAGCCGGGCGACCGCCTTCGGTCCTCCGGAAGAATCATCGGGAAAAATGACATCCATGACGATAGCGCATGGCGACAATTCCCTGACGGCGCTTTCCAGCCGATCCGCCCCGGAAAGGACTTGCGAGCGGTAGCCGAAGCGACCCAGATCAAGCGCGATCAATTCCGCCAGACTCTGGTCATCATCGACCAGCAGCACCAGTCTTTCCTCGGCCGCAACGGCTTCCTTGGGCGCGGGCGCTGCCTTGATCGATGCCATCGGATCTTCCGGCACCGCACTCGCTACAGCCCGGCGCAGCGATGCGGTCAACTCGTCAATTTGCGCGCATTGCCCGGCGCTCGGTTTCCCTTGCAGCGCTCCAACCGCCTGGAGCCAGGATTCGATGGTTCTCGCCGCGGTGGTGACATCCTGCATGCCGAAGGTTCCTGCCGCACCGGCGATCGAATGAACCAAGAAATTCAATTCCTCGACGGACTTCCTCGACCCATGGCCCGCTTCCAGCCGCGCCATCAACGCTTCCACCTGCCGCAGCTTTTGCGGAAGCTCCGCCGCGTAAGCCGCCTTGAGGGCGCTCAGACCGGCGAGCAGCCCAGTGCCTTCAGTTGCCACTTGTCACCTCGATCGCAATGGATTCCCCGGTCGCCGGCTCGGCGAGCGTGCGTTTTATTTCCGGCAGCTCAAGCATGCTCAGTTGCTTGTGCCGCCATGGTGTTGCATCCACAGCGCGCGCACAGCATCCGCCAATGTCATGGGGTCGAACGGTTTTGCAATCACACCTATGG
>Ga0163199_1002910_pt1 | contig 10416 bp, 7 predicted proteins | sample PL_2010_150m_FD_113537 | JGI IMG/M metagenome (GOLD analysis project Ga0163199, IMG submission 113537) | Freshwater microbial communities from Powell Lake, British Columbia, Canada to study Microbial Dark Matter (Phase II) - PL_2010_150m | ecosystem: Environmental > Aquatic > Freshwater > Lake ...
AACAATGTTTCAAACTCCTTCAGCTTGAGACTCGTCATCGCAAGAAATTGACGCGGGTTATCTTTCAAGGTAGTGTAGGTGAGCATAACTCTATTATCTCTTATTTCCGATAATGTCTATTGTCTCATTGTTCATTTGTAGTGTATGGATCAACACTCTGTCTTCGTAACCGGCGCGACCGGCTTCTTGGGGCATCACCTTATCCCTCTGCTTCGACAAGCGGGATACCGCGTGCGGGCGCTGGCGCGCAGAAACAGCGACACGTCTTTTCTTGCTGCGAACAATGTTGAGATCGTTTGCGGCGACGTGCGCGACCGCGATTCGTTAAGCGGGATGATGCAAGGTTGCGATTACGTGATTCATGCCGCAGCGTTCTTCCGCTTTTGGGGCGACGAAAATTATTTTGAGCAAGTGAACGTGCAAGGCACGGCAAATGTTCTCGAAGCCGCCGCGCGGAATCAGGTGAGCCGATTCATTCACATCTCCTCTGTCGCCGTCATCGGCCTGCCGCAGGGAAACGTCATTGACGAAGCGCATCCGTGCAACCCGCTCGACCCGTATCAAAAAAGCAAACTCTACGCCGAGAAAATGGTGAAGATGTATCACGAAGGCTCGATGCTGCCGACGATCATCTTGCGCCCCGGCGCATTCTACGGACCGTGGAGTCATTACGCTTGGAACCGACTCTTTTTTGAAGACCCGATGCGCGGCTTGTTGATCAAAATAAATGGCGGCAAGCATCTCACCTTTCCCGTTTACGTTCCCGACGTGGCGCGATCTATTTTATTGGCGATGCTTCACGGCACGAGTGGCGAGACTTACAACATTAGCGGCGAGCCGATTACACACAACGAGGCGAATCGAATCATCAGCGATCTCGCCGGGCTGCCGTCATTTCGCCTCAACCTTCCCTCTCAAGTGATGCTGATGTTCGCGCAATACCAAACGCGCCGCGCCAACCGACTCGGCAAAGAACCGTATTACCCCACCAACCTCGCCAAATATGTTTTCTATGATTGGAACGTTTCATCACGCAAAGCCCACGAGCAACTTAACTTCACGCCGACTCCATTTGAAGACGGTGCGAGAGAGACGGTGAAGTGGTATCGGTCTATCGGGATGCTCAAAAGCAAATGACGTATTGCGTGATACGTGATGCGTGATATGCGATAAACGATACGGTAACTGCTTCGTCATTGCGAGCGCACTTTGCGAAGCAATCTCGGTCACGCTATGAGATTGCTTCGTCGCAAAAGACGCTCCTCGCAATGACGATGAACAATCACGTTCTATGACCAAAATCGTAACCGTTGATCAGATGAAGCAGCTCGAATCAGAATCGGATGTGCGCGGCGTGAGCTACGCGCAGATGATGGACTACGCTGGCGCGGCGGTTGCCGATTCGATCTTGAAGCGCGTCGTCGCTGCGGATGCCGTCATCCTGATCCTCGTTGGACCCGGCAACAACGGCGGCGACGGACTCGTGGCGGCGCGTCTTATGCATGATGCCGATTGCCGCGTCAAAATTTTCTCGCTCAAACCGTTAGACGAATCTGATTCAAAAGTGATCGCCCTGCGTGAGCGATCACTTTTTATTACCCAAGACGAAAATGATCTCGAATCGTTAGCGCGAGAATCAAACGTGATCGTTGACGCGCTGTTCGGCACGGGGATGAAGTTGCCGTTGAGGGAGAACGTGAAGCGCGTGTTGCAACGCGCCGCCGTAGGGGCGTTGCGTGCAACGCCCCTACCGTTTGTTGTTGCTGTTGATTGTCCCTCCGGTATGGATTGTGATTCCGGTGAAATTGATTCTGCCGCATTAGCCGCCGATCTCACCGTCACCTTTGGCGTGGCGAAGGTCGGGCAATTTAAATTCCCCGCCGCAAATTATTTGGGCGAATTGATCATCGCCCCGATTGGCTGGAACGATGAGCTGCCCACGCTGAAAACGATCACGCTCGAACTTGCCGACGCAGAACGCGCGCGAAAAGCCTTGCCCGCCCGCCCGCGCGACGCGCACAAATATACGTTTGGAAAAATGCTCGCCATCGTCGGATCGAAAAATTATGTTGGCGCGGCGCGGCTGGTAGGTGAGGCAGCGAATCGAATCGGCGTGGGGTTGGTGACTCTCGCCGTGCCACAAAGCATCTACCCCATTCTCGCCTCGCAGATGATCGAAACAACGTGGCTGCCCATGCCCGATGACTGGAACGATCTCGAATCGTTGCGTGAACAGATCGCCAAGAGTGATTCAGTGGTCATCGGGTGTGGGTTGGGGACGGCAGAGACCACAAAAAATTTTGTGCGTGATTTCGTAGGGGCGTTGCACGTTAGTCCCCGTAGCGAAGCGGAGAGGGATGCAACGCCCCTACTGGTTGACGCCGACGGTTTGCGTCTATTGGCAACGATCCCGGATTGGCACAAGAAGATTCCGCCGATGTCGGTGTTAACTCCTCATGCGGGTGAGATGAGCGCAATGACAGGGTTAAGCACAGGTGAAATTAAAGAAGATCGTGTTGACATAGCACGACGATTTGCTAAAGAATGGGGACACATCATTCTGCTCAAAGGCGCGTTCACCGTCATTGCCGCACCCGATGGTCGCACGGTGATCGAACCCTTTGCCACAGCGGCGTTGGCAAAGGCAGGATCAGGCGATGTGTTGTCGGGGATCATCGGCGGGTTGTTGGCGCAAAAAGTTGAACCGTTTGAGGCGGCTATCGCCGGCGGATTCATTCACGGGCGGGCGGCAGAGATCGCCGCGCAAAAGATCGGCACGGTCATCAGCGTGGTGGCGAGTGATATAGTTAAAGCAATTGCCGAAGCAATCGTAAGTGTGCGATCAAATTTGAGAGACACATTATGAAACTCTTCTATAAACTCTTTCCGACACACGCCGTACGTTACACACTCGTCGGGGTGCTATTAGGGTTATTTTTTCCTGTTGCCGCGGTGCTTACCGAAGCGCGACAACATTCCACTACGGGGTTTCTCGAGGCGCACATTGCCGAACCTCTACTGTGGGTCATTGACACAGTGCCGTTATTCGTAGGGTTGTTCGCTTTCCTTGCCGGCAGGCAGCGCGATCAGATCGAGCGAATCAAGGAACAGCTCGAACACACGGTGGCCGATCGCACTGCCGACTTGTCGAAGATCAATCAGCAATTGAGCCGCGAGGTTGATGAACACAAGATCGCCGAAAACGAAATTCGCAAACAGAAACAATACTTTGAATCGCTGGTGGTCAACAGCCCGTTAGCGGTGGTCACTCTTGATCTCGATCATCGCATCACCTCCTGCAACCCCGCTTTTGAAAAACTGTATGGCTATGCCTGCACTGAAGTGATCGGGCACGACCTCGACGATATGATCGCCGCCGAGTCGATTCACGATGAAGCAAAAAACTACACGGCGCAAGTAACCAGCGGCAACATCGTCCACAAATTTGGCAAGCGGCGCCGAAAAGACGGCGGACTGTTGGACGTAGAAATTTTTGGCGTGCCGGTATTTGTAGAAGGTGAACAGATCGGAGTCCTCGCGCTCTACCACGATGTCACCGAACAAAAACTTGCCGAGCAGGCACTCCGCGAGAGTGAAGAGCGTCACCGTTTGTTGATCGAATCTTCACCCGACCCGATTGTGATCTATGACCCCACTGGTAATGTGGTGGATGTGAACCCGGCGTTTTCGCAAACATTTGGCTGGTCGTTGTCCGAGATCAGCGGCAAGCGGCTCGACTTCGTTCCTGAAGAAAGTAAAGCCGAAACAAAACTGATGGTCGAGCAGATGTACCGCGATGGCAAAGTGCTGACGACAGAAACGCGGCGGTTGACGAAAGACAAACATTTACTCGACGTGCAGATCAGCGCCGCCTTGATCAAAAATAGTGAGGGGCAGACGAGTGGCAGCATGGTGATCTTCCGTGACGTGACGGAACAGAAAACCGCCAAACTAGAAATTGAGAGCCGCCGACAATTCTTTGAGGCTTTGGTGCAAAACAGCCCAACCGCTATCGTCATCATAGATTTTGATCAATCAATCTCCGATTGCAATCCCGCTTTTGAAAAATTGTTTGGTTACACTCGCGCCGAAGTGATCGGGCGCGACATTGATTCGTTAATCACCGATGAGACCACGCGCGGTGAGGCGGCTACCTACACCCAGCAATCCATGAGCGGCAACGCGGTGCGCGGCATTGGTCAGCGGCGGCGCAAAGATAAAACGTTGGTGGATGTGGAAATCTTCGGCGTGCCGGTGGTGGTGGCCGATGTGCAGATCGGCGCCTTTGGCATTTATCATGACATCACCGAGATCGCGTTGGCGCGCCGCCACGCCGAAGAAGCCGATCGCGCCAAGAGCGAATTTTTGGCGAATATGAGCCACGAGATTCGCACGCCGATGAACGGCGTGATGGGCATGATCGAGCTGGTGTTGGACACACCGTTGAACAACGAGCAAAAAGATTTTCTCAACACGGCGCGCGAGAGCGCCGAAGCATTGCTGAGTCTGTTGAACGACATTCTCGATTTTTCCAAGATCGAAGCGGGACGGCTCGAACTCGACGCGATCAATTTTGATTTACGCACAACGGTTGAAGGGGTTGCCGACACTCTCGCCCAGCGCGCGGAAGATAAAGGGTTGGAGATGGCTTGTTTGATTCAACCCGATGTGCCGTCGCGCTTGAAAGGTGATCCCGGCCGCTTGCGGCAAATTCTAGTTAATCTGGCGGGCAACGCCATCAAGTTCACGAGCAAAGGGGAAGTCGTCATCCGCGCCGATTTGGATTCGGAAACCGAAACAAATATCATGGTGCGATTCTCGGTGCGGGATACCGGCATCGGCATCCCCGTAGATCGTCAGGCGGCAGTTTTCGAGCGATTCACCCAAGCCGATGGATCGACCACGCGCAGATTTGGCGGCACCGGGCTGGGACTCACCATCTCCAAACAATTGGTAGAGATGATGGGCGGACAAATTTGGCTGACGAGTGAGGACGGAAAAGGCAGCACGTTCTGGTTCACAGTGGTGTTCGATAAACAAAACGAGTTAGACGCGCCGCAGCCGGTTCCATCCACAGTGGATCTTCGCAACGCGCATGTGCTGGTGGTAGACGACAATGCCACCAATCGTCTCGTCATGAGCAAAATGTTGATGAACTTCGGTTGCCGTATCGCCACTGCTATAGACGGCAAAGATGCGATGGCGGTGTTAGAGGTGTCGGCGGGCGATCCGTTTGCACTGGTGTTGCTCGATATGCAGATGCCGGAGATGGATGGCGAACACACGACACAAGCGATCAAAGGTGATTCGCGCTGGCAGGATTTGCCGGTGGTCATCATCACGTCTTTAGGTCGGCGCGGCGACGCGACGCGAATGCAAACACTGGGCTGCGCCGGGTATTTGCTTAAACCCATCAAGCAAGCGCAGCTGCACAGCATTTTAGAGACCGTGCTTGGGCAACAGAAAACGCAAGCCGAGCCGCAGATATTCATCACACGCCACACGATCAGCGAGCAACAAAAAACGAAGGTGGACAATCAAGAGATTCACATTTTATTGGCGGAGGACAACCACATTAACCGCAAAGTGGCGGTCAACTTATTGCAGCGCGCGAATTACAAAGTGGATGCGGTTGAAAACGGACGATTGGCAGTCGAGGCAATTCAACGCACTCCCTACAATTTAATTTTAATGGATGTGCAAATGCCCGAAGTAGATGGGTTCGAGGCGACGAAGATGATCCGCGATCACGAAGGTGCAGCGCGTCACACGCCGATCATTGCCATGACGGCGCACGCCATGAAAGGTGATCGTGAAAAATGTTTAGAGGCGGGCATGGACGATTACATCTCGAAACCGTTAGAGCCCGATCTTGTTTTTGCGACGATCCAGCGTTGGACTCAATTTACGCCGCCCGCCCGTACTGGCAAGACAAAACCCCTTGTCGCCATCCGGGAGAGCGACGCGCCGCTGGTGGATATGCAAACCGCCCTGCCGCGATTCAACGGCGATCGTGAGATGCTGGTCGAGTTACTGCAACAATTTTCAGCGCAACTGCCGGAAGATATTTTAAAATTGACTCATGCCGTGGAATCGGGAAACTCTAAAGAACTGCATCACTTGGCACACAACCTCAAAGGGGCTGCCGCCACGTTCAGTGTGACGCGCGTGACGGCGCTCGCGCTGGAAATTGAAACGGTGGCGCGCGAAGGTAAGACTCAAGAAGCGTTGAAGGCTATCGGCGAGATTGGCGAGGAGAGTGTGAAGTTGAAAGAGTATGTGGCGAGGTTAAAGTGAATCTGCCAGCACAATTAGCTTTCCGGGCACTCCGTGAACAACCATTATCGTTAGGTCATATTTCATCGAACCACTACGGTGAAAACGAATTACTTAACAGGAAGGTGGTTACTGGTGAATTTTGGACCTCCAAACAACGTCAAGCATCGTCGTTGCACGAAATATCCTATCGTGCTTGTTTCAAACCGCAGTTGCCTCGTTTCTTTATTGAATCCTTCACTCAACCCGACGACATCATTTACGATCCTTTTGCTGGACGCGGCACGACGGCTATTGAAGCCGCTTTGCTCGGACGAATTCCTATCTCTAACGACATTAACCCGTTAAGCAGACTTTTGTGCGAGCCGCGTTTGCGACCCCCCAGCCTGTTAGAAGTAGAAAAGAGGCTCGCCACTATCTTCTCCAACATTTCAGAGATAGAACCCGATATCGATCTCGCCATGTTCTATCATCCACAGACACTCGCCGAGATTCTGCATTTGCGACACTATCTAAAGAGCAAGAAGGAATCTTCGGATTATGTGGATGATTGGATTCGCATGGTGGCGACGAATCGTTTAACCGGACACTCGAAAAACTTTTTCTCTGTTTACACCATGCCGCCCAATCAAGCCGTAGGCGCTGAAGAGCAAATTCGTATTAACCGCAAACGAAAGCAGTCCCCAACATATAAGAACGTCAAGGAAATTATTTTGATCAAGACCCGCTCGTTGTTAAGCGATCTGACGGATACCGACAGAGAAAATTTATGGCGGGTTTCGGAACGCGCCATGTTTTTGAACACGGATGCTCGTACTACGAAAGAGATTGCTGACAACAGCATCGCCCTCACTGTAACCTCCCCGCCGTTTCTCGACGTGGTGGCATATACAAAAGATAATTGGTTGCGCTGCTGGTTCAATAATTTGAACACGGAGGCAATTGGACGCAACATGACGATGGCTAAGACCGTTGAGATATGGTCAGAGGTCATGTTCGGCGTCATGCGTGAATTATTTCGGATTACTAAAGAGAGCGGCACCGTTGCCTTTGAAGTGGGCGAAGTGCGAAATGGGAAAGTAAAGTTAGAAGATGCAGTGCTTGAGGTTGGACTCAGGGCGGGGTTTAGATGTGATACTGTAATGATTAATCAACAAGCATTTACCAAAACATCCAATATCTGGGGCGTGAGCAATAACGAGAAAGGCACGAACACGAATCGAATTACTGTTTTTACTAAAGACAGTATGTAGTTGCGATTTCAATCGCTGGCTTAAACACAAAGCGGCGAGTCGTGTGACTCGCCGCTTTTATTTTTTAAAATTATTCGCTTGCCGCGGGCGGCACAGCAGGCGCGGGTTTCTTTGACCCCATCGCCTCTTGCAGTTTGGCGCGTCCTTCGTCAAACGTGGTGCGCCCTTTCGCGGCGAATTCTTCGGCGCGGATTTTCGCCTCTGCTGCCATCTTCTCGGCGCGGGCGCGGGCATCGGTGGCTGCCGCTTCGGCTTTGGCGCGGGCGTCAGTCAGAGTCTCTTCGCCGCGCTCTTTCAGCTCAATGCCCTTCATCCGAATCTGTTCGCGCGTCTCCGCGCCCGATTGCGGCGCAAGAATTAATGCCACCGCCGCGCCAACCAAACCACCAACCACAAAACCGGTGAGGAATGCGCCAATGTCGCTATCGTTATTATCTGCCATAATTTAAATCTCCTTCCCAAAGGTAGAGACGTTGCGTTGCAACGTCTGTAGATGAGACGTTGCAGCGCAACGTCTCTACAATAATTATTTTTTCTTCTCGCCAAGAATATCGAAAAACTCAAAGAACTTTGAGAGCGCGGCGATGTAGCTATTAATTTTCATCACCGGCTCGACGATATTTTCGCTGACGAAGATCGCCGTGCCGCGCACGGTGTTAATGGTTTCGTTAGTGCTCTCAAGGATCGGCTTGATCTCGTGCTGTAACAAATTCGTCAACCGCGCCATTTGAACCATCAACACCACTAACGCAAAACCGATAAACATCGATTCGATTGCCAAGAAGATAATGAAGATGTCGCGGATCACCGTCGTCACTGCCGGGTTCTGCACCATGAAGTAGATGGCGGTGGCAGCGAGGGCGGCGATGACGATGCTCGCCAAGAAACCAAGAATGATCAAACGTCGTTGTTCGGGGGTGAGACTCGGTTCGGGTTGAGTCGGAGCAGTTGAGGCAGTGGCTGGCGGTGGTAGTCGTTCCATGATGGCGGCATTATACATTGATTAAAGATTCTTCTTCAACCACTCCACTCCGGGTAGTGCGACGTGCGGCGTGGACGGCGCGCTGGCTTCGTGATCGGCGCCGACGAGCGGGTAAATATCCAACGGCGCGTTGGCGCGGCGGGCGATCTCATATGGCACGGTGAAATCACAAATATGATCGCGCGTGCCATGCACTAAACAGATCGGGCATTTAATTTTTTCGATCACGTCTTTCAGGTGAAATGGTTTCGCCTTTTCCAAACTTTCCTCAAACGACTTTGCGCCGACGACCCACGCAAAATGATCTTGAATACCGCGCACCGCATCGGGCAAACCATGCCCCACATCGAAGGGCGATGAATACGCCACACAGACTTTCACCAGCGGACTGATCGCCGCCGTGCGCAGCGCGAAGAACGCGCCGAAGCTCCCGCCGATCACCCCCAACCGATTCGGATCGATCTGCGGGGTTGCCGCCAACGCTTCGAGAACCGTAGTGAAGATCGTTTCATCATCCGGCTGAACGCGCGCGCCGTTAAATGATTCGCCGTGCGCCGGCATGTCAATGGTAAAAGTAGCGTAGCCCGCATCACGAAACGCGCCGAGTGAAAAATCGAAATGATCTTTGTCATCCGCCATTGGGTGAAGTGCCAGAAGAGCCGGAAACGGCGGCGTGCCAGTTTTGGGTAAATGCAACAAGCCCAGAGTCGTGCCGCGCGCGTGAGTCACTTCCACCGGTTGAACGATTTCATTGTTGACTTCGCGCAGTTGGCGATACAACTTTTGAAAAACAGGTGACATGCGCTGACGTTCTCGCATGGTCGTGTGAATGTAATCGCCGTCGCCGCCGTAGGCTAACCCCAACAAGATGATCGCTAATTGAATCTGTTCCGATGCGAAGGAACGATCACCGCGCGCGATGCTTGGATCGATCTCATTCATAGTGGACGCCGCCAACCCCTCCCACGCCTCACGCCACATCGGACGGCTTCGCATCGTGCGCGCGGCGGCGCTTAACATCTGCGGCGGCAGGCCCATGTTTTTGGCGATGGATCGATTCTGTTCGGTGTCAATGATGAATTGACCCAGCCCTAAACGCAATGCCAGATCGAACAGCGGCACAGGCACCAGACTCATCATGCCGCGTCCGGTGCGATCAGTTACGTCATTACGAGTTAAGTTGAGGGAGCGGAGGAAGGAGTCGAAAGAGGAAGTGTCGAACATATTGCGTATCGCATATCGCGTATCGCGTATCGCATATCGCATATCGCGTATCACGCATCACGTATCACGCATCACGTATCACGTATCACGCATCACGCTATCAGCCAATAAACACTTCATCCCCTACTTGGATCGTCGCTTTTTGATTCACGACGCAATAAAATCCGCGCGTGCCGTGATCGAGAAATTGCAACGCTTGTTTAACAGTTTGAGGGTCGTTGCTCTTGGAGGCAAATTTGCTGAAGGGGGCGCAGGGCAACGCCACCATTAAATCGGCGAGCCGCACAGCAGAGGCGGCGTCACCGATGATCAATCCGTTTTGAATCTGCGTTAAGTCCACGCGCGAATCCATCGCCACCAAAATGTTTTCGCCCGCGCATCCGTCAACTACATGATCACCGTATCGCGCGCGCATCGCCTCATAGTGTGAGGTGAAGCCGATGGAGAGATCATTCACGCCGTCGTTGTTGCGCGTCTGCGGATGATCGGTGTGATGAATGTCGAGGATCGTTTCGCCGTTGACGATGGCGAAGGCGCCTTTCGGTGTAAGGCGTAGTTCGTTAACGGCGACGAGCGCCGACGGATCGTAATGTTGATTCGGTTTCTCGCCGAGTTTGAGTCGTGAGCGTTGAATTTGTAAGCGGACGATTTTACCAAGTGGTTTCATGCGTGCAATTGTAT
>Ga0163199_1002911_pt1 | contig 10414 bp, 10 predicted proteins | sample PL_2010_150m_FD_113537 | JGI IMG/M metagenome (GOLD analysis project Ga0163199, IMG submission 113537) | Freshwater microbial communities from Powell Lake, British Columbia, Canada to study Microbial Dark Matter (Phase II) - PL_2010_150m | ecosystem: Environmental > Aquatic > Freshwater > Lake ...
CAGAGGCTGGGTCTGGATATCACTGCCTTTTCAGCAAAAACGCTGGCGGTTCGTGCCATTCCCGCGACCCTGGCACAAGGCGATGCGACCGAACTGGCGCGCAGCGTGCTGGCCGAGTTGGCCGAGCGCGATGCCAGCACGGTACTCCAGCGCGCCCAAAACGAGTTGCTGGCCACCATGGCCTGTCATGGCGCCGTGCGCGCCAACCGACGCCTCAGTCTTGAAGAAATGAACGCCCTGCTGCGTCAAATGGAGGCAACCGATCGCGCTGACCAGTGCAATCACGGTCGCCCCACCTGGCGCCAGATCAGTCTGCGCGAGCTCGACAGCCTTTTTTTGCGTGGGCGCTGATTTGTTGCTAGACTTGGCACATGGTCGGGGGGGTAGCTCAGCTGGGAGAGCGCTGCGTTCGCAATGCAGAGGTCGTGAGTTCGATCCTCATCCTCTCCACCACTTTAAATAGGTCAGACCTTTCTCTGGCCTATTTTTTTATGCGCGCCGCGCCAGTACAGGCGCGCCTTTCGCGATGCCTGCGAAGGACGGCATGAGCCCGCACACCTAAAACTGGGCGGGTTTCTCGCCCTTTGTGCTCTCCGTTCTCTGTTTGTGCGACGGACGGCGGTCGCACCGCCACTAGCATCCACGCGGGTTTTCGGCCAAATGTTCGTAACGGAAAGTGCTTTCACGCGGGCGACTTGGCCGAAATTAATGTGGACATTGCGGAAAGTGTCCGATTCTACGTTTAGCATTTACGCGGGTTTGCGGGGCAGTGGGTTCAATAAGTAATTTGGTCGGGCGGTGGGGAGTCGGAAAAAGAATCGCGACGGAATGCCGAATTAACGGGGGTTACATGAAGCCGCATGGTTGCTTCGACCCCGAAGAGCTATCAAGTCGATCCAACTCTTAGATTTACAGGAATAGACACAAGTTTTTCTGAAAGCATCTCAAAATTCGTATTCCGTTTGGATTCGCAGGGTCGTATTTGGCGTCGCGTTTGTTGTGCCCACTAAAAGAGCAGCATTCCATTTGATGGCTTCTTTGGTTCCCGTTTTAATTTTTCCAAAAAGTGCAGGTCCCACCTTAAATTCCTGCTTAGATGCTGAGTTCCATCGATCCCATTGACCAAAGTTCCCAAAAGCCTGAGCTCCCCATTCCAGTTGTTCTGAGTTGCGGTACTTAATTTGCATTTGATAGTGCAATTCGGTATCAAAGGTTTCCGTTGCGCGAACGTGTTTTTGGATAAATATATTCAAGTTGCCTTGTATCTTTCCCCACTCAGCTTGAAACATAGGTCCGTAAGTTATTTCGTAGCCTTCTGTTCTGTCTTTGGGGCGTTCAACTTCAAGCAAAAATCCAACCTCTACCGGATACTTGCCAGTTTCTGTAAGTTGAAAGCGGTTCTCCCATTCCCAAGCGTCAAAGCTCTGTGATTCACCGGGCGGCTTTGCATACTTGGCATAGAGCTCAGTAAACCACCATGTTTTCGGTGTGAAGCCATAGCCAATAGATGTAGCTGACTCACTGCTTCCATCGCGATTTCTCTGAGATCCAATTTTGAAGTCAATTTCCCTTTCTCCGTATTCAACGGTTGGGGTTCTGATGTAGTCGTTGGGTCCAGCAATAGCGCTAGCACATGCAAAGAGGCAAAGCGATCCCATGGCAACTGTTGCCAATTTCATTTTCAACATAACAATCCTTTGATTAAATTTTTGCGGACAGAGCGTTTTGGCGTTGCGAAATAAGCAACTTCATTTGCCTCGCTGCGATCCAGATGAGTGAGGTTGTGCTCAGATAGAAGAGCACTTGCAGTTGTGTTGGGCTGGCATCAAATCCGATCACGCCATGCAACACCATGCCAATGGCAGAGTCATTGGGAAGTAGGACAGATATATCCCAGGCCTGTTCTCCAAACAGAGATATCCAGTCTGCTTGACTAGCAGTTTTTGCAAGTTGACTTGCCAAACTTCCAGCCAGCATCAATATCAAAATATTGGTGACTGCAAATAGACGTTGAGGCTTGACTTTGCCAAGTCCTTCATAAATCAACCATCCAGTGAATGCACCCATTGTGAGTCCTATGGCAACACTCAAGATGATTGTCCCCTGACTTTCTGAAGAGCCCGTTATCAAACCTGATACGAAAAGTACCGTTTCTGCGCCTTCTCGCAAAACAGACAAAGCCACTGCTACGGCAAGTGCCCAAAGGGTCTTGTCACCTTGTGAAGTAGACGTCCCGATTTGTTTTGCATCCTGAACCATTTGATTTGAATTTGGTGACACCAAGATGCAGTGCCACGCAAGCATGCAAAGTGCAATACTCAAAATGCATAACGTGACGATGTCTTGACCAATTCCATCAGCCCAAGAACTGATCCGGTCCATGGCCGAGGCCATCAAAACTGACCCCATAGCGCCAGCTGCCACCCCAAAAGAGAGCCAACGGGTTCTATGGATAACTCCACGAGTTGAAGCGGCAACAATGCCCACGAATAGCGCTGCCTCCAAGGTCTCTCTAAAGACGATCAATCCAGTTCCAAACATTGAGATGCTCCTTTACTCTGCAACCACAACGCCTTTGGCGGTGGTGGGATTAAATTCACCCATGAACTCATAGCGGCCTGGCTTCAATGGCCCGAGGTAGATCACCGCTTTTGCACCGCCGGGGATGACCTTCTCCCGATTCAGTGCATGGCTCTCAAATTCTTCTGGCGTGGTGTCTAAATTTTGAACAGTGAGTTTGATTCGCTGATTGGCAGGTACCTTCAGGACCGATGGCTCAAAGGTGTGGTTCTTTATGGTCATGGACAGTTCTAGATCAGCAGCGTGAACTGGGCAGACTGCCAAATAACCAGCTATCGAAATAGACAGGGTGATAGCCATTGCCTTTGCTGTTTGGGGGTTCATGTTCGCTTGCCTTTACTTGTAAATGACGGTATGGGCTAATTATAAATGCTAATGAATCTCATTTACAACTAATTTTTTATGGCCCTGGGATAGACGTGGTCTTCCCCGTCAGCGTGGGTTCACGGTTGAGGCTGCTTTGGGCCGGTACAAGGCGGCAGGGCTGGAGAGCCGTGAGAGTGAGCAGAACTGCGATTTTTGTGTGGGATTCAAGACAAGTTTGTTCTTCAGACAAACAGCCCACGTCGGCTCTCCGTCGCTGAGACGCAGCACCAAATAGCTGTCTCAACATTTAGAACGATGAACTGAACCCCAAGTGCTAGATTCGCTTGCTCAGCAAAAACTTAGGCGGTTTGTAATGAAGCATGTTCTTCCCCGCCAGTACAAAGACCTCCAACTCGCTCAATCTGAGTTGAGGCCCCGCTTCCTGTTAGTGGCGAATTCGTAGTTTAAGCAGCCACCGAAAAGCAAAACAGTCCACGACAACGGTCGCGCCAGCCGTAACGCCCTAATTACGCACTTCTATGCGGATGACTAGCGCCCGCGCAAACACCGCCCCTTCGCCCCCCAATCCAGTGGCATCGCGCGGCGCAGCACCCAGGTTGATCGACCCATCGGCAACTGCACCAGAATTGGAAAGTCAGACTCAGTTATTCAAGATCGGCCGAACCTCCCAGGTGATCGCAATTTCCGGTCGGTAGACGGCTTCGTTGCCGTGCTTGATGGATTTCTTCAGGTGCTCGGCAAGCGGCTTGTCGTACTTGGCGATCTGGGCGATGGCTCGGTTTATGGCGTTGCGAAACGCATCGCGGACGTTTTTCCGCTTGTCGCCGGTTTTCCTGAGCTTGCCGCCGCGTCCAACTGCGCCAGTAATGTACGCGGCAATCTCAGATAACTCATCCTCGATTTCGTCGATCCTTTCGTGGTCGCTGTTCTCCTCTGCATCAGCTTTTTCTACGACCAGCTCCTTGTACCGCCCCCGATACTGTGCGACGGCTTTACGGTCGGCCACGACGCCAGCATCGCCCAGTGGCACCCCCGCGGTGACCTGGAATCCTTCTTCGATGTCCTCGTGATCCAGTCCAGCGTCAGTGGCTGACGCAGGGGCGTTGAAGGCTTGGCCACACACGATTTCAAATACCGATGTTTCGCGACCTGGGTGCGCAAGCAAGATATTGATGTACGCAGCGCCCTTGTCGACGCCTTGCAGAAAAATATCATTCTTGCCCTGGAACCGGGCCGCCCAAACGCCGCCCCTCCGGCGGAAATAGTTGTCTGGCCGCTTTTCTGTCACCGCCACCGCCGGCACAGAAGTTACTGAGGCAGACTCGTAGACGATCCGCAGCAGGCTGTCGCCGGGTAGCGTGCGTTCCCGAATGGCGGTGATGTTTCTTTTGATCATCACATCGAGCGCACCACAGACCTCGTTGGCGTGACGCTTGTAGAGATCAAACGTGCGCTGAGCAACCTGGCCTGCGCTGCCATCAAGGTACCGGAACACCCGGCTGACCTCACTGTGGCTCGCGATGAACTGGGCGAGATCGGTCAACGACTTCACCTGATTGGCCCGCTCCAGGTAGGCCGCCGCCATGATCTTGTCCGCCCCCTTGTCGCGGCTTTGGGTAAAAACATCTGTTTTGTAGGCAGCTATCGGATCGAACTGATCCGCCTTGGCCGCCACCATGGCAAAACGTCGGTCGATGCACTGGGAGCATCCGCCGCAGTGGGTATGCTGGTTGGTCATCTCCCAGGTGTGGGTGCAGGTCATCGAATGCGCGATCAATTCCTGGCAACCCGCTTTTGTGATCACTTCGACCACATCGGCCTTGGTTTTCCAGATGAACGGGTTCTCGACAGTGAAGGGCTCGTCGGCCACCAGCGTCATGAGTTCTTCAAACCCCTTCATCACCCTGGGGTGCGTCGTGCGCGTGGCCCGACCGCCCACGACCTGGGCGCAAACCGGAAGATTCAGACTGACCACGCCGTTCTCGTAGAACCGCACATTCTTGTGTCCGAGCATGTTGGCAATGGTCGCGCCAATGGAAACAAACAGGAACGATCGTGTGCGCTGCGTGTACTCCCGGTTCAACGCCTTGCTCTTATTGACCCGCACACCAATGTGGATCGGTGGGTTATCGGGCGCCTTTTGCGCCAGCATCGCCGCCAGCGTGCGGTGCCGGGTGTTGAGCTTGGGTGTCGATTTGTGGGTGACGAGCACCACGCGGCGTTTTTGCGTCAGCACCTCATCGATGGCCCCGGCCAAAGAGTCCAATCCGCCTGAGAACATCACCACCTGTTCGGGTGAGCCGTGAAACTGGTGCTCGTCGTTGAGTTCGAGGTAATCCTGGAAATTGTGATCCTGCTCGATCTTCACGAAATCGAAGCGGTAGTGGTCATCCGATAAAAATCCGAGCGTTGCCTGCAAGGTCTCGAGCGTTTTAGGGTCACTCCAAAAGGCAAGCCTGCGCACCGGAATGATGAAGTGCAAATCACGCCGCCAGCCCTCGCCAAAGGAGTCGACATCATCGGCGCCGCGTTTGATGGCCTGGTCGGCGCAATAGACGTAGGTCGCAATCTCCAGCAGGTCATGAAACGCCTGCGGCACGCTCTTGAACATCTTGGTGTGGATGTCCTCAATGCGCAGGGTGATCTTGTCCGGGCCGTCCCTGCCCGACAGGCGCAGCCGGATATCTCTGGCCGGGTTTTCCTTGACGCCTTTGATGTCTTTGAGTAGTGCATCGCCGCAAATGATGTGCCGCTTATCTTGCATCGCTACGTGCTCCCGCCTTGAGTTCGTCTTTCATTTTCGTCAGCGCGTAGGAGGCGAAATTGTCCGTGGCCTTGCGTGAGATGACACCACCTTGCTCGAAACGGTTTTTCGAGAGCCAGTCCGATGAGAACTGCTCGACGATCAAGGACGCCTCGCGGCAGTGTGTTGTCAGCGCCAGATCGAATTGCGCTTTCTGGTTGAGGGTGGCAAAGCGCATGCCCTCGCCCAGATGGGTGTCCAGGGTCTTGCTCAGAAAGTAGCCCAGGCTGATATCGGTCAGCTTGGCAAAGAAGGTTCGCGAGAGCTCACCGAATTCGCGGGTCTTACCCAGCGAGGCCAGCGCCGCCTTGACATCGTTAGCGTCGGGAGAAAACAAGGACGGCAGCTTGGGCGCGAGATGTTCGGTGACGGCACTGATCAGCGCGCGTTGTGCGATTTCACCCAGATCGGAGTTTTGTCCGTAGGTATCTGCTTTACGGTCAAGTGCCGCAGAAATAGCAGCGGCCACATCGGGCAGCGAGGCACCCGCCGGCAAGGACAGGCCGACTGACTCAAGGTGGGCGCTGAAATCAGCTTGCTTGGCCGCAATGGCCAGTTGGGCCATCAGCCAAACCGCCTCCGTGTAGCCTTTGTCACCGAGCACGAAGGAGAACGCTTTTTCCGCCGCGTTGATGGTGGCGTTGGCGATTTGGGACACGTCGGCACCGGCCGCAATCAAACCGACCACCTCATTCCATGCCTTCGATCTCGGCAACAGCCCCAGTCGAACGTGCCCCATATCACCGTTCCCCTTTAGTGCAATCAGTGCGTGACGCTTACTTGTTGCTTTTGATCACGACGATGCTGCGTGCTTTTCTGTCCTCTTTCCTCAAATACCCCTTGCGCACCAACTGCACGATTTGCTCGTGCGCGCTGGCATGGCTGATGCCCAGTGCGAAGGCCAACTCCTTGACCGTCGGCGGCAAGCCGGTGCGCGCCAAGATGCTGCAAATGACCCGCAGGGTTTTTGCCTGGGGGTCGGTAATGCCTTCGGTTTTCTTCTTGCTCATGGCACATCTCCACGCCAATGTTGAAATATATGGCCTGATGAACATCAGGTCAATTGGGGCGACCCCACAAAAACCTACTTACTGGGGCTTGGGTTGCGGCAGCGGCATCACAAAAATAGTAACGCTTGCCGCGCGCACCCTCTCTCATGCACGCCAAAACAGGATACCCCGACCGCCTTGCACCCCTAGCATAAGGACTGGTCTGAATCAACGAATGGCGAGCAATATGACAATCGAACAAACACTCCCGCAATTACTTCCCCCGCAACACCGGGCACTTGAGATCGCCACCCTGGTGGCCACTGCGATTGCCAGGGTGGATGCCAGCCTGAAAGCAACACAACCAGGCAGATGTGAGATTTCTCTTGGCTTAGTGGCACCCGCACGCCTTCATACAAACCCCTCTCAACCAAGGAGTTTGTAAATGAAGATGCCCAGTCCAGATCAATCATTAGCAGGTCGCATTACCGGCCTGCCTATTTTGTCGATGAAGGAGTTGTGGTCGTTGTGGGATAAATATTTCCCCCGTCGCCCACCGCACAACAATCGCGCCTACGTGCAGGGCCGCGTGGCCTACAAGATCCAGGAAGAATCCCTGGGCACACCCTGCACGGTTCGCCAGCAATTGATTCAAATCGGTGAAGCGCAATCAAAATTCAAGCGCCAAACAAACGAAGTACGCCTGGCTCCGGGCACGGTCATGGTGCGCGAGTTCGATAACCGTGAACACCGGGTCACGGTCCAGGGGGATGCCACGTTTGATTACGAGGGCCGGCGCTTCAAGAGCTTGTCTGCGGTGGCGCGCCACATCACCGGCACGCAATGGTCTGGGCCCTTGTTTTTTGGGGTCGTCAAGGCCAAGCGGGGTTCTAAATGAGCGCCATCGTCATTAAAAAACGTTGCGCCGTCTACACCCGGGTGTCCACCGATGAGCGCCTGGACCAATCATTTAACTCACTCGATGCCCAGCGCGAAGCGGGCAACGCCTACATCACCAGCCAGCGCGCTGAAGGATGGCTGGCGGTCGCAGATGACTACGATGACGGTGGTTATTCGGGCGGTAACGTGGAGCGACCCGCGCTCAAGCGTCTGATGATAGAGATCGCCGCTGGCAATGTGGACATCGTGGTCGTCTACAAAATTGACCGCCTGACCAGGAGCCTTGCGGATTTCTCCCGCCTGATCGAAATATTCGAACGCCACAAAGTGTCGTTTGTCTCGGTGACCCAACAGTTCAACACCACGACCAGCATGGGCCGCTTGATGTTGAACGTCCTGCTGTCCTTCGCCCAGTTTGAGCGCGAAGTCACGGGCGAACGCATCCGCGACAAGATTGCCGCCAGCAAGGCCAAGGGGATGTGGATGGGTGGCTGCATCCCCCTGGGCTACGAGGCCAAAGAGCGCAAGCTGGTGATCGTTGAAAAAGACGCCGAGATCATCCGTCGAATCTTCCAACGATTCACACAAACGCACTCGATCATGGATATCGTGCGGGAAATGATCCTCGAGGGCGTGACCACCAAACCCAACCACCTCAAGAACGGCGGTGTGCGAAACGGCACGCCGATGGACAAAAAATACATCTCCAAGGCGCTGCGCAATCCCATCTACGTCGGTGAGATTCGCCACAAGGGCGTGGTCTACGCTGGCCAACACGAACCCGTCATCACGCGCCAACTGTGGGATCAGGTGCAGAACAGCCTCGCCGAGGACTCCCACGCGCGCATGGGCAAGACCCAGACGCGCCACAAAACCGACGCCTTGCTGCGCGGTCTTCTGTACGGCCCCGATGGCGGGAAATACCACATCACTTACAGCAAGAAGCCCTCTGGCAAGAAGTACCGGTACTACATTGCCAAGGCGGATAACCGCTACGGTTATCGCAGCAGCGCCACAGGCATGATTCCAGCCGACCAAATCGAGGAGGTTGTCGTCAACCTGGTGATAGGTGCATTGCAATCGCCGCAAAGTGTTCAAGGCATCTGGAATCAAGTGCGCCAGCAATACCCGGGGATTGCTGAGCCCACGGTGGTGCTGGCCATGCGCCGATTGGGGGATGTTTGGAAGCAGTTATTTCCGGATGAGCAGGCGCGCATCGTCAACTTGCTGATCGAGCGTGTTCAGCTGCTCTCGGATGGCATCGATATTGTCTGGCGCAACTGTGGTTGGGACGAATTGGCCGGCGAATTGGTCCCGGGCACCATTGGCGCGGAGATGCTGGAATTGGAATCAGAGGTGGCGGCATGAATCGATCGGCTAAAAGAATAGTCACCGACGGCTTGCCCCACGAGCGGCGTCATCCATTGGCCGATGCAGCCGGGGGCGGGATCAGGATCACCACCTTCGTCCCCCTTCATTTCAGAAAGCGTGGGGTAAAAAAGGTGATTGTGCGTCCGCCCGAAGTGGACGATCCGGTCGTGGGCAATGCGTCAGGGTTAATCAGCCCCAACCAAGACAGCGCGTTTCTGAAGGCGATGGGCCGCGGCTATTACTGGCAGCACCTGCTCGATACCGCAGCCGTGGCCGATACGCCTGAGATCGCCCGGCGCGAGGGCATTCATCGCTCCACGGTCAACGAACTCCTACGGCTGGCGCTGTTATCGCCCGACATTGCCTTGGCCACACTGCAGGGCACGCTGCCCCGGACCGTGTCGCTCGAGGGCGTGTTGCGCGAAACCGTGCCACTGGATTGGAATGAACAGCGAAAACTGATCGCCTCACTGGGGTAGCGCGGCGAAGTCACTAACAAGGCAAGGCTAATTCACAGTAATGCAGGGCCATCAGCGCTTCTGGTCTCCGTGGATGGCGGCGAGTTTGATCCCTCGCCCGAATCTCCCCAAATTTCAATTCAGTCTGGGTCGAGTGCAGTTCAATCCGTCTTGGCCTTGCGCCTCCGCCCTTGGGATAAGTACTTGTCGTAGTTGATTTCCATGGCGCCCAGGGATGCGCCATCGTGCCCGCAGTCAATCCCGTCCTCGTCCACATCGCCGCCGCCACCCACGCTTTGAATGTGAAAGCTCAGGTGCGTGTCCTCTCCCATGTCGTCGGTCGCATAAGGGCCGTCCTCGCCTTCCTCCCATTTCGGGTTCGGCACACGTAGCACCACCGGTTCGTCGGGGTTGATGAAGTCGCCACTGGCTCTTTCTTCCTCGCTCATCGCGTCCCATTTTTTACAGACGTCGCCAAAAAAATCAGCCAGACGCCGTGCGTTCATTTCCTTGAAAAGTCCCATTTTTTTCCTGTTTTCTAAAAAAAGATTTCCGCTACGTCAAATGTAGCCATTGCTACGCCAAATGTAGCGCCTTCCTTAATGAAGGCGCAATTCGGCTTCCTGGTCAATATGGGATTGACCACCGCTTTGCGCCTTGTCCCTTCGTGGGAAAGGAGCTCAGTTATGGCCAATTCAATGGCAATGTCCTCGGGGTTCGGTGGACAACCGATACCGCATCGCAACGACGGTTCTGGCACGCCGTCGACTCAACTGCCACCAGCGCCCGGTGAGCGCAGGTTCTTGTCCGAACTCGAACTCGCCAGTCGTTGGGGGATGTCACCCAAAACGCTCACGCGCTGGCGCTGCATGGGCAACAAGGGTCTGGTGTTCGCCAAGTTCTCCAAAAAAGTGGCCTACCCGCTTGATGGTGAATGTGGCGTGCTCGATTTCGAGCAGCGCCATTTATACGTCTCGACCTCCGAG
>Ga0163199_1002912_pt1 | contig 10410 bp, 4 predicted proteins | sample PL_2010_150m_FD_113537 | JGI IMG/M metagenome (GOLD analysis project Ga0163199, IMG submission 113537) | Freshwater microbial communities from Powell Lake, British Columbia, Canada to study Microbial Dark Matter (Phase II) - PL_2010_150m | ecosystem: Environmental > Aquatic > Freshwater > Lake ...
GGTGGTCGAGCTGTCGGCCTGGGAAAACGGCGTGAACAGTTTTTGCTGTTGTTGCGGCGCAATCCCGATGCCGGTGTCGTGCACCGCGAAGCGCAAGGTGACGTGCTCCGGCTCGGCTGCCAGCAGGTCGACGCGCAAGTCGATTTGGCCGCGCTGAATGAACTTGAGGGAGTTGCCGATGAAGTTGTCGAGAATCTGGCGTATCCGGGTGGGATCGCCGCGTACCCAGACCGGTACGTCGGGGGTGGCGACGGAATTGAAGGCGATACTCTTTTCTGCGGCGCGCAGGGTATATAGTTCGTTGAGTTCGTCGAGCAGGCTGTGGATGTTGAAAGCGATCTGCTCGATTTCCAGTTTGCCCGACTCGATTTTCGACAGGTCGAGGATGTCGTTGATGATCCGCAGCAAGGATTCCGCACTGTTGCGGATGACCTGGGCGTAGCGCCGCTGCTCGCCGTCGAGGCGGGTTTCCAGAATCAGGTCGGTCATGCCGATCACGCCGTTCATCGGGGTGCGGATTTCATGGCTCATCGTCGCCAGGAATTCGCTCTTGGCCCGGTTCGCGGCATAGGCTTCGCTCATCATCTGCTCCAGCACCTGTTCGTTGACCTTGCTGGCGGTCACGTCGGTGCAGGAGCCGATGTAGCCGCTGAACCGGCCGCTATCGTCGAAGCGCGGCACGGCGGATTCCAGCACCCAGCGGTGCTCGCCGTCATGGTGGCGGAGCAGGTGTTGCGATTTGAAAGGCCGGTGGTGTTTGAGCGCTTCGTCGATAGTCTGTCGGCGAGTTTCCAGATTGTCCGGGTGGATGCCGGCGAGCCATCCTGTTCCGGCTTCCTCTTTCAGGGTGCGGCCGGTAAATTCCAACCAGCCCTGGTTGAACCAGAAATAGGAGAGATCGGTATCGGCCATCCAGATCATGATGGGCGCCGAATCGGCCATGTTGCGGAATCTCGCTTCGCTTTCGATCAATTGCTGGTTGAGCAGTCGGGCGAATTTGAATGAGCGCTCGCGGCCGTGCACCAGTTGCCAGACGATCAAGGAGAGCAACAGGCTGCCGATAACGCCGATCACGGCAACCCGAGTGGTCTTTTCCGAATGCAGCTTGGCCTCGAATGTCGGCTTCGAACGGATCAGGATCGTCCAGGGATGCCTGCCGATCATCAGGTTTTTGCTGGCGATGAATTTGGCTTGGCGCACCGCGCCAGACTGGGCGTCGTCGGATTGATAAAGCAGGGCTGCCGGGGAGATCGTCCCGGCATCGTAAATTTCCAGTTCAAGCGCGGAAACGCTTTCATGCAAATACTTGCCGGTGATCCCCGCCATCAGGTTGCCTGCCCGGAAGGGGGCGTACACCCAGCCCAGCAGGGCGGCGCGTCGTTGTTCGGGCGTTTCGTGCGGCGTCCCTTTGCGGTACACCGGCTGGTACATCAAAAATCCGGCCTGCTCGTTCCGGCCATCTTCCTGCACCAGCCTGAGCTTGCCGGAAAGCGTCGCATTGCCTTCGTCGCGCGCGCTATCCATGGCAGCGCGGCGCACCGCTTCGGAATGCATGTCGTAGCCGAAAGCGCGCAGATTCGCTCCGGCAAACGGTTCGAGAAAAACGATGGCGGAATAGCCGTCGCGCTCGCCCGGCGGAGTGATGTCGTAGTGCGGGAAACCTTCGCTGCGGATGCCTTCGACATGGCGTTTCCGGTTTGCCGGGTCGATGCGTAGCGCGTAGCCGATTCCCTGTATGCCCGGCAGCGTATTGTCCAGGCGCAGCGTGTCGACATAGGAACGGAATTCCGCACGGGTTACCTCATCCGAAGCCTGAAACAGCCCGACGGCTCCGCGCAGTGCCAGTTCGTAGCTCGACATGCGGGTGCCGATGCGCTGTATCGTCTCGGCGACGCGAAAGTCGAATTCTTCCTGCAAATTCTCCTGGTTTTTCACCTGGTCTTCGTGCCAGACCCAGTAGGTCAGCGCCAGGCTGAGCATCAGCACCAGCCAGGGCAGCGCGCGGACGAGCGGCGGCAGATCGTCTGCCTGGAGCAATTTCTTCAACATGGTTGGTTAAATTCCTCAGCGCGCCATTTCGCCGCCAGTTCCGCGAGTTCGTGTTTCAGCAGGTGGGCTTCGCGTTTCAAGGTTGCGGCGAGCGCCTGCGCGCCGCCGAGGTTGCCGTCTCGCGCCTGCATTTCCAGGGAGCGCGCCGCTGCGAATGCCGCGCCTTTGCCGAAAACGCCGATCAGTCCTTTGATGGCGTGGGCCGCCTGGATAAGTTGGGCGGCATCGTTGTCATGCAGTGCTGCCTCGACCGCCTTCAGGTGGTTGGGCAAATCGCTCTCGAACATGTCGGCCAATTTGGCCGCCAGCGCCTGTTCGCCGTCGACCTGTTCGAGCAGTGCCGGGAGGTCGACCTGTGGACAGCTTCCCTGGATGGCCGGCTCAACCTCCAGGATGGCGGGTTCGTCGCTGGTTTTGCCAATGCACTGGCGTCTGATCGCAGCGAGCAGTTCGGCGACGCGCACCGGCTTGGACAGGAAGTCATCCATTCCGGCCGCCTTGCACCTTTCCCTATCCTTCTTCCGGTTGTTGCCGGTCAGCGCCACTATCGGTGTGTGTTTCCCGCGCACATGCTCGGTTGCCCGGATAATGCGGGTTGCTTCGAGTCCATCCATTCCCGGCAACTGCACGTCCATCAGAATCAGGTCGAATTTTTTCTTGCCGAATGCCGCCACCGCTTCCTGCCCGTCTCTCGCCAAGGTAACCCGGTGGCTGCGCCGCCGCAGGATGTTGAGTACCATCTCCCGGCTAACCGGGTTATCTTCGACCAGCAGGATATTCAGGTGATACGCCGTTTCGTGCAGCACATGGCGGGTGATCAGCGGGCGCTTGCCGGCAGAGGTGCCGCGCGCCAGGACGGCGCGCACTATTTGCAGCAGTTCCGTTTTTCCCAGCGGTTTGGTGAGGTAGCCGGAAACACCGAGGTCGCGGCAGTGTGCGGCATCTCCGCGGATGCCGCCGCTCGCCAGCATGATGACGCTGGCTTCGCCCAGTTTTTTGGCGGCAGCCAACTGTGCCATCAAATCGCGATCGTCTCCCCCGCGCAATTTCGCGTCCAGCAGGATCAGGGAATAGGGGAGTCTGCGGTTTTCTGCCTGAGACAGGGCGCTCAGAATTTGGGCTTTACCTTCGGCCAGGGTCGGGGACATGCCCCAGGAGCGCAACAGCTTATCCAGGATGTGGCGATGGGTGGCATTGTCGGAGGCGACCAGGACCGGAACGCCTTCCAGTTGCACCTCCGCTTCGCCGCTCAGCACGGGCAAGGCTGCCCGGCTGAAACAGGCGGTAAAATGGAACTCGCTGCCGACCCCGACCTGGCTGGTAACCCATAGGCGTCCCGCCATCATCTCCACCAGGCGTTTGGAAATCGTCAAACCCAGACCCGTTCCGCCGTGTTTGCGCGTTGCCGAGGAATCGAGCTGGGTAAACAGATCGAAAATCTCGTCCTGTTTTTCGGTCGGGATGCCGACTCCGCTATCCCGGACGTCGAAGCGCAAGCAGATGACGTCGCCTTTGATGCGCTCCATGCTGACGCTCAACCTCACCTTGCCCTGCTCGGTATACTTGATCGCATTATCGGCGAGGTTGAGGATGACCTGGCGCAAACGTCCCGGATCGCCAACCAGCTGGTCGGCAACCACGCTTGGGCTGATTTCCCAGGTGAACTCCAGCCCCTTCCGGGCGGCTTGCGGCGCCAGCGATTTCATGGCATCGCCGACCACTTGGGACAGGCTGAAGTCGATGGATTCCAGATCCAGCTTGCCCGATTCGATGCGGGAAACGTCGAGGATGTTGTTGACCATCGAGAGCAGGGCGTCCGCCGACGATTTCAGCATATTGACGTAGCTTTGTTGCTCGTCGCTCAAACTCGTATCCATGATCAGGTGAGCCATGCCGATAATGCCGTTGAGCGGCGTGCGGATTTCGTGGCTCATGTTGCTGAGGAACTCGCTCTTGGCGTGGTTCGCTGCTTCGGCGAGTTCCTTGGCGTGCCGGAGGTCGGCTTCTTCCCATTTGGAACGCGAAATGTCATGAAATACCGCGACCGAGCCCTCTACCCGTTGGTTCTTGAATAGCGGCGAAGCAACGATGGCGACCGGGAACATCTTGCCGTCCTTGGCGATCAATATTTCTTCCCGCGAACTGAAAGTTTCACCGGCGCTGATGCTGAGGTGCACCAGGCATTCTTTGCGGGGCAGGGGGGAGCCGTCGTGCTTCAGATAGTGGATGGTGTCATGGATGTTTTTCCCCAGTATTTCACTTCGCTGCCAGCCCAGCAGGCGCGAGGCCTCGCGGTTGAGGAAAATACAGCGGCCGTTCCCGTCCAGGGCGTACACGCCCTCGCCCATGGTATCGGTCAGGCTGCGCAGGAAATCGTTGGTGTCGGCGAGTTGCCGTTGTTGTTTGGCAAGCCGCTCCGAGGCACTGTTGAGGGCGATGCCGAGCGCGTGAATTTCCGGGATCTTGCAGCGGAGGGACAGGGTATGGCCTTGCGCGTTCCCCAGCGTGGCGGCAAAGGTTGCGGCCTGGTTGAGGGCCAGGGCCGGGCGCCGCAAGAACAACAGCAGCAGCACGAGATTGACGCTGAGCGCGATGCCTGCGGCCAGGAAACGGGATAGTTCCAGCGCGGTGAACCATGCAAAAAGCAGGATGGCGAGCGCAAGGCAGGCGGTGCTGAGCAGTATCAGCCAGGCGCTGAATTTAAGCGGCGATCGGGCAGCTCTCGGTTCGCGGCTCATATCGTCGATTTTCCGATGGCTGGCTGAATGATGGCTGTCGCTAATCGTTCAGTTTCTCGATGGCTGCGGTCACTTTGCCATACACGCCCGAGGGAGTGAACGGCTTGGTGATATAGCCGTCCACCCCGAGAGCCATGAAGGCTTCGATGATGTCTTCGTTTTCCGTCTTGCTGGAGATCATCACGAACGGCACATACTTGAACATCGGGCGGGCGCGCATCCAGCGCAGCAATACCTCGCCACCCTGGCCAGGCATCATCCAGTCGCATACCACGGCATCGAATTTTCCCTGCGAGAGCAATTCGATGGCTTCGTCCACGCTGGCGGCCTGCTCGATTTCCAGAAACGGGTTGATGCGCCGCAAGCCGGACATCAGCAAGGTCCGGTGGACGGCGACATCGTCCACGATCAGCAGGCGCAGTTTCTGTGAGTAATTGATCGGTGGGGTGGTGTTGTCGATAAACAATTCAGTTCTCCAATGTAGCTAACTTATGCTTCCGAAAGCCATTTAAATGGTACCCGCTCTTGCCGTCATGCTCTCGGTTGCGGGGGCGTTGTCGACGACCAGGTGCACCTGGTCGTGGCGCAGCAGGTTGCAGGCCTGGACATCCAGCCTGCGGCCGTTGCGCAGCAGTTTTTCGAATTCCGCGGCGGGCAGCGGTTTGCTGAAGAAATAGCCTTGCATTTCGTCGCATTGGTGCTGGCACAGGAACTCGACATGCTGTTCGGTTTCCACGCCTTCCGCGATCACTTGCAGTCCGAGCTGGTGCGCCATCGAAATGATGGCGCCGGCAATCGCTGCATCGTTCGGGTCGGAAGGCGCATTGATCACGAAAGAGCGGTCGATCTTGAGAAAATTTACCGGGAAACGCTGTAGGTAGCTCAAGGATGAATAGCCGGTGCCGAAATCGTCGATCGACAGGGCGACTCCGGTATCTTTCAAGGCGTGCAGAACGGCGAGCGAGTGTTCGGCGCTGTCCATCACCATGCTTTCGGTGATTTCCAGTTCGAGGAATGCCGCGTCCAGCCCGCTTTCGCGCAATGCGGCGGAAATCTGCCGGATCAGCCCTTCCTGTTTGAACTGGCGCGCCGAGAGATTGACTGCCACGCGTAGCGGCGGCAGCCCGGCATTCTGCCAGGCCCTGTTCTGGAAGCAGGCGGTGCGCAGCACCCAGGCGCCGATCTCCAGGATCAGCCCGCTATCCTCGGCGAGCGGAATGAAATCGTTGGGCGGGATCATGCCCATTTCCGGGTGCTGCCAGCGGATCAGTGCTTCCATGCCGCATACCTCGCCGCTGACCAGATTCACCTTGGGCTGGTAGTACAGCACGAATTCCTCATTAACCACCGCCCGGCGCAGCTGTTCCAGCAACTCCAGGCGCTCTTTGACGTTGCTGTTCATGTCCGTCTTGTAAAAGCAGTAAGTGTTGCGCCCGCGATTTTTGGCCTCGTACATGGCGATGTCGGCGTTGCGCAGCAGATTCTCGGCTTCTAGATCGTCGTTCGGATAAAAGGTGATGCCGATACTGGCATTGACGCTCAAATCGTAGGCTTGAACGGTGAAGGGCTGGGACAGCGCATATTGCAGTTTCTCCACGATCGGCAACACATCCTCCATTTGCGCCATGTCTTCCAGCAGCACGGCGAATTCATCGCCCCCCAACCGGCCGAAGGTGTCGCCGCCACGCAGGCAGGTACTCAGGCGTTGCCCGACATGTCTGAGCAGTTCGTCGCCGAAGGCATGGCCGAGTGCATCGTTGATGTTCTTGAAATCGTCGAGGTCGAGCAGCAGTACCGCTACGACGCGGTCGCTGCGTTCGGCGTGGGCGATCGACTGGCGCAGCCGGTCGAGCATCAGGGTGCGATTGGGAAAACCGGTCAGTTGGTCGTGGGTGGCCTGGTGCGACAGCTGCTGTTCGAGTTTTCTGAGCTCGCTGAAATCCTGGATGATGTTCGACCAGTACAGCACTTCGCCGTGCTTGTCGCGGTGGGGAATCAGGGTCTGCATCACCGGGACTTCCTCGCCGCCGCGCCGCAGGATGGCGCTTTCTCCCCGCCATACGCCCCGGTTCAGGGCTTCCGGCACTGCTTCCTCGCGCATCCGGCGTGCCGCCCAGCCCGGATAATAGTGGCTGGGGTCCAGCCAGGCCGGGTCTTCGTGGTAGCCCATGCCCAGCATGTGGCGGCCGGCGGGATTGAGATAGACGAAGCGATAACGGGTGTCGGTGATCCCGACCAGATCCGGCGCGGCTTCCATGATCGAGGCCAGCCGCTTGTTTTCTTCTTCCGCCATGACCCGGGCGGTAATGTCCGGTGCCACTGCGATGACGTGCGCTACCGTTCCGTCGACGGAGAACTCCGGGGTCAGATGCGCGTAATAATGGCGTCGCCCTTTCGTCGAGTCGTAATGGAATTCGAATTCGCATTCCTTGCCGCTGTCGAAAACCTCCTTGAGCCGGCTTTCCCATAGTTCGGCAAATTCGTCGGGCTTGCCCAGTTCGCGGAAGGTTTTGTCGAGGTAAAACTCGCGCGGTTTGCCATCCACTTTGGTGATGGCATGGTTGACGTAGATGCGCCGCAACTGAGGGTCGAAACGGGAAATGATGTCCGGGGCGTCGTCCGTCAGGGCGCGCAGTTCCTGGTCGCGCTGGAGCAGGGTCTGTTCCGCTGCCTTGCGTTGGGTAATGTCGCGCACGACGCAGATCGCCAGGTTGCCTTCCCGGGTTGCCAGGCTGCTCAGGCTCAGTTCGACCGGGAACTCGGTGCCGTTGCGGTGCAGCGCCACGACTTCGGCTCCCGAAATCGTGCGTTCGGTGCCGGGGTCGCCTAGAAATCCCCGGGAACGGCCGACATGGTCGGCGCGGAAACGTTGCGGTATGAGTACTTCGATGGGTTTGCCGATCAGTTCTTCGCGCAGGTACTCGAACATGTGTTCCGCCTGGTTGTTGATCGCGACGATGCGGCCCTGGGCATCGGCGATGAGGATGCCGTCTGGCGCCACTTCCATCAGTTTACGGAAGTGCGCTTCGCTTTCCTGAAGGCGCCGGAAGGGCATTTGCACGTTTTCGACGAAAACCGCGCGGTACAGGAACAGACATGCCACTACTTTGTAGAGATGGCCGAACAGGCTGGCCATGTCGGTGACGCTGGTATAGAGGGTGAAGAATATTTCGCTGCCGGCCATCGTCACAACCGCCATCAGCAGGTAAAGCGCGGTGTGATCGTGGCGCACGAACACCCGGTAAAGCTGAATCCCGGCGGTGAGCGTCAGCATGGCGATGACGGTATATTCCAGGTTGACCTTGAGTGGCGTCAGCCCTAGTCCGGGAACGAACAGTGACGGCAGCCATTCGAAATGAAACAGCACCACGCTATATACCCCGAGGGGCAGCAGCAGGGCCGCGCTCAGCATCAGATGGCGCTCGCCGCGCCACTCGCTAGGCTGCCAGCGCAGCAGCACTGCCGCCAGCAGGGCGCTGGCCTCGATCAGGCGCGCCGCCAGCCAGAAGGCGATGGCTTTGGGCGGGCTGGACGGGGTGACGAAATCCGGCATCCCCTGATAGGAAAGCAAATGCCCGATGTCGATCAGCGCTACCGCCAGGAAAGCGGCGCCGAGCAGGAGTAGGCCACGCGTGTGGCTGCGATCCGGGGTCGGCCAGGCAACGGCGAAGATCAGCAAGGAGACCACCACCGCCATGATCTCGGCGAAAGTATGGAAGGCCAGGAAAATGCCGTCATCGATATCCAGCTTGCCCAGCGGCGTGGCGCCGACCAGCAGCAGTCCCAGCAGCAGAGCGGCGAACAGCGAGAATACTTGAAGCTGGGGGCGCAGCAGCGGCTGTCCGTCTTCGGTGGTGGGTGTAACCTTGTTGTTGAAGCAGAAAATGTTATTCATATAACTATCCGTCCCCAGTGTGCCGGCGAGCCCCGCTGTCAAGGATAAGACCGATTTTCAAGCTGGTGCAGGCTGTCGGCCAGTGCAACTGGTTGCCATCATGCGCCGACCGGGTGTTGTCAGGTATCAGCGTTTTCCGTTATCTGGTGTAGGGATAAGGCGGTCATTGTGTCGGTGTTTGTCCGACAATGTCGATGGGGCTAAGAGCTAGTCCGTAAATAATTTACGGCGCTAATTATTCGGGTGGTGTCGGTTTGCTCCCCTCGCCCGCCTGCGGGAGAGGGGCCGGGGGAGAGGGAAAAATAGCATTCCAGTCAACCGATTACCCTCTCCCTAACCCTCTCCCACAAGTGGGAGAGGGAACCTGTGTGCATAGATCAGCCTTGCAGGAGGAAGGAACGGGTGAGGTGGTCGTGCTCAGACCTGAGTTATTTACGGACAAGTTCTAGGCCAGCCGTCTTTCGATGGCGTAATGCATCAATTCGGCATTGTTGCGCAGGTGCATTTTTTCCAGGATGCGGCTGCGGTAGGTGCTGACGGTTTTGACGCTCAGGGACAGGGCTTCGGCGATTCCCGAAACGGTTTTGGCATTGGCGAGCAGCAGGAAAATCTGGAGTTCGCGATCCGACAGGGTTTCGTGCGGGGATTTTTCATCCGCCAGGCCGATTTCGTTGGCGAGCATTTCGGCCACTGTCGGGCTGATGAATTTCTTGCCGCCGGCGACGTGACGCACTGCCTCGACCACTTCCGCCGGCGCGCTTTCCTTGGTCATGTAGCCGGCGGCGCCGGCCTTGATCAGGCGCACCGCGTATTGATCCTCGGGGTAGATGCTGAGGATCAGCACCGGCAGCTTGGGCTTTTCTTCCTTGATCTGTTTGAGAACGTCGATGCCGCTTTTGCCCGGCATGGAAATATCGAGCAGCACGACGTCGCAACCAATTTCGCGCATTTTGTGCAAGGCATCCGCGCCATTGGCGGCTTCCGCCACCACCTGCATTTCGCCGCTTTCCTCGACGATCTGTTTCAATCCCTGACGGACGATGGCGTGATCGTCGGCGATTAGTATGCGGATCATGGCGTTTCCTCGATGGTTGAGTTTTGCAGCGGAAAGATCACGTTTACCGTCAGGCCGCCATCCGGCGGGCTTTCGATGCGGGCGTAGCCGCCCAGCGCGCTGGCGCGTTCGAACATGCCGCGGATGCCGTAGCGGTTGGTGGTGTCGACATTTTCACCCAGACCGCGTCCGTTGTCATGCACCAGCAGGGAAACCGCCTTGTCGCCGTGGTGGAATTGGACTTCCACACGGGTGGCGCCGGAATGGCGCGTGACGTTGGTGAGGGCTTCCTGAAAAATCCGGAATAGCGCAATGGCGTGTTGTTTGTCCAGTTGGTCTTTATCCTCGATGCAGTCTACGCGGCATTCGATCCCGGTGCGCTTGTGGAATTGCGCAGCCTGCCATTCGAGTGCCGCCAGCAGGCCGAGATCGTCGAGCACCGATGGCCGCAGTTCGGTGATGATGCGGCGCGTGACGCTTACCGCGCTGTCCAGCAATAACAGCATCGACTCGATGCGTTCCTGCAGCGGTGCGGCTTCCTCGTTGGTGGGCAGCTTGCGTGCCAGCCAGTAGGCATCCATTTTCAGCGCGGTCAGCGTGCCGCCCAGGTCGTCGTGAATTTCGCGCGCGATGCTGGCCTTTTCCTCCTCGCGCACGGTCAGCAGGTGGGCGGA
>Ga0163199_1002913_pt1 | contig 10410 bp, 11 predicted proteins | sample PL_2010_150m_FD_113537 | JGI IMG/M metagenome (GOLD analysis project Ga0163199, IMG submission 113537) | Freshwater microbial communities from Powell Lake, British Columbia, Canada to study Microbial Dark Matter (Phase II) - PL_2010_150m | ecosystem: Environmental > Aquatic > Freshwater > Lake ...
AATGTTCAACGATGGGGGGTGGTGGGTTTCGCTTTGCTCTACCCACCCTACGCGGTTACGCAGGTTTCGCGACACCGCGCTCCCGTCTGGCTGTTGCAAGCATCCATGATGGCGTTCATCATCAGATTGCCCGATGACCCAAGCGGGACGGGGTATTCACCCGGCCCCGTAGGTTTTTGGCGGTAAGTGGCGAGGTTCGAACCCTTCCGAACGGGGCGAATGCCCCGACCAGCTTGAAGCCTTGACGATCCGCACCGCTGGAGCTGTGCAACGGCTTTCCCACGCGGGAGCGCGTGAGGTCGCTTTCCCTGGAGGTGTTTTTGACCACTGATGACCGCCTAGAGACCGATGCTCCGGCAGTGTCTGTTTCGATCATCCTCCCCGCCAAAAACGAGTCCGCTGGTCTGGGCGCTTTGCTGGCGCGCATTCGTCAGGTCGTGCCTACCGCCGAGCTGGTGCTGGTCGATGACGGTTCGTCCGACACGACGCCCCAGATCGCCCTAGAGCACGGTGCCCGTGTCATCTCTCACCCCTATAGCCTGGGCAACGGCGCCGCTGTCAAGGCCGGCGCACGTGCGGCAACCGGAGTAGTGCTGATCTTCATGGACGCCGATGGCCAGCATGATCCGGCTGACATCCCGCGCCTGCTGGCCAAGCTGGAATCGGGTTATGACATGGTGGTTGGCGCTCGTAGCGACGAGTCCCAGGCTAACTGGGGGCGTGGCCTAGCGAATCGTCTCTACAACCGTCTGGCCAGTTACATGACTGGCCACCCAATTGCGGACCTCACGTCGGGATTTCGGGCGGTCCGTGCCGCTTTATTCCGTCCGTTCCTATACCTGTTACCGAATGGCTTCTCGTATCCCACCACCATCACCATGGCCTTTTTCCGTGCCGGCTACGTGGTCGCCTATGAGCCGATTCGCGCCGGACGCCGGATCGGCAAGAGTCACATCAGCCCACTGAACGACGGTCTGCGATTCCTGCTGATCATCTTCAAGGTTGGTACGCTCTATTCTCCACTGAAGCTGTTCGTGCCGATCGCAGCCTTTCATGGCGTCGTTGGCCTTGGCTACTATGTCTTCACCTATGCGACTCAACAAAGGATTTCGCTCGCGACCCTGTTCTTGCTTTCCTCAGCGGTCACCATCTTTCTGATCGGACTCGTGTCCGAGCAGATCACGCAGTTGATGTATAAAGATAGCCTAGCGAAAAACTCAGCTTCGGAACGGGACTGATGTCAAACTCGTGACTTGAAGAAAATGTTCTCCACCGATGAAAGATTCAGCACTGGCGCATAAAAAATGGGGGGATCTAAGTTGCATGACTCATGACTCATGTGTGACTCGCGCCCTCATGGTTAGCACATCATTTCCCGCGACAAGGAAAGACTGGCCAGGCCGTTTTATTGCAAATCTGGCCGAGGCATTAGCGCGCCGCACAGATGTCGAGTTGGCATTGTGGGCACCGCCAGGAGAGCATTCAGCGGAGATTGTAGACGTCGCTTCGCCAGGGGATGCCGAATGGTTACGCCATCTGCTTGAAACCGGCGGGATTGCTCATCTGTTGCGCGCAAGCCCGGTACGGGGATGGATGGCGGCAGCGGGCTTGCTGCGCCGATTGCGTCGGGTCTATCGGCGGCATCGTGACGTGGACGTCCTGCATGTCAACTGGTTACAGAATGCGCTGCCTCTCTGGGGAGTTGACAAACCCGCTGTGATAAGTGTCCTGGGCAATGATTTTGGCTTGCTGCGCGTGCCAGGCATGATTGCGGCATTACGTGCAATGCTTCGTGGCCGGCGCGCGATCATCGCACCGAACGCCGATTGGATGGCGAAGGATTTAACCCGATGGTTTGGCGATCTGGCGGAGATTCGCCCCATCCCTTTTGGTGTTGATGACCCTTGGTTTTCAGTCGACCGACAATTGGCGGCGGATGATCCGCAGCGTTGGTTGGCGGTAACCCGACTGACCCGCCGGAAGGTCGGCGATCTTTTCGATTGGGGAGAGGGGCTATTCGATGATCAGAGACAGTTGCATTTGTTTGGACCAATGCAAGAGGCGCTGAATGTGCCGGATTGGGTACAGTATCACGGCCCGACGCATCCAAGTGCATTATTAGAAGACTGGTTCCCTATCGCAACGGGATTCGTCACCCTAAGCCGGCATGATGAAGGACGACCACAAGTGTTACTGGAAGCCATGGCAGCCACATTGCCAGTCGTCGCTTCCAGGTTACCGGCCCACACGGATTTGATTCTGTCTGGTGAAACGGGTGTCTTGGTGGATTCGCGCATCGCCTTTGAGAAGGCTTTAAAGGATTTAGAGTATCCAGCGGTCAATCAAGGCATAGGGTTGGCCTCGCGTGATTGGATTAAATCAAACGTGGGCACTTGGGATGACTGCGCGGCGCGTTATCATGTGGCCTATCAATCGGTTTTAGGAACGGGCTCGTGAAAAAAATAAGTGTTCTCTTATTAGGAGGAACAGGCTTTCTTGGAACCGCCTTGGCACGGCGTTTGGCCCAGGAAGAATGCGATGTTTGCGTTGTTGGCCGTCGGGCGGTAGGCCCGGGTCTGTCGCGTATTCCTGGTGTCGTAACCCGACAGGCGAGTTTGGATGATGTGGAGACATTACGCGAATTATTGCCAAATTATCGAACCGTGGTGCATTTAGCGACCACCAGCACGCCTGGAAGCTCGGCACAATCCCCCGTTCGCGAGGCCGAGGAGAATATCATCCCGGCATTGCGCCTCCTGGAAGTCTTGGCGGAATTCGAGCCGGCGCGATTGATCTACGTGTCTTCAGGCGGGACCTTATACGGAAATCCAGCCGTCTTGCCGGTGCCAGAAGATCAGCCCTTATGGCCATTGTCGAATCATGGCGTGGGCAAGGTGGCGGTCGAGGGGTTTTTGCGGGTGTATGGCAGGCAACATGAAAATCGGGTCACCATTGTCAGACCCTCGAATCTCTATGGTCCCGAGCAACCCTTGCGCGAGGGGTTTGGTGTCATTCGCACCATGCTCGAATATGTCCGTCGGGGGGAGCCCATGGAATTCTGGGGCGATGGCGAAGCAGTTCGTGATTTTCTCTTTATCGAGGATTGGGTAGACGCTTGCTGGCGTCTTCTCGCGCCCGACGCGCCGGTGGGCGTGTATAACATTGGCGTGGGGGAAGGCTGTTCGCTGAATAGTTTGCGCGCCATCGTTGAGCGGGTGACAGGCCAGGAACTACGCGTTCAGTGGCGACCGGCTCGACCGGTCGATGTCCGTGGTGTCGTGTTGGATTCCACTCAGTTGCGAGTGGCGACCGGTTGGGCACCACAGGTAGCGCTTGAGGAGGGAATCCAGCGGACGTGGCAATGGCTTGAGGATGAGCATCAGGCCGAAGCCAGATGATGAACCCCATCGTCTCGATCTGCATCGCCAATTACAACGGCCAGCAGGTGTTGGTCGATTGCATCGCTTCGATTCTCGTCCAACAGGGTGACATCTCATGCGAAATCATCATCCATGACGATGCCTCTACCGACGGTTCCCTTGCGCTGCTTTCCGAAAGATATCCAATCGCGCGCTATCCCAGCATCACCGTGCTCGAAAGCCGGGAAAACGTCGGTTTTTGTGTCAGCAATAACCGCATGGCCAAGGTTGCTCGTGGGGACTATCTTCTGCTGCTCAACAATGACGCCGCCCTTGCGCCAGATGCACTCGTGACCTTGCTCGCCGCCGCGCAAGCGCAGAGGCCGCCAGGCATCCTGACCCTGCCGCAACTGGATTGGGACACCGGAAGTCTCGTTGACCGGGGTTGTCTGCTCGATCCCTTCTACAACCCGTTGCCAAATCTGGATCCGCTGCGGGGCGATGTCGCCATGGTGATTGGCGCCTGCCTGTGGATACCTCGGTCGCTTTGGTGGGAACTCGGTGGATTTCCGGAATGGTTCGAATCCGTCGCCGAAGACATGTATCTCTGCTGTCGAGCGCGCTTGGCGGGCCATCCAGTTCAGGTCACGACTCATAGCCACTATCGTCACCGCCAGGGGTTGAGTTTCGGCGGCAACCGCGTCGCGGGTAATCGGCTTTCGACCACCTATCGCCGCCGTCGTCTGTCCGAGCGCAACAAGACCTATGTGATGGTCCTGTGCAGCCCAGCCTTGCGGTTGTGGCTCACCTTGCCGATGCATCTGTTGCTGTTGGCCTTGGAAGGCGCACTACTGACTGTTATCAAACGCGACGCACGCCTTTGGTTCGAGATCTACGCGAATGTTTTTAAGAGTCTGGTGGCGGAAGGGCGCGGATTATGGTGTAGGCGTTCGGAGATTCAGGCGAGTCGCGTCCTATCGGTGGCGTGCCATGAAAAGAGTATGACGAGGTTCCCGCACAAGCTACGTCTGCTGCTGCGCCATGGAATGCCGGGGATTCGTTAGAAGCAGGAAACGATGATCTCGATATTCCGCACGACTGCATCCTGAAGTTGCTCGTCTGCCATGAATACTTCCCGCGATCTGCCGAACGTATAGCGTCGAATCCGGTCAATCGCCGCCAGAATACGTAAAAGATAATCCGGTAGGCGCATCGCCTTTTGATTCATATCGCGCGGGCCTCATGGAGAACCTGCTCACGAAATCGATCAGGCAAGGCACGTGGGGTCAGCACATCGACGCGGACACCCAAGTGATGCTCCAATTCCACCTGGAGACGGGCGATATCGAGTAAAGAGGTGTCTGCCGCTGGTTCGACGAGCAGATCCAGATCGCTTTTATTGGTATCCAGGTCATGCAGAACAGAGCCAAAGACACGCGGATGACTCGCCCGATGCGCATGAACGATCCGGCGGATGGTTTCGCGGTGAGCGTCGAGCGCGAACGAAGGCTTCATGCGTTCATTTCCTGAATAGGGGAAGTCAACATTTCAGGATTCGCTAAGTGCACGCCGACGATTGATGCGCAGCAATAACCACTGTAGGCAAGAAACGATCTGAAGTTATGCGGGTTCTTACCCGTCCTCCGAATTGTCAGATGCTGATTGCGTCTGGGAGATGACGTAATCCACAAATCGTTTTTCCGCTTCTTTCAATATCAAATCAGCCAACCGCGAAACGGTCTGCGCGCCTTTGATCGTCAGCGTATCCGTCCCGCTGGGCGTGAAACTTCCATGCGCGACCATGACTCTGATGGCCGTTGCGGCGATTCTGACGTTATCGGTTTTTCCATTCAGAAACTCTTCCAGGCGAGATCGGAGTCCATGACTGAAAAGCGTATTGCTGTTTACGCCGGCACGAGTCAACACGCCGCGAAGCGACAGCGCAAGATCTTTATCGGTTATCTCCCATTGCTTGACGGTTTCGTCCAAAGCATCTCCAAGCATTTCCGCAGCGGAATACGCGAGCATTAATTTAATTCCAGACGTATATCCACGCAATACTTGTTCCGATAGACCATCAGCATGAATGGCATTCAACTTCACCGCTAATCGGTGACGTGCTCGGAATCGATTAAATTTCGACACTTTGTCAGTACCAATAGATTCTTTTTCCCGCTTAAAATCGCAGAAGTCCTTCCAGTAAGGCAAAACTTTTTCAGACATAATTGCTTAAATTTCATTCGGCCGCTTAAACAGGAAAAATGGCTCTTGAATATTTACGCCATATTTAATGGCATCGTAATCTGGAAGCAGGCCATCATGTGTTCCAATAAACGATTCAAAACCCACTGCCGTGAACCGATCAAAAATGTCTCGACCAAACAGTCGCACATGATCTTCTTGACCATATGCATGCAGGCAGGAAAGATTATTATCAATGCCCGGGTCAGACCAAGTATGATGAAGCTTCGAGCTATAAGGCGTTTGCAGAACCGCGAAGCCTCCTGGTTTCAGAACGCGATATATCTCGGCTAAGGCACGTAAATCATCCTCGACGTGTTCCAGCACATGATTTGCAATTAATAAATCGAAGCTGCAATCCTCAAGCGGAATATTAAGCAAGTCAATCTGTATGACATCAGCTTCCTGCGGAAAAAGATCGCATTTCATATAATTATCAGGCTTGGCCTCCAGAATTTTGTGTGACAATCGCTTCTCCGGAGCAAAGTGAATTATGCGCTTTCCTGACAGATGCGACAAAATACCCGCCGCATTTAAATAAAGGAAAAGATGGCGCTCTCGATCATGGCAACCGCACCAGGGACATTCAAAAAAATCGAGATGACTGCCTACAACACCGAGAGCACGCATCAACGGAGGCGAATAGCGACTTCCATGACGATACGGAAGAAAGCATGAAAAATTTCGCTCACATAGAACGCAGTGATGGCGGCGAGGCCAAAAAACCCGACAGAATAACGCTTGTGCTACGCGAGAATAATTCATTCTATTATCATCTGCTAACGCCAATAAATGACCCGCAAACCTGCTCCACCGCATTTGGCTACAATGTAACTTTTTGCCTCCATTAAACCCGTGAGCAGAATATTTGATAGGACCAAAAAAACGAGTCGTTTTTTTGAGTCGGGATGTTCTTTCGAAACGATTGACCACCATTTAGCGAAAAGCGTCCAAGATCGGACGCGAAACGCACGAAAAAACACTCGTCGCAAGAAATCTGCAAAGGCACAAAGTACAATTTTATGCTCTTTCATTGCAATCGGAACATCCTTGATCGCTTTCCAATATAATTCCCGTACATGATCTCCCTTGTGAACAATCATCGATGTGCTGGAAGCGACACGGTAAACAACTCCACAAGCATTAACATATCCAATAGCTCCCTTGCTCGCTAAATATAGATGGATTCGATAATCGATGAAATCCGGATCCCACGAAAGAATCTCGTCGCGAAAATGGGCGCGATATAGCATTGAGCTATTGTTAAGGAAATTACCCCGCCGAAGTATTTCAGAAAACTTAAACCGATCTGGTTGATGATTATTGAATACTCCTAATAGCTTTCCCCTGTCATCGATACAGAGCGCATTAGTGTAAATCGCCGGGCATTCCGGCTCCTCGTTCATCCGTTTCACCTGCATCTTTAACTTGCCTGGGAGCCAGTAATCATCGCCATCGAGGCGTGCAATATATTTGCCTTTTGCGTTGCGCATCAATTTCTGAATGTTTCCCGATGGCCCCAAGCGTGAGTCATGACGAAAATATCGGATTAGATCTGGGTATTGCGATGTAAGATTACTAACAACCATGCCTGTTTTATCATTAGATACATCGTCTCCTACGAGAATTTCAAGCGAAACATCACTTGCCTGCGCTACTACACTCATGATGCAGTCATGTATATATTGCTCTTGATTAAATGTAGTTATACAGACACTGACACACGGATTCATTATTTTATTCTCGTTAAAATCCATTCCAATGCGTATCTCCGGGAACGAGTCCCGAGAGTTATACCCAATCCTGCTGCGATCACGACTGAAACGCCAATCCAGATTAACATAACCAGTGGAGCAGTCGACTCAGGTAAAGTCTGCGACGCCAACGCAAGCCAAGCCAGTATTCCTAGACAAATTGGCATGGTATCGACAAATGGCCAGCGCCACGCTACCTTCGAAAGGAATCGGTGATGCATAAATGGAACCCAGAGTAAAAAGAATAGCAGATTCGCGAAGAAAAACACCTGCCCGGCTCCAACGGCGCCCCACCTAATCGCACAAAAGACGAGCGCTGGAACGAGAGTAAAGAGGCGGATGAGCGTGCCGATGATATGCAGTCGTAATCTACCTTTCGCGAATTGCAACATAAACGGGAGCACGAGTACACCCACGAAGGCATTCGCCAATCCATACCAAAACAGGATAGGAGCCGCTGCCCGAGCGATTTCGTCGTTGCCGCTCCAAATCCGCAGCAACGGCTCAGCAAAAAAAGCAATCCCGCCACCCATTCCAAAGAAGACAATAGCGGCCAATTGGCTTGTTAAACGATATAATTCGACTAGCCGCTCTTCATTGGCTTGCTCCGCAAGCACCGTCATGCGCGGTTGAATTACCTGGCTGAGTGGCGGAACCGGCATGAGCACGCCGTTTGCGGCCATGATGGCAAGGGTATAATATCCATATTCTTTCAACGGTAGAATCGAAGAAAGCACCAACTTATCTATCTGGGTGACGACGATCCACATGGCGGAAAGAAACGCCATACTACCCACCATGGGCAACATGGCGACAAACACCCGAAAATCAGGTTTCCACGAAAGGTGCGTATGTGGTAAAAGCCGACGAACTAGGACTGAAAACATCAGCAGTTCGAGCATGGTGACCGTAGCTTGAAAGGCGAAGAAATAATCAGGGGCGGTACTAAAAAAGACCAGCAGTGGGATCACTCCGGCAAAACGTAGTGTCGTAAAGACAGCGGATATTCCGTTAACCCAACTTTGCTTCTCTAGCCCTACGAGCGATCCCTTATAAATCCCAGTCAACCAGCGCAGGGCTGCTGCTAAACCGATGAGGGCAATGCTGCGGTTTAAAGTATTGTGGTCGATTTCTGGGGCGGAGAGCCATTGCTGACCGATCCAGTCGCTTGTCATCCAGATCAATGAGACAGAAAGAATTGCGATACTCCCCAATATCCATTCGAGAACTCGTAATCTTGCCAAAGCTTCAGAGACACCCAGCTTTTCCGCACGCAAGCAGGACATACTACGAGAGAGAACTGGCGTCAGTCCCATGTCGAGTAACTGCATCCATGCCTGGATCATAATATAAAAGCCAACCAACCCAAAGGCTTCTGCACCCATATAATGCAAATAAAAAGGCATCAACAAGACACCTATTAGTGCGATGTATAAATTTACTAGGTAACTAGCAAATAAATGAAGTTTCAAGCAGTGCCTATTTATTTAATCGGAGAAGTCGGCGAGAGATTTTTCTATATAGATTCTCAGCGAATTTTCAACATGTCTTGTTTCCTGAAAAGATTCGATTCCTGTATAAATATTATTGACGCCTAATCGCTCGCATATTTCTAAAAAATATTTAGCTGGGTTTTTACAGAAATCTTCATATTGTATAATTACTTTTTTCTGATCGGATATGACTTTCATACCATGATCTACAGCCTTACTGATATAGTAAAATTGACCAGTAGCTTGCTCAATTGCCGTCAGGTTTTTTAGTTTTTCATATTCCGGGATTTTGAAAGAATACCATATGTTTTCATCGCCAGACTGTCTTTTTCTTGCCTCTATTATAGATGCTATATTTGAAACTGGATTGCGCTTCATTTGAATGAAAATAGCATTTTTCGCGACAGATCTCAGGAAAGGGATGTTGTAATTAAGAATCATGGCCTTCATTGCAAATGGCTTTTCAAAAACGCGAGTCAGGCTATTTAGTTCATATTCTAATTGTTTATAGTTGACTTTTTGTAGTAATTCGTGGTCTGGTAGCCAATCAATTTCGCCAAAGGGTAGAAACCGGCGCCAAAAGTACCAGAATTCATTTGGTGATAAAGCACCAATAGTTTTGCCGTTTTCTGATGAGAAATCAGTGAGGCTCCCGATATCCAACAGTTCATCACGAAAATTATATTTTTTCTCAGTCAGTAAAAGCTGGATTAGGGCTCCAGTAACCGGAGCCGCATAAAATCTAGAAAGAAGATTAGTTGGATAAGCCGCTATCCCAGTTGATCCAAGCCATTGCATAAATAATGTTGTGCCACTCCGCAATGGCCCAACTATAAAAATAAGTGGATGGGGATCGATTTCTGAAAATGACATGCTTAGTTTTTTTTCCGCATCAATTAAAGCGTCATTAATAATAGGCAGCAGATACTCTAATGATGAGTTACGCTGAAATGAAGGTATGCGCTTCTCTTGATCTTTCATAATAGTATTTTAGGTATTTTATATGGAAGATTATATTTATAAGATTTCGTAATTCGTGAGTAGTTTACGAATCACTTCTGGGGGGCAGAGCATCAGTATGTCAATAATAGAAAGCCCGGGTAGAAATGGATAGCCATGAGTCTCATAGACTATTTCTCCCATGCTTAGGAAATCAAGTTTTATACCGGCTAACTCGAACGCTTCACGGCTATATAAATCAACTCCTCCAATTGCGTTAGTATAATTTCTTGCACCTATAATCTTGCAAATATTGATAATCCTGTCTTGCCCTTTAAGTGCATTGTTTTTATCGATTTCCGATGAAAAAAGAAAATGCCTATCAATACCTAGATAGGCAAAAACACTCGAAATGCTTTTTGCGGAAAGGTTAGCAACATTCCGATCAGATTGAGTGATAATTTCGGAGATTAAAGGCATCACTTCATCGAAGTTTATAGATTTTTTATAGTTAAAGAAAATCGTGTCTATGGTTTTTTTGTATTTTGTTGAAAATAGATGGTCTTTTATGAGCCTGTTTTGTGATTGATTCTCCACTGGAAGCGTAAACCTTAGTGTCTTCCC
>Ga0163199_1002914_pt1 | contig 10409 bp, 10 predicted proteins | sample PL_2010_150m_FD_113537 | JGI IMG/M metagenome (GOLD analysis project Ga0163199, IMG submission 113537) | Freshwater microbial communities from Powell Lake, British Columbia, Canada to study Microbial Dark Matter (Phase II) - PL_2010_150m | ecosystem: Environmental > Aquatic > Freshwater > Lake ...
CAAGCTCAATTCACCAATTGCTTTGAGCAAACCTTTAAAGTCGCGTGCTTTCATTGGATAGCCCTCCTCAACAGGTCTACGGGTTTGACAGCAATTTCAACGCGCAGTTGCGACATAGCCTTTATTTATCCAGCCGGGCGGCATGGCGAGCGGTGGCCGAGTTGCTGCCGAGCAAGCCGGATTTGCGGGTGATTGATCTTGGTTCGGGGTTGGGCGGCTTGCTTGGTTTCTTGGTTCGGATGCGGCCACAGGGGCAGTTTGTGGGCGTAGAGGCGGCCCCGCTGCCATTCATTTTGGGGTGGCTCAGATATGCGTTGAAAGGTTGCGATATGCTTTTCGGCAGTTTCTGGAGGCATGATCTGGGCAGCTACGATGTGGTAGACGCTTATCTGTCGCCGGTTCCGATGGCTGATTTATGGCGTAAAGTAAAAGCAGAAATGAAACCGGGGAGCCTGTTTGTCAGCAACACGTTTGCTGTTCCCGATGTGGTGGCGGCTCAAACCGTTGAGGTCGACGATTTCCATGCCTCTACCCTCTTCATTTACCGGCTATAATCGGCTGGATAAAGCATACATTGATGGGATGCGTGAATGAAAAGCCTTAACCAATGGGTCAGTGAAATCAAGTTGGAAGACCTGCCTGTATTGCGCAGGACGGCTTTGGCAATTTCGTATCTGGCAAAGAATAGCGAAAATATCTCCGCTCCAGATATTACCGATATTGTTTTGCATGATCCTTTGATGACACTGAAAGTTATCGGAGGAGCCAACAGCCGCTCGCATGGGCGTTTCAGCGCGGAAATCACCACTATCAATAGCGCCGTGATCATGTTGGGCGTCCCACCGTTCTTCAAGTATTTTTCAGCGCTGCCCAGTATTGAGGACACGGTGGCGGAGGGCAGTAAAGAAAGGGCCGGTCTGCTGAACACGTTGATCCGTGCGCATCATGCGGCTTGGCAGGCGCGCGACCTGGCAATCCTGCGAGCCGACCTCAAGGCCGAGGAAGTGTATATCGGTGCCCTGCTCCATGATATGGGGGAAATGGTGCTGTGGTGTGTTGCCCCGGATTCAATGTTGAATATCCTGAAGTCCGTGCGGCGCGACAGGCTGAGTCGTGAAGAAGCGGAAAGGAACCTTCTCGGTTTTACCTTGTGGGAATTCCAGTTGGCTTTGGCTGCGGTGTGGAAACTGCCGGATATGCTGCTGGGATTCATGGATAACCAAAATGCCGCCAACCCGCGCTCAGTAATCGCCATAATCGGTGCCGCGCTGGCGCGCCATGCTGCAACCGGCTGGTATTCGCCTAAATTGTTGGCGGACTACGAAGTCATCGCCGGACAATTCAATTTCTCTACCGACGAAGTCATCCAGATCGTCCATCACAATGCGATTGTTGAAGGGCGCCACTGGGATGCCTTTCATGTTCCACCGGCTGCCGCATGGTTGCCGATGCTGCCGGGCGAATGGCCGGAAGCGCCAGATGATGAGGAGAGTGAGCAGGAAGTACAGGCATGTCTGATGCCGCATCCTGAGGAATTGCGTAAGGTGATGGACGAGATCGGCGCACATCTCGATGGATCACTCAATTTTCATGACATGATATCGTTGGTGCTGAACGGAATGCATCACGGGATAGGGCTGAATAGAGTCGTGTTTGCGCTATTGACTGCTGACCGTTCCATAGTGAAAGGGAAATTTGTGCTTGGTGCCCTGGAAGACTCCCCGTTAAGAAATTTCCAGTTTGAGACAAAAGCACCGCATCTGTTCTCCCGGTTGCTGGGAAAAACGCAGAGTGTTTGGGTAAATGCGTCCAATCAGGCGACTTTTGCGGCGCTGATGCCGGACGAGTTGTGCCAAATGATCGGTGGAAATGAGGGCTTTTTTGCCATGTCGGTATTTGTCCATGAAAAACCAGTTGGCCTGTTCTATGCGGATCGCCGTCATGGTAGTTGTGAACTGGACGAACACAGCTATGGGGAGTTCAAGCGTTTGTGCCTGAGAGCGGCGCAGGGGCTTGCTCATCTGGCCAGAAAATAACCGGGGATACGAGATGACCGCTAACCAGCTTTGGTTCGTCAGACATGGCATAGTGGTGCTAGGGCAATTTCCGCTGAAGGAAATCGTTCAAGCGATCTCTATCGGAGAAATCCTGATGAGCGATGAAATCAGCCCGGATCAGGCCAATTGGTTGCCGTTAAGCAGCTTTCCCGGTTTGATGCAGGAAAAACCTCAGCCGGTTGAAACGGTTGCGGAAGAGTCGCTAGACGACGATACGCGAAAATGGCGGCAAGAACGTACCAAAGCTGCGGTACGCTGGGAAAATGATCCGGCGGCACATCAGCAACCCAGTGAACATGCACATACTCCCAATCTGGTTCTGAAATGGTTGGGAATAACGCTGGCTTTGCTGGCAGTTGCGGGGCTGGGAACCTGGGTGATGTGGCAATTGCAGACCCCGGCGGAATCCCCCAAACTGAAAATTGCACCACCCATGCCCTCATGTGAAGCAACTCCGGCACCCAAGGTGAATTGGCGAGGGTGTGACAAGAGCGGCACTTTGCTGAGCGGCAGCAATCTTTCTGGCGCAAACCTGAGCCGGGCAAAATTCAACAGTACCGACCTGAGCGGTAGCAGTTTGGTCTCGGTCAACCTGGCGCAGAGCGACCTTTCCTATGCCACGTTAAATCATGCTAATTTGTCACAGGCCAACCTGGAGGGTGCCAATCTGAATTTTGCAGAGATACGCGAGGCAGATCTGAGCGGTGCAAATCTGCGTGATGCCAATCTGGGGGATGCCGTGCTGGACGGTGCCAAACTGGGCCAAGCAACCTGGACAGACGGAAGAATATGCGCCGCCAATTCGGTCGGCCAGTGTCTGTGAATGAAGCAAATTTCCTCACGTGACAACGCGCTATTCAAGCATCTGAAGAAGCTGGCGGCTTCTGCTCGGGAGCGCAGAAAGTCACAGCAGACCTTGCTGGACGGTACCCACCTGATTGCGGCATATCTTGATCAGGGGTACCTCCCGGAAATGCTGGTGGTCGCCGCAGCGGCGCTAGATAACGCAGAAGTCCGAGTGCTTGCCGGCAGAGTAGCCGATAACAAGCTGGTCGTTCTGGACGATGGCTTATTCGGTGAAATTTCTACGGTGGAAAGCGCCACCGGGATTGCTGCGGTTATTGCCATTCCCGACCAGCCTGCTAGGGCGGATGCGGCCTACTGCGTGCTGCTGGAAGCTGTTCAAGACCCCGGTAATCTCGGCTCTATCTTGCGTTCAGCAGCAGCAGCGGGATGCGACATGGCCTATCTGTCTCCCGATTGCGCCGATGCGTGGTCGCCCAAGGTGTTGCGAGCCGGGATGGGGGCGCATTTTTTACTTGCCCTGCAAGAACATCAGGATTTGGTATCCGTGGCGCAGAAATTTCCGGGTAAGGTGCTGGCTACCTCGTTGCAGGCTGAGAAAATCCTGTTTCAGTGCAATCTGAGCGGGAAGGTGGCTATTGTCATCGGCAATGAGGGAGCGGGGGTTTCAGCGGAGTTGTTGGCAGCTGCTAGTGAAGTGGTTCGGATTCCCATGCCGGGTGGCATGGAATCGCTCAATGCAGGTGCCGCCGCAGCGATTTGCCTGTTCGAGCGGGTTCGCCAGTTGGCTAATACCCCAGCAGGCGGGCGCCTTGATAAAACATAAAGCTCAATAACCAAGCCGCCGCCAGCGGCCAGAGGATGACCAAGGCGGTAAAGGCGAGGCTTTTCGATTCGCTGCGCAAGGTGGCGATAGTGGACAGGCACGGCGTATAAACCAGCGTGAACAACATGAAGCTGTATGCCTGTACCCAATCCAGTTGCTGCGCCATGGCGCCCATCAGCGCATTGCTTTCCAGCCCGTAGATCACCGCCAGCGAGCCGATCACAATTTCCTTGGCAACAAATCCGAAAATCAGCGCAATCGCCAATTGCTGATTGATCCCTATGGGATCGAGGATCGGCGCCATCGCGTGTCCGATCATACCGGCCCAGGTATCGCTACTACCGGCCAGTGCACCTTGGGGGAAATGCGTCAAAACCCAGACCAGTACCACGCCGGCGATGATTAGCTTGCTGGCGCGGTCCAGGAAATGCCGAACTTCATACCAGCCGCGTAGAACCATTTGGCGCGGTGTTGGTAGACGATAGGGGGGCAACTCGAGGATGAAAGGTTCGTTGTTGGCGAAGCGTCGTTTGAACAGCAGGGCGGTACCCAGTGCCATCGCAAAGCTGAACAGATATAGGCTGAACAGCACCATGGGCGCGGTTTTAGCGCTGAAAATAGCGGTGGCGACGAAAACGAATACCTGCAAGCGCGCCGAGCATAGTGAAAAAGGGATCACCAGCATGGAAAGCAGGCGCAATGATTGTGAGCGCATCACCCGTGTCCCCATTAGCGCCGGCACGTTGCATCCGAAACCGAGCAGCATCATCACGAAACTGCGCCCATCCAAACCCAGGCGCGACATCAGCGCGTCCATCAGGAAGGCCGTGCGCGACAAATAGCCGGTATCTTCCACCACCGCCATAAACAGAAAAAACAGGATGATGATAGGAACGAAGGTGGCAACTGTGCCGACCCCGTTGTAAATGCCGTCTATCAGTAAACCGTGCAGCCAGACGGGCAGTGGTGAGAGCAATGGTTCGAGTGCGTTATTCCTGAATGCTTCGAGCAGCCAGGCAACGCCGTCCTGCAACGGCTTGCCGAGCAGAAAAATGGCCTGGAACAGCACATACATGACCAGGAAAAACAGCGGCAATCCCAGCCATGGATGGAGCACGATCTTATCCAGCCGTTCCGTCAGATTGTCCGATAATTGCGCCGGCACCTGAACGGCGTTTTTAAGAATAGCTTCCATGCTGGTTTCAATCTGGTCGTCGGGGGCGAGCATTTCACGTAAATGCTCAACCTGTACCGGCTGGCTATGAGCCAATGCTCCGATAATAATTTGCTGGGCTTCCTGGTAACCGTTGCCGTACTTTGCACTGAGCAGGCCGACAGGAAAACCGAGCTGTGAAGACATTTCTTCGAGGTCGATGGTAATGCCGAATTTTTTCGCCTCGTCCGCCATGTTGAGCAGCAACACGCAAGGAAGGTTCAGCGCCTTGAGTTGCAGGGCCAGACTCAGTTGGCGTTCGATTTGGGTCGTGTTCAGAATGATAATGACCAGATCGACCAAGGTGTTTTCGAGAAAATGGCGAACCACCTGCTCATCGTCCGAAAATCCGTGCAGGTCATAGATGCCGGGCAAATCGACTAGCTCCGCCATGTCGCAGCCGAGCAGCAATCTAGCACTCATCAAATCTACCGTCACGCCTGGCCAGTTGCCGACACGGGCGGAAGCACCAGTGATACGATTGTAAAATGTCGATTTGCCGGTATTCGGCATCCCAAGTAAGGCTACGCGTTTCATGAGCGAGTTAACTCGCCGAAACGGTGATTTTTTCTGCTTCTTTGAGACGTAGCATGATGTCCGTCGTTCCTATGCGTACTTGCATAGGGCCGGAAAATTTTGCATGGCGAATGACCTCGATGCGTTTGCCGACACGAAAGCCGAGGGCGGCAAGGCGGTAATACAGGCTTCTGTCGGCGTGGACTGAGGCGATGGTGGCAATTTCACCCGGTTTAAGTTCGGCCAGTTCGATAGTGCTTCGCATGATTTTGTAATGCATTGCTTGAGAATGGTTCTTATTATTGGGTTGGGGGAGATTAAATGCAACAATTTTTTATTTGTCCATCCCCGGTTAAATCCGGCAAGCCACTGTCGCCGATTCTCATTTTGAGAATATGCCGCACAGGATGGAATTGTGATAAGGCGGGGTTTAAGCTAAAATGCTATCCCGTCTCGTGCCTTCATCTACCCTTTCCATGACCAAATACATTTTTATCACGGGCGGCGTTGTTTCTTCACTCGGCAAGGGTATTGCCGGCGCCTCTCTAGCAACTATTCTGGAAAGCCGCGGGATCAAGCTGACTATGCTCAAGCTCGATCCCTATATCAACGTCGATCCCGGCACCATGAGCCCTTTTCAGCACGGCGAGGTATTCGTTACTGAAGATGGCGCGGAAACCGACCTCGATCTCGGACACTACGAGCGCTTCATCAAAGCCAAGATGGGCAAGCGCAATAATTTCACCACCGGCCAGATCTACGAGAGCGTTATCAAGAAGGAGCGACGCGGCGAGTATCTGGGGGGGACGGTGCAAGTCATTCCCCATATCACTGACGAAATCAAGAATTACATCCGCGCCGGCGCCGGCGATGCCGAAGTGGCGATTGTGGAAATCGGCGGGACGGTGGGCGATATTGAGTCGCTACCATTCCTGGAAGCCATTCGCCAAATGGGCGTCCAACTAGGCCGCAACAACGTCTGTTATATCCATCTGACGTTGGTACCCTATATTGCTTCAGCCGGCGAGATCAAGACCAAGCCAACTCAGCACTCAGTCAAGGAATTGCGCGAGATCGGCATACAGCCCGACGTGCTGATGTGTCGTTCCGACCGTCCGTTGCCCGAGAGCGAGCGGCGCAAGATCGCGCTGTTTACCAATGTCTCCGAAGAGGCGGTGATTTCCGCAGTGGACGTGGATTCGATTTACAAGATTCCCGGTCTGTTCCACGAACAGATGCTGGATGAGATCGTTTGCCACAAGTTGGGCATATTGGCCAAGGCGGCCGATCTTTCTGTCTGGCGTGATTTGGTTGATCGGTTGGAGCATCCTCAATTCACTGTGGACATTGCTTTCGTCGGCAAATACGTCGATTTGACCGAGTCGTACAAATCGCTGTCCGAAGCCCTGATCCATGCCGGTATTCATACGCGCAGCAAGATCAATATTCATTACATCGACTCCGAAACCCTGGAAACCAATGGTGTGGCGGGCCTGGAAAAAATGCACGCGATTCTGGTGCCGGGCGGTTTCGGCAAGCGCGGCGTCGAAGGGAAAATGCTGGCAATCCGCTATGCCCGCGAAAACAAGGTTCCCTATCTGGGTATTTGTCTGGGTATGCAACTTGCAGTCATCGAGTATGCGCGCAATATGGCCAATATGCCGGGGGCACACAGCACCGAGTTCGATCCCGACACCCCTTATCCAGTGGTAGCGCTGATCAGTGAATGGCAGAACCGTGATGGAAAGCTCGAAACACGCACGGCGGAATCCGATCTGGGGGGAACCATGCGGCTCGGCGGCCAGGTTTGCCTTCTAGGTGCAAATACACTGGCGCGCAAGGTTTATGGCGCAGAAACGATTACCGAGCGGCATCGCCATCGTTATGAGGTGAATAATGGCTATTTGCCGCAGTTGGAAAAGGCCGGATTGTGCGTGAGCGGCAAATCGCCGAACGAGGAATTGTGCGAGATGGTGGAATTGCCTGATCACCCTTGGTTTGTCGGTTGCCAGTTCCACCCTGAATTTACTTCGACACCGCGCGACGGCCACCCCTTGTTCAAGGCGTTCGTCGAGGCGGCGTTGAAACACGCAAACTGAAAGCGATACGTGAAACTATGTGATTTTGAAGTCGGGCTGGATAAGCCGTTGTTCCTGATCGCGGGGCCGTGCGTCATCGAGTCGCGGCAGCTTGCGTTCGATACCGCCGGAACATTGAAAGAAATTTGCACGGAACTGGGCATCCCGTTTATTTACAAATCTTCCTATGACAAAGCCAACCGAAGCTCGGGAAAATCTTTTCGCGGTACAGGGATAGAGCAAGGGCTTAAAATTTTGGAAGATGTGAAAAAGCAGATCGGCGTGCCGGTATTGACTGATATTCATGCCATTGAGGAAATCTCAGCTGCGGCAGCGGTGGTGGATGTGTTGCAAACGCCGGCGTTCCTGTGTCGCCAAACTGATTTCATTCAGGCGGCGGCAGGCGCAGGAAAACCGGTGAATATCAAAAAGGGGCAATTCCTGGCGCCATGGGACATGAAGCAAGTGGTGGACAAGGCGCGCCAGGCGAGTGGTGCGGATAACATCATGGTGTGCGAACGCGGCGCCTCCTTCGGCTACAACAATCTGGTTTCGGACATGCGTTCGCTGATGGTGATGCGCGAAACCGGTTGTCCGGTGGTGTTCGACGCTACGCATTCGGTGCAACTCCCCGGTGGGCAGGGCGACAAAAGCGGCGGGCAGCGTGAATTCGTACCGGTGTTGGCGCGGGCGGCGGTTGCGGGCGGTATTTCCGGTTTGTTCATGGAGACTCACCCAGACCCCGATTTGGCCTTGTCGGATGGGCCGAATGCTTGGCCTTTGGGCAGAATGCGTGAATTGTTGGAAACCCTGATCGAGTTAGATAACCTGGTGAAACGCAAAGGTTTCGCCGAGCATAATTTGTAGAATTTCATTTTAAGGATAATAAATGAGCGCTATTGTTGATGTGATCGCGAGAGAAATTCTGGATTCCCGTGGCAATCCTACAGTCGAGGCCGATGTGTTGCTGGAGTCGGGCGTGATTGGCCGTGCAGCCGTGCCGTCAGGCGCTTCCACCGGAACACGCGAGGCGGTCGAGTTGCGTGATGGGGATAAGGGGCGTTACCGCGGCAAGGGTGTGCTGAAAGCGGTAGAAAACGTCAATACCGAACTTTGCGAAGCGATTATCGGCTTGGATGCGGAAGAACAGAGCTTTATCGACAAAACCCTGATCGAACTGGATGGTACAGAAAACAAGGCGCGCCTTGGTGCTAACGCGATTCTTTCGGTTTCCATGGCGGTAGCGAAAGCGGCGGCAGAAGAATCCGGTTTGCCTCTCTACCGTTATCTTGGTGGCGCGGGGCCGATGAGTTTGCCGGTGCCGATGATGAACATCATCAACGGCGGCGCACACGCCGCGCATAGTACGGACATTCAGGAGTTCATGGTGATTCCGTTCGGACTGCCGACCTTCCGCGAAGCGTTGCGTTGCGGCACAGAGGTATTCCATGCGTTGCACAAGATTCTGGATGCCAAGGGGCTACCCACCACCGTGGGCGACGAGGGCGGATTCGCACCGAGCTTGGCCTCCAATGAAGTCGCCTTGCAGTTGATCATGGAAGCCATTGAGGCGGCCGGTTATCTGCCGGGATCGGATGTGGGTATCGGTTTGGACTGCGCCAGTTCGGAATTTTTCAAGGATGGCAAATACCATTTGACCTCGGAAGGCAAGGTGTTGTCTTCGGCTGAATTGACTGATTACATGGCGTCCTGGGTGGACAAGTATCCCATCATCAGCATTGAGGACGGCATGGCCGAACAGGACTGGGATGGCTGGAAGTTGCTGACGGACAAGCTTGGCAAATCGATACAATTGGTGGGGGATGATGTTTTTGTTACTAACCCCAACATTTTGCGTGAAGGTATCCAGAAAGGTATCGCCAATTCGATTCTGGTCAAAGTGAACCAAATCGGTACATTGAGCGAAACCTTTGCGGCTGTCGAGATGGCCAAGCGAGCAGCCTATACCACGGTGATTTCCCATCGCTCCGGTGAAACCGAGGATACCACTATCGCCGATATCGCCGTGGCCACCAACGCCATGCAGATCAAGACCGGTTCGGCGAGCCGTTCCGAGCGTATCGCCAAGTACAACCAGCTGTTGCGCATCGAAGAGGAGTTGGGCGATGCGGCAAATTATGCTGGGCGGGAGGCTTTTCGTTACCTGAGTTAAAGGGCGTTCCCAAGCAATGCGTTGGCTGACTCTGCTCCTGGTGGCGCTTATCCTTGCCTTGCAATATCCCTTGTGGTTAGGCAAGGGGAGTTGGTTGCGCGTGTGGGAGGTCGACCGGGAGTTGGCCGGACAAAAAGAGGTTACGTTGAAGCTTAAAACGCGCAATGCATCGCTGGATGCGGATGTGCGCGATCTCAAACAGGGCTATGAAGCGATTGAAGAGCGGGCGCGTAGCGAATTGGGAATGGTAAAACGCGACGAAATTTTTTTTCAGGTATTGGAAGGCAGCAATCAATCTTCCAGGCTCGAAGAGAAAAAAGAAACCAGGTGATTTCGAGCCATTGCCGGCGAATACCGGAGCAATGGCTTTATTTTATCCGGTCAAGATGATAACTTAATCAATTAACTTAAAATTTACGGAGATTATTGTAAATGGCTGTCGAACGTACTCTTTCTATCATTAAACCCGATGCCGTCGCCAAGAACGTGATCGGCAAAATCTATTCCCGTTTCGAATCCAATGGCCTGAAGGTTATTGCTTCTCGTATGAAACACCTGTCTCGCGGCGAGGCCGAAGGCTTTTACGCAGTACACCGCGAGCGTCCTTTCTTCAAGGATCTGGTCGATTTCATGATTTCCGGTCCGGTGATGATCCAGGCGTTGGAAGGCGAGAACGCGATTGCGAAGAATCGCGAATTAATGGGTGCCACCGATCCGAAGAAAGCCGAGAAAGGTACGATTC
>Ga0163199_1002916_pt1 | contig 10407 bp, 8 predicted proteins | sample PL_2010_150m_FD_113537 | JGI IMG/M metagenome (GOLD analysis project Ga0163199, IMG submission 113537) | Freshwater microbial communities from Powell Lake, British Columbia, Canada to study Microbial Dark Matter (Phase II) - PL_2010_150m | ecosystem: Environmental > Aquatic > Freshwater > Lake ...
CATTAGGCTATCAAGCCCGACTCATTCGCGGAGAAGAAACCACCATCATCGGAGTCGTCGGCGATGACCGCCCGATAGATCGCACGCAGTTTGAGCTACTCGATGGCGTCGAGAAAACCATGCCTGTTTTAAAACCATTCAAACTCGCCTCGCGCGATATGCACCCCGCCGATACGCTTGTCCCGCTCAACGGCCATAATGTCGGCGCAGAAAAAATTGTCATCATCGCCGGTCCCTGTTCAGTAGAGAGTCGCGCGCAGATTCTAGAGACGGCACACGCGGTGAAAGAAGCGGGGGCAACCGCCCTGCGTGGCGGCGCGTTCAAGCCGCGCACCTCACCCTATTCATTTCAAGGATTGGCAGAAGAAGGACTCGAACTTCTGGCAGAAGCGCGCGAGCAAACCGGACTGCCCATCGTCACCGAAGCCATGTCACCCGAACAAGTTCCGCTCGTTTGCAAATACGCCGATGTGATTCAGATCGGCGCGCGCAACATGCAGAACTACGCTTTGCTTAATTCGGCGGGCGACGCTAAGAAAACTGTTTTGCTTAAACGCGGCATGATGTCTACCATTGAAGAACTGCTTATGTCGGCTGAATATATTTTGGCGAAAGGCAATACACAAATAATGTTATGCGAGCGCGGCATCCGCACCTTTGAAAAATACACGCGCAACACCACCGACATCAACGCCGTGCCGGTTCTCAAACAACTCACGCACCTGCCCGTCATCCTCGACCCGAGTCATGCCACGGGAAAATGGGAATACGTCAACGCCATTGCCCGCGCCGGTATCGCCGCCGGAGCCGATGGACTCATCGTCGAAGTTCACCCTCATCCCGAAGACGCCATGTCCGACGGCGCGCAGAGTCTCAAGCCGGAAAAGTTCGCGCAGTTGGTGAAAGAGTGCCGTTTAATTGCCCAAGCAATGGGAAGGAGCTAAAGATGATTATTGTGATGAAGTCGCGCGCCAGCGACACTCAAGTGAACGCCGTGATCAAGCGTGTAGAAGAGTTGGGCTACCGCACCCACCTCTCGCGTGGCGAGGAAACAACGATCATCGGCGTCATCGGCGATGATCGTCCCATTGATCGTGAACAGTTTGAAGCGTTGGATGGCGTAGAAAAAACCGTTCCCGTTCTCAAACCTTTTAAATTAGCTTCGCGCGATATGCACCCCGCTGATTCAATTATTAACTTGGGCGCGGTTCAAGTGGGCTCGTCACATCTCACGTTGATCGCCGGTCCCTGTTCAGTAGAAAGCCGCGCGCAGATTCTAGAGACGGCGCACGCGGTGAAAGAGGCTGGGGCAACCGCCTTGCGTGGCGGCGCGTTCAAGCCGCGCACCTCACCCTATTCATTTCAAGGATTGGCAGAGGAAGGACTCGAACTTCTGGCAGAAGCCCGTGAGCAAACCGGTTTGCCCGTCGTCACCGAAGCCATGTCACCCGAACAAGTTCCGCTCGTAGCGAAGTATGCCGATGTGATTCAGATCGGCGCGCGTAACATGCAGAACTATGCTTTGCTTAACGCTGTCGGTGAGACGCAAACAAAAGTTTTACTTAAGCGCGGCATGATGTCTACCATTGAAGAACTGCTTATGTCGGCTGAATATATTTTGGCGAAAGGCAATACACAAATAATGTTATGCGAGCGCGGCATCCGCACCTTTGAAAAATATACGCGCAACACCACCGACATCAACGCCGTGCCAGTGTTGAAGCAACTGACTCACCTGCCCGTTATCCTCGACCCGAGTCACGCTACGGGCAAATGGGAATACGTTACTTCAATTTCTAAAGCGGGCATCGCCGCCGGAGCCGATGGGTTGATCATTGAAGTGCATCCTGATCCTTCGCGAGCCGCGTCCGATGGCGCGCAGAGTCTCAAACCCGAAAAGTTCGCGCAACTCGTCGCCGAAGTGCGGCGGGTGGCGTTGGCGGTAGATCGCCTGTGCTGATGGACGAACCGGATTTTAAAAATTTACGCGTGGCGATTGTCGGGCTCGGCTTGATGGGCGGATCGCTCGCGCTGGCGATTCGTGATCGAGTGCGCGAGATCATCGGATGTGATACCGACTCTGCCGCGATAGCTTTTGCCCTTAATCACCACCTCATCTCCCGCGCCGCCGACTTTGATTCCGCGCTCGACTGTGATCTCCTCATCCTCGCCACACCACCCCGCGTAATCATTGAACAACTTAATCACCTCACTGCTTCCGCATTCCGCATTCCACATTCCGCATTCATTCTTGATCTTGGTTCCACCAAACGCGCCATCGTTGATGTAATGCAAAAACTCCCCGCCCACTTCGATCCCATCGGCGGGCACCCCATGTGCGGCAAAGAAATTGGCGGCATCGCCAACGCCGACGAGAATCTTTTTCGAGAGAAAACATTCATCATCACTCCTTTAGAGCGCACTTCTCCTCGCGCTCTCAGTATCACTCACCAACTCATTCGCATCATCGGCGCGCAACCTTTGATTCTCGATCCCGATCATCACGACTTGTTGGCGGCGATGGTCAGCCACTTACCCTATCTCACCTCTGTTGCCCTCATGCACTCCGCGCTGATGATGAACGATGACGATATGTGGCGCATCGCCGCTTCCGGTTTTCGTGATACGACTCGTTTAGCCGTAAGCGATCTGACGATGATGACGGACATCATGCAAACGAATCGTCAAGCCGTTTTAGAATCACTTCATCGTTTTCGCAACGAGATCGATTCGCTCACCGCTTTGATTGAATCATCCGACTTTGACGCATTGCATAAAAAACTTTCTACTGCCCAATCCAAACGCTCCCAACTTTTCCAATCCCTAATCCCCAATCCCTAATCTCCAATGCTCCTCTCCCCCATCTCTCACCCTCTCCACGCCACCGTCCGCGTTCCCGGTTCCAAAAGTTTAACCAACCGCGCTCTCATCATCGCCGCGTTAGCGAATGGCGTGACGACGATTCATAATGCGTTAGAGTCGGATGATTCGGCGCAGTGCGTTGAATCATTACAACGTTTGGGTTTTGTCGTAGGGGCGAAGCACGCAAGTCCCCGTAGCGAAGCGGAGAGGGATGCTTCGCCTCTACGGGTTGTAGGTTTAAGCGGTCACATCCCCTCATCTCACGCCGAACTCTTCGTCGGCAACGCTGGCACGGCGGCGCGATTTTTAACGGCGATGCTTACCTTGGGTCACGGTGAATACATTGTTGACGGCGACGCCCGCATGAGGGAAAGACCGATTGGCGATCTTGTGGATGCGCTGACTCAACTCGGCGCAAATATTCAACCCAATTACCAATCCCACTCCGCTTCGCTACAGGGACTATCGTTACCAATTACAGGTCACCAACTTTGCTTGCCATTAAAAGTCATCGCTTCGGGTTTAAAAGGCGGTGTCACTCGAGTAACAGGTGACATAAGTAGTCAGTTCTTAAGCGGATTGTTGATCGCCGCGCCTTACGCTCAGTCGCCCATAGAGATCATTCTAAAAAACGATCTCAACTCCAAACCGTACGTGGATATGACGATTGCGGTGATGAAAGATTTTGGTGTTGAGGTCGAGCGCGAAGGATACTCGCGATTTTTAATCGCGCCCCAATGCTACAAAGCTCAACCAGAATTTATGATTGAGAGCGATGCCTCTGCCGCCTCCTATTTCTTTGCCGCGCCCGCCATCGTCAGCGGCACGGTGCGCGTGGAAAATGTTTCGCGCGATTCGAAGCAGGGTGATATTGCGTTCTTGGATGTATTGCAGAAGATGGGGTGTGAGGTGACAGAAGGAAATGATTTCATTACCGTAGGGGCGCAGCATGCTGCGCCCCTACAAGGCGTGGATGTTGACATGCGCGACATCCCCGATACGGCGCAAACGCTCGCCGCCATTGCGCCCTTCGCAAATTCGCCGACGACCATTCGCGGCATTGCCTCGGCGCGAGTCAAAGAAACGGATCGCGTGGCGGCGATGTGTAATGAGTTGCGACGAGTCGGCGTAACGGTTGAAGAATACGACGACGGTTTAAAAATTTATCCGTGCGACAAGATTCAATCTGCGACGATTCAAACCTATAATGACCATCGCATGGCGATGGCATTTGCCCTCATCGGCTTACGTGCAGAAGGCATCACGATTGATAATCCATCCTGCGTGTCGAAGACGTTCCCGAATTATTTTGAGGTGTTAGAGAGTTTGCGAATCTAAGATCGCCGAGCCTAACTTGATGGGTAGCCTAGCGCCTTGTGCGCGTGGATCGCCCACAAGGGGCTAGACTACGACTCCTAAATTGTTCATTGTTTCATTCTTCATTGTTCATCATGCGCCTCTCCATTCTCGGCTACCCTCTCTCTCACTCCCTCTCGCCCGCGATGCAAAATGCTGCGTTGCGCGATGTGGGGTTAAGTGACTGGTGTTATGAGGCAATGCCGATTGAATCGGAACGACTGAGTGAAGCGGTAGAGTTGATTCGCGGCGATGACTACGCCGGCGCGAATGTAACCGTGCCGCACAAAGAGAAAATTATTCCGTTACTTGATGGCATCACGCCCGTCGCCGAAGCCATAGGCGCGGTGAACACGATTGTCAAACGCGATGGAAAACTAATTGGGCACAACACCGACGCCGCGGGCTTGCTTGCCGATCTTCATTTGCATGGAGTCAAGATTCAAGATCGTGTGGTGTTAGTGTTAGGTGCAGGCGGGTCGGCGCGGGCAGCCGTGGCGGCGTGCGCGGGCATGGGCGCGAAAATTAAGATCATCGCTCGCCGCCGCGAACAAGCCGAATCTCTAATCTCCGATCTCCAATTACCAATTACCATTTACGATCTAACTATTAACGATCTCCATCGCGCTTCAGCAGACTGCTCACTCATCATCAACTGCACGCCGCTCGGCATGAACCCCAACATTGACTCATCGCCGTGGTTCGACTCTGTTCCGTTTCCAAAAGAATCTTTTGTGTATGATCTCGTTTACAACCCGCGCGAAACAAAATTGGTGAAGCAAGCGCGGGCGCAAGGACTCGACGCCGACACCGGACTCGGGATGTTGATCGAGCAAGGGGCGTTGGCGTTTGAGTTATGGACAGGAATGAATGCGCCGAGAAAGATTATGCGCGAAGTGGTAGAGGTAAAAACGTAGATAGGTAAAAACGTAAACAGGTAAACAGGTAGACACGTCTCCTATTTACCTGACTACTTGTCTACCTGTTTACCTGTCTATATGCTACGATTTTTAACTGCTGGCGAATCTCATGGTCCCACCCTCACTACCATCCTTGAAGGCATGGTTGCCGGTCTGCCGTTGAGCGCGGATGATCTCAATCCTGATCTCGCGCGGCGACAAGGACTCAACGCGCACGGCAAACCTTACGCGGGAGCGAGTCCGCGTATGAAGTTGGAACGCGACACGGCGACGATCACCAGCGGCGTGATGGCGGGCAAAACCATCGGCTCGCCGATAGCGATTCAGATTCCGAATCTTGATCATGCCAAGTGGAAAGACAAAGCCATTGAGCCGATGACCACGCCGCGCCCCGGTCACGCCGATCTCACCGGTGCGATCAAATATGGTTACAACGATCTACGGATGAGTCTTGAGAGAGCCTCCGCGCGCGAGACGACGGCGCGTGTTGCTGTCGGATCGATCTGCCGAAAATTTTTAGCGCAATTTGGAATCAACGTTGGGAGTTATGTGATCGAGATCGGCGGGGTGCGGGGTGATGTGAGCGGGATTCCGATTGAGGAACGATTCCGCCGCGCCGCTGATTCGGAAATGGGATGCCCGGACTCTGCGGCGGATGCCGCCATGCGCGCCCGCGTGGAAGCGGTGATGCGTGAGCGTGATACGTTGGGCGGCGTGTTTGAAGTTGTGGCTCTCGGCGTTCCGCCCGGACTTGGTTCGCACGTTCATTGGGATCGAAGACTCACTTCACGACTCGCTGCTGCACTCTTGAGCATTCACGCCATGAAGGGTGTAGAGATCGGTGAAGCGTTTGAGAACGCGAAGAAGAAGGGGACGGAAGTGCATGATGAAATAGCCTTGAGCCTTGAGCCATCAGCCATCAGCCAAAAACAAATTATCAGACGAACTAATAGATCAGGCGGTCTTGAGGGCGGCATCACAACAGGCGAGCCGATTCTGTTGCGGGTAGCGATGAAGCCGATCAGCACGACGTTGACTCCGTTGATGTCAGTTAATTTAGCGACGGGGCAAGAAGAGCCAACCAAGTATGAGCGATCTGATTTTTGCGCCGTGCCGCGCGCGGGTGTGATCGGTGAGGCGATGGTGTGTTTTGTTCTCACCGAGGCGTTGATGGAAAAGTTGGGGGGAGATTCACTGCAAGAAATGCTTCCACGATTTGAAAAGATTAAAAGATTAAAGATTGAAGATTTGCCGATGTTGAATGAGACGCAAATTTTTTGGGAATAATTTGATTCCGTCATTGCGAGTGACCCATCGCGGGCAGACCGACGCGGTTTCCAAAACCGCGTCGGTCTCTGTGAGCACGATATGAAAAACAAATTTCTTTTTATCACGTTGATCGTTATCACCGCGTGTTCGACGGCGACTCCATTGCCAACGCCAACACCACAACCCAAACCCACGCTGCCGCCGCCGACTCAAGTTGCACCTGCCACCGCTGTTCCCACAGCAAAGGCGGCATCCCCGACGACGATGCCCACGATCCAAAATTTGGTGACGGGTAAATATCTGATGTCGTTTCATGCCTGCGATGAATCAAAAACGAACTGCCGCGATCCGCGCAACCACGAAGTGTATCTGGCGCAGAGCGATGATGGCGCGGCGTGGAAAATGATGCCAAATTGGAAATCGTTTAAGGGTTCGGTGCCCGATGTGATCCGTCGCGGCAACACGCTTTATATTTATACGAGCGGTGATGTGGTGAAGTATCGCCTTGACACGGGCGCGACGGAGACGGTGCGAATAAAGGTGAATGGTCTTGCCACAGGCTTTGCCGATCCGTCATTGATTATTGATTCGGAAGGACGCTTGGTGTTGTTCATGCTCAACGGCTTTGTGCCGAATGGCGACCCGGCAAGTTGTCCGCCTAACCAAACGACGTGCGAGAAATATATGGACGCGGCGGTTGAAGTGAAAGGCAGTGACGGCACAGAATTTAATTTGGAGAGCGGGCATCGCGCGACGATTAAGTTGGGCGGTGAGTTTCGTTCTGCCTCTGACCCCGATATTTTTTTCGACGGCAAGCAATACGTGATGTATGTCTCGCATGGCGCGAGCATCACCGCGTGGACATCGAACACGTTGCTCGGCACGTATTCGCGCCTGACGAATCTCTCGACAAATTTGGGCGGCATCCCGGCTGGATATTTTGATTCGAGCGCGAAGCTGTATTGGACTTACGGACACGTCAACGAAAACGGGCGCGCCGTCATCCGCCGCGCAACGCACACTGCTTTGTCGCCTCTCACTGCCGCGAACTTCGTCACCGTGATGACGGGTGCGAGCATTGGCTTGGGGGCAACGTTCAATGTAGAAAGTCCGGGGTTTGCGGTGAATGTTCCATAATATAATTAGGGTAGCGAAAGGAGAAACGCCATGTCCTATCCATTTCCCGGAATGAATCCTTGGTTAGAAGATTCGGCGGTGTGGGACAACGTCCACAATAGTTTGATTGTCGCATTGCGCGATTTGCTCGCGCCCATTTTGCGCCCGCGCTACTTTGTGGATATTGAAACTCACACTTACATTGCCGTGGCTGATAACAAACCGCAACTTCGTTACCCCGATGTGGTGATCATCAATCGCGGCGGTCCCGCCATTCTCGCGCCCGTTGCCGACGAGTCGCCTTATCTCACAATTGATCTGCCAAGTAGCGATCCAATTGAAGAAGGTTTTTTGGAAGTGAAATCTATTCCAACAGGTGAGGTGGTGACGATCATTGAACTTCTCTCGCATACCAACAAAATAAACGGCAAAGATCGCCAATCCTATCTTGAAAAGCGCGAAGCGATCCTTGAGTCGCTTGTTCACTTCGTCGAGATTGATCTGCTTCGCGCGCACCCGCCCCTGCCCTACACGCAAGAAGCGCAAAGCGATTATCGCCTCTTCATCCGTCGTAGCGAAACGCGCCGCCGCGCCCGCCTCTACCCGTTCTCGCTTCGTCAACCCATTCCCACATTTCCTCTTCCGCTTCGCCCCGACGATCAAGAGCCTATGGTTGATCTCGGCGCATTGCTCCATCAAATTTATGATCGCGCCGGATACGATCTTGTGATCAAATACGATCAACCGCCGGACCCCTCTTTAAGTGACGCCGACTCGGCCTGGGCGACTCAATTGCTAAAACAACCTTTGTGAATCTCGTCCTCTACGGTCCTCCCGCCGTCGGCAAAAGCGTTGTGGGCAAAGAGTTGGCGGCAAAGTTGAATCGAAAATTTTTCGACAGCGATTCGTTGATCGAGACGCGGGCAGGCAAGAGCATCGCCCAAATTTTTGAGACGCAAGGCGAAGAGGAATTTCGCCGCATCGAGGCTGAAGTGTGCGCCGAGTTGGCGAAACACGGGGATGCCGTCATCGCCTTGGGCGGCGGGGCGTTGGTCAACGAACAGACTCGCGCGATGTTGCAGCAAAACGGCGTCATCTTATGTTTGCGCGCGGATGTTGATGTGCTTGTAGCGCGGGTAGGACAAGTTGACAACTTGCCCAACAGGCCGCTGCGCGCGGATGTAGGGCAAGTTGTCAACTTGTCCAACAGACCTTTACTCGCGGGCGAGAACTCGCGTGAAAAACTTGAAGCGTTATTGGCAAAGCGCCAAGCTCTCTATGATTCGTTCCCTCTTCAGTTGAACACCTCAAACAAAAATGTCTCCGATGTCGCTAAAGAAATTTTGGCGCAACTCGAAACTAAAACCCTTTCTCTCAAAACAACCGCGATGGAGCATGACATCGTGATCGGGTATGGGATGTTGAATGATCTGCCCAAGTTGCTTGCCGAAAGAAATTTAAACGGATCGCTGTTCATTGTCACCGACGAAAATGTCGCAAAGAGCCTTCAGCCACCAGCCTTGAGCCATCAGCCACTTATTGTTGTGCGAGCAGGCGAAGCATATAAAAATCTTGAAACGATTCAAAAGTTATACGACGAATTTTTAAAACACGATCTAGATCGCGGTTCAATTGTCGTCGCCGTCGGCGGCGGCGTGATCGGCGATATGGCGGGCTTCGCGGCGGCGACGTTTATGCGCGGGCTGCGTTGGGTGAATGTGCCGACGACTCTATTGTCAATGGTAGATGCCAGTATCGGCGGCAAGACCGGAGTTGATCTGCCGCAAGGGAAAAATTTGGTCGGGGCATTTCATGCGCCGTCGTTGGTGATCATTGATCCATTAATGCTCAACACTTTGCCGCGCCGCGAATACAACGCCGGCATGGCAGAGGTGATCAAGCACGGAATTATTTGTGATGTGAGTTTGTTCGAGGCGTTAGAGACGGGAACAGGATTCGGGAGTCCGGCGCAGATCGCTCAAGCGTTGCAGGTTAAGATCGAAGTGGTTCAACGTGATCCGTTTGAGAAAGGTGAGCGGGCGATCTTAAATGTGGGTCACACCATCGGTCATGGCGTGGAACTGGCGTCCCGTTTTGAATTGCGGCATGGTGAGGCGATTGCCATCGGCTTGATCGCCGAAGCCCGACTCGCAGAGCAAATCGGAATTGCTGAATCGGGTTTGGCGGATCGAATCGAAAAGGTGATTCAAAAGTGGCAGTTACCCACGCGCTTCGACGGCGACCCCGAAGACGTGCGGGCGTTGATGCAGAGCGACAAGAAAAAATCGCGCGGCAAATTAAAGTTTGCCCTGCCGAAAAAAATTGGCGAGGCGGTGTGGGGGGTGGAAGTGGAAGAGGCGGTGTTGAGAGAGGTTTTAGAAAAAGAAGTTTGCTGGTAAACTTTCGATCATGTTTCGGAGGGAATATGAGACGATCTATTTTTCTGTTTTCCGCAACTCTACTATTTCTTGGACAGTGGGTATTAAGTTCTGACTTACATACAACTCCTACTCTTGCAGCTACGGCTACGCCCAAACCCCAATTTCAAATATGTGAAATTCTCAAGGTCAGTGCGTCTGGTGCGTTAAATTTACGACAAAAACCGGGCGCGAGTTCCGTTTTAGTAAGGACATTGCGAAGTGGAGATGAAGTCGTGGTCGTAGGAGGTCCTTCAACCGTCAACGGATCTAAATGGTATGAAGTAATTGCAAACAAATATCGTGGGTGGGCATCAGAACAGTATCTAACAAGTACGGGGAAGCAATCTACTGATTGTGGGCAATCTACACCCCAGCCTTCTTCAAGTTCTGTGGAGTTATCAAAGTCACCATCTCCAACTCCAACAGTTTCATTGTCTCTTACTCTAGCAGTTAGCGAGTCTGAA
>Ga0163199_1002917_pt1 | contig 10407 bp, 10 predicted proteins | sample PL_2010_150m_FD_113537 | JGI IMG/M metagenome (GOLD analysis project Ga0163199, IMG submission 113537) | Freshwater microbial communities from Powell Lake, British Columbia, Canada to study Microbial Dark Matter (Phase II) - PL_2010_150m | ecosystem: Environmental > Aquatic > Freshwater > Lake ...
CATAACCCGGAGGTCGTTGGTTCGAATCCAACCCCCGCTACCTCCAAGACACCGTAGACCCACTTCGTGAGGCTACGGTGTTTTTGTTTGCCCGACGGTCTTTGGTTCAATGTAGTCCCCCTCACGGAGGAAAATTTTATGAACCAAAGACCTCAGGGCTTTTTGTTGGCTAAAGCCATCGAAGGCTTCTTGCAGTTTAAAACTGCCGAAGCCCTCAGCCCCCGCACGATCGAAAGTTACAAGAAGCATCTCGAGCAATGGCTTGACTATGCCGGCGACGTCAAAGTGAGTCGCCTCACCACGGCAAATGTGCGCGGTTACTTGGTGCCAGATTGACTCTGGCTCAAACTGATTTGTAGGTGCGAAAGCAAGCGCATGAGTGAGATCATAAGCCGTAGGGTGCAAACCCTGCGGCTTTTTTTTGGTATGTGTCAACCATTGGCATACCTTTGGTTATGTATTATTATTCCAAGCATCACTCGTAGCCACTAAAGCAGCAACATGCCCTTCAACCCTCAAAACCCTCTCGTCATTCAATCCGATCGCACCGTCCTTCTCGAAGTTCAAAATGATCTCTACGAAGATGCCCGTGATGCCTTAGCCCGTTTCGCCGAACTCGAAAAAAGTCCGGAGTATCTACACACCTATCGCATCACTCCTCTCTCATTATGGAATGCGGCTGCCGCCGGCCTCACCGCCGACGAGATCATTTCCTCACTCGATCAGTATTCCAAATATGATCTCCCGCCTAACGTCCGCGTCGAGATCGCCGATCAGGTTTCGCGTTACGGGCGCATTCGCCTGACGCGGCAAGATGGCGGTTTAGTTTTAGAGTCGGATGACCGTGCCTTGATCGCCGAGATTGCGCGACACAAAGTTGTATCGCCGTTGATCAAAACGCAAGCCAACGCCAATCGTCTGCAAGCCGATCTCGCCGATCGCGGCAAACTCAAGCAAGCCTTGGTCAACATCGGTTACCCGGCGCAAGATGAAGCCGGTTATAACGAGGGGCGTGCCTTACCATTTCAATTGCGGAATCCGACTCTCGGCGGTGACGTTTTTAGTTTGAGGGACTATCAGACCTCTGCCGCGCAAGTTTTTCACGCTGGGGGCGCCGCCAGCGGCGGCAGTGGCGTGATCGTCCTCCCCTGCGGCGCAGGCAAAACTGTGGTCGGGATGCAGGCGATGGCGGCACTGCAAACTGCTACCTTAATCCTTTGCCCCTCAACGGTTGCCGTGCGCCAATGGATTCACGAACTGCTCGACAAAACAACTTTGACCGAAGACCAAATCGGCGAATATAGTGGGCTCGAAAAAGAGGTGCGACCCGTCACCATCGCCACCTATCAAATCATCACCTATCGCCAACGCAAGCTGGGCGGCTATCCGCATTTTGGTTTATTTGATCGCGAAGAGTGGGGCTTGATCATTTATGATGAGGTGCATCTGCTCCCCGCACCTGTCTTCCGCATCACTGCCGATCTGCAAGCCCGCCGCCGACTCGGACTCACCGCCACGCTCGTGCGCGAAGACGGACACGAGAAAGATGTCTTCTCTTTAATTGGCCCCAAAAAATATGATGTGCCGTGGAAAGTGTTAGAGAAGCAGGGTTGGATTGCCACGGCGGAGTGTCACGAGATTCGCATCAACTTGCCCGACGACTTGCGCATGGAATATGCCCTGACCGATGATCGCCAGAAGTATCGCTTCGCTGCTGAAAACCCCGACAAGATGACTGTGTTAGATCAGCTGCTGGAGAAACATCAGAACGACAACGTGCTGATCATCGGGCAATACATTGATCAGATCGAAAAGATCGCCGCGCACTTCAACGCGCCGTTGATCATGGGACAAACTAAAGTCGCCGACCGCGAAAAACTCTTCGCGCAGTTTCGTAACGGCGAGATCACTCGCTTGGTTGTTTCTAAAGTCGCCAACTTTGCTATTGACCTGCCGGATGCCAACGTCTTGATCCAACTTTCGGGGACGTTTGGCTCGCGCCAAGAAGAGGCGCAGCGACTCGGACGCATCTTACGCCCCAAACGCAACGGATTGCTGGCGCACTTCTATTCCATCGTTACGCGCGACACACGCGATCAAGAATTTGCCGCCAACCGTCAACTGTTCCTCACCGAGCAGGGCTATCACTACGATATTCTTTACGCGCACGAGGTCGCCGATTTTAAACCCGCCACCATCGCCGCCGAAGCCATGCACGCCAAACCGCGCACGCACTTGCTGCCGCCCGCCTCATGACCGAGTTACTCAACCTCACAGCAGACTTCATCCGCGCCCAATCCGGCAACGCCACTTACAAACGCGCCGTCAACTATTTAGCCCAAGGAAGAGCCAGCGAGCGCACACTTTACACGAACAATGCCATCACCGGCCGATGGAGCGTGGGCGACTCCGGACGTTTCTTTATGCAGATCGTCAACAGCACGTTTGGCGTCCAAGTCGCTTGCACCTGCCACACTATGCGCGGGCGAATGTGTGATCACGTCGCCACACTGGCATTAGCTTGGGCGCGCGAGCCGCAAACGTTTACGCGCGTTAACGAAGTCTACGATCAATCCCATCTCGACGACGAGTTCGATGAAGACGAAGATTTCGATGAAGACGATGATGATGACCTCAAAGCAATAGGAGTGAAGGATTGGCTGAAAAACGCGTTAGACAAAGGCGATCCGTTCTCTCTGGGTAAACGTTCCCCCGCGCCGGGCGGCATCCCCGTTGAAACAGCCTCCATCCAACTTTCCGCCCAACCGATCAACCTCAGCCAAAGATTTCGCGAACTTTATCAACGTCTCACCGTGCAAGAGCTGCGCGGCATCGCCCAGCGGCACAACATCGCGCTGTCCGGAACAAAGCGGGAGAGCGTGTTAGAAACTTTAGCCACCAGCATGGGCGAACAGATAAGTTCAATACTTAAATCGCTTTCGCCGCAAGCGCGTTTCGTTTTAGGACTCATGCCATTCGTCATCATTTATCAAGACGTGTATCTCAATCATTTGCAGCAAGCGTTGGGCATGACGGGCGTGAAAGATGTTAACCTTGCCAACGCTTTAGAAGACCTGCGTTCGGCGGGGCTGATCACTTCTGGGATCAGCGGCGCCACGAGCTATAGCTATCCGCGCGAGATCAGTTATCTGCTCCCGCCCGATCTATTGTTCTTACGCCCTCTCACCGACACCAAAAATTTGCGGATCGATTCACCCGCATCGCCCTTCGAGTTTGCTTTGTTGGCGACGCGCTTGCTCTTTGCCATCAAAGCCGATCCCGAACTGCGCGTGCGGGGCAAAGCCGAACTGCATCCGCTCGCTGCCAAGAATACTTATTTGCAAAATTGGCGCATCTCGCATCACGATCTGGATCGACTCGCCAACGATCCCAACCCGAGCAAATCCCTCTACGCCAATTTCTATACGCTCCTGCCCACGCTGCCTCTCTTGGATAACGCCTCTCAAAAAACTTTAGCGCGCACATTAAACACCGACGACTCGCGCCTCGACTTCACGCTGCGCTTGCTCGCCAAACTGGGCATGGTCGCCATCACCCCCGACGAGCCGCTGCGCGTGTTAGATGAAGGCCTCGCCCAATTTATGAATCAACCTTTGGTCGCGCGCCTCGCTCCCTTGTGGAACGCTTGGCTGACTCTAAAAGATTGGAGCGAATATGATCTGGCAAGCGCGCAAGGGTCAGCCGCCCACCTCGCGCAGGGCGGCGCGTCGCTCTTCAACCAAACACAAGCGCAGCTCACCGCTCAACTCACTGCCGCGCGTCCGATGCTGAACATCCTCTTGCGCCGCGCTCCCACCGACCACTGGGTAGATTTTGAATCACTCGTCGCTCGCTGCCGCGCCTTGGACACCCTGCACGCGCTCTGGTCTATTCAGGGCAACACCACGCAATTGCAAACAAGTGATCATCGCCTCAACCTGAGCAACGTCGAAGATTGGCGCACGTTCTTCGCGCCCTTGCTCAAAGCGGCGCTCACCCTCGTGCGCTGGTTCGGCGCGGCAGAACTCGCCTATAGCAAAGATCAACTGGTTGCCTTTCGGCTGACTGAACTCGGCGCGTATTTAATGCGTCAAACAGATAAATACGAATCACCACGCCTCACCCGCACTGGCGCGGCGATCACCTTCACCCGCGAAGGCCAGATCGTTATGCGCCTTGACGAATCGGATCCTGACCTGCTGACCTTGTTGAATCTATTAACCGATTCGATTCACAGTGAAGGCGACAATCTGATCTACGGGGTTGCCGCCGAGGGCGCGCGACGGGCGTTTGAGGGCGGCTGGGACTCCGACAAAGTGATCGTCGCGCTGGAAAAGGCGGCCGCCACTCGTTTGCCGAAGGCTCTTTCTGAATCGCTCCGCGCTTGGTGGGCAAACTTTGGCCGAGTCCATTTGTATGCCAACGTCGCTTTGCTTGAACTCGCCGATGATTTCGCCTTGAACGAATTGTTGGCTGGCACCTCGTTGGCGCAGCATCTTCTCTATCGCTTCAGCCCGCGCCTCATTGCCCTGCGCCCCGAAGGGGTTGAAGCCTTGCGCGCCGATTTAGTGAACAAAGGTTACACCCCCAAAATCGCCTCATGACTCAAGACCTCAACACGCTACTCAATTCTTATTCAAGCCAAGCGATTAACGCTATCGCTTCGTTTCATGGCGTGCTGCCCAAAGGCTCAAAGCAAAAAAATATCGTCGTCGCTGAACTGTTCAAAATCTTGCCTGACCGCGAGCGCGTCCTCAAACAATGGGACGATCTCTCTAAAGCCGAGCGGGCATTAATGGAATCAGTTTTACGGCGCAATGGCACAGCCACTGTGCGCACTTTGCGCGAAGAACTCCGGCGAAAAAAATTAATTGAGAACGATACAAAGCCAGATGTCTATGGTCGCCACCAACCGGCGAACCCACGCGACAAAGAGTCGCGCCGCTTTGAAGATGTGTTGGCGCGTTTAACGTTGCGCGGTCTGCTCTTCGCCGCCGAAGATCCGCCGTTGCCCTACCAATCATTTAACGCCGACAACGCTCCCAAGCGCGACTTCACTCAATACTCCAACACCGTCTTCATCCCTGACGAGATTCGCCAGCACTTGCCCGAGCTACCGCCGCTCGAAGTGGCTCCAGCCAAACCGATCACAGTCGCTTCAACTCAAGAAAGTTCGGCGCGCAGCTTTCAACGCGATCTTTATTTATATTGGAGCTTCGTCCGCGATCATCCGTTCTCGCTCACCTTGAAAGACGAGCCGCACAAAACAACCTTGCGCGACGTGAACAACATTTTGTTAAACCGCGCTACTCTCAACAAAGGCGAGGGCGAAGTGGATCATCCCCGTTTACGTTTTCTGCGGCTCACCCTCGCCGCCCTCGGCGCGCTAAAAATTACGGCGCGAATTGACGTGCAAGCAAATGACGCCGATTTTTTTGCGCTGGCTCCCGCCGAGCGTGTGAATCGCTGTTACGAAACATGGCGCGAGACTCTTTTATTCAACGAACTCTTAATACTCCCGCCGGATGTGCGCCCTTACAAAGTCGAGCCACTCCTCATCGGTCATAAAATCATCGCCACCGCGCGACAAACTATCTTGCAGCGCCTCACTGCCCTCACGGGTAGTTGGATTACTTTCGATCATCTCATCAATGATCTCTACGACAACGATTACGAATTCCTTTTTCATCGTCCAGCGCCTTCTCAGTCTTACTATACGGGGATGAGTCCCTATTACTCACAAAACAACCCATTAAATGCCGGGTTTATAGTTACAGATGAAAGAGAAGGTTGGAAAAAAATCGAAGCGAACTTCATTCGAAGTGTGATCAGCGGACCTTTGTTTTGGATGGGGCTGATCGATCTGGGGTGGAAAGGCGGCGTCAATAAAGAAGCGGAGGCTTTCAAGGTGACGCCGCTCGGCGCGTGGCTGCTGGCTGCCGCACCTCAACCGGAGATCCGCGCCGAAGGTGGGCGCGTCATCGCGCAGCCCAATCTGCACATCACCGCCCTCGATCCCGTCAACGATGCAACACTCGTCACGCTAGATAGTTTTGCCGAACGGCTCAGCGCCGAGCGCGCGGTTGAATATCAACTGACCCGCGCTTCGGTGTATCGCGGTCAGCAAAGTGGTTGGGATGTAGAGCGGATCAAAAAGTTTTTGGTCGAGCAAACAGGCGCCGACTTGCCCGGCAATGTGGCGCGCACCCTTGATGAATGGCAAACACAACACCAGCGCATCGTCATTCATCGCTCGCTGTCACTGGCGCACGGCGACGCCAACTTGCTTGATGCCGCGCAAAAAGAATCCGCCGCGTTCGTGCGCTCACGCCCATTGCCCGAAGTCGCTTTGTTGACCGACGCTCAAGCCATTGTCGAGATCGAGAAAAAACTGCGCGCCAAAAATATCTTGCCTATTGTCACGCGCCAACCGGCGATCTCTGCCAATTCTGTGGAAGCGAACGACGTCGGTGAGATCCATTTTCTCACTCGCCGCCCCAACTTTTATTTACATGGTCACCTCGCCGCCTTCGCCGATTACGTCAGCGATGAACAGTATCGGATCACATCGGCTTCAGCACAGCGCGCCGCTCGCGCCGGACTCGCCACCGCCGAAATCATCAAACGTTTGGAACTTGTGCATCGCGGACCTGTGCCGCAAAAATTGATCAACCGCATCCGTGCCTGGGCAAAACACTATGGCGACGCTGCGCTGGAAGAGGTGAGTCTGCTGCAAGTGCGTGATGAAGCGACGCTCAAAGAACTGCTGAACGATCCCGAGATCGCTGTTGTGCTTAAACCCTTCGCGCCTGCCATCAATAAAGCTCTGGCGCGCGTTCGCCGTGAGGACGTTGAAAAACTTCGGGTGCTGTTGGCAGAGCGTGGAATAGATTTGGACGATAAGATAAAATGATATGCGCTACAACTACGAGAAGCCTCCTGCCACTTTACGTGAAGCGCTAGAAACCCAGCTGGATCTATCGGTGAAGGCGTCTATCAACTACAGCGCGAAAAGATTCTGACAGCGCTCGAAACAGGTTTGACACTCGAAGCGATCAACGATTTCCTTGTTAGCAAAAGCGCGCACCCTCTCCCACAAACCGTCCGAGTTTTCCTAGATGACATCCAACGTAACAGCCGCGCGCTGAAAGAGACAGGCTCCGCAGTGCTATTTCAAACTACCGACGCGGCGCTCGCTCAATTAATCGTCAACGACAGTGCGCTTCGCAAAATTTGTTTCATCGCCAATGAAACTACCCTCGTTGTGCCTGCTGAAAAAGAAACTGCCTTCCGGCGGCGAGTGAAACAGCTAGGCTTTGGTATTCGTCGCTGAGGACAAGATAAAAGAGCGTCGAACCATCACTCATTACACAAAATAAAGACGACTCAATGATTCGTGCGCCAACTCATTGTTTCCCTCCTATTGAGACACCGCATACTCAATAACACGAGTTTCCTGCTATGCTATAATGTCCCGACATATATCAGGACATCAGGAGACACCCATGCAAAAAGTTTCGCACCCTAAAGTGATCGGCATCCGCGAGTTAGGTAGCAGCGCTAGCAAAATTGTGCGCCGCGTACGCGAAAAAGGCGAAACAGTTGATATTACCTATCGCGGGCAAATCGTTGCGCGCCTAATTCCAATCACCACCCCTAAGCCCGACCCGAAAGCACTCAACATTATTTGGGCGGATTTAGATCAAGTGGCGCAAGAGATCGGGCGTTATTGGCCCCAAGGTGTGAGCGCGGTAGAAGCGGTAAACGAGGGGCGGCGATGACGGCAGTGGTAGTGGATGCTAGTGTATGGGTTAGCCGCCTTATTCCAGCAGACACCCATCACGCCGTTAGCCGCGTTTGGTTAGAGCAACGCGCCCTTGTCGGAGAGCCAATCGTGTCGCCGGTGCTTGTGTTGAGTGAGATCACTGGCGCCATTGCCCGCAGAATCGGGAAGCCGGAAATTGCTCATCAAGCTCTCGCGGCGATTTTGCGTATCCCCACATTGCGCTTGGTGGAAATCAATCGGCAACTCGCACAATCTGCGGCACAGCTCGCTGCCGACTACAAGCTACGAGGCGCAGACGCCATCTATGTGGCGCTGGCACAAGAACTACATTTACCTCTTGTCACACTAGATATAGAACAACGTGAGAGAGTCAGCACGATTGTTGCCGCATTTGCTCCTACCCTAAACGATCAAGAATTTTCGGTCAGATAGGCGCGCAAGACGAAAACTCATGTGCGCTTGTGTTTGTGATTTTTATCTTGTAAAATCAATCTATGCAAACGACGACGACCATCACCAAACGCTGGCAAACTGTTATTCCATCCACGATCCGCAAACGGCATCAGATCAACGAGGGCGATGCACTCGTCTGGTTGGATGACGGACAAACCATTCGCTTGATTCCTGTTCCGGCGGATCCGCTCCGTGCACTGCGCGGGCGCGGCAGAGGGGAACACTTGACCGAAAAACTGCTAGCAGCTCGCGCCAAGGATCGAGAGCGTGAAAAACGATAAACCGCTCTATTTGCTAGACACCTCTGCGTTGATGACGTTTATTGAAGACGAAGATGGCGCGGATCGAGTCCAGCATATTCTTGCTCGTTATCCGACATTGATTGCTTCCGTTTCTTTGTTGGAGGTAAGCTATCTCACCATTCAAGAACGCGGGCAGGCAGAAGCGGATGTGCGCTATTCGTTGTTGAGGCGGCTGGGAGCGACCGTTATATGGGAACTGGACGAACCGACTATCTTGATCGCCGCCAAGTGGAAGGCGGCGCATCGCGTGTCGTTTGCGGACACGGTGATCGCGGCGTGCGCGAAGCGGCATATGGCGACTCTTCTACATAAGGATCCGGAATTTGAAGTGTTGCAAGATCAACTGGAGATGGAAGCTCTGCCCTATAAGCCTAAAAAGCGCGAAGCGACGGACTTTTCGCTAAAATCAAAACGCGACCTGCTCGGAGGTCGCGTTTTGATTTTTAAGTGGCGCTGATTTAATGTCTCAGCGCGCTCGCAGTTTATGAACTTAGCCATGCAGACTATTGTAATCTGATCGTTCTTATTCTCCGACTGCCGCAACTGGCAGCGGGAATGATTGAAGCGGGCATCAGGCGATTACAGTCGGCGGCGAGAGGGCGGACGAAGCAGAGCAATATATGTTGCGCGGTAAGACAAGTTGCCTTCTAATTAAAGCCACTGACGCGTTTGACGCATCGTGTATATTTGTGTAATATACTGGCATGGTGTTGGATATTAAAACGGTTGATGGCTTTGAGTGGAACAGCGGTAACTCCGAGAAAAACAAGGTTAAACATAACGTCACTACTAACGAATGCGAAGAGATATTTGTCAATCTTCCCCTGCTTCTTGCTGATGATAGCAAACATTCGCAAGAGGAAAAGCGTTATTACGTGCTGGGGCAAACTAACAAGGAAAGGCGAATATTCGTCTCATTCACTATTCGTCAGAATAAAATCCGTGTCATTTCTGCCCGCGATATGAATCGAAAGGAGCGAGCAACCTATGAAAAAGAACTTGCACAACAAAAAATCTCTAAAGAAGAAAATTCCTAGTTTCAAAAGCGAATCTGCCGAGCGGAAATTTTGGGAAACACATGATTCTACAGAGTATTTGGATTGGAGTCAGGCAAATCATGTCATCTTTCCTAATTTGAAACTGTCTACTGAAACTATCTCGCTCCGCTTGCCGCAGTCTATGCTCAACGAAATCAAATTGCTTGCTAACAAACGCGATATACCCTATCAGTCGCTCATGAAAGTTTTTCTGCGGAATCAACTTGATAGCGAGATGAGCCAACGCCCATTGGCGTTGAGTAACGTCCAGAGACAAAAAAATTCTTCCAGAAATATTTCGTTGGTATAAGAGAGAGAACGACGAGTCGGTGCGCGATCATTATTGTGCCACATTTACTTTCTGTGGTTGGTGACAGTTCGAGAATCGAGTAGTGCCTTGTGGTGTAAGTTTCTACTGTTTCGCTCGTATCCGAAATATTCTGCGTACCTCGCTGATTACCCGACCTTGTTATTGCCTCACGCTTATCGGCCCGCTCATGTGTTGACAAAGCGTTCCTCTATTAAAGTTCTTGCTTTTCCAGACTCATTTGTGTATAGTGACTTTAGATCGCTATTGTTTTAGATTGGCGGTCGTTAGTTACCAATTTTCATAACCGTAGTCCCCCAGGTTCTGTGAGACTACGACCCCCAGGTTGCCGAAATTCGCGGACCCGGTGGATTAGAGTTAGCGATTCGCCAGTGACCACTCATAACCCGGAGGTCGTTGGTTCGAATCCAACCCCCGCTACCTCCAAGACACCGTAGACCCACTTCGTGAGGCTACGGTGTTTTTGTTTGCCCGACGGTCTTTGGTTCAATGTAGTCCCCC
>Ga0163199_1002918_pt1 | contig 10405 bp, 5 predicted proteins | sample PL_2010_150m_FD_113537 | JGI IMG/M metagenome (GOLD analysis project Ga0163199, IMG submission 113537) | Freshwater microbial communities from Powell Lake, British Columbia, Canada to study Microbial Dark Matter (Phase II) - PL_2010_150m | ecosystem: Environmental > Aquatic > Freshwater > Lake ...
CACGTAGTCCGCCATGTAGGTGATGTGGGCGATGGCCGCCGGATCGCCCGTATAGCGGTAGTAGTCCACGAAACCGTTGAGCACGCTGGTCGCGCGCTGCCCGAGGTCGCCGTTGTCCCAGTCGTTCGTGGTCCGGGGCGTGATCGTGCCGTCGGGCGCGATTTTCCAGTGGCCGCAAAAGACATAGTGCGGATACGCGGCCACGGCTTCGTCGGTGGTGGTCCACGGGTAGCGCTTCAGGGTCTCCGCGGCGATGCGCACGCGCAGATCGCACTGGCCGTTCAGCCCCCGATACCACGGCGCGATGACGCCGTGCGCGTCGTGGACGGCCGCGTGGCCGTAGTAGCGGTCCTGGACGGTAGCCGCGGACAGGGGCAGGACCGCCACCACGCCGAGTCCAAGGAGGATGGCGACCGTCGATATGTTCATGGAGTTCATTTGAGTCTGCTTATTTTCTCACGGGGGTGACACCGATTTCGTCGAGGAATTTCCAGATGGCGCGAAAACTTTCGGTCAGGTCCTTCTCATCGAAGCCCCCGTGTTTTCTGCCATTCACGGCATGAAGTTCGTTCTTCACCCCTGCCGCGGTGAGCGCATCGCGCAACAGGGTCGCGTGGATGAAGGGGACGACGCGATCCGCATCGCCGTGGATGGTCAGGACGGGTGGAACCGACGCGTTGATGTGCGTCAACGGGGAGCAGAGCCGGAAGATTTCCTCTTTCCGGGTGAGGTCCCCGACGAGATCGGCGGTGAAGCCGGGCGAGTTCCAAAACTCCACCAGTCTTTTGACATCAGTAATGCCCGACCAGTTGATGACCGCCGCCACCTTGAGTTTCCGCGTGATGGTTTGGCCGGGAATGGCGAAATCCGAGTCGTTGGTCGCAAAGGCCGTCATCAGCGCTAGGTGTCCCCCGGCGGATTCGCCCGACACGACGATCCGCGAAGTGTCGAATTTAAACTCGTCGGCGTGCTCGTAAATCCAATTCAGGGCGTGCCGACAATCGGCGATGCAGGCGGGGAAAGGAGCCTGCTTCAGCAGGCGGTAATCGATGTTCACCACCGCCCAGCCCCGTTCGATGTAGGGCAGAAAATGCAGGTTCCGATATGACCGGCTCAGGCTGGTCCAGCCGCCGCCGTGGATAAAGAGCAGCACCGGTGTGCGCCCCTCGGAGAACTTCACCCAGGGCTCTCCTCCCAATTCCGTGGCTGGCACATAGACGTCGAGCTGCAAGTCGATCCCGTCGACCCGGAGGTAGGTGACATTGGGAATGACGACCGCCTTGCTGGAAAGACCGGCCACCGCATCCGTCCGAGCGGGCGTCTGACATCCGCCCAAAGCCAACAGGGAGGACAGAATCAAAACGGCAGCCAAGGGCCGTCCGGGATTGGCGGTTGGAGCGCTGCCCGGAAGCCGGAGTAGTTGATTCAGCAGGCCCATTTGTTTTTTTGACGCTGTGCGGTTGATATTCTCATTCGAGCTATTCATTTGGAATCGAAGGCCCGTGACACGTCTGCTAGTAATTCGCCTGCACGGTCACGTTGCCGGTCAAACCCTCCAAGCGAATCACTTCCTTCACCGGGTCAAAATTCTGCCAAGGCTTGCCGTTGACCATAACGCTTTTTATCGGCGACGCCTTGGGGTGCCGAAGTCTCAAGAGCACGGCCTTGGGCGGATTCCGCGACGGTAACTCGACCGTTACTGTGATCTTCCCGTGGTCCACGTCGGAGACGATCTCGTAGGCCAGTGTCCCGAAGTGCGTGGGAGCGTTCTTGACGGAGATTTTCTTGCCTTGCTCCAGCCATGCGCGCGGCGTCGCGCGTGCCAGCCACAACGACTCGCCTTCTTCCATCACGAGCATGTCGCGGAAGCGTTCGAGGAACGCCGCCTCCTCGAAAATCTTGTCGGGCGGGCCGCCGATCGTATGCTCTCGGAAGATATAGCCGGCGTCCGGCAGCAGAATCACCGCATACTGGTTGAGCCACGAGCGCAGGAAGTTCGGCACATCATCAGCCGCCAAATGGATGTTGGCGTGCCGCTCGAGGCCCGGCTGGTATTGCCAGCCAGCGTGTGCGAACCAGTGCTTCTCCTGATCGAAGCCCTTCGTCACTTGGGCCACTTTCGGGTTTTCCAGCAGCAACCGGTCTTCCAAGACATCGAGGTGCCCCTGCACACGCGGGTCGTCGGGCGAGAGCAGCCTCGCGGGGCTGACCAACGAGTCGGCCGACTGGACCGTATCCCAGTATAAACCGCCGGCGTGCCAGCCGCTGCCCGGCCGCCGCCAACTCCACGCTTTCGAGGCGAATCCGCGCACGTAACACGCAAACGGCATGATCGACCGATAGGTTCCGTCGCGCACGAGCGTCACAGGACTCAAGGCGATGGAACGTTCCACCGCGGCCTTCAAATCATTGCGATAGGCCTCGGCCTCGGCCGCCAATCGCGTCCCTTCGGCTGCGTCAATCTGGGCCAGAATCTGGGCGAAGCGTTGGACCGCCAGCCAGTAGTAGGCTTCCGACTCGTAGTATTGCATGAGTTGCCCGCCGCTGTCGGGCGTGACCTGGTGCGGCGGCTGGAGCCCCTTGCACCACAGGCGTTCGCCGCCCGGCACAACGCCGGCCATCAGCCGCCGTTGCCGCAGGATCCACTCAACATTGGCTTTCATGCGCGGCGCGTTGGCCTTGAGCCACTCCTTGTCGCCGGTGGCTTGGAAATGCTCGGTCAGCGCATCCATGATGGCCCCGGGACCAAAGCTGTGAATGCCGTCCATGTTTCCACCGATGCCCGGCGGCCCTTCGGCATGGGTCAGGCAGCCCCGTCCGTCCGAGAAAAGGCCCGACGGCCTGTCCGGCGTTGCCAGACTGTTATGCCCGCCTTGCCCGGGCACGATCTTGGTCTCCAGCGGGAGCTTTAACCACTGGTCCAAGCCGTCCGCAGCCTCCTTGTGCATGCCCATCAAGTCCAATACGCGGAAGATCAAATAGTTTTCCGCGGCCAGGATGCCATAGGGATGATCATTGAAACGCAACTGGCCCTGATCGTTCGTCACGGCATGTCGCACCAGGTGCCACGCGCCGAGATTCCATTGGGCGGTGAGTTGCTCGCAAGGCACCTCGACCTTCATTGGTGGGTCGAACTCCGGCTTCGGGAACGCCGGCATGGTCTTGCCCGGAAACACCGCGCCGACCGCTCGGTCCCACGTCTGTTCCGGCTGTTGGCGCGTGCGTTGGTGGATGGTGGCGAGATTCCTCGCCGCCAGTTCCCGGATGAACTCCCGCGCCGAACCCGCCTGGGATTGCAGCTTGAAGGCCGGCGGCGGCAGATAAACCGGCGGCGGCGTGGATTGAAGGAAGAACCACACTCCGGCGTTGCCCAGCGAATCGGCGAGCGGGTTTTTCGACGGAAGTTGGTCCACCACGTCCTTGGCCAGATCCCACCGGCGACCCTGGCCGCCGCTCTCGGCGACCACCAGCTTGATCGCCGCGCTGTCGAGGACGTAGTTGCCCCGGCGGCCCACGACCAGGGCGAGCACGTCGCCTTGGTGCACGGCGATATCGGCGAGCCCTTTCGCACCGCCCTGAGACGAAATGGACTGTTCGCCGCTGGGAACAATGACTCCCCGGGCGAGCACCTGTCGTCCGCCGCCGCCCTCGCTGACGACCGACCACTCGACGCCGCCGCCATCGCCGGGTTGCGCGTAAACGATGTTGCCCGCCACGCTCACGCGGCCCTCCAACGGGCTGCGCCAGCCAACGCCCACGGCGTGTTCCCCACCGGGGTGCATGGCGACGCTGTGGCCTGCAACGGTGGTGCCCCACGCGGTCGCGGGTTGATCCGTGGCATTGCCGGCAAACCACAGTGAATCGCCGCTGATGCCCCAGCCGCGAATATCCCTATTGTCGTGAAGGGCGTTGATCTTGTGGTCGAGCAGCACCATGGAATTCGTCTCGGCGAACTCAGCCCCGACAGCTTTCATAGGAGACAGGCTGGCGGCACGCACAAAGAAACCGTGCTCCGGCGCGAGAATCGGCCCCTGCTCCAAGTCGGAGGCCAGGAATGAGACGCTGCCCGACTTGGTCCAAACCGTGACGATGGTGCGAGCGATGTCGCCCACATCGCCGTTATATGGCCAAATCTTCCGCCATTTCATTGCGCCCTGATACAGCAGGCTCAACCGCACGCCTCGCCGACCGCTCTGTTTGGGCAGAGACCCCCAGTGGCACTGCTCCGTGACGGTCGTGCCTGAATCGCCGGTCAGCGGCTGGACACCGGCCATCACTCCGTCATACGCCTCGATCCGTCCGCTGTAATCCAACGCCGCTGTGGACTGGTCGAACCCCCACTCTATTTCCAAGTCCATCTTCTTCCACACGTCCGGCGTGAAAACTTGGACGGCGGGAATCTCGTAAGCCGAGGCATCCCGCCCGCCGCGCACACTGACGACCAGACCAAACGTGTCCACGGGGATGGCGAAGGTAAACGTCCGCCCGTCGGCGGACACCTCCGGTTTGCCCGCCTCGCGCAGGATCGCCTCGTTCCACCAAGTGGGGATCTTTCCAGAAGCTTCCGCGTCGAAGAAGGTTGTGGGGCTCTTTCCAGGAGCCTCCGCGTCGAAGAAGGTGACCGCGATCTCATCGGCCTTCGGCCTGCGCTCCGGCGCGCCGTTCCAGACGAGCACCACGCGCCGCACCTGCCGCACCTGTTCCCAGATCAGGCCGCAGAGGACCTGCTTCAACGCCGGAGCGTTCACGTCCACCGGCTTGTTCAGGGGCAGGCCGGCGTATTTCATCAGACCGATCCAGCTTTCCGGGGGATTATCCTCGGCTTTGCGGTCGGCACGATATTGATAGGCGCTGGACGCGATGTCCGCCGGCTGGCCGACCAACTTGTCCAGGTCGGGCTGCCCCGCTTTCGCCGACAGACCGACGCCCGACCAGCACGTCAGGCCGATGGCCCAGACATATTTGCGCCACGCGCTGCTGGTCCTCATGTTGCTTCCACCGATTGCGTTGTTCATTTATACTTCAACTTCTCGAGTGTGGGAGAATTGCGGATTGTCACGCCGCGCACGTCCGCGGCGAAGACCGCGGGGCGAACCCCTGCGGCGACCTGCGCCTTGAGGTGGTCGATCTCCAGTCCGTCGACGTCGGCGAAGCTGGCGGCGGGCCGCAAGTCTTCCGTCAGGTAATTCAGGGTGATGTCTGCCAGCTCCAGGTTTTTGACGTGCCGCGCGAAGACCCCGTAGGCCGGAAGGGTGCCCAGGCCCGCCCCGGGGTCGGGATAATCGTTGCCGAGTTCCCTCGGATTCCTGGCCGCATCCTCCTTGGTTCCGCCGCCCTTGCTGATGAGGCGGATGTTCTGCAGCCGGATGTTTTCGATCGGCTGCTCCGGCAGCCCGGTGACTTGAATCCCCAGCAACCTGTCCACACCGTCGGCAATGACATTAGAGATCAGGATGTTTCGCATGCGGCTGCTCGTCTTCAGGCTGGGCGTGCGGTTGCGGTTGCCGGTGGTGAGGTAGATCGCGTAGTGCCTCACGTCGGTCATCGTGAGGTTGGTGATGGTGAAGTCTTCCAGGATGCCGCCGTCCACCTCCTCGAGGGCGAGGCCCATGCAACTGCGGAAGGTGCAGTTGGCAATGGTGACATTGCGGAAGCCGCCGCTGGATTCCGTGCCGAACTTGATGCGCCCGACACCACGCTTGGCCGGCCTCAGCGTGCCGTTCAGCAGCGCGCCCTCCTCGAAACCGGAAACCTGGCAGTTGACGATGGTGAGGTTTTCCGTGATCCGGGGTTCGCCCAGCACATGGGTGCTTTTGGGGCAGATGCCGTCGTCGTTCGGCGAGTTCACCCGGCAGTTCGAGACCATGACGTTGCGGCAGCAATCAATGTCCATGCCGTCGCGGTTCGTATCAATCGTCACATTATCAATCGTCACATTGTCGCAACCGGTCACGAGAATGGCGAACCAGCCGCCTTGAGAGATAGTCACGTCACGGATGAGAACTCCTTTGCACAGCTTCAGCGCGATGGCCTTGTTGGCCGCCTGGACGGGCCCGCCGCCATCCTGGGGGTAGGGAGGCGGGCGGCTGAATCCCATCTTTTCGTCCAGCTTCCCTTCCCAGGCGGTGAGTCCGCCGCCGTTGATCATCCCCTGGCCGGTGATGGAGACATTGGTGAGGTTCTCGCCCCAGATGAGGCTGTTGTGGAAAAAGGTATGGCCGCCATCCTGATAAGCGCCGAAGGGGTGAGGCTCCGTCGGGTCGTAGGCCCCGCTGTCCCACTTGTCGCCGAGAATCACCGCGCCCGCGTCCAGGAGCAGGTGGATGTTGCTCTTCAGCCGGATCGAGCCGCTCAGATAAGTTCCCGCCGGCACAAAAACCGTGCCGCCACCGATGGCGACCGCGGCGGCAATCGCCCGGTTGATGGCGGGGCTGTCGAGGGTTTGGCCATCGCCTGCGGCGCCGTAGGTGCGGACGTTGAAGGAAATCTGGTCCGCCCCCGCCGCGATCGCGTGCACGCCGGCCCAAAGCGACAGGGCGAGCAGGCAAGACCGGCGGAAGGGGTCAGGGCTGGACATTGAAGGCGACGTTTTCGCTGCAGCCCCCACCCTGCCCATCGCGCACGTAGACGAAGAGCCGGTAGGCCCCGGGGGTCACGGGCATCCGAAGCACGGCCCGCGATCCCTCGGCGCGGATGATGCATTCCGGGTGAACGGGCGGCGCGGTCTCGGGATCGCCGCCAACCTTGCGCTCCGTGGCTTCTGCCTGCACGACCCACTCGTAGGTGAGCGCATCGTGTTCCGGGTCGGTGGCGGTGACTTCAACTGGATATTCCGCACCGGGCCGCACCTGTTCGTTTGCGAAGACGGGTCGCAGCGGCTCGATCTGCGGACTGCGGTTGGCGGGCCAGCGGCCGGTGAACTCGCGGCCCATGGCGTCGACGATCGGGGTCTTTTCTCCGGTGGGCAGAAACATGCCGAACCAGGTGGCGGTGGCTTCCTGTTTCTGGCCCCAAAGAAAAGCAAACGTCCCGACACAGCGTCCGCGCGGATCGGCCATCGCTGCGCGGTAGGCCCGGAGGTAGTTGGCTACCTTCGCATTGGTGTCGGGTTCAATCGGCGCGTCCCACGAGGTGTGCCGCACTTCCCAGGGCCCAAGCGGCCCGAACTCCGTCAGCATGAACGGCCGGTCCCAACCGCCCTTGTCCAGTTGGCTGACAGCCGCCGGCGCGCCGCCGTAGAGATTGAGCCCGAGGAGATCGAGACTCGGGCAGAATTGGCGAACCGCTTCGATTTTCTCGCGCGCCGCGCCGGCAATCGTGGTCATGACAGGGCGGTGGGGATCCTCCTCCTTCACGATGCGGGCCAGGATCTCGACCTCACGCCAGATCCGCTCCGGACCCGTGGGACTCTCCGGTCCTTCCATTTCGTTGCCCAGGCCCCACACGATGATGGCAGGATGATTCCGATATTGTCGCACCTCCGCCCGAATGCGCTCCCGCTGGGCCTGCAACTGCCCGGGATCATCGTAGTTTATGCCCTGCCGTTCATGCTTCACCCACAAGCCCGCCACGACGGCGAGTCCGAGTTCATGGGCGCGGTCCACCATCGGCTTCCCGTCCACGACCACGCTGAGATCCTCCGCGCCCCATGTGCGGATCGTCGTGACGCCGATCGTGGCGGCGAGCTGCATTTGCTCCCAGCCCCCGACGCCGTGCACCGTAAAAGGCCGGCCATCCCGCGCCAACTGCCAGTGGCCGGCAGTGTCCTTGGTCAGGGCGACATCCGCGGCCAGGGCCGCGGCGCCGGCGGTGAGCAGCGTGACCACGAAGCGAAGAAAGCGCGACGGCATGATCGTAACGCTACTCTTTCAGCATGGCGTCGAGCCGGGCCTGCATGGCGTCCGCCCACCGTTCATAGCCCGCGGAACTGAGATGCAGTTGGTCGGGCATCAGGTCCGCCGGAATCCGGCCCTGCGCATCGAGGAAGACGTGGCCGATATCGAGAAAGCGCACGAGGCGCCCGTCGTCGCGGGCCGGCAACTGGGCATTGACGTCGCGGATCACGGCCATCCGCTTCTCCCAGTCCTCGGGCTTGCCGTCCCAGCTGTTGCGCAGGCCGCGCGGGAAAATGGCAAGGAGCAGGACCTTCGTGGCCGGCCGTTTCGCCCGGATGAGCCCGAGGATCCGGTCGATGCCGGAGAGAATTTCCCCGGCTGAATTGTCGGCGGTGTTGTTCGTGCCGATCATGAGCACGATCACCCGCGGCGAGATGCGGTCGAGTTCGCCGTGCTCAAGGCGCCAGATCACGTTCTGCGTGCGGTCGCCGGAGATGCCGAAATTGGCCGGCTGGTGCGCGCCGTAGCGTTGCCACCAGAACTCGGGCACGTTCCACCACGCCTCGGTGATCGAGTCACCGAGAAACAGCAGCCCAACCGGGGCGAGTCGCGCCCGGTCGAGGAACATCTCATGCATGTGCGCAAACTGGAAGTAGTCGGGTCGCCCGGCGCTGAGATCGGCCCGCTCGGTTTCCGCGGCACCCGCCAGTGAGGCGAGGCCGGCGCAAAGGCAAAGCGCACGCCGCAGTGTCTTCATTCGACGGTCAGGCGGTGGGCGACCGAGTTTTCGCCGGAGAACTCGACCGTCAGAACGTGCGTGGTCGGATCGTAATGGGAACCGATCTCCCGGTCGTTCAGGCGCACTTTCCGGGGCGCCGGCTGATCGTGGAAATTAACGGACCACCGCCGCCCCGATTCCATGCCGGTGAACCGGCCCTGCACGGGCAGGATCTCGAGAGTAGCGGCGCCGTCGCGCGGAGTGAGTCGCAGTTCGGTGGACGCAAAGCCGCCATTGAGGTAGTCATTGCTCGTGCCATCGTCCTCGCGGAGCGTGAAACCCGAGGGCGTGCCGGCAGGATAGACTTCCAGGGTGAGGTGACCGTTACTCCCGGCCTGGATGCTCGACGCGTAGTCGCGCAGCGGCACGACGGCGCCGGCGCGCACGAACAGCGGGAGTTTCTCCAGCGGCGCCTCGGCGATGATGGTGCGCCCGCCGTCATAGGCGCGGTCGGAGCCCCATTCATACCAGCGGCCCGCGGGCAGGAAAACCTCGCGGTTCACGGCGCCCGGGGTCGTGACCGGGGCCACCAGCAAGTCGGGCCCGAGGAGATATTGGTCCTCATGCACACGGTCGCCCTGCACGGGCTTGCGCCCGGTGAGCCGGGTGTCCAGCGCGGCGGTGTAGAGATAGGGGAAGAGCCGCATCCGCAGTTGCAGGTATTTCCGCACGACGGCCTGCACGGCCGCGGAATAGCCGGTCGGGTGGTTGCGCGTGGGGTTCGCTTGGAAGGAAAACAGGGTCGTGACGGTGTTGAGCGCGGAGAACTGCAGCCAGCGCGCGTAGAGTTCCTCGCTCGGGACGCCGTCGTTGAAGGTGCTGTAGCCCCCCGCGTCGTGCGCCAGGAACGGCACGGCGTAGGTGCTGCGCTTGGGATCGGCCACCATGCCGATGTTCTCCCGCAGTCCGCCCATCGCGTAGATCGTGGTGTCCGGGTAGTCGGGTTGGCTCCACGCGATCTTGGCGTCGCCCGACCACTTGGTGGGATAAAGCTTGGTGCGCGGGTCGTAGGTGCTGTGCAGGTGGGCGAGGATGAATCCGCGACCCTTGGTTTCGCGACCGAGTTGCTGCGTCGCCTCGAACGCGGCTCGGGTAAAACTGAGATCGGAGTTGCGGTCGATCTTCAGGAAGTCGAGCCCGGCGGCGAAGAACCTCGCGAGCTTGCGGTGCCAGAGGGCTACCGCCGCCGGCGAGTTGAAGTCGATGTTGCCGCACAGGGACTGGCCGGGCGCGTTGTGCCAACGGTCGTGCTGGGTGAAGACGCCCGAGAACAAGCCCTGCCGCTGGAACTCGTCGAACACCGTCTCGTTGCCGTCGCGCAAAATGCAGTCCCAGATCCATACGCCGGCCTTGATGTGGCGTTTCTGGAGTTCGCCCCACATGGCCGCCACGTCAGGGAACGCCGATTTGTCCTCCTGAAAATTCAAGTAACCAGCCGGTCCTTTGCCGCCATTCTTAAAATCCCAAAACCACGAATCGATCCAATAGGCATCGATGGGAAAGTCGCCGGCCGCCAGTTTTTCAACGACCTCGAGCGTCTGCGCCTGGTCTGTATAGCCGCCGTAGAGCACGCCGAACGCCCAGGCTGGCGGCAGCACGACCAGAGGATCGAGACCGCCGGCCGTGACATCGACGTCGAACCGCCGTGTTTCCGCCGGACCGATGCCCGCCGGCACATAGTCGCCGGCAGCCAACACGAGCTTGTCGAGGAAGAAGCCGTCACCCTCGGTCGCGGAAAGGCGCAGGCGCCAGCGCCCGGCGGAGGGAAGCGTCACCGTGACGCCCGGCTGGC
>Ga0163199_1002919_pt1 | contig 10404 bp, 7 predicted proteins | sample PL_2010_150m_FD_113537 | JGI IMG/M metagenome (GOLD analysis project Ga0163199, IMG submission 113537) | Freshwater microbial communities from Powell Lake, British Columbia, Canada to study Microbial Dark Matter (Phase II) - PL_2010_150m | ecosystem: Environmental > Aquatic > Freshwater > Lake ...
ACTCCGCCATGCTTACCCCTGCTTCGATCGGCGACTATCGCGAACTGGCCCGGCGTCGCCTGCCGCGCCAGCTGTTCGACTATATCGACGGAGGCAGCTACGAGGAGGTCACGCTCGCCGCCAACCGCGCCGACCTGGTGGCGGTCCGCCTGCGGCAACGGGTGATGCGCGACGTGTCGCGGACGGATACCAGCGCCGAGGTCCTGGGACAGACCATCAAGCTGCCGCTGGCGCTGGCACCGATCGGCCTGGCGGGTCTGATGGCGCGGCGTGGGGAAGTGCAGGCGGCACGGGCGGCGGAAATGGCCGGCGTACCCTTCTGCCTGTCCACAGTATCGCTGTGCTCGATCGAGGAGGTGCGACAGGCTACCACCGCGCCATTCTGGTTCCAGCTCTACATGATGCGCGATCGCGGCTATGTCCGGGAACTGCTGCAACGCGCCGAGGCAGCGGGCTGCACTGCGCTGGTGTTCACCCTGGACCTCGCCGTGCTCGGCTCGCGCTACCGCGATACCCGCAACGGCATGAACGGCGGCCTGACACTGGCCGGCAAGCTGGCCAAAGCCTGGGATACGGCGCGGCGCATCGGCTGGTTGCGCGATGTGGCTCTGGGCGGGCAGCCGCTGGTGTTTGGCAATCTCGCCGCGGCGGTGCCGACCGGCAGAAATCTCTTCGACTTCAAGCGCTGGGTGGATGCCCAGTTCGACGCCAGCGTCACCTGGCGCGACCTTGATTTCGTGCGGCAGAACTGGCGCGGGCCCATCATTCTGAAGGGCATCATGGATGCGGGCGATGCCCGTTCGGCTGCCGACAGCGGCGCCGCGGCAATCATCGTCTCCAACCACGGCGGCCGTCAGCTCGACAGTGCGCCGTCGAGCATTGCGGCGCTGCCCGCCATCGCCGACGCAGTCGGCGACCGAATCGAAGTCTGGATGGACAGCGGCATCCGCAGCGGGCAGGACATCGCCAAGGCGTTGGCACTGGGGGCTCGCGCCGCCCTGATCGGGCGCCCATGGATCTGGGCGTTGGCCGCCCGTGGCGAATGCGGGGTGTCAGAGGTTCTCGACATCCTCGCCCGAGAACTTCGGGTCACCCTCGCGCTCCTCGGCGAGCCGCGCGCCGACAAACTCGATTCCGCTGTCCTGATGGCAGCGGAATGAGTCGGCGCTGCCAGCACGGCCGCATCACCATTTGAAATTGAGGAAGCCATGAGCACACGAATCGTCGACGACATCTTCTACAGCGAGCGCCTGGTGCGCTTTTCCCATTGCGATCCGGCCGGAATCGTGTTCTACCCGCAGTACTTCGTGATGTTCAATGGCCTGGTCGAGGACTGGTTCAACCTGGGATTGGGCGTGAACTATGCGAAATACATCACCGAACACCGCCGCGGACTGCCCATCGTCAATCTCGCCTGCGACTTCGTCGCGCCGTCCAAGATCGGCGAGATCATCACGCTGGGCCTGGAACTGGAGCATCTCGGCAACAGCTCCATGAAATTCGTCGTGACCTGCTCCTACAAGCACGCGGTTCGGGTAAAGGCCAGGATGGTGCTGGTCAACATGGATCTGGACAAGGAACGCGCTGTGGCGATGTCGACTGAGCTGCGCACGCGCATGACCGACTTTCGCGATGGCAAGCTGGACATCAGCCTTTATAGCGAAGACGGCTGACCCATGGCGTGGTCCCCGGCAGCAGGGGTCGATTAGAATTGGTTTCGCGATGAATTCAATTGCAGTGCCCATCGATGGAGAATGAATGAAAGTCAACCTGCCCGTCACCCACGTCGAATGTCCCTTCCCGAAGGGGGAGACGATCGTGTCGAAGACGGATCTCAAGGGTGCGATCACTTACGCCAACGAAACCTTCATCAAGATCAGCGGCTTCGCCCAGGAAGAATTGCTCGGCAAGAACCATAATCTTGTCCGTCATCCCGAGATGCCGCCCGAGGCCTTTGCCGACCTGTGGGCGACCATCCAGGCGGGCCGACCCTGGCGCGGCATCGTCAAGAACCGCTGCAAGAACGGCGATTACTACTGGGTCAAGGCGCTGGTGGTCCCGGTGCGCGAGAATGACCAGACCTGCGGCTACATGTCGGTCCGGACCGAAGCCAGCGCGGCCGAGAAGTCCGCCGCCGGCGCGCTGTATCAGGCGATCAACGCCAAGGCCGCGAAACTGCCGGGGCCTGGGCGCTTCGACATCATCTTCCGGCTTTCCTTCAATACGCGATTCGCAATGTTCGTGGCGATGATGACCGCGCTGGGCGCGGCTGCCGGCATTGCCGGACTGACCGGCAACGCGACCCTCACGGCACTCATCTGCGGCACCAGCGTCGCGGCGGCGATCGGCAGCATGCTTTTCATGTCGGCGACGATCTCCCGCCCGTTGAGCAAGGCGATCGGCTATTTCGACCAGATTGCCCAGGGCAACCTGTTCAATGAGATCCCGATCGACCGTCCCGACGAGGTCGGCCGGGTTCTGGCCGGCCTGGCCATTGCCCAGACCCACATGAGCGTGATGATCGACGAGATCCGCCTCAGCGCAAGAACCGTCGATCAACGCTGCGAACAGCTGGAACACGAAATGCAGCGAGTCACCCACGTGTCGACCGATCAGAACGACCGCATCACCCAGGTCAGTGCCGCCATGGATGAATTGTCGGCCTCCGTCAGGGAAGTCGCCGAAACTGCGGCCAGCGCGGCGGAGTCGGCGAAATCCACGCTACAGATCGTGGACGAGGGCAACGCGCGGATGACGAGCAGCATGGAGGGGACCGACAAGGTCGTCGATGCCGTCCGCGTTTCCGGCGAGCACATCCGCCAGTTCAGCATCGCGATCGAGCAGATTGGCGGCATGGCGGGAAACATCAAGGAAATCGCCGACCAGACGAATCTCCTGGCGCTCAATGCGGCCATCGAGGCGGCGCGGGCAGGCGAGCAGGGGCGCGGTTTCGCGGTCGTGGCGGACGAAGTACGCAAGCTCGCCGAGCGCACGTCTACGACCACCGCTGAAATCAACAGGATGCTTGCGGATGTACAGGCGACCACGCGTTCCGCAGTGAGTTCGATGGAAATGGCCATCGAGCGCGTCCAGGAAGGGCGCGGCCTGATCGCGCAAACTTACCAGACCTTCCAGAACATCACCAGTTCGAGCCGCCAGGTCACGGCGTTTTCCGAAGGCATCGCCGAGGCGGCGCATCAGCAGTCCGTCGCCACCGGCGAGGTGGCCGGCAACACCGAACAGATCGCCCGCCTGATCGAGCAGAACAATGCGTCCATCGTCCAGGTCAGGGATACCGTCGACAATCTGACCAGGACGGCGGACTACCTGCGCAGCGTCGTTGAGCATTTCAAGATCAACGCTTAGCTCGGGGCTGCTGACTTGAGTAGCGCGTCGCGTTGCTTGAGGACGATGGCGCGGTAATTCACGGCTCCTGCGGTGTCGCCGCTGTTTTCTGCGGCGCCGGTATCAACCCGGCTTCGGGGCGCAGGTCGTAAAGGTCGACGCTGCTTCCGCCGCGACCGGCGCGCCACAGTGCAGGCTCGACGAGCTTGCCGTTGCTCCTGACCCAATCGGCGACAGGCTTGCCCGCATCGTCTGCACCCATTCGTCGGCTGATGGCGGGCGTATCGCCGAGCAGCACGAAGCGTATCTGCTTCTCACCGGCCATGCGCGCGAGCTTCTCCGGACTTAGAGCGGCGTCCAGCCCGTGAAACCCACCGCGTGCCATCACCGGCTCCCCGGTGGCGATGATCACGTGGCTCGCCACGTGCACGGTCGAGGTCGCGAAGAGGAAGCGTTCGTCGCCGCGGTTCGCCTTGAGGAAACCCACCAACCGGGAATTCTCGTTGATCAGGCCGAAGCGACTGCGGGGAACGGCTACCGCATTGCGCGAGGCGGCGATCAGGCGCTGCAGGTCTGCCGAGGGCAGGATCCCGTTCGCCGGCGCCAGCACCGCGCTCAGTGACCACGCCAGGGGCAGCGCCAGCAGCGCGGCGATGCCGAGTGCGAGCGCGCCGGCGCCGATCATTGGTGCCGCCCTGGGCGGCAATTGCATGCCGGCGGCAACGACCAGGACGGTCGCCGCTGCCACGCTCCCTGCGCCGAGCGCGATATGCAGCCAACCCAGCCATTTCTCGCTCGGGCCTAGAATCTCGGCGAAACCCCAACCCAGTGCACTCGCCTGAAGGTAGAACTGCCAGGCCGCGCACAGCAGCAGTCCCGCGGGAAGCAGGACGGCAAGTCGCTCCCGCCCGCGGTGGCGGGCCCACAGGCCGCTGACGCCAATCCCGGCCAGCGCGCCCAGCGCCGGCCCCAGTGTGGCGAGATAGTAGAAGTGCATGATGCCTCCCAGGGCGCTGTACACCAGCACGTAGGTGATGCTCCAGGACAGCCAGAACATCACGGCGAGCGGTTCGGGAGACAGCGGCTCGCGCCGGCGAATTTGGCCTGCGCCGCCGACCAGCGCCGGCAACGCCAGCAACGCCAAAGGCAGCAGCCACTCGACTTGGGCACCCAGCAGACCGCCGGCGAGTCGCAGTGGCCCGGTCGGCGTCTGCACGAACTGGCGCGCCAGGTCACTGCGCATGCTTGTGCCGGTTTCCGGGCGATTGTTCGCGTCGGTCCGGGGCTCGGTACCGCCCGCCAACGGTGCCGCGGAATCGCGGGAATTTCGTGTCGGAGCCTGAGCCTTGCGCATGAAGCGTCCGGCAGCGTTGTGACCCACAACCAGTTCCAGCATCGAATTGCCTCGGCTGCTTCCGACATAGGGCCGGCTCTCGGCCGGCGTTGCTTCGTTGGCCAGCACCCAGGGCAGGGAGCAGGCCCCCAGCACGACGCTGGCCAGCGCCAGGTCGATCAGCCGGCGCGGCCATTGCCGCGGTGCGGCGATGAGGTAGGTGAGGAAGAAACCGGGCAGCACCACGAAGGCGGCGAGCATCTTGACGTTGAAAGCGAGCCCGACCAGGGCCATGGCCAGGCATAACAGGCGCCGGCTGCCGCGTTCCGCCGCCTTGAGCAGCGCCCAGCCAGCAAGCAGCAGGACCAGCAGCAGGCAACTGTCCATGTTGTTGGTGCGATTGGCGGCGACCCACACCGGCGTGGTTGCGAGGAACAGCGCCGCCAGCAATGCGGCCAGCGCATCGAACCGGAGGCGCACCATGCGGTAAAGGACCCAAACCGCGGCAACGCCCTCCAGCACCTGGGGCAGGATCACGCCCACGGGATTGAATCCGAGCAGCTTGACGCTGAGGACCTGAAGCCAGAGTGCGACCGGCGGTTTGTCGACGGAGATGAAACCGGCGGGATCGAAGGCTGCAAAGAAGAAGTTGTGCCAACTCAGCCCCATGCTGCGCACGGCTGCGGTGTAATACTCGGCACCCCAGCCGATACGTTCGAGTTCCCACCAGCGTAGTGCCAGGGCCAACGCCAGTACCGACAGCAACGCCAGCGGTTCGCGCGCGCGCGGGTTGATCGCGGCTGGCGCCGCGCGACAATCCGCGGCCGTTCCGACAACATCGGCAGTCGATTTGCTCACTTGGGCAGTCCTTGCGGCGGGCTGAAGAATCGGGCCGATCCGATTCTAATCCACGCGCAACCACGTGCCGCGCCGGACTCGCCACAGTTCGGAAGATTGCCGCCGACGTCCGAACGGCGCGGCTGTCCGGGGCGGCAGGACGTGCGGTTAAGGTTCCAGGCGGAAGGGCCGTTATTCATGATGCATGGGCAGGCTGTTGGAGCGCGAGAGGGTAAACACGAATTAGGGAAAGGATCGAGGCCATGGCAATCGGATCCAGAACATCGATCAGCACGACGCGGATCGTTCTGCCGAAGCACGACGTCGAACCCGCTGGTACCACCGGTCAATCCCGGCAGGACGGCAGGCGCGGGCCGGCGAAGAAGGAACCACGCGACCAGCGATCCGAATCCCACCCGATCTCCAACGAACAGGGTCAGGTGACCGGAATCTTCATTGACGTCAGCGTTTGACCGCGCTGCCGCGCCGGCATCGAGGCGCCCGGTTGGTCGATGGCGGCCGAATCTCTGATCCACATGACCAGCCTCGTCCCGCTCCGTCGCGGTCGATCCGCATTCGCTTAGGCGGGATCGGCCAGCCGCGCACCCGGGGCGCAGCACAGCCACTGCCCCAATACGGCCGGGCGGCCTTCGCCTTCCGGGAACAAACCGAAGGCCGTGCCGTCGGTCTTTGCGCAAGCGTGCAGGGCGACCTCCCAATCGTAGAATACCGGCCCTTTCAACCAGGCATCCAGGCGTTGCGGACGATCCGCCGGCGGCGCCGGCAGGTGGGCCAGGCACTGCCCAAGCACCAATTGCGGATGATGGAAGGCCCGCCGGAATCCAAACAGGCGGGCATAGCCATTCGCCAGATGTATGCCGTTGTAGTCGCCGGTGAGGCGTCCGAATTGAAGGCCGACATCTGACATTGTGCGCCAGCGGCTAATGCCGGAATCACCGATGTCGGGGGCAGGTGCCAGTGGCGACGGAGGTTCCGCATCGCCGAAGCGGCCACGATAGTAGAACGTGTTGAGGCTTTCCCACACCAGGCCCGATTGCGACGATACGGCAGTATGCAGGTCGACCTCGGCACCTTTTTCCAGGATGCGCTGGGCGCTCACGCAGCTCTCCAGATTGAGCACGTCATGCGTCGCAATTGGCCGGTGCTGCATAAGGTGGTTGCGGATCTGCAGGGCGTTCCAGATCGGCAGGGGAAAGGCAGGGCAGGTCAGGATCGCCATCAGCAAGGGAAAGCCGACGACATGGGGATACAACATCGGCAAGCCGCCGTCCGGCTTCAGCCCGGTGAGCCGGAGAAAAGTATCGAGTTCGCCCTGATTCACGCGCATCCCCCGCCAGATCGCGTGGATGGACGGAAACCCTTCCTTTTGCCGCAGCCCCGAAGACGGGCGCAAGGCGCGCAACATGTAGGCCAGCGGCGAAGGCCGCCGATGGAATTCCAGGATCGGTGGTGTGCGATTCATCGTTCGCCCTGCAATCAACCCGCGTCCGCGGAGTGTCCGATTGTCGGATTGTCGGATTGTCGGATTGTCTCGCGAGCGGGGTCATTCTGACCAGAATTTCCCTGGTCGGGCTTTCCCGCCGACACCGTTCAGAAGAGATGGACCCGCGTGAATTGCTGCTTGGCGAGCATCTCGTCGATGGAGGCGCCGTAGCCTATGTAGAGGCTGCTGCCGGCGGGCAGCGAGCGCGCGTCGAAGTCCCGCAGGATGTCGAAATTGACGGCCCCCGGCGCCGTCAGCGCGAACAGGGAGCCGACGGCCGTGGTCCAGCCCTTGGCAGTGCGGAAATATGCGGCATTGCCGTACAGTGCGACCACATAGACCTGTTGCGCGCCGACGGCATCGGTTTGGATGTTGCCGCGTGCCGAATAGGCGGCCAGCGTTCCGCTTTCGGTGGCGTCGACCCGGCTCCCGCTGATCCTGCCGCCGGTTCCGGCGGCAAAGCCGAGCTGGCGCACCAGATCGTGGCTTCGGGCCGTCTGGCCACCGATATTGTGCTGCAGGTCATACGGATAGCGCGGCAGGTCCGACTTGACCCAGACCTCCAGTGCGTTGTTGCCCTGCGCCGCATTGAACGTCTTTGCATTGCTGGCGTAGTTGGCGTTCAGGTAGGCGTTCCAATACTCGATGCCGACGGTACTGTAATTCAACAGGCGCAAGGCCTGGATGCCTGTCGCATCCTGCTCGATGATGGCGGCGATTTCCAGCCTCGCGGGGACGACCGAGTTGCTCGTTGGCGTGCCGATATCGCTCTGGATGCCCTTCCCGCCGTATAGATTGGCGCAGGTGGTAATGTCGTCGCCGAACAGCTTGTAGGTTCCGGGGGAAGGTACCGTGTTGTAAGGATTGGCAAACATGATCGAATACGGATTGTCGCTGTGGTCGAGCCCCAGCAGGTGCCCGATCTCATGGACCAGCGTGTCCGGGTTGTACTGGATGTTTGCCCCGATGCTGCTGCTGATTCGTATCTTGCCGCTGGTGAAATAGGTGTAGCTGCTTGCCGAATCTTCGCTGTCGGGCGCCGCGTCCGCGGCCTGCGGATAGGGCAGGGCCGTATAGCCCAGCACGACTTCACTCTTGGCGCTGGTCTGGTCGAGCGTGGTGGTGGTAGTTCCGGCATATTCCGCGCTGATGTTGCAGACGGCGGACCAGGCGTCGAAAGCGCGCTGCACGGTCGCCAGAATGGCTGATTCATCGGCGCCGGGGCCGAGGCCGGCCGGGTTGTAGCGCCAGGCAATCTTGCCGTCGCGCCATTTCCCGGGCGACAACAGATACACTCCGGCGCAAGCTTCGATCGGCAGCAGCATCGCCGCGATCAACAGCAGCAGGCAGGCCGGCCTGTGTGGCGCCGGTCGCGGCCCCGCCTGCGCCATTACTGGGCCGCGTCGAGGTCGGCGCTCAGCATGGCCCTGAACGTCATGCGCCCGTCGCCGATTTCGCCGAAATAGTTCACGCCCCATGCCCAGAGGCTGCCATCCGCCTTGACTGCGACGTTGGAACGATTGCCGGCCGCCATCGACACAAAACCTGTGCCGAGTTTTTCCGGAGCGGCCTCGGCGGCGTCGCTGCCGTCGCCGGTTGGTGGATTGCGATAATCCACGCCCCAGGTCCACAGGTCACCCGTGAGAGACAGCGCCAGCACGTGGCTGTCACGCACGGAAATCGATTTCCAACCCGCGCCCAACTGCATCGGGCGGTTCGAGGCGTCCAGGCTGATCCCCAGGCGACCAAGGCAACTGGCCCCCCAGCCGTACAGCACGCCACTGGTCGTTAGCGCCATGGAAAAGCCCCGGCCGGCCTGGACCGACTTGAATCCGTCGGCGATCCAGATCGGGATCACGCTGTCGTTGTAGCTGCCGTCGCCAAGCTGGCCGCTGCTGTTGTCGCCCCAGGCCCACAGGCTTCCGTCCGACTTGACGCCGAGGCTGTGGCTCTCCCCGACGGCGATGTCGATGAAGTCCCTGCCGATCTGCACTGGCACCAGCTTGTCATCACGCGTACCGTCGCCCAATTTTCCCGAGCGATTCTCGCCCCACGCCCACAAGGTGCCGTCATCCTTGATTCCCAGCGAGTGTGCCGTGTGGCCGGCGATCCTGGCGAAGTTGTCGCCGATTTTCACGGCCTTGTAGGCCACTCCACTGGCTTGGCCGTTGCCGAGCTGGCCGTAGTAGTTGTCGCCCCACGCCCAAAGGGTATGGTCCGTCTTGATGCCCCAGAAGCTGTTCCAGCCGCCGGCGATCGCCGTGTAGCCGGTCAATACCTGGGCCGGAACCGGACTCTGGATATAAGTCGGCAGGCGCCCATCGCCATATTCGCCCCGCACCGCTTCCCCCCAGACCCAGACCGACCCATCGTCCTTGAGCGCCGCGTTCGTTCCGACCGCGGCCGCCCCGGCAATGAAACCGGCGCTGGCAATTTGTTTCGGCTGGAATTGGACGATTGGCGTGCCATCGCAAAACTGGCCGAGCTGATTGCTGCCCCAGACCAGAGGCCTACCCCCTTCCTTCACGGCGACCATGTGTTCGAGCCCGGACGAAATGGCCGAAAAATGGCTGCCGATCCGGAAGAACGGCGTCCTGCCGAAATCGGGGTAGATCTGATCGCCGAGCTGACCGAAACGGCTCAATCCGGCGCCGTACAGATTCCCACCGAGGTCCAGTGCTGCAGTGTGATACACCCCCGTGACCACGGCCGCATACGAGCCTGTCGCCTTGACCGGGGTTGGGCTGTCAACCGTGTCCCCATTCCCGAGTTGGCCGTGTCCGTTCCAGCCCCATAGCCAGAGCGAGCCGTCGTTCTTGATCGCGGCGCTGTGCATCGGTCCTGCAGATATCGCCCGGAAGCCGCTGCCGACCTGAACCGGACTCGCTGTGCTGGTGAGGCTGCCGTCGCCCAGCTGGCCCTTGTCGTTCTTCCCCCATGCCCACAGCGTGCCATCCTTCTTCAGGCCCAGGGCGTGGCCGTTGCCCGCCGAAACGGCCAGGTAATCACTGCCGATCTGCACCGGTCCCTTCTTGTCGCGATAGGTGCCATCGCCCAGCTGGCCGTCGCTATTGGAGCCCCATGCCCACAATGTGCCATCGGTCTTGATGCCGAACGAGGAATACGCCCCGACTGCGGCGTCGGCCCAGCCGTTGCCGAGCACCTGTACCTGTCCGTACACGCGCCGGGCCGACGAACCGCTGCCGAGCTGGCCGTAGGCATTTTCGCCGGAACCCCACATCGTGCCGTCGCGCTTGATGAAGAAGGTGAGGCGGCCGATGCCGGTGACCACTTTCACGGTGTCCTTGGCGACCATGATCGGTGCGCTGACCTGGGTATCAGACGTGCCGAGTTCGCCGTAAAGATTGGCACCACAGCCCCAGAC
>Ga0163199_1002920_pt1 | contig 10403 bp, 8 predicted proteins | sample PL_2010_150m_FD_113537 | JGI IMG/M metagenome (GOLD analysis project Ga0163199, IMG submission 113537) | Freshwater microbial communities from Powell Lake, British Columbia, Canada to study Microbial Dark Matter (Phase II) - PL_2010_150m | ecosystem: Environmental > Aquatic > Freshwater > Lake ...
ACGCCAATGTATTTAGTTTCGAGGAATTCATAAATTCCAGCAAAGCCACCTTCGCGGCCAAGACCGCTCTGTTTTACGCCACCGAATGGTGCTGCCGGATCAGAGATGACTCCGCGATTAATTGCAACCATTCCGGATTCGATTGCTTCAGCCGTTCTAATCGCGCGCTTTAGATCGCTGGAATAGATGTAACTAATAAGCCCATAATCAGTTGCATTAGCTAATTCAATTGCTTGCGCATCGCCCTCGAAAGTAACGATTGGAGCGACTGGGCCAAAGACTTCGTTGTTAAGAATTGGATTATCTTTTGCAACAGTTATAACTGTTGCAGGATAGAAAGCACCTGTACCTTCCGGGGTATTGCCACCAAGTATTAATTTTCCGCCGGCTTTTACTGCTGCTGAAACTAAATCTGCAATCTTGTTACGTTCTTTGATTGAAACACTTGCGCCAAGTTGAGCGCCATCTTCTAAGCCAGGGGCAAGTTTTAGTGCGCCCATCGCCTTTGCAAATTTAGTAGTGAATTCTTCAGCAACACTCTTTGCGACTATAAATCGATTTGCTGAAGTGCACGCAGCGCCGCCATTGCGCATCTTTGCAATCATTGCGCCGGCTACTGCATCATCAATATTTGCATCATCTAGAACTACGAATGGGGCGTTGCCACCAAGCTCCATCGAGGTGCGAAGTACATTATCTGCAGACTCTTTTAGAAGAGTGCGGCCAACTTCGGTTGAACCGGTGAAAGATAAATTGCGAACTCGTGGATCGTGCAATATCTTTGAAATCATTGGGCCGGTCTTTGATGGCAGAATAAAATTAACTACACCCTTTGGAACACCAGCACGTTCTAGAATTTCAACAATTGCGAGCGCGGTTAGTGGCGTCTCGCTCGCTGGCTTCAAAATAACTGTGCAACCTGCGGCAAGTGCTGGACCAATTTTGCGAGTCGCCATTGCGGCTGGAAAATTCCAAGGTGTGATTAGAAGTGAAACACCAATTGGTTGGTGGGTAATTAAAATTCTCTTATCGCCCGCTGGGGCTTGGCGATAATCGCCGGGCGTACGTACCGCCTCTTCGGCAAACCAACGGAAGAATTCAGCGGCGTAAGTGACTTCACCTTTAGCATCGGAGAGAACTTTTCCGTTCTCCATGGAAACAATCTTTGCCAAGTGGTCGGCTTCGGCGATCATTATTTCGAAAGCTCTGCGCAAGATCTCGCTGCGAAGGCGAGGCGCAGTTTTTGACCAGGAGGTGAAGGCCTTATGGGCTGCGGCTACTGCGGCATCGCATTGTGCGTCGCCTGCGGTTTGAACTTCGGCGATTACATTTCCGGTGCTGGGATCGGTTACAGGCAGGGTGCCATCGCCTTTTACCCAAGCGCCATCAATATAAAGGTCGGTTTTTAATTGCATGCGGCAAGCATACGCCCCGATTGCGAAGTAAAATTAGCTCCAGTGAACTGCAAAATTTCCAATTTATAGGAAGAGTGGCCGTGCCAAAGTCTTGGATCGATGACGCCCCAGAACCAATGGTTCTCCAGGAGCATGCTCATCTAGCTGACCCGATTTCATATCGCATTAAGAAGCGCATACTTGGAAATCCACTTAACCGACATTCCCTTTCCCATCAACGATTAAGTAAGACCCACGCACTTGGAATTCTTTCATCCGACTGCATTTCATCTTCCGCATATGGAAGCGAACAGATTCTTCTTGCGTTGATTCCTATGTTTGGTTTGGCGGCATTTAATATTTTGATGCCGATGACAGCTGTTGTTCTTGCAGTATTAGTAATCGTTACATTTTCATATCGTGAAGTAGTTTCGGTCTACACCAAATCTGGTGGGGCTTACGTAGTTTCACGAGATAACTTTGGGCCAGTTATTGCCCAAATTGCTGCTGTCGCATTAATGCTTGATTACATTGTTACGGTTGCAATTCAATCTGCCGCTGGTGTTGACGCGATTATTTCAACATTTACAAATCTGCATCCTTGGAAATTAGAAATGACAATTGTTGTAATTGTTATTTTGACCTATGCCAATCTCCGTGGAGTTAAAGAAGCTGGCGCTGCATTTGCACTTCCCACTTATTTCTTTATCGGATCGATGGCAATCGTATTTGGAATGGGGATCTTCCGTAGCATTAATGGAACGTTGCCTAAGTTCGATACAAATATTGAAGGTACGGTGCCAATTGGACAGAGTCAAGGGCTATTTACTTTTGCTGCAATATTTATTTTGCTTCGGGCTTTTGCAAATGGCGGTTCATCGTTAACTGGTCTAGAAGCCATCTCCGATGGCGTTTCACTCTTTAAAGTTCCTGAAGGAATAAATGCGCGACGTACCTTAATAATTATGAGTTCAATTCTTGCAACCCTAGTTTTTGGTATTTCATATTTTGCTCATGCGATGTGGACAATGCCATTTGAGAGTGGGACACCAACTGTTATTTCACAGATTGCAAAAGCTGCTCTTGGAAATTCATTATTCGGAGGTCTCTTTTTCTATGTAGTTCAAGCTGCAACAATGGCGATTTTATTCGCTGGTGCAAACACTGCATATAACGGTTTTCCTTATCTTGTTAACTTTGTTGCTACTGATGGCTTCTTACCCCGACAATTAACTAAGCGCGGCCACCGCTTAGCATTCTCAAATGGCATCTTTTTGCTTGCTGGAAGCGCGACAATCCTGACGATTGCGACAAGAGCCTCTGTGGAACATCTCGTTGCTTTTTATGCCCTTGGGGTTTTTACAGGATTCTCGTTAACTGGTTTTGGTATGGCAAAACGTGCGAAGCGATTGGGTGGAAACAAGTGGAGAATAAAGTATTTAATTAATGCAATGTCTGGTGTTGTATCAACAATAATTGTTCTCGTATTCTCCATAGTCAAATTTACTGAAGGCGCTTGGATAATTATCGCAATCACACCAATTCTGGTTGTTCTATTGCTTCGTTTAAATCGCCAGTATCGCAGAGAGCAGGCGGCGCTTCGGGTCACTGAGGCCAAATCTAGAAGAACCTCTATCTCGCGACATGATGTAACTGTTTTAATCGATAATGTTGATATCGCAACGGTTGGTTCAGTTCGCTACGCGCGAAGCCTGAACCCGCGCAATCTAACTGCAGTTCACTTTGTTATCGATGACCAGCGTGCTGAAGCAATTTCTGCTGATTGGGCAAAGAATCCCGCTTTATCTGATGTGACCTTGCAAATAATCGATTGCCCAGATCGCAGATTGCCAAACGCGGCCGTTGATTATTCAATTCGAGCCACCGCAAGTGACGATGTGGAGCTAACTTTGCTCTTGCCGCGTCGTTCTTATTCACGGCTCCTTGGAAAAATTCTGCATGACCAGACTGCTGAAGCAATCGCGGCTCCGATTTCACAACTTTCGAGAGTTGTTGCGACGATTATTCCTTTCGATGTTGAGAAAATTTTGGATACAGATATACATATCGAAAGCCGGATATCGCCTGTATCTGAGGTACCTAATGTTAAGAAGGCGGCGTTACCTAAATTGCAGGGCGTAGAAGCTGGCCCAGTAGGCCACTACAACGAAAATATTCTTCCTATTTCGAATGCAACATGGCGCCGACGTGCACATGTGCGTGGCCAAGTCACCGGAATTAGAACAGCGCCATCGGGTGGCACGCCAAGAGTTGATGTTGAAGTTTGGGATACAACCGGCGGAATTACCCTGCAGTTCTTGGGTCGTCGCGAAATCGCTGGTCTAGATGTTGGTTCAACTATTTGCGCAGAAGGAATGGTCGGCGAAATCGAAGGATCTCTTACGATTCTTAATCCTTCTTACGAAATCGTTATTTAATTATTTTTTAAAAAATAACAGACGAGCAAGAATAAGGCCAACTGGTAGCCCGATTAGTTGTGCAATCATGTATATCCATGCGGAATGCAACGTAATTCCCGCAAAGGAATCGCTCCAGATCCGGGCAAAAGTTACCGCTGGATTAGCAAAGACAGTTGATGAAGTTGCATAAAAGGCTGTGGTTATCCAAGCCGGAACAATAATTGGCATAAGATTTATTCGCTTTTGATCAACTAGCAGATGGATAATCATAATTAAAATTGCTGTTGCGAAGATTTCACTCACAAATAAGTTGTTCGAGGTGCGTTCTTGGTGTGATTGAAAGACGGCTGGTTTATCGAACATAAGGTTCGCAAAAACTGTACCAAGAAATCCGCCTGCGAATTGTGCTGCGATATATGCGATGGCGTTTTTTGCATCAATTCGATTCTTAAATAGTTCGCCTAGGGTTACAACCGGGTTGAAATGTGCGCCGCTAATTGGGCTGAGCAAAGTGATAATTATGGCCAGCATTGAAACTATGGAAATCGTATTTATCGTTAATTGGAGCCCGACATCTTGGGTCAGGTTGGTGGCCATAATTCCTGAGCCAATCACAGAGGTCAGCAAGAGCGCCGTCCCTAGGAATTCAGCGAATATTTTTTGTAGTTTCATAGAGGTAAATTTAGTGGAAAGATATGGTTCTACTGTGATTTAGCCACGATATATCGAAGGGAGAGCAGATGTCATTTACCTTTAAATCTTATGCGCTCTCCGATCTTGGTCTGCATCGTGAAGGTAATGAAGATTCCGGTTTGATTTCTGATAATTTAATTGCTGTTGCTGATGGAATGGGTGGGCATGCTGGTGGCGAAATAGCATCAACTATTGCAATTACTGCGCTAGTCGATGCACGCGGCGGCAAAGACTTTCTCTTATCGATCACAAAGAATATTGATGCCACTATTTTAGCTAAATCGACTGAGCAGCCAGATCTTATTGGAATGGGAACAACACTTACCGCCCTTCATATCGCTGGTAAAACCGTAGAACTTTTGCATGTGGGAGACTCTCGTTGTTACGCCTTTTCCGGTGGAAAATTAACTCAGTTAAGTCATGACCACACAGTCATACAGGAACTTGTTGATCAAGGTCGCGTATCTCCTGAAGAAGCGATTAACCATCCACAACGCTCACTCTTAACACAAGCGCTCACTGGTGGTTCCGAGATTGAACCAGTACTTCAAATTTATCCAATAAAACTTGGGGACCAATTCTTATTATGTAGCGATGGCTTAACAACAGTATTATCTGATTTCGAAATAGCAAAGATTGCTAAGAGCTATTCTGGAGAAGAATTAATTAAAAATCTGATTGCTGAAACGCATGCCAAAGGCGCCCCAGATAATGTCACGGTAATTTGGGCGGAAGTTGTTTTAGATGAAGGCGCCAATCACCAATCTTTAATTGGAGCAGCGAATGGCTAAAATATTTGGAAATCGGTACAAAATTGGCGGGATGATCGGCACCGGTGGAATGGCAGATGTTTATATCGGAGATGATCAACGCCTATCTAGAAAAGTTGCAGTTAAAGTTCTTCGTAGTGACCTTGCTCGAGACCCCTCTTTTCTTTCACGCTTTCGTAAAGAGGCACTTGCAGCAGCCGGCTTAAATCATCCTGGGATTGTTGCGGTCTATGACTCTGGCGAAGAAGGCCAGAATTCTTACATCGTGATGGAGTTAGTAAATGGCCACACTCTGCGCGAAGTACTGCAGAGCCCAACAACTTTGACTGTCGAACGTTCACTAGAAATTATTGAGGGCGTTTTAATTGCCCTTTCATATTCCCATGAAAATGGAATTATTCATCGCGATATTAAGCCTGGAAATATTATGCTTACTGATTCTGGTGATGTGAAAGTTATGGATTTCGGAATTGCGCGCGCAATGGATGATATTGGCGCCACCATGACAAGCACCTGGAACGTCGTCGGTACTGCGCAATATTTATCACCAGAACAAGCAACAGGTGAGGCTTGCGATCTCCGAAGTGATATTTATTCAGTTGGTTGCTTGCTCTATGAATTAGTCACTGGAAGACCACCATTTACTGGCGATACACCTGTGGCGATTGCATATCAACATGTTTCCTCTGATTTCCCAATACCAAGTGCGGTAAATCCAGAGTTGGATGAAAATATCGACAAGATAATTACAGTTGCTCTGGCTAAGAACCCTGGCGATCGATATCAAAGTGCGGAGATGATGCTTTCTGATATTCGCCGAGCAATGAAGGGGCAGAGCGTGACAACTAAGATTCGTCGAATTGTTCCCCGACGTAATTTTCTTGTTATGGGAAGTGCGGCTGTGGTATTTATACTATTGATTGGCTTTGCAGTAAATTCCTTTAATTCAAGTTCGCCAGCACCATCACTACAAATACCAAATGTTATTGGTTTAACGCAGAGCGCTGCGGAAGAGCTTCTCTCGGGTTACACGATAAATATTCAGCGCGCCCCTGATTCTAGAATTCCAAAAGATCGAGTTGCTTCTCAACTTCCACTTGCAACAACTCGCGCCCCAAAGGGCAGCAGTATTACTTTGACTATTTCAGATGGCCCAGGCGATACAACCGTTCCCATAACAATTATTGGTTTGAGCCTTGAAGAGGCTCGAAATGAGCTATCTGCGGCTGGTCTATTAATAACGCAAATCATTCCGGTCGATTCAAATTCAAGAACCGGTGTTGTACTTAAAATTACTCCTGATGCTGGATCAATTATAAAAGCAGGTAGCGGTGTAGTTCTTGAAATTGCTAGCGGAAATGTAAAAGTCCCCGAGCTTCTAGATTTAACTGGAATTGAAGCCCAAACAATTTTGACCCAAGCAGGTTTCCTGGTGAAAGAAATTAGCGCTTACGATGAAACAAAGCCGATCGGCGTTGTCTTAGCCCAAGCACCTGAAGCTGAAACAACTCAATTAATTGGGTCAGATGTTGCGATTACAGTTAATAGGAAGCCGTAAAAATTGCTTACTTGTGGGCTCAAAACATCACCATTTGTGGTGTAACCTCTGCCCATGCCTAGATCACCAATACGTAAGAAAGGCAAGGCCTACATTCCGGAGGCTGTTGCTAATGCGGCTCCAGTCCCAGAAGAGAGCCCTAAGTGGTTGGCCCCAGCGATGGTTTCAGCTTTCATCTTCGGCCTAATCTGGATCGTAATTTTCTACGTGAGCGCTACTGCCTACCCAATCCCTAATATCGGGGCTTGGAATATGGTTGTTGGCTTTGGTTTCATCGGGGTCGGCTTCTCGCTCGCAACCCGTTGGCGCTAATTACCTCTTAATTACACGGTTGTAATTCTCCACATCGTGGATAAAGGTTGTGGATAACTCCTAGCAGAGATTATGCTGATTCTCAGGAAATCCCCAGTTATCTAAGGAAATCTGCTCTCCATGACAATCCTGAAAGAGAAGCCAGAAATGACCCAAGCAATTAAATCCACTACACAGAGAATTTTGGTGGTCGATGATGAAAATAGCATTAGTGAATTAATCGCGACAAGCCTTCGCTTCGTTGGCTTTGATGTTCGCACTGCAGCTACTGGATCAGAAGCCCTCACGATTGCCGAAGAATTTAAGCCTCATGCCTTGATTCTCGATGTGATGTTGCCAGACCAAAATGGTTTCGAAGTCTGCCGCCAACTCCGTCAAGATGGACAAAGCGTTGGGGTTCTATTTTTAACTGCGAAAGATACAGTCGAAGACAAGATTACCGGCCTCACAATTGGTGGCGATGATTATGTTACAAAGCCTTTTAGCCTTGAAGAACTCGTTGCTCGCCTTCGCGCACTTCTCCGTCGCATAGGTGTTACCCAAGTTGAGAGCGATGATGAGAAAGTTCGCTTCGCTGACCTTGAATTAGATGAAGCAACTCATGAAGTTCATCGAGCTGGAAATATGATTGATTTATCGCCAACCGAATTCTTGTTGCTTCGCTATTTAATGATTAATGCTGATCGGGTTGTTAGCAAATCTCAAATTCTTGATCACGTTTGGCAGTACGACTTCCGTGGTGATGCTGGAATAGTTGAAACGTATATCTCGTACCTTCGAAAGAAGATTGATATTTACGAACCAGCTCTAATTCATACCGTTCGCGGTGTGGGATATCGGTTGCGCTTACCAGCCCGTAAGTAATAAGCCAAGTAAACTTCTTAAATGAAATACGGGCTCTCAAGATGGTCGCTCCGTAATCGCTTAATTTTGGCGACTCTAGCGCTCGCAACAATTGCGATTGGCGCATCAGATTTTGCCGCGACTAATTCACTCCGCTCTTTCCTTATAAGCCAAGCAGATAGTCAGTTAAATGAAGTAGTTCAAACCTCTATGTTGAGACTCGATCGCGCAGGTATTGACTCCGAAGTTTCTGGTGAAGAAGATGACATGAATACTCTTAGACCTCTTCGCCCACTTGTTGGTGTTCCAACAACAACCGCTGTAACTCTCTTGGATTTAGAGGGAAACATTGTCGGCCAAGTCGGTGGCCAATTCACAAACTCAATTGATATTCAAGAGTTTAATAAATTAACTTCTGCCGAAGTGGTTCTGCGGAAAGGTAAACCATTTACAATTCCCGGTGCCGATGACCAACCTGATATCCGTGCAATTGCAAGAATTTTGCCATCAGGAATTGGCACCGTAGTCATTTCAGTTGCGCTAGATAGTGTTGATAAAACCCTAAAGGGTTTAAGGGGAATCTTCCTCCTAATTAGTTTGATTGTTCTTCTCATTATTGGTTTTGTTGCAAGATTGCTAATTAAGTTAAGTCTTAAACCGCTCAGCAAAATTGAAGATACTGCCGCCGCGATTGCTGATGGCGACTTATCGGCCCGTCTTCCAGAAGTGAATTCAAATACTGAAGTTGGTCGACTAACCGGCTCACTTAATACGATGCTCTCTCGGATTGAAGAATCTTTTGCAATCCGAAGTGAATCTGAAAGTAAATTGCGCCGATTTGTTGCTGATGCAAGTCATGAATTACGGACACCACTTACTGCAATTCGCGGATTCGCTGAACTTCATCGCCAAGGCGCTGTTGTTGGTGAGGAGAAAACTAAAGAGCTGATTTCTAGAATTGAAAAGGAATCAATTCGCATGAGCTCACTTGTAGAAGATTTGTTGCTTCTTGCTCGCCTGGATCAATCACGTGAGTTAACTATTGATCCCGTAGATATAAACCATTTAGTTAATGAGGCTGTGGCATCGGCACGTGCTGCCAGTCCGGGCTATAAAATCACTGTTACAACCACAAGTGATGAGGTTTTTGTGCTTGGAGATTCGATGCGTATCCACCAGGCTGTATCTAATTTGCTAGCAAATGCCAGAACGCATACACCGGTGGGAACCAAGATTTCAGTAGAAATTGTGCAGAACGAGTCGGATGTGCAAATTTCAGTTAGCGATAATGGCAATGGTCTTTCACAGGAAAATCAGACTCGAATCTTCGAAAGATTCTTCCGCGCAGATCCATCGAGAGCTCGCGTAAGTGGCGAAGGAAGCGGACTTGGCCTAGCAATTGTTGATGCGGTAATGAAGGCACATGGCGGAAGTGTTGAAGTTAAATCTGAGTTAGGTGCGGGTGCGACTTTCACAATAACTTTCCCAAATAAAGAGCTATAAAGATTCCATTGATCGCAGAGTTTGGATGCGCTCTTCTATCGGTGGGTGAGTAGCAAACATTCTTGAAACACTCTTTGCATCTAATGGGGATTCAATCCAAATATGAGCAACTGCGTTCGATCGTTGCTTAACGACAGTTGAATCTCGAGCCAAGATTTCAAGTGCTTTTCTTAGCCCAGCTGGGTTGCGAGTAAAGCTAACAGCAGTTGCATCGGCGAGTGCTTCGCGCTTTCTAGAAATTGCCGACTTTAATAAAAGAGCGGCGAATGGCGCAAGAATTAGTACTAAAAGCGAAAAGATTAGAGCAAGTGGGTTGTTGTTATTTTCTCTATTTCGAGCGCCACCGAAGAACGCCATCCGAGTCAATAAGTCCGAGACTATTGCTATGGCGCCTGCAGTTGTAGCAGCAACTGCGCTTACTAAAGTATCTCGATTGGCTACATGAGACATCTCGTGTGCAATTACCCCCTGGAGTTCATCTCTATCCATGACATTTAAAATTCCAGTTGTGAATGCAATTAGTGCGTGCTGTGGGTTCCGCCCAGTCGCAAATGCATTTGGCGCTTCGTCATAAACTATTGCAACTTTTGGCATTGGTAGACCAGAAGCAATACATACTTCTTGCACTAATCCGAATAGTTTTGGATTATCAGATTCTTGAAGTTGCTTAGCCCCAGTCATTGTCAAAACTAATTTATCGGAACCGTAATAAGCGCCCCATACTGAGATAAGTGAGATACCAACCGCAATCGGGACAATCCCTGCAGTTGCGCCACCAAAATATGTAAGAGCGGAATAAACAACAATCCACATCAGTATCGCCATTACGAACAGTAAGCCAAATGTTTTGCGCCGGTTAGCGTTTTGAAGTTCTCTAAAATTCATTAATTAGAATTTGACGGTTGGTACT
>Ga0163199_1002922_pt1 | contig 10395 bp, 8 predicted proteins | sample PL_2010_150m_FD_113537 | JGI IMG/M metagenome (GOLD analysis project Ga0163199, IMG submission 113537) | Freshwater microbial communities from Powell Lake, British Columbia, Canada to study Microbial Dark Matter (Phase II) - PL_2010_150m | ecosystem: Environmental > Aquatic > Freshwater > Lake ...
CTCCTGCAACACTACAAGCTTGCGGGCGAACCGCAGTGACGCCTTCGCCGCCGGATCGTCGCGGATATCGCGATAAAGATCGGTGCCCGTCAGCACCACGGCGAGAGTGCGATTTCCCCTCGCTTCGGACCAGGCGCGGATCGAAGGCGCCGAGCGTCGCGCATGCAAGGCCAACATGACGCCATCCTCGCCCGCCCGGGCATCCGGCCATTGCTTGACGATGCGTGCTGCGATGGACGGGGACAACATCCGCTGCCAGCGTCTGGCCGTCTGCCAATTACCGTTGTTGGCGTCGGCGAGGGCGGGACTCACGATTACCACTTGCATGGCGCTTCTCCTTAAAACTCCCGGGCCGCCGCTTGATTTGCCGTATCCGGTCGACCGATTGAGCCGTGCCGCGCCGCACGCGCTTGCACCCGAATGGAGCGAAGTATAGAATATTAGCGCTATCTAATTGATGGGCACATATGCCATCAACGCGAATTCGAAGCAGACGCGCAATGTCGCGTGGCACCGGGCCAGTCGAGTTTGCCGTCACTGAGCAGGCGAAGAAGCTTCAGCATGGAGATCTGGAATGGATTTATCGGCAGCAGGATTTGCGCGGCTTGTCGCGGCGTTGTTTGGTGTGACGGCGGCCTGGAATGTCGGAGCCGTCGTGTCCGACATCGATAGCGCGGAACTCAGCCGGCTGATTGCAGCCGGCGTGCCGATCATCGATATCCGCACGAGTCCGGAGTGGCAGCAAACCGGCGTCGTTCCGGGAAGTCACCTGCTGACATTCTTCGACGAGCGGGGCCGCGCCAATCCTGGCGCCTGGCTTGAAAAGGCAGGCTCTATCGCAAGACCCGGCGATCCACTGATCGTCATCTGCCGCACCGGTAACCGCACCAAGGCGGTGAGCCAGTTTCTCAGCGACCGGGCCGGTTACGCCAAAGTCTATAACGTCAAGGAAGGGATCGTCGCCTGGACGAAGGAAGGGCGGGCGACGGAACCCGTGTCGCAGAGCAGGGCGAATTGCCGGGCGGCGGACAACTGCTGACCGGAACTCATGTCCGATCATTCCTACGACGTCAGTGGCGCCGATTTTGACCGGCGGGTGCTGGACCCATCGCATCGCGTGCCCGTGCTCGTCGATTTCTGGGCGCCGTGGTGCAGCCCGTGCAAGGTGCTCAAGCCGATTCTGGAAAGACTCGCCGTCGACTATGGCGGCCGCTTCATCCTCGCCAAAGTGAATTCCGACGAGAACCAGGAACTCGCGGCAACCTATGGAGTACGCGGAATCCCCAACGTAAAGGCCTTCGTCCGGGGCAAACTGGCCGACGAATTCACGGGCGCGCTCCCGGAACATAGCCTGCGTGAATTCATCGATCGCCTGATACCCTCGCTGGCAGAACCCCTGCGACTGGAGGCGGCCGCCGCCCGCTCACGCGGCGAGGCCGCCGTCGCGCGCGCACTATTGCAGCGCGCCCTCGAAACGGACCCATCCAGTGAGTCGGCGCGACTGGATCTGGTCGAACTGGAACTCGACAGCGGAAATATCGATGTTGCCCGAGACATTCTTTCGGCAAACAGTCGGCCATTCAAGGATCACGCGCGGGCCGAGTCCCTGCGCGCCCATTTGAGCCTCGCCCAGGCCGGGCCGGAGCGGACGCTGCAGAACTGGAGGGCAGGCTGGCGAGCAATGCCGGCGACCTTGAGGTCCGCCTGCGACTCGCCAACGCTCTCGCCCTCAACCGCGACTATCGCGGCGCGTTCCAACACTTGCTGGAGATTGTGCGCCGCGACCGGGGCTTCCAGGATGACGTGGGTCGCAAGACCATGCTCACCCTGTTCAGCATGCTCGCCGGGCAAGCCGCTTTCGAAGAATTGGTTCGGGAGTTTCGGGTAGCCTTGGCGCGCACCATCAATTGATGAGGTGACCATAGACCGGACGGAGGAACCTGAATCCTCCGCCCGCACCGGCGGCAGGCAGCTGCCCGCGCAGCGACCGGAACTTTTTCAGCTACTTCTTCGCCACCATGCTATAGCTGCCATCGGCATTGAACTTGGTATCGGCATCGATAAAATACGCCTGTAGATTGCCGCCGAGCATCTTTACCGTATCGTAGGCCTCTCCGGCGCGAGCGCCAGTGCCGCAGACAAAGACGACCGGCTTGTCCGTGGGCAACGTGGCGATCGACTTCTCAAGGTCGTTCATCGGGATATTGACGGCGCCCTTGATGGTGCCGGCGGCGAACTCTTTCGGGTCGCGCACGTCGACCAAAAACACCGAGCCGGGACTGGTCTTCCAGACCTGCTCAAAGGACGCGACGGTAACGCTGCCCTTCTCCTTCCCCGCTGCCAGGCTGGCCGCTGCCACAGGAGCGCATGTGCTGCAAGCGGCAGACGCTGCGACCGGCGCGGCTGCGCCGTAGAGCTTTTCCCACTCCGGATAGCCCGGCGGGTAAGTCAGGACATTGCGGTAGCCGAGCTTGCGCGCCTTTTCCGCCGACTTGTCTGAGAGTACGCATTCGAAGCCGCCGCAATAATAGATCAGAGGAGTCCCCTTGTCGCCGGGCAGCTTGTCGATGTTCTTGTCGAATTCAGTGTCGGAAACATTGACCGCGGTCGGGATCATGCCCTTCTCGGCCACTCGCTTCGGACGAGCGTCAATCAGCGCATAGGCGGCCTTCTCGTCGATCAACTTCTTGATGTGCGCGGCGGACACCGATACCGGGCCCCCCTTGCTCGTCCAGTCGGGCATTCCGGCCGGGTAGACCTTGATGTTGGTGTAGCCGAGCTTTTCGGCCTTGAATGCGGAATTGTGGCTGAGCATGCACTCCAGGCCGCCGCAATAGAACAACAACAGGGTTGCCTTGTCTGCCGGCAGCTTGGCAATCTGCTTGTCAAACTGGCTGTCGGGAATGTTCACTGCGCCGGGAATGTGTCCCGGGTCGTACTGGCGAGCGGCCGGGCGCGAATCGACGATCATCACGCCCTGCTTCAACGGGATGTCGACGTTCTTGCGCATCAGGTCGAAATCGACCAATGCCTTGTAGTAGCCGTCCTTGACCTGGATCGCCGCGACGTCGGCGCCGAAGGCGGCGGTTGAAAGGGCGAATGGCGCGGCGGCAAGGCCCGCCATGACCGCAAAAATGAATGTAAGTCGCTTGGTGCTCATGATTCTCTCCTACAGTAAAGTAAACCTCTCCGTTGATTCGTTATAGCGCACCAACACATACCAGACAAGCAACAGGCCGCCGCCGATCAGCAGGGACCAGCCCCAGCCACCAAGCATGTCGGGTAGGTAGGCCTGGAAGCCGACGGTCGTCATCTCGAAGCTTTCGATGTTGGTTTCGTCGATCGCGGTCAGGTTAAGCTTTTTGAACAAGGCACTGGCGGTGGACCCCATCCACGAGAAGAAGAACATGGCCACCCAAAGCTTGATGTGTCCCTCGCCCATGCGCCATAAAGAACCGGACGCGCAACCGCCGGCAAACACCATGCCGATACCGAAGATCAGCCCGCCCACCAGCGAACCGATCCAGAAGGTGGCCGGAATGGCGAGGTAGGGATCGATGACCTTCTTCTCGAACAGCAGTGCGGCAATCGGCATGCCGATTGCCAGAGCGAGGATCACCGCCTTGGTCATGTCCCCTTCGGCAGTCATGAACGGTTCGCGGAAGGCGCGGGCGAAACACAGGCGCGAGCGGTGCATGATGAATCCGATGGCGAACCCGGCCAGGACGATTACCGCGCGGGCCGCCAGCTTTTCGTCGCCTGACCCGTACCACTGGATCGCCCACGCCAGCACACCGATCACGACTGCCAGCCCGACCAGGGGATACTTGCGCGTGACGCCGCTCGGGATCTCGATGGCGGGCGGCGCCTGCATGCCCCAAGCGACATTGTCGAGAGTCCACAATAGCAGCTTGAGCCCGATCGCCGCACCGGCCAGCAGACCCAGCCACATGGCCCAGCCCGCTGGCGACGAGTGCAAAACCGGATTGAAGAAGCCGCCGGTGGTGCAGCCGCCGGCGAGTGCAGCGCCGATGCCAAGCAGACTGCCGCCGACCGCCGCCCACACATATTCGAGTGGGGGCGGGCGATTCGGGCTGAACTGCCGCGACAGCAATGCCGCGCTGAAGGCGCCGAGCACCAGCATGATGTTCATCAGCGACATGCGATACATCAGGAATCCGTCAAGATCGTGCGGCACGCCGAGCAGCGGACCAAGCCCGATCAGGTTGTTGAACCAGTCGCCCCAGAACTTGACGCCGCCGAAGACACCCCAGACCAGGCCGCTCACCATCAGGCCGATGATCACCACCACTAGCAGCATGGCGCCGGCGAACGGCGACCATTCTTCGACGAAAATCCGCCCGTAGTCGGTCTTGAGGCCTGCAAGCCAGGGGGCCTCGCTATCCGTGCCCATCGCAGCGCCGTCCGAACCTAGCTGCAGCTTGCGGGCGCATCGCCATCCTTGGCGCCCTTATTGAGGAATGCGGCGACGTCATCCGCCAATTGCTTGTCCGGCGTGTCGGCGAACTTCTCGGCCGCCTTGTTGGCGGATTTGATGCTGGCGCGATAGGCCGTGCTGTAGTACTGGTTCACCGTGTCCTTGCCTTTGTTGTGCTTGTCGGCTTTCAGGTACGCCGCCCATTCTGCCTTCGTCTTGGTGCTGGGATTGATCGAACCAACCGGCGTTGCCGCGTGGCAGGAAGTACACACGCTGCGGTAATAGACCCGGCCGCGTTTCCAGTCGGCGTCATAAGCAAGCGCAGAAGTGGCGAGTAGCGAAATTGCCAGGCCCGTGGTCAGTGTGGATAGTTTCATGGCGGATCTCCTTGCGACAATTGAGGTAATTGGTTAGTCCACTTCTTCCCAGCCGGTGATCATGGCCCTGATGTGGGCCGTGGGGGTATGCCCGGCGGTGGTTAGGTAGACGTGGGCGATCAGGAAGGCGAGCATCAAGAAGGCGCCTATCGTGTGTCCGGTTGCGACCCATTCCAGTTGCAGGCCCGTCAGGCCCCAGGCGGACCAGTCCGCATGGAAAAGATAGAGCCAGCCGGTAATCCAGATCAGCGGCCCGACGAAAAGCATCACGCCGAGGTATGCCAGGCGTTGCAGCGGGTTATGCTTGCGCAAGCGCGTCAGGCGAAATGGATGCGGCGCGTTCTTGAAAATGCCGACCAGGTAATACTTCATCATCGCGACGACCTTGTCCGTGGTCGGGATGTATTGCTTCCACTCGCCTGTGGTCAGGTGCCAGAAGATCGCAAAGATCCAAAGTCCGACCAGCGACCAGGCTGCGACCGTATGGTAGCTCACCGCCTTCTCGAAGCCGAAGATGGTGTAGGTGCCGTGGATGTCGAATGCGGTGAGCATCAGGAACATGATCAGACCGGCCTGCGACCAGTGCCAAAAGCGCTCGAAGCGCTGGAAGACATAAATGCGTTCAGTCATTTCAATTTCTCCCTGGTGCTCAATGCTTGCGGCGCGCCACAATGCGCAGCGTGGTGTGGCCGAGAACCCCGAACAGGGTCAGGAACACGATGCTCCAGCCGGCGGTGTCCACAAATTTGTTGTTGTCGCGGGCAGGAATGTAAATGCCCGAGATCGCTGCCAGCCGACCGTCCTTGCTGTGGCATTCGGCGCAACCCAAGGCCTTCTCTTTGGGCGCCACCATATGGTTGATCGGCCAGGACATTTCGGTCTTGAGGAAATCGACGCTGCCCGAGAAGGGATGGCCGGATCCCTTCATCCCGACCACAATTGCCTTGTTCCAGTCCAGATTCTTCCAGTAGCCGGTCGAATCGTCGCCCGCAGTGTGCGGCGTCACCAGCGTCTTGTTTATCGCGTCGTAGGGTTGCTTGCCGCGGAACACTTTCATCGGCCAGATCATTGACTTGCCGTCGTTCGCGGCACCGCCGAGTTTGTTGATTCTGGTGACTCCCTCGGTCTTCTCGATCTTGTCGGTGATCAACGTGTAGTCGACACGGCCATTGAACCAGACATACTCCGGCCTGACGTTCTCGGCCAGCGTAAAGTCGCCCTTGCGCGACTCATAGGTGACTCGGCCCTTGGCGTCCTTGCGGGTGATCTGCTGGCCCTGCGCATCGCGCTGGCCGGCGGTGGACCAGTCCCAAGTCATCTTGGTGGGTATGCCACCGCGGGCCATGCTCGGAATATGGCAGGTCTGGCATGCGATCTTGGTCGCGTGCTGATTCAGGCGCGCTTCCTTCTTGTGCGGTCCGTTGTCGTGGCACGCGACGCAGGTCGCCGGATTGCCGTTGTCGGCCTTGCCGCGAATGTGAGCGCCCTTGCTGTCCCGCGCGGTCGGCGCGTAGCGGCTGCCGGCGACATCGTGGCTCGAGGTCTTGTGGCAGGTGGCGCAGGTGAAATCCAGCCCGGTGGCGTCCATGTGTACATCGAGCGCTCTCTCCGGCGCTGACATCGAGCTGTCGAGGTCGCCGTGCTTGACTCCGTCGCCACCGCCTCCGAAGAAATGACACGAGCCGCACGTATCGCGGCTGGTCTTGCCGATCTTCTGCGCAATCTTCGACAGATCAATTGCCTTGAGAATCTTGCCCGATCCCGGCGGAAATTCCATGTCCCTGGTAACGACGTTGCCTGCCAACCCCGCCGGCTTCTTGTAGTTGCCGGTGGTGTCGTGGCAGGACAGGCAATCCACGTTTTCTTCGGAACTGAAGTCGAAACTGGCATCCTTCCAGCCGTATCCTATGTGGCAGCTGTTGCATGCGGCCTCGTTGGAGGCGACTGAAATGCAAAAGTTGTTGACAACGGTCTTCTTGCCAAGCGTCTGACCGGTCTCGGGATTGAGGTATTCCCATTTCCAATGCTTGGTGCGGTGAATCTGCCCCGCAGCCTCAGTGTGGCACGCCAGACAGGCCTTGGTGACCTCCGGTCCGGAATTGAACTGCCTCTGCAACTCCTTAAATTTATTATGATCTGCGGTGGTTGTGAGCTTGAGCGGTCTGGATTCCGGCTCTTGCACGCCCGCCAGGACGGATCCTGCGGCAGCCAGCCAGCCGGCGTAGCACATCAAGAGTGCGAGCCGGGAAAGTGAGGCTTTCATGACTTCTTCCCGTAAAGTACAAAACCTTTATTGCTTTGTGTGTAAGTATATGCTGATATATGAATGTTGCGTTGACCTGCATCAAGGAACGGCCGAAATCTCCCGGCACGCCAACGCGCCACGCACCTCGGCCAAGCCCGAACCGGCGAGTCCGCGGGCACCTTGCACGGGCGTGATATCGTGGACCAAGCGAACATCTGCGAGCGCATTACCGGCCTCATGAAACTGTCATTCAAGTCGTTGCTCCCTTTCCTGCGCTGGCTGCCATACTCCGGCACGACCTTGCGCGCGGATTTCATTGCCGGCCTGACGGTGGCGCTGGTCATCGTTCCGCAGTCGATGGCCTACGCGCAACTGGCGGGAATGCCTGCCTACTTTGGTCTGTATGCCGCATTCCTGCCCGTGATGATCGGTGCGCTGTGGGGATCCTCGAATCAACTCGGCACCGGACCGGTGGCCGTGGCGTCGCTGCTCACCGCATCGAGCCTGACGCCGCTGGCCGCACCGGGCTCAGAACAGTTCGTGGCATTGGCGATCGCGTTGACCCTGCTCGTCGGCGCCTTTCAATTGACGCTTGGAATCTTCCGGCTCGGGGTAATCGTGAACTTCCTCTCGCATCCGGTAATCGTCGGCTTTACCAATGCGGCGGCGATCATCATCGCCTTGTCCCAGGTGAACAAACTGATCGGGGTCCCCATTGGTCGCTCCGAACACTTCCTTCAGGACATCTGGGGCGTCATCCAGCAGGTCGGCGAAACCCATGGTCCGACCCTCGCCATGGGCGTCGCGGCGATCGGCATCATGTGGCTGCTCCGCAAACTGGCTCCGCGGTTGCCCGGCGTCCTGATCGCCGTGGTGGTGACAACGCTGGTGTCCTGGCAGATCGGCTTCGAGCAAACCGCCACCGCCAGGGTCGACGACATCATGGAGCCGGAGGTACGGGCCTTGCTGAATGAATTTTCGCGGACCGAAGATCGCGTCGGCGAAATCAACGCTCAGATCGCCGCCAAGTCCGCCGAACTCCATGCGCTGCGAAAGGAGCGCGGCGAACTCTCGCACGAAGTCGTGACGCTAAATTACGAGACCGAACTCCTGCGCGTCCAGTTGAAGGATCGCGAGGACGAGAATCGACGTCGCAATCGTGCCATTCGAAGCTTTGTCTTCGAGCGCGTCGCCGGCGTCGATGGCCAACCGGACCGCGTCTATCCCGAAGGCAAACTGCCCGCGGGGACGGCTGCGACCGGACGGCACTGGCATATCGTTCGCGCCGGCAAGGGCGAACTTAAACTGAGCGGTGGCGGGGAAGTGGTCGGCAACGTTCCCCGGGGGCTGCCGTCATTTGCGCTGCCCCGTTTTTCGATCGAGATGCTGACAAACCTGCTGTCGGCCGCGATCGTGATCTCGCTGGTCGGATTCATGGAGGCCATCTCGATCGCCAAGGCGATGTCCGCCAAGACCAGGCAGAGGATCGACCCGAACCAGGAACTGATCGGCCAGGGGCTGGCCAATCTGGTCGGCTCGTTCAGCCAGTCCTACCCGGTGTCCGGTTCCTTCTCGCGCTCGGCGGTCAACCTCAACGCCGGCGCACTGACCGGACTGTCATCCGTATTCACCGGATTGTTCGTGCTGCTGACACTGCTGTTCCTGACTCCCCTGCTATATCATCTGCCACAAGCGGTGCTGGCGGCCGTGATCATCATGGCGGTCGTCGGCCTGATCAACTTCGGGGCGATCAAGCATGCATGGCAGGCAAGTCGGCACGACGGCATCGCGGCCGTGGTCACCTTCGTCGTGACGCTCGCCGTAGCGCCGCATCTCGACACCGGCATCCTGGTCGGCGCGGGACTCGCCATCGTCCTCTATCTCGCACGCACCATGACGCCGCGCGTCGCGATTCTTGGTCGGCATCCGGACGGTTCGCTTAGGGATGCCAAAGTTCACGACCTTCCAGCCTCGGATATCGTCACCGCCGTGCGATTCGACGGCCGGTTGTATTTTGCCAACGTGTCATTCTTCGAGGATGCCATCCTCGAGGCGGTTGCGGCAAATCCGGACGCGCATGCATTGCTCGTGGTCGGCAACGGAATCAACGAGCTGGATGCTTCCGGCGAAGAAGTGATGCGCCATGTCGTCGAGCGCCTGCGCCAGAATGGAATCAGTGTGACTTTTTCCGGGCTGAAGAAACAGGTGACCGATGTCATGCGCGCCACCGGACTTTATGATTTCATCGGCAGCAGCAACTTCCACACCAGCGCCGATCTGGCGCTGGAAGCAATCCACGCCGCCGCCGCGGCGCGCGGCCTGAACGAAACGGCCAGTCCCTTGAAACCGCTGCCGATCAGGCGCTTCTGACGACGGCAGTCTTCCCGGCAACCCGGCCGGTCAATTCTCGTTGGTAATACCGGAGACCGTGGAGTTTGCGCCACCCCCCTTGACCACCAGCACCGCGCAGTCCAGGCCGCCGATCACCTCGTCGGCAGTGCTGCCGGCAAACACCCGGTTGATCCGATGCGTCGGGTGGGCTCCGAGAACCACCAGGTCGGCGCCCAGTTCCCGCACCGTCTCTAACAGTGCCGGCACCGCGACACTGGGAATCACGCGAGTATCGGCGATGACCCCATCCAGCCTCATCAAGGACGCCTTGCGCGCCGCATCCTCTTCGGCTGCCGGCTGCGCCTTCCTGCCATCTGCGGTCGTGACAATGGTGATCGGGCTCTGGGTGATGCGGGCGATCTGGCCGGCCATTTCAGCCGCATGGTCGCTAGTCTCCGAAGCGTCGCTGACGATCACAATATGCTTCCGCCACATCTCCATCTGTGGACCGACCACAAGAACATGACAACGCGCCCGGGCGATGATGCTTGAAGCGATGTCGCCCAACAACCTTTGCTTCAGGTCGCGCGCCGGACGGCGCCCGATGACCAGGATATTGGTATTCGCTTCCGCAGCCGCCTCGATGATGGCATCGACCCGGCGCTTGCTGTGGCGCACGATCTCCTCGCTGTCGACGCCGGCCACCAGGGCAATCCTTGCCGCCCCGGCCATGCGCTCACGCGCCACCGCATCGGTCTCGTTCGGATCGGCGATGGTGAGGATATCCAGCGTGACGCCAAAGCTTTTGGCCAGGGCAATCGCGACCTCAGTCGGCGCCCGCGCGAATTCGCTGCCATCCGTCGCCAGGAGCAAACGCTGCCGCCGCAATCCGTCGGGTAACAGCACTTGGTGGCACTCCTTGAAGATTCGCTTCTTGCAGGACCGACAGACGTCGGGATCGAGGGTCCAGTAAAGCGCCCCCGTGACATTGGTCATCACCGGGA
>Ga0163199_1002923_pt1 | contig 10394 bp, 4 predicted proteins | sample PL_2010_150m_FD_113537 | JGI IMG/M metagenome (GOLD analysis project Ga0163199, IMG submission 113537) | Freshwater microbial communities from Powell Lake, British Columbia, Canada to study Microbial Dark Matter (Phase II) - PL_2010_150m | ecosystem: Environmental > Aquatic > Freshwater > Lake ...
AATCTTATCTATTCCAAAGATTGGGCAACAAAAATAGAAATAAACGGCAAGGGAGTAAATGGCCAACTATTAACTGCGGAACCAGTTGGAAACGAAGGGGGATTTGGCACATTTGGATTCTGCTATTCACCCTATCATTTTGTATACGATATAAGTTATCCAGTATTGATACAGGTTTACAGCAACAATGAATTATTCCAATTCCCAGTGGTTGTTGTGGTTGACAAGAACATGCCTAGAAACGCAATTCCTTCCTACTTCCAGGGAGAAGACACCACATCAGACATAGATGTATGTGAATTTAATACCCAAGATGTTAACATAAACCTATTGGACTCCAAATTAAACCCAGTAACCGATAAGATACAACTAAGCTATCAATGCTTTACTCAAGAATGTGCTCTGGGAGAAACTTCAACGGGTAATTTCGTTGGAAAAGCCCCTGCATGTGTTAATGGTTATCTAATTGCAAAAGGAGATAATTATGCGACAAAAAAACAATTATTTTCAAGCAACGAACAAACCAATACAGATATATTATTAGTGAGAATATATAATGTCAGTGTCAATTTGGAAGTTGGAGGACACTCTTCCAATGGAATTGCTCTAGTATCATTTGAAGGAAATAATGGTGCCTCTGCATTTCTCCCAGAAAATAAGGATATAAAATTATCTGAAGGATTATACAATGTAACCGTTTATGTCTATGAAAATTCATCAATTACAATCCCATCAAGCACTAAAACACAATGCACTCAGGTTCCAGAAACCGGACTATCTGCCCTATTCGGAGCAACCAAAGAGCAATGCTATGACGTCACAACTCCTGCAACGACAATAGACTATGGACTAACCGGTGGAGGCAAAGCCACAGATCAATACATCCTTCCAGAGATGTTAGAAGATGGACAACTTAAGGTCCAGGTCACCGAATTCCCCAAGCCAAACTCTCTAGAGCAGTTACAATATAACTATGAAGCATTTGATAGTGCGGGAGTTGGACTAGAATGAAAAGAATAATTTTACTACTAATGATAACCCTAATTGCAATCTCCGGAGTCCATGCTGCAGATTCCACAATTTCTTCTGGTTTCTACAGTAGCAACGGGTTTAGCAGCACATCAACTACCTCAACAAATTACAATCTTGGATTCAACTCCTACTACAGTGCAAGCGACATTCAAACCTACTGGCCAATACTCGGAAACCAAGATAATTGTTTAGCAAGACAAGACCTATTACTTCAAATCGCTCCAGCTGGATGCCAACCAACGGTTGTAAGAAGCGATATTCTAGCTGAACAAAACGTTCCAGTCTTCTGCCAGATTGATGCTCTAACCCTCAATCCACTAATAAATATAAAAGAAATAAAGAATATAGGATTTAGTGGAAATTATCCAAGTTCGGTTGCTGGAACCGGATTTCACCCTGCTCAAGCAGCTCTAAGAACCAGAGACACTCTATTGGGAAGCCCTCTAATTAATAACGTTGGTTACGCAGTAGTCATACTAAGAAGAAATCAAAATGAGAGTTCTCTTCCAGATGAAGTTAGGTTAAATCTTACCGGAATAGTAGACTATGATATACAAAATGCCATTGGAGTAGGGCAAGCAGAATTTGTCATGGAACCAACAAGCGATACAACCTGGGCAGATTCAGCAGTTAGAAATAAGAACAGCTTCTGGCAGGGAAGATTTTTCCTAAGATTGGTAGACGTTGATGAAAACTACGCAAACGTTGCCATATACAGCGGAAATTCAATGGTCTCTTCAGTAAAAGTAAAAAGAGGAGAAATATCCAGAGAGATATATTTGCCAGGATTTTATTGCAAAGCAGCACTGCAGGTAAGCTATGATGGTTTAATTGAGCAACAAACAAAAGCTACAATAGAAGTTGGAAATGATGAAGGCACAGACGTTCTCCAGCTATATAAAGGAAGCAACTTCCTAAATGGTAAATGCACAGTAAGAGATATTATCCCAGACAAGATCAGGCCAGATGTAGGAAATGTTTCCATAAGTTGCAACGGACAAAGAATAGATCTGCTTCTAAAGATTCCTGGAAATGGATTATTTGAAATCTTCAGAGATAAAAACAATCAATCAATCAAACCTCAGATTGAAGAAAATAATCCAACCTATGGCAAAGTTTACTATGTTGATTTAGCAACCAAGGGCAAGTACGGACTTACTTCGGACAATAAATTAATAAAATATGATGACGTCGCCTATCCGGATGGCTACGGAGAGATAACTGATTTGGTAAAGTCTTCAACCGCTGACTTAAACCTAACCAAACTAAAATCTGCCCTAACCGAATATGTTTCTCTAGTAGCTGAAAAAGGATTAGATGCCACAAATAATCTAATTGACCAAGTATATTCTCCAGATAAGGAAAAAACATTTAGCGACGCAATCACTAGCTATGAAAAAGTAGCAGATGATTATTCTGCAGAGAAAAGTCAATTGGAAGGAGGCTACTCATTCGGAGAAAAAGCACTCCAATTCGGAATCCAACTTTCAAAATCCTATAACAAATGGCAAACCGAAGCAAGATTAATCCAAAAATATCTTAAACTATATCCAAATGGAGCTTCAGCAACGAGTTACAAAGACGAATTAAATAAATACAATACAGTTGACCCAACTAATTCTGCAAACGTTGTCTACATAGATAATAAATATAGAACATTAAGATTACTAAGTATAGATGAACCAGCAAAGAAAGCAGGTGTTGGTTTCAGCTGGGGAAGCAGGGCACTAACGGTAAATAAGGGTGAATCTGCCGAATTCCCAGATGCAGGAAATATCACTCTGGATTCAATAATAGATACAAGTAGTGTTAAGATAACCTCGCGATGTCTCCAGGACACAACAACAAAAGATAGTAAAGGAACAACTCAAACCACAAAGAAAACCGTTACAACCAGTTTGACTTTGAAAGTTGATGTAACTCAAAATGTCTGTGGACAAGTACTAAAAATAGACAGGATAAATCTCGAAACAGTAGCAAAAATAAGATTAACTCCAAGTGTAAAAGGACCAAGAACAGAAACAAATCTGACAGTTGTAATTGGCATTGAAAAAAGAGCCATTCAACTAACTCCAGAAGAAACACAGAGTAGAATTACAGAATTAAATAAGAGCATAGATAGATTTGACAAAATAAGCAACAGTCTTGGTCAGGTAGTAAGCGGATTAAAAGCTGCCTGCTTTGCAACTGCGGGGATACTTACAATTAAGAATTTTGTAACGGGAATGAATGGAGCAGGTTTGGCAAGACAACAGGTAATGAGAGGAACTGGAGGATGGAACGATCAATGTAATCAGATGATTACCGCAGGCAAATATCAAACTCTAACTCAATGCTTCAATGCCAATTCAGCACAGATAGAACAAACAGTTGCAGACAGAGCAAAAGCAATAACCCAGGTCAATGGTGTACTGAAAGGATTCGAAGACGCACATACCCAAACAGGCAACGGTTTATTTGGGGGAAGTTATGTTGAAAGAGAGCCTGTTGTTGCCGACTATAGAAAATATCTTCTTTCAAACTATGGAGACAGAGTTATAACTGATCCAAATACAAACAAGGAGATAAAAGTCTCTGAACTCCTAAAGAACGAAAATGGATATAAAAACGGTGAATATGGATATGAACAACTAAGAGATTTGCAATTAAACCTCGAATTACAGCAATCTTCGAATTCAGTAACAAAGAATATTTCCCAAAACGACGGTTGGACAATTGCCTCCCAGATAAAAGACAATCAAGATTTAGTTACCGCGACTCTAAATTCAGATAAACTAAAGAAAGACGGTTTTGGCAGTGCAATTTCCCTTTCGCAAAGATATTCAAGCACAAAGGCTGCAAATGTTGTAGCTGTTGATGACAAGATGAGAGCAAAATATTTCCCAGACGACGTGGGAGTTAATAAAATAAAATATGCGACTCTTTCGGTTGGAGAAGCATCTAAAGATTTCGGAAGCGCAGCACCCTATGCATTAGGATTAGAAAAATCTTCAACTGGCAATAGCTATGGAGTTATTTCCGTTAGTAAATTAACAACAGACAGCACTGGAAGTTATGTTAAAGACAGCACTGCAATAGATACTGGAAAATTTGCATCAACCTATCAAATTAGCAGTGTTACTTCTGCAGCAGACGTAAGCTGTGTTAACAAATACAAAAATCCAAAGATATCCTATTACTCAAACGATCCATACAAAGGAATGCCTGCCCTTGTTCCATTCGACATAAATAGGGGATGGTATGTTGCAACCAAGCCAGTCATAGCAGGATTTGGAAACACTGCCACATATCAATCATCTGGGCAAGTAACTAGTTTCTATCTTTGCAACGTCGGAGCAAATGGAATGGAACAATTCCTAGAAGGTTCAAGAGACGACATCTGCCAATTAGTTAATCTAAATACTGGGCAATCCCTAAGCCAATTCTCATGCATAAGCGATGAAACCCAAGCAAAGAAATTAATTGCAGATGCAACCACCGCACTACAGCAGGCAGCTGAACAGAAAGATAACTCTCTTGTTTCAATTAATGTTGGAGGAAGAGGAAGTATCTCCATGAAGCCACAGGGAACCACCTCCACCCCAAGTACCCAATGTCAGGATACCATGAGCCCAGGAGATTGCAAAACCCTATTCAACGTCTGTGATCCTGTAATCTGCCCAGCTTCGAGATGTAACTTTGGAGGACAATATCAAGTTGCAGATGTAATCCAATCAGGAGTAGTTGGTTCATTGTTATTATGCCTTCCAAATATCAAAGAAGGGATTATGCTTCCAGTCTGTCTAACTGGAATAAAATCAGGATTGGATGCCTACATCTCCCTATTGAAAGGACATAGAGACTGCCTACAGGAAAGTCTCAACACTAGCCAGATGCTTGGAGTCTGTGATGAGATTTACTCCATATACACCTGTGAATTCTTCTGGAGCCAGGTTGCACCAGTGGCAAATGTTCTTCTTCCTAAATTACTTGAATTAGGTTCGGGAACTAGCGGAGCAAGAGGCGGTGGAGAATATCAGAATATTGCGGGAGCCTGGAGCAACGCTCAAAAGTCAGTAGATTACTTTACCCGAACATATGCGGTAAATTCAATGAATGCATTCAAGATTAGAAGTATTCAAGATGCGGGAACAACATTCTGTAAAGCATACATCTCCGGAGTAGGTCCAAACACATTTGAAACACTCATTGAACCAGATAGTCCAAGTCAGTTCTATGCAAGATTTGATGCATTCAAATTTAGCGACGCAACAGTCCCTGCAACATCACAATACAAAGTGTTCTATCACATATTTTCAGGAAACGACCAGGGAGTATACTACTCTGTATATCTAAAAGATCCTCCTCAAACGAGCTATTATTATTCAGCAACCCGGGTGTTTGTAGCCTCTGGATTTATTGCCAAAGGACAATATAAATCGGAAACAAAAGACTTCACCGCCCCAGAAGGATACAAAAATCTTTGCGTAAGAATAAATGATAAAGAAAGTTGTGGATTCAAGGAAGTATCAACTGATGCAGCAATTAATTACATAACTGATACGCTAGCAGCAAATGAAATTAATCAATCAGGAATAACTTCACAATCCCAGTGTATTTCAGGTAGTGCAAATGTTGGCAGTTTGCTTAATCCCAATATACAAGCAGGAGCTGATCAGATGGTTAATCCTGCAGTCTACAACAACGGAATAATAAGAGTTTGCGCAACACAAAATCCTGGAAAATCCACCGACCCAACAAGATATTCGGACGTCGGATTCTGCGATGATCAGACAATGAGATGCTGGCTTGACAAAAGAAGCGTCACCAACGCCATAGGCTCCGCAGATGTTGGACTAATAAATTCAACCTTGCAAGGCATTGCCTCCAATCAAATAGCTTCACTGCAGGCCTCTGGAGATTTACTTTCGGATAATGATTCAATTTCAGAATTAAATAATCTAGAAGATGCAAAGAACACCCTAAAGAATAGCTACGATGAAAACACTGCCCTTCTTCTAGTACAAAGAATAGAATCCACAATAATCAAACTATATAGAAATGATCAGAAAGCCTGGGCCTATCTAATCAGAGCAGAAGTCAAAGGAGAGATAGCCAAGAATAAGTTGAATCAGGCTACTGTAACAACGACTCCCACAAGCACAACCACCCTAAACCCAATTACCCCAACAGCCACAAATATCTTCGGTTTAACAAAAGCAGATACAGATTCAAAGAGATTTATTTTATTGAATGGAAAGCTAACCGATTTATATCTTAAAACAGGTAGCACAGTCTATGTAAGTGGATTTGAAGAAAAAGCAATAGGTACATTGAGATCAGACAATACCCTAACTCTAAGTCAAGGTCTTTTCGAAAGTCTAGTTGGAGATATGCTATCAGACACCATAACTTCAGTTGGGGGACAAGATAATTACAACCTACTAACCGGAAACGGAGTAAAGATAACTGTCCTTAACATGGATATCCCAGGACAAACAACAACCTCCACTACCCCTTCTACGACAACCCCTGGCACAACACAAACAACCCCTCCCGTAGCAACGACTACAACCCCTGCAACTGCAACATACACTCTAACATTGAAAGATGTAAATGGAGTCACAACATTATTCGTGAATAACAAGCAAACCATTGTCTCATTTGACGACTTAGCTGGAATGATAAATGCCGATCTAGATAATGAATATCTAGAAATAGGTTCCAAATCTGGAAATACATACACTCTAGACCAAAAGCTACTAGCCGATTTAACTGCAAATCAATTAACCGCCCTTAAAGCATCCCTAGGAGATAAAGTATACACCGATTTAAGAGACAACGAATTTACAGTAACTGCAAATACAGTCACAATAAAATCTAGCCCAGCTCTTCCCTAATTACCACTAGCTCTTCTTTCAAGATACTCTCTTTTTGCTAAAGGCTTAGTTGAATAAATTCCATTTACACTTGTTAAAGAGATGTTTCCATTTGAATCCGATTGGATATTTGCACCCTTGGAATTTATGGCATAAAATGAACCATTCATTCTTGGAAATACATATACTTCATTGGTTCCAAATTTCTTACTATCCAATTCGCACCAAAGCCCATTTGGAGTAATAAGTCTAGCCCCTTTCGCAGGAAATGTTGCACCAGGTTTAGTGGCTTTTATTCCAGAAGGGGAGAAATCCAATACCCTCTTAACTTTTCCATCCTGCTGCACTAAAGTCGGCACAATAATCGTTCCCGATTCATATTCCCTTGAAAAGATAAATGGAAATTCATTTGCCTGTGCCAAGGTATTAGCATAAACCAACATTGGCTCCTTCTCAACAACTATTTTTCCAGCAGAAGTTAAATCATATCGAACCACCCTATTCTTTTTCACTTGAGGAACACCAGCAACAACCCTCTCCAAGTTATTTGTCTTAACAATAGGCGGAGCTATCTGAGCAGGAACAACTGGTGCAACCGCTCTAGCAACCTGCTGAGTCTGAGAAGAAACAACTGGAGAATAGTTTACATTTGTTCCCTGTTGAATAGGCAGACTAGCAGAGACATTCATCGCATTGGTTCCTGGAATACTAGACGACATAGGAACCTGCGGAACAATAGCAAGTTTATCTCTAGCAACACCATGTGAATTATGATAAGCATAACCTCCCACGGCCAATCCAGCCATCAAAACCAAAGGAGCTAATGCTCCGGTCCGTTTAACCTTTAATCTTCTAGAACAATCCTTCCAATTTTTTGGATTAAAAGAACTCGTAAAAAGCTGGAGAAAAGAACCATCCATATTTCCCCTAGGTTCAAGAAAAGTAAAGTCATAACCTTGATTTGCAAGAATTGTTTCAGCATGTTCTCTATTCCTAGCGAGTAGATTATCTTCTGCTATCGTTCCTCCAATAACACGCCTACAATCAAATTCTTTATGGGGGGCCCAGATATTTCCTTTTGGAGAATAATTAACCGGTTTAGAAGAACTAAGTTCTCTCTCTTCGAACACTCCCGAAGCAACACCTATTGTAAATCCATCATTATGAAATGACTCTCCTTCACTAAAAGCTAGCTCTGCAAGTCTTCCAAGAGCAACTCCCGTCTGACCATAAGGTATGTCTGGATATCTTCTCTCAAAATCAAACAAGGATAACTCTGCATCTGGTTTTCTCAGTGCGTAAAATACCGGAGGCATTCTTAATTTTCTCATAAAAACACAGCATAATCTCCATTTATAAACATTACCCTAGATTATTATCATTTAATGCACTAAAGCAGAAATAACCAATTGATTCGTCCTATCCTAGATTAAAAGGAGTATAATCCTTAGCATCGCCCGCATTCGAAAGATCATAAGTACCACAATTTGTCTTTACAAAACTCTTAGTCTTTGCATCAAATACAACTTCCACAGATGTTTGATTTTTCACATTGCCCTGAGCATCTAATTTATCAAAGACTATAACATTTATCATATTCCCACAATAAACCTTAGAAGTATTCTGAGCCCTGTCCGCGGTTCCAAGAGTACAATACAGCAAAGATTTGTTAGCCAATTGAGGCATGCTATCATCAGTAAAACTTGCATAGGAATAGATTACCTTCTCATTTAGTCGAGTATAATTCAAAGGATAAGCCAACCAGGTACTATTATCTGATGGAGTAACTCCAATAAGAACCATCCTAGACATATCTGGACAGCTACTGCTCACCACAGATAAATTCTGTTTAGTTTGATTTAATTTACCTGTAGGAAGAGCATTATGTATTGAAGACTTACCGTTAAAGTAATTGAATGACATTACACCAACAACTATCACAAGAATCAAAACAACTACTAAAATCCAATGGCTAAAAAACCAAGACTTCCTTTCTTGAACCTGTGGGGCAAACTCTGTAAAATTCTGTGAATAACCCTGCGGATAACTAGGAGCCTCTTTGTCACTCATTCAAAGACAAATCTTTAACAGTTTATAAACTTTTCAAAAAAACAATGCGGGAGCTAGGATTCGAACCTAGGTAAGCACTAAGCTATCAGGTCCTAAACCTGACCCGTTTGACCGCTCCGGCACTCCCGCATAGAACCAAGGCTCTATGATTCCTATAACATAATAAACCTTCGGTTTAACCTAAGAAAAGCAGTTTTAGAGGTTATAAAAAGATATTGGTTAATAAAAAATAAAACCCTGCAACCTATTAGAACATCAGATATTTACATTTAGAAAAAATTACTTCTTGTCAGAACCCTTCTCAACACTTGCAACCTTAGCTTTTAACTTATCTTCCAATTTCAACCTATCAATTAATTCCTTGTATCTGTTTCTTATTGTAACTTCAGTTATTCCAGCAACATCCGCCACTTCCCTCTGTGTCTTTTTCTCGTCGTTAATAAGAGCAGCAACATACAAAGCAGCAGCAGCAATTCCCGCAGGCCCTCTTCCAGAAATTAATTCAGATATATCTGCCTTCTTCAGAATCTTCAAAGCCTCATTCTGTGTCTTTGGACTAAGATGTAAAATAGATGCAAACCGGGAGATATAATCCTTGGGACTTGAAGGAGTTACCTTAATCTTAAGCTTTCTAACTATAAATCTGTATGTTCTTCCAATTTCCTTTCTCTCAACATCAGAAGCACCAGCAATTTCATCCAATGTTCTTGGAATGTTATAAGACCTGCAAGCCGCATATATACAAGCAGCAATAACTGATTCCATGCTCCTTCCCCTAACCAATCCTCTCTGTAGAACATAATTGTATACTCTAGAAGCCTCATCTCTTACAACAGAAGGCAAGTTCAAGAAACTAGAAACCCTTCTCAATTCAGCCATTGCAAGTCTAAGATTCCTTTCTATTGAAGTTGAAACTCTCTCCTGCCACTTCTTTAATCTCAAGAATTTTCTAGTTTGTCCAGCTTCCAACTTGTAAATATCAGAAATCTCTCCAACATTTGTAGTAAGTCCCTTATCAAACTTCTGCAAGGACATTGGAGCTCCACCCCTACCCTTTTTGTCAGATTTATCAAATTGTCCTCCAGCATCCTGTCCAGAATCAACCATTTTCTCTTCAACAATCAATCCACACTCATTACAAATTATTTCTCCCTTGTGCTCATCGTAGGTTAAATCGACACTTCCGCACTCTGGACATCTTTTGACGTATACCATATTTAGAACTTTATGAAAAGGTTTATAAAGCTTACACGGGAGAGTATTTAAACCTTTCGTTTTAAAAAAGAACTTTCCGTCGACAAATCTACAACTAAATGAATAACCCAATCGCAGCAAGCTGCGGGGTATCAGATGAATTCAAAAATAGTTAGCTGATCCAATTTTCTTCCTTGAGATTCAATATATTTTTTAACATCTTCTAATCCTCTACCATCT
>Ga0163199_1002924_pt1 | contig 10393 bp, 7 predicted proteins | sample PL_2010_150m_FD_113537 | JGI IMG/M metagenome (GOLD analysis project Ga0163199, IMG submission 113537) | Freshwater microbial communities from Powell Lake, British Columbia, Canada to study Microbial Dark Matter (Phase II) - PL_2010_150m | ecosystem: Environmental > Aquatic > Freshwater > Lake ...
GCGAGGTCCTGGTGCAGGCATTCGGACAGCGCCACCACCGCATGCTTGGATACGACATAGATGCCCATGCCCGGTGGCGACAGCAGGCCCGCGACCGAGGCGGTGTTGATGATATGGCCTTCGCTTTGCTGCTTCAGCATGATCGGCGTGAACACGCGCACGCCGTTGATCACGCCCCAGAGGTTGACGCCCAGCACCCACTCCCAGTCGGCGACGGTGTTGTCCCAAACGTTGCCGCCCTCGGCCACTCCCGCATTGTTGGCGAGCACATGCACCGCGCCGAATGCCGCCAGCGTCTTTTGCGCCAGCGCTTCGACATCGGCGGCTTTGGAAACGTCGGTGCGCACGCCGATGACTTTCGCCCCGGCGGCCGTCATTTCCGCTTCTGCCCGGGCCAGCGCGTTCGGTTCCACGTCCGCGAGCACGATGCGCATGCCCTCGCGCGCGAAACGCTCGGCCATGGCGCGCCCAAGGCCGCTCGCGCCGCCGGTGATGACCGCTACCTTGCCCTGGAAGTCTTTCATTGGATGGTCGCTCCGCTGTCAAAGGGAAAGCAGCATGATACTGAATTGCAGCGCGCGAGAGGTTCGCGCGGAGGAAATTACTTCTTCGCGGGCAGTGGCGGCACTTTGCGCGGCCGGCGGTTCTTGTCGGTGGCGACGTAAGTGAGCGTGGCCTCGGTCACCTTGACGATCTCGATGTCTTCCGGGTTGCGCTGCGCGTACACCTCGCAGTTGACCGTGATCGAAGTATTGCCCACGCGCACGATCTCTGCATAGAAGGACAGCAGGTCGCCGATTTGCACCGCTTGCTTGAACTGGAAGGAATTCACCGCCACCGTGGCCACGCGGCCGCGCGCATGCCGCCCGGCGAGCACGCCGCCGGCGATGTCCACCTGCGACATGATCCAGCCGCCGAAAATGTCGCCGTGATGGTTCGCGTCCGCGGGCATGGGCATCACCCGCAGCACTGGTTCCTTGCCTTCGGGGAGTTTCACTGCATCGGCCATGGCTTAGAATCTTACGCTTAATGCTTGCTCGGGTCTGCGCAGACCGGTACGGGTGTTTTCAGGGGCGAATATGCCAGAGAGTCGCATGAATACTGCGTTTGCCGCCTATTGCCTGCGATTCGCAGTCTGATTTTGGACTTATTTGAACAGGCCTTTTATGGCCGAACCGGCCTTACCCACGGCGTCGCCGGCCGACTTCATCAGGCGATCGAAACTCACTGCCCCGGTCAGCTTGGACTTCAGCGCGCCGGCCACTTCCTGTCCCAGTTCGCCCGGCGTAATGCCGCCTTTGGCACGGCCGATATCTTTCAGCGTGATGTCGGGCAGCGGCACGCTGACGGTCTTGCCGTTCATGAATGCGGCGCTGGCCTCGGCCTTAGCATCGCGAATGGTCAGTAGTTCGACGATCAGTTTCTTACCCCCCTTCTTGTCGTCGGTGGGGCCGAGATAGGCGGCAATGTTCTTCTGGATAGTATCGAAGTTCGTGATCGCGTCGCCTTTTTCGTAGATGACGTCCGGAGCGAGCACCGCGATGCGGCGGATCACGACTACATCTTTGGCGACCGAGCCCAGATCAATGTCGATATCGATCCGGCCCACCTTGAGCGCGTGGCCGGTCTTGAAGCCGGCGGGATTGCCGACAAAGAGGTTACTGATTGTGCCTTTGCCGTCGGCCGGAGCTATCTTCACCGCGCCGACGCCGACCTTCGCCTGGGTCATCGCGCTGCCATAGTTCTCGATGCCGTTCTTGACCAGGCCGTCGATGTTGGCAGTAAGCCAGAACAAGCCACCGCCGATGACGGCGGCGAGCACCAGCAGGACTGCGACAATTTTCTTCATGACTCCCTCCAGGGAACGCGAAGCACCGCCCTTAACGGGAACACGATGTTTCGCAATACTGGGTGAGCATACGAAATGAACTGGCGGCTGTCCATCAGCCTCGACCTGCGCGCCTTTGCGTCGGTGCCGCGACGAGACTGACCTGAAGCCGGCAATCAGGGGGCAAACAACGGCTCCTTGTGCGAAAATGGAATTTCTGCAGCGGAAGCGCCCCTTCGGCACTGACGGAACCCGCAGCCGAATCCATCTCATTCCCGCACCGCCCGAACATGGCACATGGACACCATTCCGCCGCTTTAGCCGCAGACGCAGGCCAGCGCACGCCGGCCGCGCGGCGCAACGAATGGCGTGCGGTCGGCATGCTGCTGCCGTATCTGGCGGAATACAAGTGGCGGGTGGTGATTGCGCTCACTTTCCTGGCCTCGGCCAAGGTCGCCAATGTCGGCGTGCCGTTGGTGCTGAAGTCGGTGGTCGACGCATTGTCGCCGGCGCAGCAGGTGCTGGCGCTGCCGCTGGCTTTGCTCGTCGCCTATGGCGCGTTGCGGCTCTCCACGGTGCTGTTCGCCGAGCTGCGCGACGTGGTGTTCGTGCGCGTGACGCAGCGCGCCATCCGCCGCGTCGCGCTGAACGTGTTCCGCCATCTGCACAGTCTGAGCCTGCGCTTCCACCTGGAACGCCAGACCGGCGGCGTTTCGCGCGACATCGAGCGCGGCACGCGCGGCATTTCCACGCTGCTTTCGTACATGCTGTTTTCCATCATTCCGGTGATCCTGGAATTCAGCCTCGTGGCGGTGGTGTTGCTGAACCGCTTCGACTGGCGCTTCGCCGCGATCACCTTCGTCGCGGTCGCGGTCTACATCACCTTTACCGTCAGCGTCACCGAGTGGCGCATGGACATCCGCCGCCAGGCGAACGAGCTCGACTCCAAGGCCAATACGCGCGCCATCGACAGCCTGCTCAACTACGAGACAGTGAAGTATTTCAACAACGAGGAATACGAGGCGCGGCGCTACGACGAGAATCTGCGCAAGTACGAAACCGCCGCGGTCAGGAACGAGGTCTCGCTCGGGTTGCTCAACGTCGGCCAGAGCTGCGTCATCGCCATCGCCGTGACGCTGCTGATGATCCTCGCGGCCGAGGGCGTGGTGAACAAGTCGCTGACGCTTGGCGACCTGGTGCTGATCAACGGCCTGCTGATCCAGCTCTACATCCCGCTCAACTTCCTCGGCATGGTCTACCGCGAGATCAAACAGGCGCTGATCGACACCGACCGCATGTTCAAGCTGCTGGAGCAGAACCGCGAAATCCAGGACGGTCCGGGCGCGCTCACGCTCGCGCCGGGCAGCGCCTCGATCCGCTTCGAGCACGTGGATTTCTTCTACGACCCGAACCGGCAGATCCTGTTCGACGTTTCGTTCGAGGTGCCCGCGGGAAGCAAGGTCGCTGTGGTGGGGCATTCGGGCGCGGGTAAGTCGACGCTGGCGCGCCTCTTGTACCGGTTTTACGACGTCAGCCGCGGCGCCATCGTCATCAGCGGCAGCGACATCCGCGCGCTGCGCCAGGCGAGCCTGCGCGGCGCGATCGGCATCGTGCCGCAGGACACGGTGCTGTTCAATGACAGCATTTACTACAACATCCAGTACGGCCGGCCCGAGGCGACGCGCGACGAGGTATTCGAGGCGGCGCGCGCGGCGCACATCCACGAGTTCATCGAAAGCCTGCCGGACAAGTACGAGGCGCGCGTCGGCGAGCGCGGCCTGAAGCTCTCCGGCGGCGAGAAGCAGCGCGTGGCCATTGCGCGCGCGATCCTGAAGAATCCCGCCATCCTGATTTTCGACGAGGCAACGTCCGCGCTCGATTCCGAAACCGAGAAATCCATCCAGGGCGAACTCACGCGCATTGCCCAGGGGCATACCACCCTGGTGATCGCGCACCGCCTGTCGACGGTGATGGATGCGGACCAGATTCTGGTGATGGAAGCGGGGCGCATCATCGAGCGCGGCAGCCATCGCGAACTGTTGGAGCGCCGCAGCGCTTACGCGCAAATGTGGGCGCTGCAGCAGCAGGAGGAGTCCAAGCAGTCGCGCGCGGGTGCGGCGGGATTGTTGCCGCCTAGCGAGGTTCTTCAAACTTCGCCTTAGATAGTTCCGCTATCCTGTTATTTTTGCTTGCCAAATAAAACTTTGGCCGCTAGACTGCCGCAAACGCCTTGTGTCGCGGGGGAGAGAGAATTTGCTGAGCGTACGCCATGTGCTTGTTTGTGCCGGCCTGAGTCTTGGTCTGGCATTGACTGCCTACCCTGACCAGGCGCACGCGCGCCGTGTCGCGCACAAGAGCACATCGGCACCGCAACGCCTGTCGCTGCGCTCGTCCGCTGCCATCGTCCAGGACGCGGAAACCGGCGAGGTGCTGTACGGCAAGAACGCCAGCACCGTTGCGCCCATCGCCTCGATCACCAAGCTCATGACCGCCATGGTGGTGCTGGACGCCGGCCTCGCCCAGGACCAGCTCGTCACCATTTCCACCGACGACATGGATGCCCTGCGCGGCACGCACTCGCGCCTCAAACCCGGCGCCAGCCTGAGCCGAGACGAATTGCTGCGCCTGGCGCTGATGGCTTCCGAGAACCGCGCCGCGGCAGCGCTGGCGCGGACCTATCCGGGCGGCATGGAGGCGTTCAAGCGCGCCATGAACCACAAGGCGCAGATGCTGGGCATGAACGACAGCCACTTCGAGGATGCCACCGGGCTGTCCAGCGCCAATGTGGCGAGCGCCGAGGATCTGGTCAAAATGGTGCGCGCCGCGCATCGCTACGAACTCATCCGCAACTACACCACCACGACGGGACACGAGGTCCATGTCGCCGGCAGGCCGCTAGCCTATCGCAACACCAACCGCCTGGTGTCCAACGAGAACTGGAACATCGGCCTTTCCAAGACCGGTTTCACCAATGACGCCGGCCGCTGCCTGGTGCTGCAGGCGAAGCTCGCCGAGCGCCAGGTGATCATCGTGCTGCTGGATTCCTGGGGCAAACTCTCACGCATCGGCGATGCCAACCGCATCCGCGCCTGGATGGAGGCGAACGCCAGATCGCACGGTGGCGGCGCACATAAGTCCGCGCAGGAAGACAGCGGGCTCCCGCCGGGCTGAACCGGGGGGCACACCGAACCCAAGCTGTCGAGGTACTGATGGCAGAGCCGCAGCAGCGCCCCGCGCAAGGGGTGGTGCGCTTTTACAATTTCCTGCCCGAGCACGCTTCTTTCCTCGATGACGTGCTGGCGGGCTTGGCGCGGCCGCAGAAGACGCTTGCGCCGAAGTACTTTTACGATGCGCGCGGCTGCGAACTGTTTGAGAAGATCTGCACGCTGCCGGAGTACTATCCGACACGCACCGAACTCGCGATCATGCGCGAGCATGGCGCCGAGATGGCCGAGTTTCTCGGCCAGGATTGCCAGCTGATCGAATTCGGCAGCGGTTCGAGCACCAAGACGCGCATCCTGATCGAACAGCTGCAGCCGCCGCTGTACGTGCCCGTCGATATCGCGGACGACGCGATACGTGCGGCCGCGGCCTCCCTTGCGCAGGTGTTTCCCTGGCTCAACATCAACGGCGTGTGCGCCGATTACACCAGGCCGCTGACGCTGCCGGAATTCGTCGGCGTGCCGATCCGCAGGAAGGCGGTGTATTTCCCCGGTTCGACCGTCGGCAATTTCACTCCGGAGGAAGCCGTCGAATTCCTGCGGCTGGCGCGGCGCACGGTCGGCACAGGCGGCGCGCTGCTGATCGGCGTCGACCTCAAAAAAGACAAGCGCGTGCTCGACGCCGCCTACGACGATGCCGCGGGCGTGACCGCCGCGTTCAACCTCAATCTGCTCGCGCGCATCAACCGCGAACTCGGCGGGGATTTCCAGCTGCGGCGTTTCCGCCACAAGGCGTTCTACGACGGGGCCAAGGGCTGGATCGAAATGCACCTGGAGAGCCTCGCAGCGCAGTTTGTTCACGTAGCCGGAACGCGCTTTCACTTCGTTCCGGGCGAAACCATTCACACCGAAATTTCCTGCAAGTACAGCGTCGAGGAATTCAGCGCCGTCGCGCGGCGCGGCGGGTTCGCTCCCGGCCAAACCTGGATCGATGCCGGCGGGTTGTTCAGCGTTCACGGCATGACTGCCGTCTAGTAGCAGGAAAATCAAGTCTGGCCGCGGCAAAATCGCCTTCGTCGCGGTCTCCACGTCCGGCCAGGGCGCTATAATTCAAAAGTTCGTCCGAACCCTGACGTCCCGTGGGCGTTTCTTGCGCCCCTGGGTCAAGAAAAAGGCAAATCATGCAACCCGGCACCAGGTTCAACCTCGAAGTCAATCCGAAGATTCCGCCGCAATTGGCGCGCCTGCAGGAACTCGCCAACAACCTCTGGTACAGCTGGGACATCATGCCCACGCGGGCGCTGTTTTCGCGCCTGGATCAGGGCTTGTGGAACGTCGTCGGACACAGCCCCAAGGCCTTGCTCAAGCGCATCGATCAGCAGCGTCTGCTCGATGCGGCCGAGGACAAGGTGTTCATGGACAATTACAACCGCGTCCTGTCGGCCTACGATAGCTATCATGGCGAGCAGACGCGCCGCGACGCTGCCGAGGCGCCGCTCGCGCCGACCGAACTGGTCGCCTATTTCTGCTTCGAATTCGGTTTCCACGAAAGCCTGCCGATTTATTCCGGCGGCTTGGGCATTCTCGCCGGCGATCACTGCAAGACCGCCAGCGACATGCGCCTGCCTTTCGTCGGCGTCGGCCTGCTTTACCGCCAGGGCTACTTCTTCCAGACCATCGACAGCCACGGAAATCAGGGGGCGACCTACGTCGATTCGGATTTCGACGACCTGCCGATCGCGCCGGTGACGCGCGATGACGGCACGGAACTGAAGGTGGCGGTCGAATTCCCCGGCCGCGTGGTCATTGCGAAGGTGTGGCAGGTGCGCGTCGGCAGTGTGAATCTTTACCTGCTTGACACCGACATCGAGGAAAACACCGCGCACGATCGCAATATCGCGCACCAACTCTACGGCGGCGACCGCACCACGCGCATCGAGCAGGAAATCGTGCTCGGCATCGGCGGCGTGCGCGCGCTCGCCGCGCTCGGCCTCAAGCCCACGGTCTGGCATATCAACGAAGGGCATGCGGCCTTCCTGATCCTGGAGCGCCTGCGCACGCTGGTGCACGAGGGGCTGGACTTTGCCAGCGCGCTCGAGGCGGTTGCGGTCAACACGGTATTCACCACGCATACGCCCGTGCCTGCAGGGCACGATCATTTCTCCACGCAAATGCTGACGCACTATTTCCAACACTGCTGCGACGAACTCAAGATTCCGGGCGAGCAGCTGCTGACGCTGGGCCTGGCGCCGGGCGCTGCCGAATTCAACATGACCACGCTTGCAATTCGCGGCTCGCGTTTTCACAACGGCGTATCCAAGATTCACGGCGGCGTATCGGCGCAGATTCTGCGCGACCTGTGGCCGCAGATCCCGCCGGAGGAGAATCCGGTCACTGCGATCACCAACGGCGTGCACGTGCCGACCTTTCTCTCGCCGGAATGGGCCGACGCGTTCGATCACTTCCTTGGCTACGGCTGGAGTCAGCGCCTCGGCGATCAGGCGTGCTGGGACCTGATCAGCGAAGTCCCGGACCATGTTTTCTGGAGCACGCGCCAGCACCTGAAGTCGCAGCTGTTGCACCTGGTGCGCTACCGCTTGCGCGAGCAGAACGCGCGCAACCAGGGCAGCGAAGCGCACCTCGACCGGCTGCTCAGGCTGTGCGATCCGGACAACCCGACGCCGCTCATTGTCGGCTTCGGCCGGCGCTTCGCCACTTACAAGCGGGCCGCGCTTTTGTTCGAGGATCTGGAGTGGCTGCGCCAGCTGCTCGGCGATCCGCTGCGTCCGGTGCTGTTTCTGTTCGCCGGCAAGGCGCATCCGGCCGATGTGCCCGGTCAGGATTTGATCCGGCGCGTGACGCAGGTGTCGCAAATGCCGGATTTCGAGGGCAAGATCCTGCTGGTGGAAGGCTACGACCTGCGCCTCGGCCGGCGCATGGTCTCCGGCGTCGACGTCTGGCTGAACAATCCGGTGTATCCGCTCGAGGCCTCGGGGACTTCGGGCATGAAGGCGGCGATGAACGGCGTGGTCAACCTGTCGGTGCTCGACGGCTGGTGGGGAGAGGGCTACGACGGGACCAACGGCTGGGCAATCAAACCCTCGGTTGAGGGGACCAACGACGCAAGCCGCAACAGCGAGGAAGCTCGCACGCTGTACGAGATCCTGCAGGACCACGTCATTCCGCTTTACTACAAGCGCGAAAGCTGCGGCTACTCGCCCGAATGGGTCAAGCTCGCGAAGCGCTCCATTTCCAGCCTGATGCCGCGCTTCAATTCGGCGCGCATGCTGGGGGAATACGTGAGCAAGTGTTATCGGCCCGCGGCGCAGCAGGGCCGGCTCTATGCCGGGAACCAGTTCGCGGTCGCGCGCTCAATCGCCGCGTGGAAGTCGCGCGTGCGCCAGGCGTGGCCGGGCGTGACGATACGCAGGGTCGATGCGCCGAAAAAGCGCATCGAATTCGGCGAGGCGCTGCGCATCGAAGCGGCGCTGCGCCTGAACAACCTGAATTCGGAAGACCTGGCGGTGGAATTACTGGTAAGCCGCCCCACTGCGCAGGGCAAGGAAGAGCGGGTGAGCCACCGCTTCACCGCGCAAGGCGCCGGCAACGATGGCGAGCACCATTACGTGCTGGAACTGGCGCCGGAGTGGTGCGGCCGGCTGGACATGCGCATACGCGCCTATCCCTGCCATGAGTTTCTGACCCATCCGCTCGAACTGGGGCTGATGATCTGGGCTTGATGCGGCACCGGACCGTGCATGGTGTGCGGGCCGGCGCAGCGACGGGGCAAGGCGATGCACGATTTCCAGCCGCGATCGAAGGACGCTCTACCTGCCGCTTGTAAGCAGCGCGTAGATGTCGGCATAGCGGCGTGCGCTCGCGTCCCAGCTGAAGTCCCTGCTCATGCCGTTCTTCTGCAGTGCGCTCCAGGTCGCGCGGTCGCGCCACGCGCCGGCCGCACGCTCGAGCGCTGCGAGCAGCGCCGCCGCGCTCGCCTCGTGAAAGACGAAGCCGCTCGCGTGGCCCGCGGCGAGCGCAGCCGGCGTGCAATCGACCACCGTGTCGGCGAGGCCTCCGGTAGCGCGCACGATCGGCGGCGTGCCATAGCGCTGGCTGTACATCTGGTTCATGCCGCAGGGCTCGAAGCGCGAGGGCATGAGAAAGGCATCGGCGCCGGCCTCGATCAGGTGTGCGAGCGTTTCGTCAAAACCTATGGTCGCGCTCGCCATGCGCGGATGGCTCCGCGCCAGCGCTGCAAAGCCGCGCTCGAGCACGGGTTCGCCGTTGCCGAGCAGCACCAGCTGCGCCGGCAGCGCCAGAAGCTGCGGCGCGATTTCAAGCAACCAGTCGAGTCCCTTCTGCTCGGTGAGCCGGCTGATCACCGCGAACAGTGGCACATCGGCGGTGCTGGCCAGACCGAGGCGCGCGCGCAGCGCGCTCTTGTTTACGGCCTTCGCGCCGAGCGTATCGACGCCGTAGCGGCTGGCGATGAGGGGATCAGTGGCCGGATTCCACAGTTCGGTATCGATGCCATTGAGGATGCCGTAGAGGCGGTCCTTGCGTGTGGCGAGGAGTCCTTGCAGGCCGAAACCGAGGGGTTCGCTTTGTATTTCCAGCGCATAGCCCGGGCTGACCGTGCTGATCGCGTCGGCGAATTGCAGGCCGGCCTTCAGAAACGAGAGCTTGCCGTAATATTCGACGCCGTCCGGGTGGAAGCTGTCGGGCGGAAGGCCGAGTGCGGCGACCAATTCCGGGCCGAATATTCCCTGAAACCCGAGGTTGTGTATGGTCAGCAGCGTCGCCGCGCGCGCGCCGGAGGCGTGGTGCAGGTAGGCGGGGGCGAGGCCGGTCTGCCACTCGTTGCAGTGGAGCACTTGCGGATACCAGGCGAGCGGGCTGTCGGCGCTGCCGAGCAGTGCGGCGACGTGCGACAACAGTCCGAAGCGCAGTGCGTTGTCGCTCCAGTCGCTGCCTGTTTCGTCCTGATAGGGTCCGCCGGGACGGTCATAGAATTCGGGGCAGTCGAGCAGGTACAGCGGCACACCGGAGACCGTTTTCCCCTGGAGCAGCCTCGATGCGGGCAGGCCTGCGCTCGGCGCGAGGCGTGCGAGTTCGCGGCAGCCGGGCATTTGTGTGAGCACCCGGCGGTACGCCGGCAGCAGCATGCGCGCATCGACGCCGAGCCGCGCAAGCGCGACCGGCAAGGACGCACTGACGTCGCCGAGGCCGCCGGTTTTCACCAGCGGGGCACATTCCGAGGTGGCGAACAGGACGCGCACTGGGCTGGAATTCGCGGCGGTGGCAGAGGTGGCGGGAGGCATGGATTGGGATCGCCGCGCCCGAGGCAGGCGCTGCCGATGCGCGCAATGTTAGCAGGGCTGCGCAATTCAGGCCACGTGTACAC
>Ga0163199_1002925_pt1 | contig 10393 bp, 6 predicted proteins | sample PL_2010_150m_FD_113537 | JGI IMG/M metagenome (GOLD analysis project Ga0163199, IMG submission 113537) | Freshwater microbial communities from Powell Lake, British Columbia, Canada to study Microbial Dark Matter (Phase II) - PL_2010_150m | ecosystem: Environmental > Aquatic > Freshwater > Lake ...
GTCAAACAGCTCGACTGGTACCGGACCATTTACCAAAAATCGGTTGAGACGGCTCGGTGGCAGGGTTTCAAAGGAGTCAGGTGGCCCAAGATGGTAGGTCCGGAAGGACAAAACAGTCCGTCGGGTGTGGGAAGTTTCCTGATCTGGCAACAACCTCACCTGATTTACATGGCCGAACAATTGTACAAAAGCCGTCCCTCGCCCGAAATACTGAACAAATACAAGGAGCTGATTTTCGCTACCGCTGATTTCATGGCGGATTTTGCGGTTCCTGATGCCAAAGGGGATGTGTACAATTTGCTTCCACCGCTGATCCCTGCTCAGGAACACTGGAACAAGGAGACCACCATGAACCCTCCTTACGAGCTGGCCTACTGGCACTGGGGACTTCAGGTTGCACAGGAATGGCGCAAACGCCTGCACCTGCCAGTTGAAGCAAAATGGAATGCTGTCTGCGACAAGCTTCCGGCTCCGGTACAGGAGAATGGCGTCTATCTTGGGATTGCCAACGCACCCGATTCTTATTCCGCTCCGAGAAACATAACGGACCATCCTTCAGTGTTGGGAACCCTTGGAATGCTTCCCACTTGGGAGAAGGTCGACAAGGAGGTGATGCGGAATACGCTCAAGCTCATCATGAAGAACTGGAACTGGCCCTCCACCTGGGGCTGGGACTATCCCATGGTCGCCATGTGTGCCGTCAGGTTGAACGAACCCGAAATTGCCCTGGAGGCTTTGTTGAAAGATGTTCAAAAAAACACCTACCTGAAGAATGGTCACAACTTCCAGAGCAACCGGCTGAGGATCTACCTTCCCGGTAACGGAGGTCTCCTGAAGGCCGTCTCCCTGATGTGCGCCGGATGGGAAGGGTGTACGGTGCAAAATCCGGGTTTCCCGAAAGACGGGAAATGGAATGTGAAATGGGAAGGGCTGGTAAAAGACTTTTGATGGAAATCAGACCTGTCAGGTTTCCAAAAACCTGACAGGTCTAAAAAAAAATAAAAAAATGTACCGAATATTTATCCTGATCTCCCTATTGGGACTGATCTTTCATACCCAACTGACGGCCAAGGAAAAGCCTGTCGTTTACACAATTGGCGACTCAACCGTAAAAAACGGCCGTGGCGACGGATCCGGCGGACTCTGGGGCTGGGGCGATCCCTTCGCACTTTTCTTTGATACCACGAAAGTCAAGTTGGAAAATCAAGCGCTGGGTGGAACCAGTAGCCGGACCTTCCAAACCAAAGGATTGTGGGAGGCCGTGCGTACCAAACTGAAAAAGGGCGATTATGTGCTGATGCAGTTTGGCCACAACGACGGGAGTGCCCTGAACGACAGCAGTCGCGCCCGCGGAACCATCAAGGGAGTGGGTGAGGAGCGCGAGGAGATAGACAATATCCTCACCAAAGAGCACGAAACAGTTCACAGCTATGGCTGGTACCTCCGAAAAGTTGTTCGTGAGACAAAAGCCAAAGGCGCTATTCCTGTCATTATTACCCCTATTCCCCGCAACGACTGGGAGAAAGGTAAGATCAAACGTACCCCCAACAGCTATCCGCAATGGGCGCTCGAGGTGGCCAAACAGGAGAAGATTCAGGCCGTGGATCTGAATAATCTTATGTCGGAAAAACTGGATACGTACGGAGAAGCCAATGTAACCGGAAGGTTCTTCTACAGTCGCGACCATACCCATACCTCAGCAGAAGGCGCAGTACTGAGTGCCTCGCTGGTTGTCGAGGGATTGAAGGCATTGCCCAAATTAAAAATAAGCCAGTACCTGCTTCCCAAGCCCCAGATTCAGTTTCCTATTAAGAGACGAGTGTTTATCATTGGAGATTCAACCGTTGCCAACGGGAACGACTCTATCGTCGGTTGGGGCAGGGTATTGAGCACCTTTTTCGATACCAGCAGAGTTATGATCATCAACAAAGCACGCGGAGGCCGCAGCAGCCGTACCTTCCTGAATGAAGGACTCTGGAACGAGATCCTTCCGGAACTTAAAAAAGGAGATTTTGTACTGATGCAGTTCGGGCACAACGATGGGGCACGTCCGGATGCGGAAAAATTTCGCGGCTCCCTGCGCGGAACTGGAGAGGAGACCCAGGAGGTTACCAAACCGGATGGGACGAAGGAAACGGTCCATACCTACGGTTGGTACATGAAAAAATACATACAGGATACCAAGGGCAAAGGTGCTGTCCCAGTTGTTTTTTCCCAGATTCCGCGCAATGAATGGCCCGATGGAAAAGTGGAAAGGGTGGCAGAATCCTATGGGAAATGGGCCAGGGAATCAGCCGAACAAACCGGTGCTTTCTTCATCGACCTGAACGATTTGGTGGCAAAGAAGTATGAAGAGATGGGCAAGGTAAAAGTGAAAATGTTCTTTCCCGGCGACCATACTCATACCAACCTGGCAGGTGCCACGCTGAATGCGCAAACAGTTGCCGAAGGCATCAAAGCGACAAAGGGTTGTGGACTGTCGGCTTATATTGATTTTGAGGCAGGTAGAACAGCTTCATCCAAAATTGGAACAAAAAGGGAATTTCCAGTCACGCTATTCCGAGCGATTGGCGATGGTAAAGTAATAAATACCAAGGCGATACAATCTGCAATTGACCAATGTGCAACCAATGGTGGCGGCGTGGTAGTTGTTCCGCAAGGGACCTTTCTGAGTGGAGCCATTTTCCTGAAGCAAGGGGTAGATCTTCGGATTGACAAAGATGGTGTGCTCAAAGGGACGACAAATTTAGAGGATTATCCGGCAGTTGCCACCCGATGGGAAGGAGAAGAACGCCAATGGACCTCGGCCCTTGTCAATGCCTTCGATATGAATGATTTTACCCTTGCAGGAGAAGGAATGATTGATGGTTCGGGAGAAAAATGGTTGGAAATGAACAGGTTAAGAAGAGCTGACCCGACAGCCGAAAGACCCGGATACGGAAGTCCGCGGCTGATCGCCATGCAAAATTGCAAAAATTCTACGCTTGCAAATCTGAACCTTAAAAATCAGGCCTGCTGGTGTGTTTTCATCCTTTATTCCAAAGATATTGAGGTGAAGAATCTGACTATCCGGGCCGAACACAATATCCCGATGTCAGACGGAATCGATGTCGACTCAAGTAACGGCGTTCATATCATTGGATGCGATATTGACGTGAATGACGACTGCATTGCGATTAAATCGGGAAAGGACGAGGATGGCCGCCGAGTAAACCGTCCGTGCGAAAATATAGTAGTTGAAAAATGTACCTTCCGCTACGGTCACGGTGGCGTGTCGATGGGCAGCGAAGTGTCGGGGGGTATTCGAAATGTGCTTATTCAGAACTGTGTGATGGAGGCCGATAACTGGGCGCCTATTCGTTTCAAATGCCAGCCCAGTCGAGGAGGAGTGGTTGAAAATATCACCTACCGGGATATTGTTTTGAAGGATACCAGGAAAGCCTTCGAATTCAACATGGAGTGGAGGATGGTGAACCCAAAACCTGCTTCTGATCCATTGCCTGTTTTCAGGAATGTCAGGATCATCAATGTTTCAGGAACAACAGCTACAGTAGGCGATATGCACGGTTTAAAAGGCAGCCCGGTCAGGAATGTTGTTTTCGAAAATTGCAACATCACCGCCAAACGCGGATTCATACTCGACAACGTGGAAGTAATAGACCTTGCCGGATTGAAAATTCAGGTATCTGAAGGTGAACCAATAATCTGGAAAAAATGAAGACAAAAATTCTGTTGATCATTCTGTTATCGGGAATTTTCCTGCGACTATCCGCGCAGAATTCCCCTCGTTTTGTTACTGGGTTGAAAGAACTGGCTTCCGGATTTAAGACACCGGCCCCATCCTTCGGCCCATCCATTTTATGGGGTTGGGATGGTCCTATGACCAAAGAGGTAATCATTCACGATCTCGACCAGTTCAAATCCCTGAATATTCGGTCCCTGAACATTGAAGCGGGATACGATTTGCCTTCTCCCTATCTTTCAGACGGTTATTTTGACTTGATCAAATTTGCAGTTGATCAGGCCAAACAACGTGGAATGGTGATCTGGATGATCGATGAATGCAAATACCCCAGTGGTTTCGCCGGAGGAAAATTCTCAAAAGAACGACCCGATCTGAGGATGCAGGGACTGGATGTTGCCAAACGAATTGAAGTAACTTCAGGTCAGGCAATTGATGAGCCGGTTTCTGGAGATGTACTGAGCGCGGTCGCAGTCAAAAAAGATAATGGCGATTGTATGCTATTGAATATTGTGAAGGGTCATTTGCAATGGACTGCGCCACAAGGTAACTGGCAGGTTTTACTGGTCAGGCACAAATTCAGAACCTCCGTCACACGAGCTGGGAACAATCCAACCCACGGGAAAGATACCTTAAATTCACTTTGTGATTACCTCAACCCGGTAGCAACCCGCCAGTTCATAGAATTCACCCATGAACAGTACAAAAAACATGTCGGAAATGAGTTTGGCACTACCTTTCTGGGTTTCAGAGGCGATGAACCTGATTACGGCTTCGTCCCTTGGACACCAGCGCTTCCGGACGAATTTCTAAGGAAGAAGGGATACGATGTGCGTCCATGGGTAGCCGCTTTCCTGGTAAAAAATCCGACAGATTCCATGCTGAGGGTCAAAGCAGATTACTGGGATGTGTGGTCGGATCTATTTGGGGAGAATTTTTTCAAGGTTCAGGCAGATTGGTGTGCAGCCAACAAGCTATCCTACATGGTTCATCTCAACCACGAAGATAAAATGATGGCGTTGGCACAGTCGGGAGGCGATTTTTTCAAAGACCTCCGGTCTGTCCAAATACCCGGGATCGATGCTATCTGGAACCAGATATGGCCGGGCACGACTGCCGATTTCCCAAAATATGCATCCTCCGTGTCCCATGTTTATGGTCACCAAAAGGCTATGAGCGAGAGTTTTGCCGCTTACCGCACCCCACCGTCAGTGGATCAGGCCAAATGGGTGACTGATCACCAGTTGGCAAGAGGGATCAACCTCTTCGAATGGATGTACTGGCCCGCATCAACGCGCGGCGACGGCGCTCCCAAAGGCTGGTTTGGCGACCCGAAATTTCCGCAGGTGGCACAATATACCAACCGGGTATCTTATTTGTTGTCTAACGGGATACCGGCAGCCAATATTGCTGTCTATTATCCGACAGAAAGTGAATGGCTGGGCTGTCAAAAGGCCGACAGCAGTTCATTGGCACTCTGCCGTTCGCTGCTTGAAAACCAGCATGACTTTGACTTTGTGGACAGCTATGCGATTTGTAAGATATTGGAAATTAAAGGGAAGAGTCTTGTAAACCGCAGTGGCCAATCCTACCAGACGGTTTTGATTCCCTGGGTAAAGGTGATGCCAGAAGCGGTACTGGATCGACTCAGACAATTCACAGAATCTGGCGGAACAGTAATTTTTACGGACGACAAGCCCTCACTCGTATCCGGACAATCCTTCCGGAAGGCAGGCAATACCTATGATTTCGGGAAATTTATCTTTCAGAAATCCGATCAGCTCATTGGAAACATGCAGCAACCCGATTTTAAAACGGAGAAATCCATTCCGGAAATCAAGTACAACCACCGCAAATTTTCGGATGGGGACTTGTATTTTATTCTTAACGAAGGAGATCAAGCTGTTGAAACGGATGTAAATCTCTCCGGAGCCGGGAAAGCCCGTATTTGGGATGCTGTTTCGGGTGACATTCGGGAAATAAAACAAATTACGAACCATAACAACCAAGTCGGGTTGCATCTTAGCCTTGCCTCCTGGGAGACGAAAATCGTGGTGATTTCGAAATAGCTGCAAAAATATAAATACTGAAAAATGAATAAAATAGCGATTTTCAAACTAATTCTGACAGCGCTGACCATGGGATGTTTCATACAGAGCCTGCAAGCTCAGGATCCCCGTGAGCGAAATTACATGTACCCTGTCCTGAAACCCATTCATGAACCAAAACCGCTTGTGACCGGATGGGCAACCCAAAGGGTGACCGAGAAATTGAACCGTGGGTTGACGGCCCTGCAAACTTCTCCGCAGACCGTTTATCTCAGCTGGCGTTTACTGGCCGAAGATGCAACTCAGACAGCTTTCAACCTCTATCGTGAATCTGGGGGCAAAGTTTCCCGCGTCAATAAAAAGCCCCTCATTACCACAACAGATTTTACAGATCAGCTTCCAGCTAAGCTTACTTCAGCCGAATATTTTGTTCGGCCGGTTGTGGACGGGAAAGAGCAAAAACCCTCAGAAAAAATTTCAGTCGCGCTAACCAGTGATTTTAAAAATTACCGAATTATTAAACTACAGGGGAATTACAAACCACAACGAATTGCCCTGGCTGACCTTAACGGCGACGGCACCATGGATTTTATCATCAAACAGCCTGACAGGGGTATTGATCCGGGAGGACAACCCAACAAGGATGGACTGACCTACAAAGTTGAGGCCTATCTGAGCGACGGTACTTTTCTCTGGAGGAAAGATCTTGGTCCGGGACTGGAACCCGGGATCTGGTATACCCCCATGATCGTCTATGATTTCAATGGGGCTGGGAAAGCCGAGATAGCAACAAAAACCGGTCCGGTAGATGTGCGAGAGGCCGATGGCCGTGTTCGGAAAGGCCCCGAGTGGTGTTCCATTCTCAATGGAATGACAGGCGAAGAAATCTGCAAAGTCGACTGGCCCCCACGCAGCTGGCGTTTTGGCGATTACAACCGCAACAACCGCAACCAGATGGGTATGGCCTATCTGGATGGCAAAACCCCCTGCCTGCTGGTCGCAAGGGGCACCTACCGGCTGATGATCGTGGATGCGTATCAGATGGTGAACAATAAACTCGAAAAACTGTGGCGCTGGGATGGTGATGAGGAGAATCCGATCATACGGCATCAGGGGGCGCATGGCATGCATTCGGCAGATGTTGACGGAGATGGACGGGATGAAATTGTGCTGGGATCGGTTGTGCTGGATGACAACGGAACTGCGTTGTGGTCAACGGGTTTTGGTCATCCCGACAAGTGTTATGTGACAGATATTGATCCCGACCGGCCCGGACTGGAGATTTTCTATGCCTACGAAGACTGGCACGACGACGGAAACGGGATTTGCATGGTAGATGCAAAAACGGGAGAGGTGATTTGGGGTCTCGGCAAAAAAACACTGCATGTCGGGGATGGAATGGTGGCAGACATCCTGCCTGATGTTCCCGGGTTGGAATGTTTTGCATCGGAAGATTCCAAAGGAGGTTCCAGAAGCAAATATCTGTTGTCGGCGAAAGGTAAACTACTGGCGACAGACAAGGATGTTCCCGGATGCCGCAACTGGATTTTCTGGGATGCGGATAAAGTTCGGGAAAGCATTGTTTCTCCCGGGTACGAGAACAGCATGGGTGACCGCTTCGACGTCAGTAAGTTATCCATTGTGAAATACAAGGGCGATACGCTCGAAACAAAGATTGAAGGTTCTGTTATCCTAATGGCCGATCTGCTGGGCGACTGGCGGGAAGAACTGATTACCATCCTACCGGGCGAACTGCGCATCTATTCAACAGCCATTCCTGCCAAAGACCGCAGGGTTTGCCTGATGCAGGACCCTTTTTACCGGGCCGAAATCGTCCACCGTTCGATGGGATATGAGCAATCTCCGGTAACGAGTTATTATTTGGGGGAATAATGGGAGGGGAATCAATTGTAGAGACGCTAGGTATTTCGTCTCTTGAAAAATAGGAAATACTTTTTAAATTAATCGTAATGAAACCTACATTTGGCAATCCATATTTCATTCTCTTTCACCTGATAAATCAACCGGTGTTCGCCATCAATTCTACGTGACTTCATTGTTCAATAAGCTCCTTCTGAAATGACGAGCCGGTTTTAAGTTTTTCAATGGCTGAATCCAATCGTTTCTCATTGGCCTTGGACGACAATTCGTGGTAAGTCGCATGGAGTGAATTATACTCGTCCAGCGACATTACGACCACTCCGCTGTCTTTGCCTCTGTTGATGATCAGGGTTTCAAAGTTTTCAGTCACGCGGTCAAGATACCGTTTGATATCTTTCCGAAAATCGGAGATTGTTGTAGTTAACATAGGTTTATGTACAAAATAAAGTACAAATATATGTACAAAATTATGAATTCTTTGAGACATTATATAAAATTTGGTAACTATTCCTCTTGTGGGATTTGGTTAGATCGCTCTTTGTGAAGTCTTAGTGCCCTGGTGTCTAAGTGGCAGGAAAGAAATGACCGATCTACGAGTGTAAAATTTACGCTGGAATATTGAATGAGAGTAAAAATTGACTAAATTTACCCTTGTTGGTTTAACGAGTGTAAAATTGACTTTTGAGTTATGACAAATTATAAAAAGGATATTCCATTCAATGATTTGCCTTTACTTCCTCCAAAAGTGGAACTAGAGACGAAAAAAATTCTATTAAAAACAATCTCTGCAAGTAGGGCATTGGCTCAATTAAATGGTGCAATGATAAGCCTCCCAAATCCAAGACTTTTTCTTGACACGATTCATTTGCAGGAGGCAAAAGCAAGCTCCGAAATTGAAAATATAATCACCACCAATGATGATCTGTATAAATCGGTGGTTGCAGCTAAAAAATATGAAAATCCAGCAACCAAAGAGGTTTTAAGTTATAAGGATGCTCTTTGGTCCGGACTTGAAAGACTTGAATCGCGGCCTTTTATTACGACGAACCTTTGTATTGAGGTTGTTCAACGTATAAAACTGAATTCTGCCGGAATCAGGGTTACGCCCGGGACAACTCTGGCCAATTCTATGGGAGAAGTTATCTATACACCACCTTCCGGGGAGAACATAATTCGTGAAAAACTTGCAAATCTCGAGAAATTTATCAATCAGGATGACGCATTAGACCCATTGATTAAAATGGCTTTGATGCATTATCAATTTGAGGCAATTCACCCATTTGCAGACGGAAATGGTAGAACCGGGAGAATTCTTTTGCTTTTATATCTAAAAATGGAACGTCTGTTAGATATCCCTGCTATTTACCTCAGTGAATACATCATCAAAAATAAGGCAGAGTATTATCAGAAACTAAGGAATGTAACAGAAAAAGAAGATTGGGAAAGTTATATCTTTTACATGCTTGATTTGGTTGAAACTACCGCGAAGAAAGGTGTAATCAGATTAGAAAAGGTGATTTCCCTGATGGCAAGAATGGCAGAAGAGATTAAAACAGAGCTTCCAAAAGTATATTCAAAGGACTTGCTTGAAATAATTTTCAGACTTCCCTATACCAAAAGACAATTTCTAATGGATGCTGGATTAGGAACTCCCAAGACTGTTGGTAATTATCTTATTCTGTTAGAAGAAAAAGGTTATTTGAAATCTGTCAAGGTTGGAAAAGAAAAGTTATATCTGAATTACAAACTCATGGAAATACTGGAAAACGACTAAAAACGCAATGGAACAGCTTCAGCTAACTTCAAACGCGGCGGCAATGCGTTTCGGGGTGATTATTTCTACTATCGGGAATTGAGCCGGTCAACATAGTGATATGTACCAAATTTTGATTTTTTGGTACCTATTTATTTGAAATGGGATAAAATGCACCAGGTTTTGATAGGCCCTATTCAAAAATTGAATTTGTAGTTAACAGACTTCATGTAGAAAGAAAGGCTGCTTCCAGCTATTTAAAAGAGCTGGAATTGATTAGAATTCTTCAGTCGCAAAAAGTTGGCAGAGAGACATTGTACATTAATATGGGATTGATTGAAATATTGAAGAAATAGCGCAGGAAGTCATTATCACATCGGGATACAACCAATCATCGAAAACCTGTTATTATTTTTGGGAATAATTTCAAGTGTATTAATGGTAAAGACGAAATGTATTGAAAGTTATAAGCAACCCATAGATACATCTACACAGCTAAATTGAACAACGCAGCGAGAGCAAATAAGAGCGTTGAAAACTGATAAATGATAAATTTCAAATTATGCCGCTAAAAAGAGAACTGATATATATTGACGGAAAAGACGAAACAGACCGAATTGTTTCTTATTCGTATCATGGCTACAACCTTGGCATAGTTTTCAAAAATAGAGCTACAGCGTATTCATATAGTAGAGACAGGGCAATTGTTGTCAAAACTGCAATAAGCGATGACAAAGCGTTCAATATTTTTAACTACTTAAAAAAGATTGCGGATACAGTCGGACTGAAAACGGTAGAAGGCGACAACATACTAGGAAAAAGTTACCAACAAATTTCATTTATATCTAAAGATTGTATGTAAGCATTCGGTGAACCCCGTATTTTAATTTTCCATTTTGGTCCTTAAGTTTGAATTTCACTTAAAGGACAACCGATGTTCAATTCGAGACAATTCACAGACATTTATAA
>Ga0163199_1002927_pt1 | contig 10391 bp, 11 predicted proteins | sample PL_2010_150m_FD_113537 | JGI IMG/M metagenome (GOLD analysis project Ga0163199, IMG submission 113537) | Freshwater microbial communities from Powell Lake, British Columbia, Canada to study Microbial Dark Matter (Phase II) - PL_2010_150m | ecosystem: Environmental > Aquatic > Freshwater > Lake ...
CCTTCGTGGTCATGGTTTGCCCTCCCAAGGGGTTAAAAGGTCGATCTCGCAATCAACCTCTTACCATGACCACCCGCGCCTTTCTACTAAAGACGCTTTTGCACATAACTCGGCACACTACCGAAGAGGCAGCTGAAATAGTACTCCTTTCGTACTCGTGTCGCGGGCACAGCGAACCATTTTCGGTGTTTTGGTTATCGGCGTGTCAGCCACAAATTGTTCTCGGGAAGTGAATCAAACCCTACCTATTGCTGCGGCTGCTTACCTCTTGACACCGGCCGGTCCAATTGCATGCTCACGGCATCGCCAATGACCGGACCCGCTGCATAGGACTCGTTCGTGCCGATGACGCCAACGCCGACAGGGGACACGCCTGAGCCACCAATTCCAACGCCGGCCGTCGGTACTGCAGATCGCACACAACCCAGGCAACCGGAGTGGTTCAAAGACCAGAACCAGCGATCTGGTCGAAGTGGCCAACCATTTGGTCAGCCACCCCGAATCAGGAACTACTTCTTCTCGATAGCCTTGGCCTGGTGCGCCGCCTTCTTGTCGGCGTGGAGCTTCTCACGATCGTCGTGCAGCTTTTTCTTGTCGGCGTGGGCAGCAGTGCGATCAGCCTGGAGTTTCTCGCGGTCCGCCTTCATGGCGTCCTTGTTGCCGGATGACTTGTCTGCCGCCAGCTTGGCCTTGTCTGCCTTGACGGTGGCGTGGTCAGCCTTGAGCTTCTCGACATCCTGCCTGACCTGAGCCTTGTCGGCGGCCACTTGCGGGTTGGGGGTCTTGGCCGGGGCCGGCGTGCCGGTTTGGGCAAAGACGCTGACGGAAAGTCCGGTAATGAGGAAGGCAGTGAGTAACTTGTTCATCTCGTTTCTCCAATGAGCCGCGCACATGCGCTTGAGGCAAATAACGTTACCGCATTGCCCGGCGACGACACGAGAGTGTAAGCGCGCGTTACAGGCATCCCCGAGCGACCAGCGCGAGATCGCGACGGGCCTTGACGACCGACACGCCGAAGGAGTTGCGGTCGAGCCACTTCTTCGTGGCGAAGATCGTGGCCGGGATACGGCTACCGAAACCCTGTACGGTCGAGTATTCCGGTATCACCCGCCGGCCTTGCCGAGGTCCAGTTTCAACAGGATGTCGCCATGCTCCGGCTCGCGCTTTTCCGCGGTCCCCTGCCGGATGCGGCCTTCGGGCGCACCTGCCGCCTTCAACGCCTCCAGTGCGTGCTCGGCTCGTCTGACGGCCAGCGCCTGCAGCGCATCGTCCTTCACAGTTTCACTGGCGAGCAGTCGCTGGAACAGCACGGCGTAAAAATCCACGCCCTTGAGCCGGCCGACTTCGGCATCGGCGAGGCCGCGCTTTTCGCCGATCAGCTCACTCAGGCGCGAGATCACCTTGCCGCTCACGCTGTCCTCCAACTGACCCGGGTTGGCCGTGCGAAAACCATCCTTGAGCGCGGCCAGATCGGCACGACCGAAGCGCTCGGCGAACAGGCTCTCCAGCGCCGCTTGCACTTTCGGCGTGCGGGTCGACAGCGGCCCCGGATCGCCTTTCGCTCCGACCGCCTGGCCGCTCTTTTCGGCGACGGTGCGGCGCAATTGCCTGTCCTGCAGCGCGGCGCGATCCGCTTCGGCCCAGGTGCCCGACACACTGAGCGCCAGGCCCGGTCGCTTGTTCAACATGGTGGCGAGGCGCACCAGCTTCTCCCGTTCCGGCGGAGTCAGGCTGCCCGCTCCGGCTTCGAAGCCGATGCTGTCCATCTTTTCGCCGCTTCCGCCGAACAACGCGCCGAGGGCGCGGAAAGGAGCGGTGACGATCTTGCCCAGGACGTTGGTGATCGCCTTCCAGACGATATCGCCGTAGCTGAACTGCGGGTCGTCGAGATTGCCGGCAATCTGCAGGCCGAGATCGATGCGGCCATCGGAATCACTGAGGACGGCGATCGCCAGATCCAGCGGCAGGTCCTTTGCCGTTGCGCTCTCGACGCGCTCGCCGAGTTCGAGGCGATCGATGACGATCCGGTTTTCGCCCTGCAGCTGGCGCTGCTTGATCTTGTATTCGAGTTCCAGCGACAGCTTGCCGGAATTGATCTTGCGCCCGGCGAAAGTGGCCGAGTAGGGCGTCAGATGCGTCATGTCGACGTTGCGGAATACCACCTTGATATCCGTGAAACCGGTCGGATTGAAAAAATCGGCCTGACCCACGGCACGTGCCAGGCCGAACTCGTCGACCTCGCCGTCGAGTTCCAGTTGGCCCGGCGCGCCGGGGCGGGACGACAACCCGTTGATCGAGCCGCGCAAATTATGGATGCGGGTAGCGAAGGGGAGAAGCAGTGAGTTGTCGGCAAAAAACAGCGCACCATTGCGAAAGCGAAGACGATCGACAGTGACCGCGAATCCCGGTTGTTCCGGCTTGGCGGGCGCCGCTCCCGCGACGGCCGGGACCGGTGCTGTCTCCGATGCCGGCGCTGCGGCATGGCCAATAGTCGGCGCTGGCGACACGGCGACTTGCTCCTTGTGCAGGACACGCTTGAGATTGGTCGACTTGTCCTTGTCGATGATCAGCTTGGTGTCGAGCCCGTCGAGCGACAGCAGCGCCATGTCGAGCCGGGCCGGAGTCAGTTCCAGATCGCTGCTGGAAAGTGCCTTCCAGGCCAGAAACACGTTCTGCGTGCCGGCTTCGTTGAGGCGCAGGTCGCGCACGGCAAAGCCGCCGCGATAGCTGCCGGTCTTTGCATTGCGCACCACGCGTCCTTCCGCTTCGATTTGGCCACCGGCCAGATCCAGCGCGGCGAATTTCGAGAGGTAGGGCTGCGCGGCCTTGAGCGCCAGACCGCTCAGCTTCACCTGAAGCTCTGCCGCGGCGTCGGCCGGCGTGAACTTGCCGCCAATCTCCAGCCGGCCGCCGCTCTTCACGTCCAGGCTGGCCTTGAGCGGCAGCGCCGCCTTGAGGTTTTCGCTGACTCCGTCGACGGCAACGGCGATATTGTCGAGCGCCAGATCCACGGCCGGCGACACGGTTTCGTCGCGAACGACAAGGCCCAGGCCGCTGAGGGCGACATGCTCGACGCGGAAGCGCCACGGCGCCGCGGGCGACGCCGCCGGCGCGGGTTGCTCCGATTGCGCCGGCTTCGATGCCGCCGGCCTGGCCGCAGCCACGTTGTTCGGTGCGGCTTTTTCGTTCAGGCTGTCGATCACGCCGAGCAGATCGATCTTGCCCTGCGCATCGCGTCGGGCGCTGAAGCCGCCCCCCGTGATCGTGATCGCCGCCAGCGTTGCATTGCGTCGGGCGAGATCGACCCTGGCATCGCTCAATGCGATGTCATCGAGCCTGAATACGGCCGCCCGCGGCTTGTCTTCCACCACGGCTTCGATGCGATTTCCCTGCAAGCGGATGGCGCCGAGCGTCAGTTGCCGTGTCCCCAGATCGAAACGCCCGTCCTTGATTTCGACGCGGTCGCTGGCAATCTGCGGTGCGCGGTCGCCCGCCGCTTTCTGCAAGCGCAATGCCGAAATCGACAGGCCCATCTGTTCCAGGCTGAGACTCGGCGTGCCGCCGGCCTGGGCCATCCGGTAATCCGCAGCGAAGGCGGCGATGCCGGCGGGCGGCACGATCGGCAGCTTGTCCTGCAACAGGGGTGCCAGACGCTTGAGATCGATGCCGCCGAGGACGATGCGGCCCTTGCTGGCGATCGGATTGAGGGTGACGTCGCCCTCCCAGGTCAGTTGCGCGCCAAACGAAGTCTTCGCCGTCAGCCTGAATTTGCCGGCGTCATCGGGCAAAGTCGATACGTCGGCAAGTTCGAGATCGAGCGGCTCGATGCGGGTGACGAAGGCCGGCGCCACTCGCTGGTCTGTATATTCCATTTTCGCGCCGCTGACCCGCAGCTGCCGGATGTCGAGGCGCGGCAAGCCTTTGGACTCTGGCGGCGGCTCCTTGCCTTGCAGCGCATCGAGCAAGGGGCTCCAGTTGAGGCCGCCTTCCTTGCGCTGGATCAGGCTGCCGTTCAGTCCGTCAAGGCGGATCGCATCGAACACCATTGCACGTTCGGTCAGGCTTGCCGCCGAGAGGTCGACAAAGAGTTCGTCGAAGGCGAGCAGCGGCGCACCGGCCGGATCGGTGAGGCGCAGCTCGCGCAGGCGCACGCTCAGTTCCAGCGGATTGATCTCGGGCCGGGCCATGGTCAGCCGGTGGCCGGTCTTCGCGGCGATGAACTGTTCGGCCTGCGACTGGATGATCGAGGGCAGTGCCAGCCAGGCGAAAGCGAATATGGCGAGGATCAGGCCGAGGCCGATCAGCGCGGGTTTCTTTAATCTCTTCATGGTCGGGCCCGGTTTCATGGTCGTCGTAACAAGGTGCAATAGTCTGTGGCGGGAATCATATCCTCACGCGCGCCGCCACGGTGCGCTGCCGAATTCCGCAACCAGAAAATCCACCATCGCGCGCACCTTGGGCGACAGGTTGCGGCCGCTGGGGTAAGTGGCGAACAGGGGCACGGGCTCGACGTGGTTCCAGTCGGTCAGGATCGGGATCAGCTCGCCGCGGCGAATGGCGTCGCCGACAACGACATCCGCCAGACGCGTGATGCCGACACCGGCCGCCACCAGTTGCAGTACGGTTTCGGCATTGTTGGCGCTCACATTGCCGCCGACATGCACGACGCGGATGCCGTCGTCGGTGTCGAAGGGCCAGCGGCGCAGGGCCGGCAAACTGGTGATCGACAGGCAGTTGTGCCGCTGCAAGTCGTCCGGCGTACGCGGCGTGCCGCATCGCTCCAGATAGGCGGGTGAGGCGCAGATGATCCGTTCCAGGTTGCAGATGCGCCGCGCCACCATCGACGATTCGTCGAGGGGTCCGATGCGGATCGCCAGATCGATGCCTTCCCCCATGGCTGCCAAGGGCTGGTCGCTGATGGTGATGTCGAGGTCGACCTCGGGATGACGCTCCTGGAACCGCGGAATGGCCGGCGTCAATTGGTGCATGCCGAAAGCCGAGCCGGAATGCAGGCGCAACAGGCCGCGCGGGCTGGAACCGGCCTGGGTGACCTCGGCCTCGGCCTCGTCCATGGCGGTCAGGATGGGACGGGCCCGGGCGTAGAAGGCCTCGCCTTCGGCGGTGAGTTGCAGACGGCGGGTGGTCCGGTGCAGGAGCCGGGCACCGAGCCGGTCCTCCAGGCGCGTCACCAGCTTGGAGAGCGCAGAGGGTGTCAGGCCGAGATCCCGCGCTGCAGCAGAGAACCCCCCGGTTTCCACGGCGCGAACAAAAGCAGTCATCTGGGCAGCACGATCCATGGCCACATTATGGAACAATATTCATCAATGTTGTTCCATATATGGCTATTGTTATCGCTCTTATATGTAATTACAGTTCGACTCATACGGTGCTGCATCGCACCATAGCAAGGAAGCCATCATGTATCCCATCGAAATTGCTCTAGTCGTTCAGGAAGCCCGCGCATTGCGCGCCCAGGAAACTCAACGTGTGCAGGGTCTCTTTTCGGCGCGTTTGAGGGTGTACGCCCAACTGCTGGGTGCCACTGCCCTGACGGCTCTGGCCGTGATCGGCGAAAGCCTGCGCCCGCTATTCTCTTGGAACCCGAAAACCCATCGGCCTTCCTGAGGCCGGCCCGCGGAGCGCCGCCGACCGGCGGCTGATTACGCGGCTTCAGGAGACTGGAGCGCTCAGGGCAGGAAGCGATAGCGGCCGCCGTGGAAAATAAGCGGCGGCTTCTCTTCGCGGTGAAAGCTCTCCACATGGCCGACAAAAATCAGATGGTCGCCGCCGGGATAGCGCATCTCGTTGCGGCACTCGAATCGGGCGCAGCAACCGGGAAGAATCGGCGTATCGCCAGCGCCGACTTTCAGGTCAACGCCGGCAAACCTGTCGCTCTGCGTCTGCGAAAAACGCTGCGAAAACTCTATCTGGTCGGCGGCGAGCACGTTGACCGCATAGTGGCTGCACGACTCGAATGCCGCCAGCGAGGGCGACTCGAGGCCGAGACTCCACAGCACCAGCGGCGGCTCGAGCGAAACCGAGGCGAAGGAATTGATGGTGACGCCGACCGGCTGGCCGTCGGCCCCGCGTGCGGTAACCACGGTGACGCCGGTAGCGAAATCGCCCAGCGCATCGCGCAGGCGGCGCTGGTCAAGAAGGTGCTGATACGACTGGTTCATTGGGCGGGTCGTCAAGAGGCTCTAAAATCGGGGGACTTACTTATCGGGAGCACCTGATGGGCATCATGGATCGTATCGGCACTCCGCTTTCTCCCTCCGCCACGCGCGTGATGCTGCTGGGTTGCGGCGAGTTGGGCAAGGAGGTCATTATCGCATTGCAGCGGCTGGGTTGCGAAGTGATCGGTGTCGATCGCTACGCCGATGCGCCCGGCATGCAGGTCGCGCATCGCAGCCATGTTGTCACCATGACCGACGGCGCCGCCCTGCGCGCGTTGATCGAGAAGGAAAAGCCGCATCTGGTGGTGCCCGAGATCGAAGCCATCGCCACCGCCACGCTGGTCGAGATCGAGCGCGACGGCGTGGCGGGACATTTTCCCGAATTCATTCCCACCGCCCGTGCCGCACAGCTGACCATGAACCGCGAGGGAATTCGCCGGCTGGCGGCGGAAGAACTCGGCCTGCCGACTTCGCCCTACCGATTTGCCGACTCTCTGGCCGAACTGCAGGCGGCCATCGACGGCATAGGATTCCCCTGCGTGGTCAAACCGGTGATGTCGTCCTCCGGCAAGGGCCAGTCGCTGCTGAAAACGCAGGCCGACGTGCAGAAGGCATGGGACTACGCGCAGGCCGGAGGTCGCGTTGGCGCAGGACGTGTCATCGTCGAGGGCTTCATCGATTTCGACTATGAAATCACCCAACTCACGGTGCGCGCCGTCGGTGCCGGCGGCGAGGTCGAAACCTTCTTCTGCGAACCGATCGGCCATGTCCAGGTCAAGGGCGACTATGTCGAATCCTGGCAGCCGATGGCGATGACGCCGGGTGCCCTGCAGAAGTCGCGTGACATCGCCCGCGCCATCACCGGCAATCTCGGCGGACGCGGCATCTTCGGCGTCGAACTGTTCGTCAAGGGCGATGACGTGTGGTTCTCCGAAGTCAGCCCGCGCCCGCACGATACCGGCCTGGTGACGCTGGCCACACAACGCCTGTCCGAGTTCGAACTGCATGCCCGCGCCATCCTCGGCCTGCCGGTCGATACTTCGCTGCGCCGCCCCGGCGCTTCGGCAGTGATCTACGGCGGTCTGGAAGAAAGGGGCATCGCCTTCGAAGGCGTGGCGCATGCGCTGCACGTGCCGGAATCCGATTTGCGCCTGTTCGGCAAGCCCGAGAGTTTCGTCAAGCGGCGCATGGGCGTGGCCGTGGCGAATGCCGACACGACCGACGAAGCGCGGCGGCGGGCGCAGCTCGCGGCTAGCCGCGTGAAACCCGTCAAGGGGTGAAGGATTTTGCGCAGCGCCTGATCCGCTGGCACAAGCGCCACGGCCGCCATGACCTGCCGTGGCAGAACACCACGGACCCCTACCGCGTCTGGCTGTCGGAAATCATGCTGCAGCAGACGCAGGTGGCGACGGTGATTCCGTATTACCAGCGCTTCCTCGACCGCTTTCCGCAGCTCGCAGACCTTGCCGCGGCGCGGGTCGAGGACGTCATGGCGCTGTGGAGCGGGCTCGGCTACTACGCCAGGGCGCGCAACCTGCACGCCGCGGCACGCGCCGTCATCGAGCAACACCAGGGAAACTTTCCGCACGATCCCGATGTCATCGCGCAACTGCCGGGCATCGGCCGTTCCACTGCCAACTCCATCGCCACTTTCTGCTTCGGCGCACATGCGCCGATCCTCGACGGCAACGTCAAGCGCGTACTGTGCCGAGCCTTCGGCGTCGAGGGTTTCCCCGGCAGCGGTGCGGTAGAAAAGCGCCTCTGGGCCATGGCCGTGGAACTGATGCCGGCACGCCACGGCGCGATCTACAATCAGGCGCAGATGGATCTCGGCGCCACCGTCTGCACCAGAACCAGGCCGCGCTGCGAGGCCTGCCCGCTCAATGGCGCCTGCGTCGCCCGCGCCACCGGCCGCACCGCGGAACTGCCGCAAGCCGGGCCGCACCGCGAGATTCCGCAACGCCATGCCACGCTGCTGGTGCTGCTCGACGGTAAGCGCGTGCTGCTGGAAACCCGTCCGCCAATTGGCATCTGGGGCGGCCTGCTGTCGCTGCCGGAACTGCCGGCAGGTGCCGACGCGCAGCAATGGTCCGAGCAGCGCTTCACCTGCCGCGTCATCGCCGCATCGCCAGCGCCAGCGCGGTGCGTCCCTTTGGGAACTTTTGTGCATGCGTTCAGCCATTTCCGTCTGCACATCGCGCCGCTGCTGCTGAATGTAACTCCGGGCCACGCCGCCATGGAGCCGGGATGGCAGTGGCTGGACTTGGCCGACACCGCCAATGCGGCGCTGCCGGCGCCAATCCGGCGCATCCTCGATGAGTGTCACACGTCCGGCAGCAAACCCTTGCTTTCAAGAAACCGGTAGATGATTTCAAGGCGGTCGATGCTGTCCTCGATCTCCAGCAGCTTCTGCCTGGCGACCAAAGGAATCGGCAGCACTTCGGCATAGCGCATGCCCAGCCAGCCGGCGTCGAAGAAGCGGTGCGGCGTGGCGGGAGCATTGGGCGCGCCGGCCGCCATTTCCCCGACGATGGCGCGCAGCAGCGGCACCAGTCGCGCGTAAGGTCCCGGAACGGGCAGCACGGCCGGATCCGCAAGCAGTTCGATCTCGCCCTTCAGCAGGCCCGAATCTTCGGTCCAGTGACGCAGCAAGCGAAAGCGCTCGCCGCCCTGGGCAATGATGTCGAGTACACCAAGCTGCGGCATGTCCCAGTCGGCAATGTGCGCCAGCGTTCCCACCGCGTGCGGTTCGGCCGGCTTCCGGCCGGCACGGGCAACCTCCTCGCCACTCGCGATCAGGCAGATGCCGAAGGAACCGGACTCCTTGAAACAGACCTTGGCCATGTCCATGTAGCGCTGCTCGAAGATCCGCAGCGGCAGCCGCCCGCCGGGAAAAAGCACCGACTGCAGGGGAAACAGCGGAATGATCATGATCCGTCCTTCACCGCGACAGGCGCGGCTGCCGCCACGTCAAGCAGGCGTGCCGCGACCAGGCCGTTGATGGTGCCGAAGACCAGCGCTGCGGTAGCGAACAACGGCAGCAGGTAGAACACGCCGTCATGCGGCACCAGCCAGACACGGGCGAGCAGCAACTGGCCGCCGATGTGGGCGAAAGCTGCCAGCACGCTGGCCGAGACGGGACCGAAGAATCGCGGCGGCAAATGCTGCGCCAGCGCCAGCACGGCCAGGCTGCACAAGGCACCTGCCAGCGCAAGGAAAAAGCCGGGCGCGAGAAACTGGCCGATCACCAGGCTGCCCGCCACCACGCGCAGCAGGCTGACCCAGGCGGCATCGCGCCAGCCGTAGCGCGCCAGCACCACCAGCACGATGATGTTGGCCAGTCCCGGCTTGATGCCCGGCAGCGGACTCGGCAGCGCCGCCTCGGCGACCGTCAGAGCGATCGCCGCCGCCGCATAGCGCGCGATGCGGTAATCATCGTCGGTGACCGGCAGCTCAATAATTGAGGGTGTCATACGCGCCATTCTGGCCGCTGCGTCCGGCAAGTTGCAGCGTGACGTGATTCGGCGCGCAAATCGCCACGGCATTGGCACGCGTCAGCCAGCCCTGCTGCACGCAGTACTGGCGCGGACCGGGATCGGAAAGGACGCGGGCGCGGCCGGGCTGCACCTCGATCACCGAGGTGCCGATGGCGCCGGTGACCTCATACTTTCGTGCGACGTTCAGCGCCAGTTCGGTCACTACCTGGCCGTCGCGCCTGACGATGGCGCGGTCCGCCGTGCCGCCGCGCCAAAGCAGCGGATAGGAGGCCGCGACCAGCGCCGTGGCGACCAGCAGCAGCAGCCAGTCGCCGGGCTTCAGCAGCGTGCGCCACGGCGCATGGCCGGCGCCGGCGGCCTGCGCCAGCAGTTCGCGAAGGCCGTCGGGAACCGTGCCTTTCATTCGATCAGGCTGCGATGCCGCACCAGCACCCGCGCCGATCCGCGAAAATGCCCGGCAAGTTTTTCGGCGAGATACACCGAGCGGTGCTGGCCGCCGGTGCAGCCGATGCCCACCGTCAGATAGGAACGGTTGTCGCGGATATAGGCCGGCAGCCAGTCGCCGATGAAACGGCGGATGTCGACCTCCATGCGTGCCACCTCGGGTTGCGCCTCGAGGAAGCCGATGACCGCGGCATCGCGACCCGTAAGCAAACGCAGCTCCGGGTCGTAATGCGGATTGGGCAGGCAGCGCACGTCGAACACCAGGTCGGCGTCG
>Ga0163199_1002928_pt1 | contig 10389 bp, 13 predicted proteins | sample PL_2010_150m_FD_113537 | JGI IMG/M metagenome (GOLD analysis project Ga0163199, IMG submission 113537) | Freshwater microbial communities from Powell Lake, British Columbia, Canada to study Microbial Dark Matter (Phase II) - PL_2010_150m | ecosystem: Environmental > Aquatic > Freshwater > Lake ...
ATGTAGCACCACACCTTTGAAGCCGTGAGCCTTGAGCAAGCCATCGAGAACGAACTGCACCTGTGATTTGTCGGCTTCCTTGAGCCGTAACGAAACGACCGTTTCATCCTTGACAAAATCGGCGTCGAAGACGAACGATGAATGAAGCACATCGGTATAGATCATCGTGGCCAGGCTGGAAAGCTTCACATGATCAAAATCAAACGTCCATTTATCGGCCGAAGCACACAAACCCGGAACCCACAACGCCAACAGTAGCAGTAGCCGAATCATTGTAAAAGACCCTTGCTCTTGCCACCACTGTATGGCGTTACGATGTGGCCATCTATGATCACATTGGAATCGTAGCGACCAATAAAAACTTGAGACGGATTCACAATATAACGCGCCTGGCCAACACCGCCATACGCCACCATGACCATGCCATCCTTGCCAGACAAATAACCGGATAACTTCCAAGTCTCCGGAGTCGGATCAAGCACTGCAGTAGATTTCGTTACTCCAGGAGCGCCAGGTATTCCAGGTATGACACCAGGTACAACAGACCCAGAAGTCGCGGCAGTAGTTTCAGATTTCGATTTAAAGAAAAAGCTGTACAGCTTGACCAGTGCAAAGATGCAAAGAACCGGCACAGCGAGCATCATTGCCACACGGCTACGCTTGCTGAAGAAAAGACGTCGCGAATCAGTTTCGGTGTTCTTGATCTTGCCGTGAGACGCAGACTTGTAGAGCGCAAACACTTCATCCTTGTAAAACTGTTTATGTCGATCCGTCTCGCACTTCTCAGAAGCTACCCGGCCGGAATATTGAACGACATAGTAATACTTCGTTTCGCCGAACATAGTCGGTCGAACAGTTTCCTGCAACGAATGAATATTTCTCCGAAGGAAGGTGCATAAATCGCTGACATGTTGCGTAAGAATAATCAGATTACAGTAGCGATGACTCACAGGATCAACCATATGGCCATGCTCACGAAGGAAATTCCTTTGACCTGGCGTGAGTGAATTATTATCGGGCCAGATCTTCCAAGCTTCATCGATGACTACCAGGTCGCCTGGCTGCACAATCGTGCCATCGCAATGAACGGTTGAGCCATCTTCATCGATAGTACAGAAGAAATTATCCTGGCCGACCTGTTTTGAGGTAACCACAACGAGCTCGCCGAACTGCTCGACGTCCGGATAGTTCGCCTCGAGGTAGTCGGTGATTTTTTCCGGATAGATCGGGATATTAGTCACCACCCGAACGCCTTGAGCCGCGTTGGGAACAATGAAGCGAATCACCGCCTCATATGACTTGCCCGAGCGCGAGACACCTGCCAGGACATTTAGCGCCATATCAGCCGAAGAACGGTATGCGACGAATAATGAATCGTGCCACGTATGCCGAAATCATCAGTGGCAAACCAAAACCAAGATTCGCCATGTCCCAGAAATACCACATGCCGGGAGGCACATTCGCGAACAGCGCGGTCAACGAACTGGTCCCAATGAACGGTGAAACCAACTCAAGGATCCAGGGTACAAAAAGTGCCATCGCGGCGAACAGCACGCCGAACAGAACGAACTTGAATACGACCTCGCGAAATATCCAAGAGATCAACGGCGCGAGTAAAGTCAAAATCGGCATGTCAGGCTCTCAATACAACAGACATCGCAGACAACGAATACAGCAAATTGAAAACCAAGGTGATCATCGGCGCTACCGTTGAAAACAACGAACAATGAGAGTCCATCGTAATGATCGGTGTGTACTCGGTTTTCGGAAAATCGATCTTCGGACACTCCGACTGATGCGGCGGCAAGGTCCACGAAAGCAGCGACCCGAACGGTCCATTCCCGGAAGTCTTAAACCAAACAGATTTCAACTCGTCTTCGGTCTTAGATGTAGGATCAGCCGAATTAGTCGTCGCCGTCAGGTCGGTATGAATAATTTGGGCAGCCGTCGCCGCTTCGCCCGATCTCGCATAATCGGATGGCCAGCCGCTCGAGCCGGAGCCGCCGCTGCCATTACCAGAACCGGAACCGCCACCAGTGCCGCCAGAATTCCCTGCTGCACTTCCTTGCGTCTGATTGCCTTCTACCTCGACTTGAGAAACACCACCGATATTCCCCTCAAGAGTCACATAGGTAACGACCTTTTTTGTTTTGCCAGTACCTGAATCGAAACCATTGACAATAACGGACCCGCCCGCAGTTTCGCCGACCCCGCTAGGTGCCGAACCCTCAACGGCAACAGAACTTTCCGAAGTCCCCGGAATCAACAAATTCCGAGTCCCAATACCCGTAATTATTTGATCAGTCTCTTCTGGAGAACAATCCGGGTCTTGAGGATCAACTTTGAAAACACCATCCTGCTTAATAATGTCGCAGCGACCATCCAGAGGTTTCCAAGGCTGACCATGCGCACCCGTATCATCAGAAGTGCACGTTCCCGACATCGTTCCCATATATCCCACTGGACACGGAGGAGTCGAGTACACAGTAGATGTTTCGATCACCTGCTGATTTGCGATGATCCGTCTAGCAAACTGCAAGGACCCAATGGCATTCGTCTGCGACACCCATTCGTAATCAAGAATATTCGTGTACTCTGGCGTGTTCAACTGACTAAGCAACGCGGTCGGCGAGCTTTTCTCACCGATCGCAGCACCCGTATTCCCACCAATAGACCATGTACGAGAAGCCACCGTAGTATCAGTCACCGGCCCCAACGCCGCGCTACGCCAACCTGATGGCGTCGATGGTTTGATCTGAGCATCTAGCGCTATCGCGTATTGGATCGGGCCAGTAGGTGTTACGTTGTTATTCGTCCAAGCGATAGACAAACCGCAGGCATGAAGGCCAACAGAAGCACCGGCCGCTATCATGATCGGCGTAGCCGATCCAAGCGTAAGCGCGTCGATACCAATCAACGCAGCAGTACAGACCAAAGCCGAAACACTCCAGTCGAATTTGAAAGCAGCCCAGGCGCCAGGCGAAACAACAAGAAATGCCGCCAGGATTAGAAAACGAAAAATTCGCATATCAAAAATTGGCGGTCAAACCGCGGATCGCCGCAGCTGCCATACCGACACCGATGGCGAAGGAAATCACGTTATAAATTTCGTAGGAAGTCCAATAAAACATTTCATCCTCCTGGCTAGAGATAGGGCAGGGTTTCCCCCGCCCTACCCTGCTACTTGGCGAAGCCGATCCAGCGCAGTACGACCATGGCGCCTTGCTTAATGACCTTGAAGCCGATGACAAGCACCGCAACGGCAAGCATTGCGGCCGTAGCCGTGGCGAAGTCCACGGCAGTCGTCAGATCAGTCAGCGTTGCCGGAGGCAATGCATAGGAAAACGCCGAAAGAAACGACAGGAACAAGCCGAGAGAAATGCTATACATATTCACTACTCCTTACCCAAGTACGGAAGCGCCGCACCGCATTTGACACACGTCAAATTCATTTCACCAAACCGAACATTTTGATGATGTGGCCAACCACATACGCCAACGCGAACATCATCAGAATCAGGCCGAAGCCGTAACCCCAAAACTGCGCCATCACCATAGGATCAGGCGCAAGATCAACGAACGAGCCTTTACAACTATTCGTTAGTGAATCAAAAATTGTTGTGCTATCACACGACGGCGGAAACTTGCACGAGCTCGTAACCGTGTTCCAATACTTACCCGCAGGGCAAAGTGAAGGATTTCCAAGAGTCGCCAAAATCGAAGATACCAACGCCTCAAGACTCGTAGCACGCGCTTCAAGAGCTGCAATTGCTTGCATCACATTCCGAGCGTTCTGAACATAGCAGACACCGCCGTCACTACTAGAGCCGTCCACCGAGTATCCGTTATAGGTCGCAGACGACCCATTGATCAACGTGTACGTATGACCATAACCGGCTTCCATCGACGCACACTCCGCGCTGTCATAGCAGACCGCAGTCAACCCCGAACCATAGAAACTACAAGTGGAATGACACACGCCAGACGCAAAAGCCATGCAGCAAAGACCCAGGGTCCGAACGAACAATAAAAAGTCGACTCTCATTTCAAAATGTTCCAAACAGCCACCCGCCCGAATACACCCAAAACAACAGCATGTAAAAACGCACGAGCAGCAAAAACGCGGTCATCATTTCAGTGCGCTCCAGAAGAAACGGCAATCGTGTAAAACCTCTGCCGGGCGGCATTCCTGAATGACTGAGCAAATGGCCGCGTAGTCGCCGGGTTTATAGCGCCATACGTGGCCGCAATCTGCGCACTTGACTTGAAGAGCAACGCCAAGCGGAGAGACTGGCACGAGTGTCAGATCACAATCGCTTGGCGAACCGTCACACATCACGCGACTTTCTTTTCCGACTGAACCTTCACGTCGACCAGATCGACCGGAGACAAATACTCGATGCCGACAACCACCAGTTTCTCCACGTCTCGAGTCGTTTCCCGGCCTTCAAACATAGTTTTGCTTTCAGCCGTTACACGCTGATAGCTAACCAAGCAACGCGCCGGAAATTGTTTGCCGACCATCGCCTCCCCGACCTTCGCGTTACCGATCGAGTGCTCGACCGAAGTGAACCCATTCCAGCCACGTTTGCCGGAAGGCGCAACAATGCAGATTTTGGTGGACTCGATGCCGGCGAACTTGGTATCTTTTTCACCGACAAAACCCGACGAACTGCCGAGAACAAACTCTTCGCTCTTCAGCATTGATACATGACGGTCAAGTAGACTCATGACAACTCTCCTTCAGATAGGTTGAGAAACTAGATTTAATTCCGCATCAAGCGCGGACAATCCGCCCGCCCTCGCCGCTTCAAGCAGCCGACCTAAACCGCCAGCCTGTACAACACCATAGAACGAAGAAGCACCAACAAGCCCGATGGACTCGCCCTCCCCCGCATCGTTTGCATCCTTCCAATCGTCGTAATTGGTCGGTAGATTATTTTCAAGTAGCAAGTCACGCGAACCGCGAAGAGACACACAATGAAAACCTTTGGTTGCGCGGAGGTATTCAATCCATCGGGCTGAAGCTGCACTGTCTTTGCCGAGAAGAATTGCTTCCTCGAGGATCGCCCAGGGTGTAAGAGACTTGCCTCGACTGGCTTTGATCCGCCCCGCTGTAATCTCCGCTGCTAAATCCCATTCGCGCTCACGCCCGAATTTCGTCAAATATTGCGAAGCATCCCAGGCCGGAACGACATCGACACCGATCCGCTTTCCCTTCGATTTTTCAACCGTTTTGAGTCCGACACCTGTGCAGGCTTTTTCCCATAAAGGAAAAAGCTTTGAAGCGAGATACTCAGGATCGGAAGCTGCACCCGTTGGCCAGAACCATGCTTGGTGTGAATGTGGATGCCAACCGGCTGCTTGACTGTATGTGACCTCAGTAGCGACCACATGACCAGAACGATCACGAACCAAACACCGGAGCCCAGTCCATTGCTGCAAGCGACGAAGCGCTAATTTCTGCCGGGCCAAAAGGTCAACCAACTTATCGCCCAAAGAATGACCGCTGGTAAATGTCACCATCACAGCGGAACCCCCGGCCTTGTGCACCACATCAAAAAGCGCTTTAATCTGCTCCGCTCGACGCCGAAGTACCTTTGTGGCACATATGACGCATCCCCAAACGTTGCCGCAGCGCATAAGCCCGCTGTACCCCACTGCCGTCTCGTTACGATAGACCTTGACCGACCCGTCCACCGGTTCGCGACAACAAACGGCAATCCTAAATTCTGAACGCCTCTTAATTTCGCCGCTGTCCTGGTCCGTAACCTCTTTCCAATACGGCCACGCAATGGCTTGAGAACCGGCTTGCAAGACGTAGCGACGAACCCGACGCGCCTCATCGCTCGGGGCAGCAATGACCACCCCATCCCCCACATGCCTAACTCCAACCGGCTGGGATTTGAGGAATTCAAGATCGCGCACCAGAGCTTACTCATTGGTTTCCGGCGATCCTGACAACAAAATCCGTATAGGTTTACCAAGGCGCGTGCGCGCAGGCGTGTGTACGCACGTAGCAGCTTGTATACCAGAAGCCGAATCCGGGCGGTCCTCGCTCCGCTGCGGTCCGGCCGTTTCGGCTTCCTTTTCCGTTACTCGTGACGGAAATCCCAACTGAGACCAATTTCTGTTACATAACGCAAATCGCAACAGTTCCCGTGTGACCACGGATACAGGCATTTCAAATTGCTCAGAGAGGCGCTTAATCGTCGATGGGATCAAGTCACCCACACCGACGACGGCATGACGATTGCGAAATGCCCGCTGACGTTGTGCGCCTGTTTTTGCCTTACCTGTTGCAGGGCGACCGCGCCTCCGCGATACGCCAGGTAATTCCATTGTCATCACGTCTTTAATGTCGCGAGCCATCACACGCACCTCGGTAAGAGCTATTCGTCTGGACTGGATAGACGTACATTACTGAATCGTCCCAACTAGATCGAAAACAAAAAATGAACACATCGACGCTTGTGCTAATCCTGCTAGCCGTGGTCATGGCAATTGCGATCGCAAGATTCAAACGAAAAAAGCAGGACGAAAAACTGAAACCTCCGGAGTTCTTCGGAAAGAGCCCTTTGACCCAAACAGAACAAGTCCTCTATCACCGACTCGTTAAAGCCCTGCCCGACTGCATCATCCTGGCGCAGGTGCAAATCTCGCAACTCGTCACGATCAAAAGGGGACCAATCTGGCAAGCCTGGTTCAACAAGATCAGCCGCAAGAGTGCTGACTTCGTAGTCTGCTTGAAGGATTTCACAGTCGTTTGTGTGATCGAGCTCGACGACAGAACCCACGAACGGGAGGACAGAAAACAGGGAGACGCCGACAAAGACACTGCTCTGATCGGCGCAGGCTTCAATATCCTTCGTTGGCAAGCTCGAGACATGCCGAACATTGAAACAATCCACAAAGCCATTTACGGGTAAAGACACCAGTTCCCCCTTGACGTTGCCGTTATTACTTGGCAGAGTGCCACTAAGCAGATTTGTTAATAAACAAATATGTGTAATTAGCTTTCTACCATACACAAATTAGTTTAGTCAAGAGGTCGAACATGGAATTAAAAGAAATGATCGAAAAGGCTGCGACGATAGTCGGAAGCCAAAAGACACTAAGCGTCAAACTCAACGAGCCACAACAAACGATCACCGACGCCAAGAACGGTAGACGCGGCCTTAAAGACGAGTCATGTGCACGCCTAGCCGAAATACTTGGAATGACTTACGGAGAAGTCAGCGCTGCAAGGAATTTCGCAATGGCAAAGGACCAGAATCAGCGAGACTTCTGGCTCCCTTTTGTCCGCGATCTACCCAGGAAGGCAGCAGCGTGGATGATCGGGATTGCGACCGCTGCGACGATGGCAACGATTGCCCCGAGCGACGCAAATGCCAATGACATAACAAAAAGGTCAGAAAAGGCCGGAGAAGCCCTACCCGCCTTGAGTTACGAGTCTGACAATGTGTATTATGTTAATTATTTAACTGCGACCTGTTTGCGTTTAATCAAAGCATCATCTTCGCAATTGATCAAAGATTGACTAGACTCAGAGAAGTTGAGTAGCCAAGTGTGCAGCATCACTTGGCAGAGTGATACCTAAGAACCAGTTGAATATCATGTCCATCCAGACCCCAGTCGAGATTGTAGATGCGGTTCTTGCGCGCAATCGAGATAGTCACAACAGGTTGGTTCAGATTCTTCGAGAAGTTCAGGAAGCGGTCGGATGGCTCTCCCCGGAGGTTTTGGCACTGGTCGCGCGCGGAATACGCCAGCCCTTGGGTCATGTCAAGGGCGTTGCCGGGTTTTACAGCTTCTTCCATACCCAGCCTTTGGGGCGATATCGCGTACTGTGGAGCGATAACATCACCGACCGGATGCTTGGCAGTTCCGTCCTGATGGATGAAATGTGCAAGAAGTTGTGGTTGGAGCCAGGCCGCGTTTCCGAGGATGGACTGGCAAGCGTTGCCCGGACCTCTTGCACCGGGATGTGCGATCAGGGGCCTGCGATCCTGGTGAACTACCGGGCGATCACTCGATTGACTTCTCAGCGAGTGACCGAAATCGTCGATCTGATCCGCGGTAACACGCCTGTAAATGACTGGCCAAGTGAGTATTTTAGCGTCGGCGACAACATTCGGCGCCGCGACATACTTCTCGGCAATCCTATTCAGCGCGGCGATGCACTCAAATCGGCATTGCAACAGAGCCCCGCCTCCGTGCTCGAGGAGATCAAGCGCTCGAATCTGCGTGGACGTGGCGGCGCGGGCTTTTCCACCGGGCTGAAGCTGGAGTCCTGCCGCAATGCCCGTGGCACCGGTAGCGATCCGGAGCATTACATCATTTGCAACGCGGACGAAGGGGAGCCTGGCACCTTCAAGGACAGGGTCCTGCTGACCGCCCAGGCTGACCTCGTTTTTGAGGGGATGACGGTCGCCGGCTACGTGGTGGGCGCACGCCGCGGGTTCCTGTACCTGCGCGGAGAATATCGCTATCTTCTGGAGCCGCTCGAGGGTGTGTTGGCGCGTCGTCGTGCAGACCATTTGCTCGGACACAGGATTCTCGAAAAGGAAGGTTTCGATTTCGACATCGAAATCCACCTTGGAGCCGGCGCATACATATGCGGCGAGGAGTCGGCTCTGATCGAGTCCCTTGAGGGCAAGCGAGGCATACCCCGCATTCGGCCCCCTTTCCCGGTGACCCATGGCTATCTGGATCAACCGACCGCGGTCAACAATGTCGAAACATTGGCCGCCGCCGCGCTGATTTCCGTCAAAGGTGGAGACTGGTTCCGCAGCATCGGCACGGCCCAGTCCACAGGTACAAAGATATTGTCGGTCTCCGGAGATTGCGAACGGCCGGGAGTCTACGAATACCCGTTCGGAGTCAGCGTTGCACAGGTGTTGAGCGACTGCGGTGCCGAAGCATCCAAGACCCAGGCAGTACAGATCTCGGGCCCGTCCGGTATCTGCATTTCCTCAGAAGAGTTCAAACGTCGCATCGGCTTTGAGGACCTGCCGACCGCCGGTGCTTTCATGGTGTTCGGGGCACAGCGCGACATGTTCGAAGTCGCGCACAACTTTTCCCATTTCTTTGCGCATGAAAGCTGCGGCTTTTGCACGCCGTGCCGCGTTGGCACTACGCTTCTCAAGAATTGCATGGACAAGATTGAGGAAGGTCATGGAAGCGAGTACGACATCAACGAGATTTTCAAGATCAATCGCCTCCTCCAAACCGCGAGCCATTGCGGCCTCGGCCACACCGCCTGCAATCCGATGTTCGACACATTGCAGAAATTCAAACCAGCTTACGAGCGGCGCCTGAAGTCCCTCGCCTTCGAACCGGCTTTCGATCTGGACCAGACACTCTCCCAGGCACGCCAGATGACGGGGCGCGACGACGCCGCGGCGCATCTGGAGAGCAATGCGGAGGCCAACCCATGAGTCCGGCGAACAATACTCCGTCCAATACCTTGCTGATCGATGGCGCAGAGGTTCCCTTCGTGAAGGGACAAAGCATTCTTCAGGCGGCTTTGTCGGCGGGAAAATATATTCCCCATCTTTGCTATCACCCGGAATTCAAGCCGAACGGTTCCTGCAAGCTGTGCACAGTGAAGATCAACGGCCGCGCTGCCGCATCATGCACAGTCCAGGCCGAACCTGGGCTGACAATCGAAAGCGAGACCCCGGAGATCAATGACAAGCGCCGGACCCTGCTCCAGATGCTGTTGGTCGAGGGCAACCATTTTTGTCCCTCCTGCGAAAGGAGCGGCAGTTGCATGCTACAGGCACTGGCATATGCTCTCGGGGTGATGTCTCCGCATTTTCCACAGATATTTCCTGTCCGCCTGGTCGATGCTTCCCACCCGGACGTTATCCTTGACTTCAACCGCTGCATCCTCTGCGAAATATGTGTTCGCGCCAGCGGCGAGGTGGACCGCAAGAGCGTGTTTTCCCTTTCCGGACGTGGCATCACCAAGCATTTGATTGTGAATAGCGAGAGCGGACAGCTTGCCGATACGGATTTCCTGGCCACCGACAAGGCGGCCCATGTCTGCCCGGTAGGGGTGTTCCTCTCCAAGCGCAAAGGATTTGCCGTTCCTATCGGTAGTCGCCAATTTGATCAGAAGCCGATCAGCGAGCAGTTGGAAAAGATTGCAGGCGCGGTCGGAGTCCCGCTCCGGGAGAGTTCGCCGTGAGCAAGAAGATAAAGGTTGCCACGACCTCCCTGGCGGGTTGCTTTGGCTGCCATATGTCTTTCCTCGACATTGACGAGCGCCTCCTGGAGCTGCTCGACTTGATCGAGTTTGACCGTTCGCCGCTGACCGATATCAAGATCTGCGGCCCCTGCGATCTCGGCATCATCGAAGGCGGCGTGTGCAACGCCGAAAAC
>Ga0163199_1002929_pt1 | contig 10388 bp, 14 predicted proteins | sample PL_2010_150m_FD_113537 | JGI IMG/M metagenome (GOLD analysis project Ga0163199, IMG submission 113537) | Freshwater microbial communities from Powell Lake, British Columbia, Canada to study Microbial Dark Matter (Phase II) - PL_2010_150m | ecosystem: Environmental > Aquatic > Freshwater > Lake ...
AGGGCCATCGGGCGAGTCTGGGCAACCAGACAGACCACGAAATCAAGGCCGGATATAAGTAAGCAGCCGATTTTTTTACAACACAACACAAATTCTTCTTGCTATCCGGGAGGCATCCATATAGGTCCGGGATGACAAGACGGGCCACGGGATGACAAACCTGGCGTCCGGGATGACAAACATCAGCCCTGGTACCGGCGCTCGCGTTCGGCCTTGTTGACGTAGCGCTGGATCAGCGCGCGTTCGCGCTCGCGCATACCGATGAATTCGCAGCCAACGCGCCGGTGCACTGACCCGTTGGGAAACCGGATGTCGAAGGTGCCCCGCACCAGGAGGTCGGTGATGACTTCAACCCCTTCGGCGTGGCCCAGACTGTGGGTGCTGCCATACAGGGCGCCAAAACTGGTGTCCTTGCCCAATTCGCGCAAGGCTATGCGGCAGCGGCCAAAACGTATGCCGGTCTCGATCTCGAAGGCGCCCGGCGGCAGCGCCAGCGCCACACCGCCGCAGCTGATGTCGACAATGTCCATTTCCTCGGGCACGCCCAGGGCCCGCGCGTTGGCAATGATGCACAGGGGTGGGTCGCCGCGTGGCGTGCTGACGCGGTAGCTCTCGCGACGCTGCAAGCGCAGCAGGCTCTCGGGGATGCTCATGCCAAAGACATCGTGCCCCTCAAAGTGCGCCCTGTGCAGCGCCTCCACACTCATCTGGATGCGCACGCCGTCGAGCTCGGTCACACAGACAATCCGGGTCGCGCTCAAGGCCCGCTGGTTGGCTTCGGCGCTGGACCCGATATCGAGCAACACCAGGTTTTTCTCGGGCACGACCGCCACAACGGAAGTCAGAATGAAGTCCTCCCCGATGTTGCCGATGTAGGCCATGACCGCTGCACCAGACTTGCGCAGCGCGCCCAGAATGGAGGCGACTTCGTTGCGTCCACGAACCGCGTATTTGCTCAGTTCCGTACTGCCTGCTGGCGTCTGCTTGGTGAGATCGTTCATTGAAGTATCGTCAGGATGAGGTTGAAACGGCTAGAGTATCTCCGATAGGCTGGCGGGTCCACTTTTCTCGAGCCGGTAAACCCAGGCCAGAAGTTCTGCCACCGCCAGGTAGAGCGCGGGCGGGATGCGTTGGTCCAGATCCACCTGCATCAGCAGCGCCACCAGTTCTTTGGATTCATGCACATAGACGCCGTGTTGATGGGCGCGCTCAATGATCGCCTGGGCGATCAGGCCGCGGCCCTTGGCCACCACACGGGGCGCGTCGTTGGCGCCGCCGTAAGCCAGCGCAATGGCCGATTGGCGCGTGTCAGGTTTGCGCATGGCGAGTAATCGAAATGCGCGCGCTCGGCAGGCCGGCCGCTGAGAGCGCCTCTTGCAAGGATGCGCCGTTGGACTGCAACAGCTCTGCGCTGGCGGCCTTGTCGGCCTCGACCCGGATCATGACGCCGCCAGCGCCAAAGCTCAGCATTGCATTGAGCTCGCCGAGTCGGGGCAAGACCAGGCGCAGTCGCGAGTTCCAGTCGGGCTGCGGCGCGCCCTCGTCCTGGGCATTGGCATCGGTCGGCTGCTCCTCCACCGTCCACTGCATCCATTGCCTGGGCCAGATCTCGAGTTGCATCATGACCACCGAGGTATCGAGTGTGGCAAGCTGCATCTGCACCAGTGGCAGCGCTTGCGGCGCAATGGCCTGCACCCCGGTCTGCGCATCGGCCTGCGCCGAACGTACCAGCCTGGCCTGGGGTTCCTGCATGAGCTGCGGCAAATCGCGCGTGCCGGCCACCCACTGCGCCTGATGCGACTCGTAGAACAGACCGCTGGTGCTCAGCGTTTGGGCCAGCTGGCCCGATAGGCGTGTGCCATCGGCTGGCGCTGCGCTGAGCAGGGGGCCGGGTACTGCAGCGGTGGTGGGCATCGGCGCCGCGCCGGCCTGCAGCATGGCCGCGGCCACCAGACGGCCGGCGGTTGACAAAGAGGGCGCGTCGGCCGCACCCTGCGGCAAAACACTTCGCAGCTGAAAGGTCGGGCTGGGCTCGCGCGTCACAAAGGCCAGCTCCAGCGCGTCGCCGGGGGCGACGAAAGACGGCAAGCTCATGCGCAGTTCCTGACCCGCCACCAGAACCTTGTAGCTGCCATCGGGCAGCTTGGCATCGACACGCGCGCTCAGGATCTCGCCGGGGTCAAGCTGCGGCAGCAAGCGCAGGGCGTCGGAGCGGCCAGACGCCACCGAGCGCACGCCGATGGCCGGCTCGGTGCCCTTGAGCAGGATGGCCGGAATCATCATGGGCGTTGCCCCGGGCGCAGCGTAGCGGCTAGCCGCTGGGGCTGGCCTCGTAAGCGCCTTGCAATCGCTGTTGCTGGCGCGCACTGCCAAGGTACTGCGTGAGTTGATGCATCCATGGTTCGGTGCATTCTCGCACCTTGGCGTCGTCGGCCAGCGCCTTGCGCAGCAGCTCGAACTTGCGCTCAGTGAAGTGCTTGCCCTCAGCCCGCGCGCTGTCGGCCCGGCGCAGCTGATCTGTCAGGCCGCGGCAGTCCAGCTCCAGCGCAACCAGCCGGTCCCAGTCGCTCGCCCGCGCTGCCTCGACCATCTCGCCGGTCTTGTCCGAGATCGACACATAGAGGCCAAGAATCTGTTGGTGTGGGTCCATGACTCAGAAGGCTCCGTAAGCGCTCGCCAGGCGGCGCGATTGCATTGACGCGATCGGCGCCGGGCTGCTCCGCGGCGGCATCATGATGGGAGTCGGTTCGGGCGCGCTGCGCACCGTCGGGGCGCTTCGCGCTGGCGTGTCAGCAATGCCCTCCCAGGCACTGCCGAGTTGCAGCAGCAGCTGCGCTACCTCGTCAAGCGCCTTGGCGTCGTTCTTGAGGTTGGCCTCGAGCAGGCGCTGCGTCATGTAGACGTACAGGTCCGACAGGTTCTGCGCCATTTTGCCGCCCACATTCAGGTCCAGGCTGGCCTTCAGGCCACCGTCGACGATGGCGATCGCCTTGGCGATGGCCTCGCATTTGGCTGGTACTTCGCCGCGTTGCAGGTGCAAAGCAGCCGATGCAACAGCGGCGCGGGCGCCGTCGAACAGCAGCTGCACCAGTCGCTGCGGGCTTGCCGATTCGATGATCGACTCGACGCCTATGCTGCGATAGGCGTTCATCGCGCTGCGGGAATTTGCGTAGTACATCAGGATCATCCTTTGTTGTAATAGTTCGGCAGGTTGCCAAGCTGCTGCGTCAAGAACGTGGCCGTTGTATTCATGCCGCTCATCAGCGTGTCGAGCGCCCTGAACTGCTTCTGGTAGCGCACCTGGGTTGCGTCCAGGCGGCTTTGCAGTTTGACGCGCTGCGTGCCGATGTCGGTGATGGAGCGGCTGATGCCCGCAGTGGCGGTGGGTATCGGTCCGCTAAAGCCCAGCAGGCCGTCGGCAAAGGTCTTGACTGCGCTGCCCAGGGCCAGAGCCAGCGCCGAGGCACTGACGACATCGGCAGAAAGGGCGGCGTTGAGCTTGCTTGCGTCCAGGGCCAGAGAGCCGTCTTTTTGAAAACTGATGCCCAGCTGCGACAGCGTGGTGTAGCTGCCGCTGACAGACTGCACGCCACCCAGGAGGGCGCGCACCTGGCGCTGAATGCTGAGCACGGTCGAATTACCCTGCAACACCGCGCCTTTGGCGCTGGCGCCGGCCATCGCCTTGTTGGCGCTGTTATAAGCGCTTACCAATGAACTCAGCGCCGCGCTCAGCTGGCTGCTGCTGCGTTGTACCGCTACCGTTACGGCGCTGGTGGTCTCTTTGGTCAAATTCAGCGTCACGCCCTGAATCGCACCGGCCACGCTATTGATGGCGCTGCTGACGCTGACGCCGTCCACCGTCAGCAGCGCATTGCGCGCGGTCTGGGTTTCACTCAGGCTCTGGCTGGGCTCGGTGGGATCGAAGCCGACCAAAGACTTGACCGCCGCCTCGCCGCTCACCGTCAGCTGCATGCTGCTGGCCGCGCCACTGCTGTTGGACGTCAGCGCCAGCCGATACGGGGCACTGCTGCCGTCGTTGATGATGCTGGCCGTGACACCGGCATTGGCGGCATTGATGGCGTCGCGGATGCCCGCCAGCGTGTTGTTGCTGCTGTCGATGCTCAAAGTTACCGGCGTCCTGGCCGGGTCGGCCACGAAACCGGCAGACGCGTACTGCCCATCCACCGGGGTTCCGCTGGTGGTGCCCAGGGTGATCGTGATGCTGGTGGCGCCACCGAGCCCGACGGTGCTGGTGGTGTCAGCCAGTCCGGGCGCCGGAGACACCAGCTTTTGCACCTGGGCCAGCTTGGTCACCTGCAGCGCGTAATTGCCGCTGGCGGCGGTGCTGTCAGCCGTTGCCGACAGCACCGTGGAATCGCTGACGCTCGTTGAATAGGCAGCGCTACCCGCCGTCTTCAGCGACTGAGCGGTCGTTTGCAATGCCGACAAGGAGCCCTGCACCGAGCCCAGGCTGGAGAGCTTGAACTGGTACGAGGCTTCCTTGGTGGCCAGCAGGGTCATGGGCCGCTGCTCCACAGCCATCAACTGGCTGACCATACCCTTCACGTCGAGCCCGGATCCGACACCCGCAGCGGTCAGCGTGCCGGTGTTGGCGCTGAGGCTGGGCAAGGTGGTTGCCATGGAAATCACCCCTTGTTGTTGAACTACGACATCCTACTATCGGCCAGTAGCGGCCAATCCTTTAAGCAGCGCTGTAAAAGCGCTGCTATCAGGCTTTTTGCGCCAGCAGCAAGCCGGTCATGCGGTCCAGTGCGTGCGAGATGGCAACCATTTCTTCCGTCGGCACCTGGCGTATCAGCTGCTTGGTTTCGGTGTCAACCACCCGCACGATCACACGCTCCGACTGGTTGTCGACCTGAAACTCGATACCGGCCGACGACGATTTCAGAAAATCGTTGATTTCCTTCGCGGCCTGCGCCGCCTTCTGTGGGTCAGGCCGCGCTGGTTTTGCCGCAGTCGCCGAGTTGACCACAGCGCTTGCTACGCCGGCTGTGACGTCTGAGACTGTCGCCGGTGGCCTTGCGGCGGGCGCGGCGCTGCTGTCTGCCGCATTGAAAGGGGAAGTCCCGTCGATCTTCATTTTGGTGCTCCTTCAAAGGTGCGAAAACCCCGGACCGGTCAATTCCGGCCGGGGCCCGGTGGGCGCGTGTTAATTGCTTACTTGAGCAGCGAGAGCACGCTATTGGGCAGCGAGTTGGCTTGCGCCAGGATGGCAGTGCCGGCCTGCTGCAGAATCTGGCCGCGTGTCATGGCAGCGGTTTCTGCCGCAAAGTCAGCGTCCTGAATCCGGCTGCGCGAAGCAGACAGGTTTTCCGAGGTCGTTGCCAGGTTGGAAACCGCCGACATGAAGCGGTTTTGGTAGGCGCCGAGGTCGCCGCGCGAAACGTTGACCTGGCTCAGTGCCGCGTCGATCGTTGCAATGGCGAGCTGTGAAGTTGCAGCGCTGGACAAGCTGATGCTCGACAGCGATGAAAACGCGCTGCTCACGGCGCCGGCGCTGAAGAGCGTGGCGTTGGCGGCGCCCGTGGTGATCGTCCCCTTGCTGCTGGTCAGCGAGATGGTACCGGTCTTGATCGAGGAATCGGTGGCTGCGCCGCCGGTCAGGGTTTCGCCGGAGAAAACTGCGGTCTTGGTCGCGCCGGTGTTGCCGAAGTTCAGGACGCTGATGTCGCGGCCGTCGGTCGTCGACAGGGTCAGGCCGGCTTTGCTCGAACTGCTGGTAAAGGCCGCGGTCACGCCGGTGGTGCCTTGCGCGCCGTTGATCGCGCCCATCAAATTCGTCAGATCGGTCGGATCGGCGACTGCAACCGAGATTGCGACAGCGTTGAGCGTCATTGTGACGGTACCGGCGCTCGCAATGCCGCTCAGGCTAGCGGTGTTCGCGGCGGTCGCGGTGATGCCGACGGCGCCCGCGCTGGCGTTGATGGCGGCAGCGACAACTTTGGCATCGGAGCCGGCGGCATAGCCGATGACGGCCGTGGTGCCGCCGCCAGACGTGGCAAACGTCAGATCGGCTTCTATGGCCACGCCGTTGCCCGCACTGACGTCTGCGGCAGCAGCCAGAGTCTTGCCTACGCCGGCGTTTCCTATGACCGAGCCGTCCGCCGACAGGATGTTGCTGCCCAAACCGGAGGCGCGCGCATCGGCAATCGAGGTGACTGTGATCGTCTGGTTGGCATTGGCGCCGACCTGGAAGGCCTTGTCGCTGAACGAACCGTCGAGCAGGTTCACGCCGTTGAATTGGGTGGTGCTGGCGACGCGGGTAATTTCAGCCGTCAACTGCGCCGCTTCGGCATCCAGCGAGGCGCGGTCCGACGAGCTGTTGCTCGCGTTGGCCGACTGCACAGACAGTTCACGCAGGCGCTGCAAGTTGTCGGAAATCGCGTTGAGCGAACCTTCAGCCGTTTGCGCGAGAGAAATGCCGTCGTTGGCATTGCGCGCGGCCTGGTTCAGACCATTGATCTGCGCTGTCATGCGGCTCGAGATGGCCATGCCGGCTGAGTCGTCCTTGGCGCTGTTGATGCGCAAGCCGCTGGAGAGGCGCTGCAGCGAAGTGGTGAGGGCCGTTGCCGAAGTGGTGAGGTTGCGCTGAGCATTCAACGATGCTATGTTTGTGTTGATAACTGATGCCATGATGAAACTCCTTACTAGGTTTAAGAAATACCGGCGGTACTGCCGGGCACTTCGGTTTGCCTCATCTGCGAAGCATTGAAACCTCCGTTGGTCAATCTATCGGATGATTTCTGGCAAAGGTTTAGCCCTATTTTTTGCGGCGTACAGAGGGCGGCGCGCTATCGACAATTGTCTGGAATACTGTAATTTGCAGTGCGCCTTCACTGGGGATTCGCTGCTAACTGGCTTGTTGTGCTGCTGCGGAACGGGCGTGAAAATAATTTTGGGCGGGGATTGAATTCGGGCGGAAAGGGGCGGGGTTTGCCGTCATTGCACCCTCGCCGTCATTGCGAACGAAGTGAAGCAATCCATGCAGTCCGAAGGCATGGATCGCCACGCTTCGCTCGCGATGACTGTCCCGGCTGCTCAGCCCCGCGCGGCCAACAGCTGTGTCAAATCGGATTTCAGAGCATCGAGGTCTTCACTTGGGTGCTTTGTCTGTCATAGACAACAGTGCGGCTCTGGTTCACAGACCGTAAGAAGTACGGGTTGCGAATGTAGTGGGGGTTTACCAAATCGACCGGGCGGCCAAGCAATTTTTCCAATGATTCGGCCAGTTCAATCCAGCGACGGGCACGAGATCCAGGGGCCTGTCTGTCAAGCTCAACCAGAAAATCAAAGTCACTCGCTCCGGGGGTGAAATCAGGCCCTGTCGCCGATCCAAACAGCTCAAGATGCGCCACACCATAGCGCTCGCACAATGCGACTATGGAGGGCAGCTGGCTGGTGAGCGAGGTTTGCATTGCGCGATTATCCTGCTTTAGAGTAAGGTGCAAAAGATCATCGGTCAGCATGACTGACTTGCGACGCAATCCCAGTGGCATTCTGGACGATGCGCGGCGTGACCACGATGAAGTGTATTTGGTGGCATCCATCACAACCAATTCACTCATGGCCAGCCACGCCGACAGTTATATCTCGGCGGTGTCTTACATGGAGATGGCGCAGGGGCCGGGCACTTTGGTTTGCTGCGTTGCCGAAGCATTTCAACCTCCGTTGGTCAAGCTATCGGTTGTTTTTTGAGAAACAGTAGGCCTCGTCTGCAAGCTCGGGCCCCCGATTGAACTGCTGCAAGTGTCGGCGCACGCCCTGAAATACAGTGTGAGCCAACTCCGCAGGGAAGTCGCCCGGCAATCGCTGTTCAACCGCGGCCAGCGCCGTTTCCAGGCGGTGCGTCATGCCCTGCATGGCGTCCCAGGCACCTTCGACTCCGCTGCTCTTGGCCAGCGCTTCCCAGTGGCGATACTGGATTTCGGACAGTTTGTAATGAGCCGTCTTGCTACGCACGGCCATGGCCAACTTTGTTTTCTTGTACTGCAAGGAATGGGGCTCCGTTCCAATCAGGGGCCATGCTGATAGCACATCGTACAAGGGCGTCATCCGATAGCGACCGCCAGGCAGCACAAATAGAGAAAAGTTCTTGGCATGCCCGTCGATGGCCGCCAGAAACCAGAACAGCAACTGGGCACACAGAAAATTCCGCCCATCTTCATGAAAAGCCTCTCCCCCTTTAAGCACCTCCAGGCACGCCTCGATACCGGGTCCGCCCTTCTGCTCGTACTTCTGGTCGCTGGAAACACCTTTTGCTTGGCAAAGGTCCTCTTGGGGCAATCGGGCAATCCAACCTTCCGGGCGCCAGCTTCGGTCAAAGCGTTTGACCACCAGCACCCGCCGCGCGCCAAAGTCTTGAATCTGGCACTCAGCCGCCGGCAAACCAAGCTCTTGCACGATTTGGTTGCAAAGCCATTCATTCTCGACTGACAGCCGCAGGTCCAGGTTGCGTCCGGGGGTTACCCCGATGGGTGGTTTGAGTATGTGAGTAGTAGGCGTGGCGCCCAGAGGCCGACACCATTTTCCTTTCACCTCAAGCAGTGCAGTTTTTTCCTGCGCGCCGGCAATGGACAGACGCCAACCTTCTTCATCATCCTGCGCTCCCGCCCCGGCTTGGGAGCCCAAGGTGCCCAGATGCCTCTCAATCTGCTCGGACGTCAGGGTCTCGTACTTCAACTGGTCAAAGCCCCCTGGCGTAGCGCCGGGTGGCAGCAACTGCACCGCACCCACGCAGTCCCGGCCCACCGCTTGCAACAATGTAAATGCGTCAGTGCCCTTGGTATGGAACCGGGCACTGATGCGCTTGCGAATGCCATCACTATCGGGCAACAGGTTGTCAAAGTAGTTGCGTACCGCGTCGCCCTCCAATCGGTTGTCCGCGGTAAAAGGTAGCGACAGGGAAAGCGGCCGGCTGCGCGCAGACGCCCTCCAGGACGGTGCATAGTCCAACCGGTGGTTCCCGCTGCGCCCCACACTCCAAGCGCCCACCAATTCACCGTTCATCCAGATTGAGAGCGCGCTCATTACCACTCTCCTTGGGGTCCGGTGTCGGGTATATCTGACTCGGGTGATGTGACGCCGACCGGCGCATGCGTATCGCGCAAGACCAGGTCGACACCTAAAATCTTCAAGAAGTCTAAAAGCTGCCCCGCACTGACCACTGCAGGGTTGCGCTCAATCGCCGCGATGCGGGACTGGGACAATCCGAGTTTGAAGGCAAGGTCCGCCTGGCTCAGTCCGCGCACTTTGCGCAGGGAGCGCAGCTGGGGCGCGAGCTGGTCCGTGATTGAGATGAGATAGTCCATACCGAAATACCACCTTTGAGCAATATTGTCATCATATCACCTAAAGATAATAATGTGTGAATATGACCTTGAAGTGATACGGCGCCCCTACCCAGGTAGTCCGGTTCGCGATGTATACTTCGTACATCATGCAAAACTCCCAAACACTTGAGCGCACACAGATTTATCTGACGCAAACGCAGCAGTCGCGCCTGGCAGAGGCCTGCCGGCGCGCAGCGGTTACCAAGAGTGAGTTGATCCGTCAGGCGGTGGACCAGTTTCTCAGCCAGCAAGCAATCCCCAGTTTGGCTGACAAAGCACAACACATCGAGGGTCTGGCGGGTTTGTGGGCTGACAGGGACGATATGGCCGACCCGACGGCGTATGTTCGCTCTGTGCGTGCGCCGCGCTTTTGATGAGCGGCACGGTGGTCGCGGCCGGCGGTGTGCTGATCGACTCTGATGTGCTGATCTGGTTTGCACGCGGCAACGCCCGCGCTCTGGCTACCTTGCGCAGCCACGGCGACAGGTATATCTCGGCGGTGTCTTACATGGAGATGGCGCAGGGCTGCCGCAACAAGGCCGAACTCAAGGTGCTGCAAAAAGCGTTCAAGTCAAGCGCCCACGACGTGCTGCCGATCACGCAAGGCATTAGCGATCTGGCTTGTGCCTTGGTTGAAAAATACGCTTTGTCGCACAGCGTGCATGTAGCCGATGCCTTGATCGCGGCAACGGCAATCAGCCATGGCCTGCCTTTGTTGACCGCCAATTTCAAACACTTTTCCGCGATTGGCGGCCTTGAGGTCGTGGCTTTCAAGCCTTGAGAGCGTAGCGCCAGAGAGTACGGAGATCATCCGTCAATCTAGTGGCTCGGCGGTTCCTGAAGTCAGGCAGCGCGCTATCGGCAATTGTCTGGAATACTGAGATTGCTGATATACCGTGGTCATCCCGGACCCGGCAGATGTCATCCCGGACTTATATGGATGCCTCCCGGATAGCAAGAAGAATTTGTGTTGTGTTGTAAAAAAATCGGCTGCTTACTTATATCCGGCCTTGATTTCGTGGTCTGTCTGGTTGCCCA
>Ga0163199_1002930_pt1 | contig 10384 bp, 8 predicted proteins | sample PL_2010_150m_FD_113537 | JGI IMG/M metagenome (GOLD analysis project Ga0163199, IMG submission 113537) | Freshwater microbial communities from Powell Lake, British Columbia, Canada to study Microbial Dark Matter (Phase II) - PL_2010_150m | ecosystem: Environmental > Aquatic > Freshwater > Lake ...
GACGTATACCGGCTTCCGACCAGATGCGGGTCTTCGCCACAGTCGGCTTTCCGGTGGTCTATTTCAACTCCGGGCACACGCTGGTCACGGTCAGGGATCGGCAATCAGCGGCGGACGCTGAACTCATAAATATCGCGGGCCCGTGTCGGTCTTCCCCAAGTCAAGCGTCATTGCGCCAGCCCCACCAGGACCACCGCCAGATGATGATCGGTGTGGGTAGCCAGATACGCCTCCACATTGACCACCGACTCCAGCGTGGTCGAATCAAAGCTGACACCGCCAATCTGCAGCTGCTCGATATTGCGGATGATGTCCACTTCACCGCTTGAGGTACCGTAACCTGGCTGCTGTCGGTCACGGTCGGCACGTACTGGTCGATGCCGTTGGCAATGATCTGGCTCATCTGGGTAGCATCACCGACCCGTGGGTCAGAGGCAGCAATGAGTTGCTCTCGCAGGGTGGGTGCTGTACTACCCGAGGCCGTGACGGTGGCGCTCGATGTCAGGCCCACACCCACAGGCAGGCTGACCTGCACCACGGCAGCGCCGCTGCTGTCGGTCGCCAAGGGGATGTCGGCCAGGGTCGTATTGACGGTGCTGGTGTCTTCACTGCGCGCAACAGTTACAGGCGCTACCGTCTGGGTCGTCGTGGTCTGCGCGCCCTGGGTCGTGCTTTGGATCACAACAGCCGTGCCATCCACCAGAGCTGCCACGGAATCTGTGGCAGCGCTAAGCTCGTTCTCTGGATAGCCACCCTTGCCAACATAGCTTGCCTGTACGATGATGTTCTTGCCGACGTTCGTCTTGCTCAGGGTATGGCTGGCGCCGCTGCCCACCGCTGCGCCGTTGGCATACCACTCGTAGCTGATGCTGCCCAGCCCGTCGGGGTCAGCCAGGGCATCTGATGCACTGAGGGTCTGGCCTTCAACGGCGCTGCCGCTGATGCTGACATTGCCGGTGTGGCCCTCGTTCACGTTGTTGATCGCCAGGCTCACCGCTTGCTCGGTGGCTGTATTCACACCATCGCTGGCCTTCACCGTGAAGGCGTAGCTGCTCTTGGCCTCAAAGTTCGGGTTGGCTGTGAGCGTAACGGCGCCAGTTGTGCCGTTGATGCTGAACAGTGCCGCATCGCTGCCTTCTTTCAGGCTGTAGCTCACACCAGCGCTGGCAGCATCGCCCGTGTCGGCGGAGGTCACGGTGTAGACCACCTGAGTCGCACCGCTGTTCTCGTTGATCGCTGTGGCCGTTGCGCCAGATGTAATCGTTGGTGCGACTTCGTCAAGGTTGTTGATCGCCAGGCTCACCGCTTGCTCGGTGGCTGTATTCACACCATCGCTGGCCTTCACCGTGAAGGCGTAGCTGCTCTTGGCCTCAAAGTTCGGGTTGGCTGTGAGCGTGACCGCGCCGGTGCTAGAGCTGATGCTGAACAAGCCCGCATCGGTCCCGCCGAGGCTGTAGCTGACCCCAGCGCTGATGTCGGCTGTGTCGGTCGAGGTGACCGTGTAGACCACCTGAGCGGCACCGCTGTTTTCTGCAATGGCTGCTGCCGTTGCGTCGGATGTAATGGCTGGAGCTACTTCGTCCAGGTTGTTGATGGCCAGCGTGACGGCCTTCTCACTGGAATTGTTGGCAGCATCGGTGGCAACCACCGTGAAGGCATAGCTGCTCTTAGCTTCAAAGTCAGGATTGCCAGTCAATGTGACGGCACCAGTGGTCGCATTAATGCTGAAAGCTGACACATCACCGGTGGCAGGTTTGAGGCTGTATGTGGTTGCACCACTGATGTAGTCAGTCGTGTCAGTTGAGCTTGCCGTGTAGATGACCTGGTTGGCTCCAGAGTTTTCTGCTATCGCTGTCGCGGTGGCACCAGACGTGAAGGTTGGCGCTACTTCGTCTAGGTTGGTCACGCTGACGGTAATGGTCTGCACGTCTGTGCCGCTATGTCCATCGTCTGCGGTCACCGTCACTTCGTAGGTGTTGTTGGCACCGCTATCCGTGGGCGACTCGAAGTTGGGCGCAGAAACCAATGTCAACGCACCAGTTGTGGCATTGATACTGAACTTGGCCTGATCCGCACCACCGGTGATACTGAAGCTTGAGGTCTGTCCGACGTCTGCATCGCTGGTGATAACGGTGGTGACTGCTGTGGCGTTCTCCGTGATATTGATCGATGCAGTAGCACCAGCGCCATTGCTGGTGATAACGGGGAGTCGGTTGGCCTCCACTAGGGTGAGGGTGTTGGCAGAGGCGGCACTGATGTTGCCAGCAACGTCAACCGCATAAACGTTATAGGTGCCAGCGGTCAGGCGGCTGGTGCCCAGCTCGGTGTTCGTGTTGATAGTCGTCACAGTGGCGATGGTGGCGCGTGGAGGAGGGCCTATGGCGAACTGATCCAGTTCGTTTAAGCTGCGCGGTGTATCTGTGGACTTGACCAAGAAAACGAAGCCAGTCTCGGTGCTCTGGCTGGTGGTGACGTTGGTGCCAATCGTTACGTTGACCGTGGTTACCGAGGCAGTGGGTACAGCCGTGTCGAGCACATAGGCCCGGCTAGCCTCGCTACCGGCGTTACCTGCTGCATCTGCTACACGCACCTTGATGGTGTTGCTGCCAACAAGGGTCTGGCTTGCAAGACGCCAGGAGTTCTGACCTACGGTGGTAGTGGCCGTCACCCAGGTAGTGCCATTGTCCAGACTGACCTGCACAATCTCACCTGTTACCAGATTGGTGCTCAGGGTTCCACTAACGTTTTGTGCAGCAGTATTGGTAATCAGGTCGGTACGGCCGATATTGCCTAAACCGGTGTCTGCGCTAAACAACGTGGTGACGACCGTGGTGGTGGGTGCCAGCGTGTCGATGACGATCGCCTTGTTGGCGCCCAGCGAATTCGCTGCGCCCGGTGAGGCCAGAGTCAATGTGGCCGCTAGGCCGCCATTGGTGGCGTTGATGGTGCCGCTGTTCAGCGCCAGTGCCGTGGTGTTGGTGTAGTTTAGATCGCTGCTGGTGTCACCGGCCTGCACGGTGTAGGAGAAGGTCAGCGTGTCGGTGCCCGTGCCACTGGTGTAGTCGATAGTGCGGTCGGTGCTGCCTGTTTCCAGCGTAAGCTGTGGTGTGCCGGTGACCGTGACCGCTTCACTGAATGCCACCTGGATGCTCATGGGAACGCCGGCTTTGTAGCTTGCGTTGGCAGTTGACGACGTGACTCCGGTGACGGTAGGCGGCCCGACAATATCAATATTGCCGCTGGCCACGCTGGAATCCACCGTGCCGTCATTGGCCTTGAGCGTGAAGGTGGCGGCATTGTTGCCGCTGACATTGCTGGCACCGGTGTACTTGATGTTGCTGACGGTATCAAGCCATGCGTTGAGGTTGGCCACCGTGCCAGCCAGGGTCAACGTGCCCGTTCCCGTACCGCTGACCGTGACACTGCCGCTGTTGCTGGCGGCAAAGGTGCCGGCCGAAGCTGTCAGGGTTGCGGTGAGGGGTTTGCCCTCTTCGTCAGCGAAGGTGACAGCAGAGAGGTCGAAGTTGCTGGCCGTGTCTTTGATGACGCTGACGTCCGTAGGCGTGCTGGTGACGCTGGGGGCAACCAACTGCAATGCGACGTAAAAGGTGTTATTGGTGTCACCGCGGTCCTGGACATAGCCGGTGAATGTGATGGTGGCGTGCCCATAAGGGGTCGACGGTGTGGCTGACCAGTACTCAATTTGAGTGTTGTATGCCCAGCCGGGCGGTGCGCCAGAGGCTGCGCCGGTATCAGTGCTGTTATAAGCATCCCAGATCGCCAGCAGGTCGTTGTAGATACTGGTGGTGCCATTGCTGCTGGCGCCGGCATCGGTGTAGACAGTGCCGGATTGTGTAACGCCAATGCCCTGCGGATAGGCTTCCGAGCCGTTGGCGGTGGGCAAAGCCAGCTTGAGGCCGCCGATCGTTGCGTAGCGGTAGGTGTCAGTGGTGCCATACGCGCCATCTATATTTGTGACCGTGGTGTTGGTCACCCCGTTGATGTCATGGTTGAAGAGGCCGTCCAGCACATCGTGTGTGGTGGTGTCAACGCTGCCGTTGAGCGAGCCCGTGTTCGCTTTGGTGCCGTCACCCGAGCGGTCCCAAAAGTAGTACCACTTGCCTTCGACCTGCACCGGGGCTATCAGTTTGCCGCTGGCACCCAGGTCGATCACCGCGTCGCCGGCGTTAACTGCCATCAGCGCCCCATGCCATTGCGGCAGCGCCAGTGCTTTCTGTTGTCCGGTCATCCCGTAATCCAGCTCCCAACTCCCCCCCAACTCCTGCGCCCCCACTTTGTGGCTGGCTGCTGCCACGTTCAGGCCGGTTGCCAGGCGCAGCGCTTGCACAAAGTGGCGCCCATCCGCGCCTTCGGCAACGTTGCAACCGTAAATCAGCCACTGGCCGTCTTCGGCCATGGCCTTGCTCAGGGTGTTGAGCAGGGTGGCGTAGCGTGGCAGATTCGCGCGCTCCAGCGTGGCGCTACCCATGTGCAGCGCACCCGACGAGCCGTGGCACAGCAGGTGCAGCGCCTCGATGCCGCTGCGCCCATCCAGCAGTGCGGCCATCTGTGCCAGGGCGTCGCCGCTGGCATCCAGCACATGCGTTTCAACCCCCGCTGGCACACCAGCCACCAGCGTTTGCAAGTCAGGCAGGTGGTTGAGGACGAAGACGATTTCGGTACGGGGCAGGTCTTTCATGGCATGGCTTCCATCTGGGATTGATGGCCGCGACGTTAACCAAACAGAAATCGCAAAACTTGCAACTGCTTACAGGCGGGGGACATGGATTGCCGCGCTTCACAAGGAAGGCGACAGCACGGTAAAAGTGATTGCATAACGGCTACAATGCAATCAATGAGTCAACTTTCAGAAAGCATACTCAATGCCATCAATCACTGTCCGCAACTTGCCTGAGGAGACGCATCGCGCTTTGCGTGTGCGCGCAGCCATGGCGGGCCGAAGCACCGAGGCCGAAGTCCGGGCCATTCTTGAGAGCGTGGCAAGACCAGAAGGCCGAATCAAGCTGGGTTCTCTGTTGGCTGAAATCGGCCAGCAAGTTGGAGGCTTTGACCTTGAGGTCGAGCGCGACAAGTCAGCCGCAGAGCCGATGAGCTTTGAATGATTCTTCTCGATACCAACGTTGTTTCTGAGCCATTGAAGCTAAGCGCTGATGCGGGCGTGTTGACCTGGATAGACGCGCAACTTGTCGAAACACTTTTTCTGTCAACCATCAGCCTGGCTGAGTTGCGTTTTGGCATTGCGGCGCTGCCGCCGGGCAAACGAAGAGACACGCTCCAAACCAGTCTTGAGCAACGCATCTTGCCTTTGTTCGTTGGTCGAATCCTGCCTTTTGATGCAGCAGCCTCGGAAGCCTACGCGGTGCTTCGCGCCCGTGCGCGGGTCGGGGGCAAGGCTATATCGAGCGCAGACGGCTACATTGCCGCGACGGCCATGACCCACGGTTTGGTGGTTGCAACGCGAGACACCAGCCCCTTTGAAGCCGCTGGTTTGACTGTCATCAACCCCTGGAATACGCAGCACTGAAGGTGACGACCGCCCCGTCATCGACGAGGCAATAGCCCGTGGCGATCGATGGATTGGATATTCGTCAGTGCAGCAGTTGCACTGGCAGGCAGAGTTGGTAGCCTTCTTTCCACAGCGACTTGATCGCTGGCTCGGGGGCGCCGACTTCGTGCATCTTCTTCTTCAGGCGCGAGACGCGCACTTCGAGCGCGCCTTTGCCGCTTTCGTCCGGCTCTATCTGAAGCAACTCCTGCATGCGCCAGTACGGGAGCTTGCAGCCGGGGGCCTCGGCCAGGTTCTTGAGCAGCAGTACCTCGGGCGGTGTCAGGGTCACGGTGCCAGCCGGCCCGATCAGTTGCAGGCGCGCGGTGTCGACGGTGACGTGTTCCATGTGCTCGCGTGCTTCCACCACGCGGCGCATGATGCTGTCAACGACGACGATCAGTTCCGTCGTTGAAACCGGCTTGGTCAGGTAATTGTCGGCCCCGCAGACATAGCCCTTCAGGCGGTCCGCAACGGCGGTGCGCGCCGTCAGCATGAGGATATGGATGTCGCGGTGAGCCGCGCGCAACCTCTTGGCAATGCTGTAGCCGTCTTCGCCGGGCAGATTCAGGTCAAGTATCAGCAGGTCAACCGTCTCGCCCGCCAGGCACTCGTCCAGATCATCGGCACAGCCGAAGCCGGAGACCGCGTGCCCTTGCTCCGTCAGAAAATCGACAAACAGTTCGCGCAGGTCTTCATGATCCTCAACGATGGCAATCTTGAGACAGGAGTTCTTGGAAGCAATCCGCATGGCAGCGATTAGATCAAGCTTGGCGCGGCAAAACTTGCAACTGCTTACAGGTGCGGGTCACGCGATTAGCGTGAGCCCACCAGAAAGGCAGCAGGCGGCAGTATGGGAATGCTGCGCCACGGGTGCATCTGCGTCAGGTGCGGGTCGCTGGCCAGGATCAGTTCGGCGTTCACCGACAGGGCAAGCGCCAGAAATTTGTCGTCTGTGGGATCAGGACATTCTGTGATGTTCTGGGTGACCTCAACCATGCGCAGGTGCAGCATGATGCCGTCCAGAAAGGCTTGTCGCTGGCTCTTGCTGGCATAGCGGTCAAATTTTGGACGCAGCAACACCTGTTGCAACTCGCCCAAAGTGGCAGGTGAGGCACACACCTCGTAGTGGCACAAAGCCCGCTCCAGCGCCAGTGCGGGTACCGATTGGGGTCGGATGGCCGCACTGATCAACACGCCGGTGTCAATGACGATGGTTCTATCGAAGCTCATGCACCAACTGATTCACGTCGGCATCGGTCAGCACAGCCAAGGCCTGCGGGTCCGGCGCCTGCTGCTGTGCGAGGCTCGCGCTATATTGCGCGAACCAGTTACTTGCCGCTGCGCGGCGGGCGCTTAAATCGTTTAAGGCCTGCATGTCCTGGTCGCAAATGACATAGGCCACGGGTCGACCCCGCCGGGTAACCTGGATTGGCTCGCGTTGCGAGCGGTCGATCAATTCGCCAAATCGGCTTTGCGCCTCAACCGAGGTCAATGTCAGCATATTTAACTCCGTGAATTAGCCATAACGGCCAACATGGCCATATTAGTCGTATTCATGTTTGTTTGCAAATGCTGGCATTTGTCAGCCCGGACTGGGCATCTGTCATCCCAGGTTGGGCATCTGTCATCCCGGGCTGTTAGGTTGTCATCCCGGACTGTTAGGTTGTCATCCCGGGCTTGACCCGGGATCCAGTGCCACGCACACCCTGGATTGCGGGTCAAGCCCGCAATGACAAACTGGGTGGCAATGACAACCCGCTTGCGCTTACAGGTGCAATTCAAACAGGGCTCGATCACCGTTTGGCAGGTAGCGCAGTTCTCCCCCGAGCAAGCGCGCCAAGGCTTGGGAAATGTGCAGCCCGAGGCCGGAGCCGGTGAAGCTATGTGCCTGCGGCGCCCGGTAGTATTTCTCAAAAACACGCTGCGGATCGGGCGCGCCGGCGCTGCCGATGGCGTTGCCAACCACCAGGCGCAGGCGCGCGCCATCGGCGATGAGGTCAACATCCACCGGCTCGCCGGCCTTGCCGTACTTCAGGGCGTTGTCCACCAGATTGGCCATGACGATGCGCAACAGTCGGCCATCGGTGTCGAGCGAGAGCGAATCAGCCAGGCGGGCGCGGATGCGCGTGGGGTCGCGGCTATCGGCAATGACTGACTTGACCAGCAGAACCATGTCGCAAGGCATTCTCTCGATCTTGACCTGGCCGTCGGCGAGTCTTTCGACCTGCACCGACTGGTCTATCACATCGATCATGCTGTTCATGGCGCGCTCGGCCTTGTCAATGGTCTTGGGCGCCATCGGTTGGCTGCCGATGGCCAGGCGCAGCACGGTCAGCGAGGTACGCAGTTCGTGCGCCAGCATGGCCAGAAATTGCCCCTGGCGGATGCGCTCTGCATGCTCATGCCTGGCGTCCTGCTCGGCCTTCACCCGGGCCTCGTTGACACTGCGGTAGCGGGCGCCCATCGCCACGTAAAGCGCGAGCACGCTGCCGAGCGAGGCAAACTGCAGGCTGTGCCAGACGAAAAAGCCGCCAGCGAGCAGGCCCAGTGCGTGGAGCATGAACACCAGCAACCCAGCCAAGCTGACAAAATTGGCCAGCAGCATGGCGCCACTGCCGGGCTCGCCGCGCCGCCATAGCTGGACGGCCAAAACGCAACCCACGCCGGTCATGAGGACGCTCACATTGAGGAACAAGGGCAGGATTTCGGTCTGCCAACCCATCAGTGCCAAGGGCATGGCGAGCAGAGGCAACCAGCAGTTGGTTTCATAAAGCCAGTACAGAACAGGACGTTCGCGCCCGACGCCAAACAGTCGTCGATAAAGGCCGTAATTGCTGCTGATGAGCAGAAATGTGAAAGCGCCAACCCAGAAGAAGCTGACCTGTGGCGTCGAGGGGAACAGGTATTGCTGCAAAAAGCCACTGCTGCCCATCAGGTGCCCGGCAAAAATGAGGAGCGTGGCAACAAACCACGGCGTCAGCGAATTGCGCGACCAGGCCCATGAATTGTTGCTGAGCAGCGCAAGTCCCAGCACCAGCGCCAGGCTGGCCATCAGCAGGTTGGATTCGGTGGTGGTGGTGGCAATGAAGTCGTTGGGCGTCATCAGGCGTGCAGACAGCACAGCGCTGCTGGTGGTGGCCAGACGCAGGTAGTAGGTGTGCGGCGTGGCGTCGGCGTGGCGCAGCTTGAAAACAAAGCTGCGGTACGGCACTTCGCGCGCTGCAAACGCCAGCGTGTCGCCAGCGCGGCGCTCCAGCCAGGCGCCGGCGCGCTGCGGGTCTGGCTCGAACAGGCGCAAATCGTCAAGAACGGGCGGCTGGATGTCGAGCCAGGTTTCACCGGCACGGGTAACCGTGAAACGAAACCAGTGCGTGGTGCGGGTAAAGCCGCCAGCAAAGCCGCCACTGGGCAGCGACTTGAACTGAGCGGGGTCGGTGCCAGCAACCGCTTCAATCGTCAGCGTGCCGGCCTTGTCGGTCAGCACAGCCAGATCGTGCAGCATGGTCGGTGCCGCACGGGCCCCGAAGCTGGCCAGAGCAATCAGCAGGGAAATGAATATGCGGAAGTACATCGGGTGAAGTCTAGCGGCTCTGGTACATGGCTCCAACGTCTCGGCCCATCGTCCAATAGATTCATGCCCTATCAGTGACTGCTAAGGGCCAGTTTGATTGGAAAAACCTACTACCGCTTGAGGCACCAAGGAGCAGTTGACCGCTGGCCGGTATCCGGAATCGGAAACAAAGATGATCCATTGCCGCCACATAGTGCGGCCGAAGGGCACAGAAGGGGCCACGCCCAAGTGATACTGAAACGTGGCCCCAACTTGTTTTAAACCTCGGTCTGCTCAGCCAGATCGAGTGCGTCATCAACCTCGATTCCAAGATAGCGCACTGTGCTTTCCAGTTTCGTGTGCCCAAGTAAGAGCTGCACCGCCCTCAAGTTCTTGGTGCGCCGATAGATCAATGACGCTTTGGTGCGGCGCATGGAATGCGTGCCGTAGGCTGCTGGATCCAAACCAATTTGCTCGACCCATCCGTCCACGATTCGGGCATATTGCCTTGTTCCAAGATGCGGAGACTCATGTATCCGACTGGGAAACAGGTAGTCGTCGGATCGTAGACTGGCTGATTTGATCCAGGCAGTCACAGCCTCCTGGGTTGGCGCAGTGATCTCAAATTGCACCGGCCGTGACGTCTTCTGCTGCATGACGATGGCCCGGGGCGCCACACGCTCGCCATGGCAGATGTCGCGGACCCGCAGCTTGACCAAATCACAGGCGCGCAGCTTGCTGTCCAGCCCCAGATCAAACAAGGCCAGTTCCCGAGTCCGGTGCTCAAGTTGAAGCCGAACGCGGATGGCCCAGATTTCCTTGAGCTTGAAAGGCGCTTTTTGTCCTACCAGTTTTCCTTTGTTCCACGGCTCTGGCCGCAACTGACTGGAGGTACGTTCCATGATGAACTCCTAAATAGTTAAGGGAGTTCAACTTTGCATTCGTTTGCCGGCTGCCAGACACCGAAACTGCGACGTCAGCATTCTTGAAGCACACCGTCGCAAGTTGAAGCACTGCGCATCAAAAAAACCATCGGACGGGACGCATTTCGAATTGACGGTATTTTTGACGGTATCTAAGAAATTGAAATTGCAAAAACGTAGCGTCCATGGGGCTTCCAGGACGACATTAGATTCCCTTCACCGCTCCATATCTCGCCAACTTTTTGATCCAATCAAACAAATCAAATTCTTGGCATCCTGATACAGCACACTCATACAAAGGTGTGCCATGCAGAGTCTTTTTCGCCGCCCCTCCGGCATCTA
>Ga0163199_1002931_pt1 | contig 10383 bp, 8 predicted proteins | sample PL_2010_150m_FD_113537 | JGI IMG/M metagenome (GOLD analysis project Ga0163199, IMG submission 113537) | Freshwater microbial communities from Powell Lake, British Columbia, Canada to study Microbial Dark Matter (Phase II) - PL_2010_150m | ecosystem: Environmental > Aquatic > Freshwater > Lake ...
ATCGCATCGTAATCCGCCACCGCTTTTTCCTGGGCGATGCGGCGCTTTTCGTAATAGGCCTCGAACTGGCGCAGGAAGTTGTCACTGCTGAAATACGGTCTTTCCGGGAACATTGTCGAGAGGTTCAGCGTCTTGTCGAGTTGGTTGGTTTTCTCGAATGCCACTACCAGCGCCGCATCCTCCGGTGTGGTAACGCACACGCCGAGCGGCGGGTCTTGGTAGGTGGGGTCGGTACTCGGCGGCAACACCGGGGAGCGCTTCCCCTTGGGCGTAATAAAATCGAATTCGTAACCGGCTGCCACCAGTTTATTCAGGGGGCCGACCAGTTCGATACCCCAATACCCCCACTCAGACATAACCGCAAGAACGCGCTTGTTGGCACCCATGTTGAACTCCTTTTTTGGTTACTTACTTGTGACTTTGATTAAAGCAGGTATCTAAGATTAATCAAATTGAGCCCTGTTAACACCTGTTTGCATTGCCCGCACGGCTTGAAGAGTAAGGCAACACCGAGTAAGTTGCTGATGCCGCCGTAGCGTTATTGGGAAGCGGACACTATGGCGGTAGTATAGCCACCATATATGACATCCCAATTAAGGCAATTCCTGAAAAAACACTAGGTGAATTGCCTACTTTGCGGAATTTTGCTCCCTAAATCCATCGTTGGTGCGGAACCTCATTTGAGCTGGTTTTCGGAAAAACAGCGTGCTCCACCGGGCTGCCTTGGGTAGTTAATGAGGCGCCCTTGCTGACAAGCCTGAGCCACGCCGGTACTCAGTAGAATCCCACATCGACCGGCGATTCATCAGCGATCCCCCGCAAACGCTCGGCGTAGTTCGCCAGATGCTGCTTTCTTTCCGCGTCACTCTGGCGAATTGGGCCGTAAACGATTTGCGGAGCCAGCACGTCGAAGCCGATAAATTGCAACATGCCGCGATGGATAGGGCGCAGTATGCCCATGATGTCCCCGTTGTGACCGCCTTTTACATAGGATTCCCTGGGGCCTCCGGTGGAAAGCGACAGCATGGCGCGCTTTCCATTGAAATCGCCGCTGCCACGGCCATATATGCGCCCCATCGCGAAGACCCGATCCACCCAGCCCTTGAGCTGCGCCGGCACCCCAAACCACCATAGGGGAAACTGCCAGATCATCAGGTCGCACCATTCGATCTTTTGCATTTCCGCTTCGATTTCAGGGGAAAAACCGTGGTGTTCTACCGCATACATCTCTTCGAGCTGCTGCTTGAAGTAGTCGGGGTCTGATACCGTTGTGAAATTTCGCCGGTCGGATACCGGGTCGAAGCCCATCGCGCACAGGTCGGAAGTGCGTACCTCATGCCCCATCGCGATTAGCGTTTCGCAAGCCGTGCGAAACATCGCGCCGTTGAAGCTTTGGGGTTCGGGATGACAGTTGACGATGAAAACATTCATTAGCATTCTCCTAAGGAACTCCCTGCAAAGCTGGTTACTTAAGCGGGATTATCTGAGTAGGAAAGCAAGAAAGCGAAAAACGGACGGCCAGTGCTGGCAACGCGTGAGTTATATGCCAGAACATGAATACTAGGCAACGATCCTTGATAATGCAACGTCTGCAGGAACCTTCAATTTGAGTTATTCTTCGGGGGAAACAGCGTGCCGTACCGTGCCGCCTTGGGTGGCTAAACTTCAGAAGTGAATCTGCGAGTAAGAAAAAGCGTCATGGAAAACAAAATGAAACTAGGCATCACCGGAGCCGGCGGAAATTTGGGGACGACATTGGTTAGTGGCTTGCGCGACAAATATGACTTGAAGCTTTTTGATCTGCGCGCGCCGGCGAATTCACAACAATTCGAATTCACTCAAGTGGATTTTGCCGAACCCGATCAAGTGCAGGGTGTTTTCGCTGGACTCGATGCCCTTATCCATCTTGCCGGCAACCCCAGTCCATCTGCCCGTCGAACGGACACGCAGCGCAATAATTTCGTCGCCACCAGCTTCGTGTTCGAAGAAGCCAGGGCCGCCGGCGTCAAGAAAATCGTTTTCGCCAGTTCCAATTTTTACCATCAAAAAGACATTGTCGGCGCGCTTCGAAGTGCAGGGAATACTCTCATTCCCCTTGAGGCGTACGCAACGCCCGACTGTCCTTATGCCGAATCCAAGGTTTATGGCGAAAATCTGGGCTTCCATTACGCGAACCTGGGCATCCCCTTCGTCGCGTTACGCATCGGTTGGAGCGTGCCGGAAGATACGCCGGTTCCTTACGATGGCGCCTATATGCGCGCGATGTTTTGCAGCAAGCGGGATTTGCTGCAAGCCTTCGACAAGGCCTTGGAATCGGAGGAAGAATTCATGGCGGCGTTCGCGATCAGCGATAATTCCGGGAAGGTGTTCGATTTGACCGAAACGAAAAGGAAATTGGGTTTTTACCCTCAGGATAATTCCGCCAATTACTATTAACCCATCTCTGGAAAATGACCACCCCCCCCATCGCTGGCCGATCCGAATCAGGAGTTCATCTGCCTGATGGCGCATGGCGCATCCGAATTCATCGCCACGCTGGTGCTGCTGCTGGCGGTGATGGGCTGCTTCGCACTGCTGATTGTTCCCTTCGTCGCGCCCGGCCTGCAAACGCTGGCGTTGGCCGGCTTGGTGGCGACCGTGATCGCGCTGATCGTGAAGTCGCCGCTCGGCAAGCTTTCCGGGGCGCACATGAATCCGGCGGTCTCATTGGCTTTCTGGCTGGAACGGCGCTTGCACTCCGGGGAATTTCTGGTCTACGTGCTGATGCAGTTCGGCGGCGCAATCACCGCTTGCGAGTTGTTATCCGCCGTACTGCACGATTATTTCGCAGCCATCGGTTTCGGCGTTCTCAGCCCGGCGTCCGGGTTGTCCATCCCCCGCTTGCTGGGACTTGAAGCCGGCGCAACCGGGGGATTGGTGGTGCTGCTGTTCTTCGTCCTGAGCCACAAGGATTTGACCAAGCATACCGCTTCCGCCATCGCCATCTATCTGGCGGCGATGACCCTGCTGCTGGCACCCCTGACCGGTGCCGGATTGAACCCGGCGCGCGCCTACGGCGCAGCACTGGCGGCCCATCGACTGGAAGGCCAGTGGCCGTATTTCATCGCACCGCTGGTCGGCGCCGTGTGCGCCGTCATCCTTTATCGTGTCATCCCCTTGCTGCCGCGACCGCTTTACCATCGCTTAAACCACAGCCACGAACACGCCAATTACACCCTGCATTTCCTGGGAATGCTGCAAAACCGCCTTAATCGCGCGATCTCCCGCTAAACCGCTTGATTCCGGCCCGCTGTCTTTTTCGTCAGCGGCGAAAAGAAGTTCGGGCTAAGATGGAACCATGACGGAACTCGCCCCAACTTTGCCACCCTCCCTTCCCGGCCGCGAGGAGCGCCTGCTCGCCATCGTGCGCGGCTTGGCGCGCGAACTGCGGCGTGGCGCCGACGATGTCGCGCGCTTCGGGCTGGATCACGCGCTGGAACGCGATTTCGGGCTGGACAGCCTGGCGCGCGTCGAACTGCTTGCCCGCATCGAGGCCGAAATGGGCGTGCGGCTGGCCGAGGAGGCCATCGCCGGCGCCGAAACGCCGCGAGACCTGCTCAGCCAGATGCTGGCTGCCAGCGGCGAGGCGCCGGCTGCCGCGGATAAGCTGCCAGGCAAGGTACCAGCCCTTATCGAACCACCGCCCGCCGAACTTGCCACCCTCACCGCCATCCTCGACTGGCATGTCGCCCGGCACGGCGACTGGGTGCATATCACGCTGCTGGGCGAGGGCGGGCGCAGCCAGGACATCGACTACCGCACCTTGCGCCACGAGGCGCAGGCGCTCGCCGCCGGCCTGCTGAAACTCGGCCTGGGCAAGGGCGAGCGGGTCGCCATCATGCTGCCGACCTGCCGCGAGTTCTTCGCTGCCTTTTACGGCGCGCTGTACGCCGGCTGCGTGCCGGTGCCGCTCTATCCGGCGGCACGCCCCTCGCAACTGGAAGAGCATATGCGGCGCATCGCCGGCATCCTCGCCAACGCCGAAGCCGCGCTGCTGATCGCCGACAGCCGTACCAAGCCGCTCGGCCACCTGCTGCGCGCCCAGTGCGCCGTTCTGCGCGATGTCGCCACAGTGGCGGAACTGTCCGGCCACGGCTCGCCTTCTGCGCTGCCGGCGTTAGCCTCCCAGGACATCGCCTTCCTGCAATATACCTCCGGCAGCACCGGCAACCCCAAGGGGGTAGTGCTCACTCACGCCAACCTGATCGCCAACCTGCGCGCCATGGAGCGCGCCTCGGGGATAGGCAGCAGCGACGTGTTCGTCTCCTGGCTGCCGCTCTACCACGACATGGGGCTGATCGGCGCCTGCATGGGCAGCCTCCACATCGGCTTCCGCTTGGTGCTGCTGTCGCCGCTGGCCTTCCTCGCCCGCCCGGCCAACTGGCTGTGGGCGATCCACCGTTACCGTGCCACGGTTTCGGCGGCGCCCAACTTCGCCTATGCGCTGTGTGCCGCCAAGGTCGACGACCGCCAGATCGAGGAACTCGACCTGAGCAGTTGGCGGCTTGCCTATAACGGTGCCGAGCCGGTCAGCCCGGACACGCTCGACGGTTTCGCCGCACGCTTTGCCCCCCATGGCTTCCGCCGCGAGGCTCTGACGCCGGTCTACGGACTGGCGGAAAACTCGGTCGGGCTGGCCTTTCCCCCGCCCGGACGCGGGCCGCTGATCGACCGGGTGGCGCGCCGGGCCGTGGCGGAGGAGGGTGTTGCCCGGCCCGCTACGCCGGACGAGCGCCATGTGCTGCGGGTGGCGAGTTGTGGCGCGCCGCTGCCGGATCACCAAATCCGCATCGTCGACCCGTCCGGCCAACCGCTGCCCGAGCGCGGCGTCGGGCGCGTGCAGTTCCGCGGCCCCTCGGCCACGGCCGGCTATTACCGCAACCCCGAAGCGAGCGCGGGCCTCTACGACGGCGACTGGCTCAATAGCGGCGACCTCGGCTACCTGGCGGCGGGCGAGTTGTATCTCACTGGACGCGAGAAGGACATCATCATCCGCGGCGGCCACAACGTTTACCCGGCCGAACTCGAAGAAGCGGTAGGGAACTTGCGCGGCGTGCGCAAGGGCGGGGTGGCGGTGTTTCCCGCCAGCGATCCGAGTTCCGGCACCGAACGGCTGGTGGTGCTGGCCGAAACGCGCGAGCGCGATGCCGCCGAGCGCCGCCGCCTGCACGACGAAATCAACGGACTCGCCGTCGATCTGGCCGGGATGCCGGCCGACGACATCGTGCTGGCGCCGCCGCGTAGCGTGCTCAAGACCTCCAGCGGCAAGGTGCGCCGCGCCGCCTGTCGCGAATTGTACGAGAGCGGCGGCTTGAGCGGCACGCGCCGTGCGCCCTGGCTGCAACTGCTGCGCTTGGGGCTGTCCGCTGCCGGTCCCGCTGCGTTGCGCCTGGTGCGCCAAGGGGGCGACGCGTTGTGGGCGGCGTGGGCGTGGGCAGTGTTCGTCGCCGTGGTACCGGTTGCCTGGCTGCTGATCGTGGCGGCACCCGGCTTGGCGCTGCGTCGCAGGATTGCGCGCAACAGCGCACGCCTGGCCTTGATGCTGGCCGGCCTGACGCCGTGCGTCTCAGGCCGGGAACACCTGGTTGCTGTCGGCCCCTGCATCGTCGCCGCCAACCATGCCAGCTACCTCGATGCGCTGCTGCTCAGCGCGGTACTGCCGCCCCGTTTTGCCTACGTCGCCAAGCAGGAACTGTTGCGCAAGCCGCTCGCCGCAATTCCGTTACGCCGGCTCGGTTGCGTCTTCGTCGAACGCTTCGACAGCGTGCGCGGCGCCGAGGATACCCGCGCACTGGAGGAACGGGCGCGCAACGGCGATTCGCTGATGTTCTTCGCCGAAGGCACTTTCCGCAGCGCGCCGGGCCTGCTGCCGTTCCGCATGGGTGCCTTCGCCGTGGCGGCCCGCGCCAGCCTGCCGGTGATCCCGCTCGCTCTCAGCGGCACCCGCGTGCTGTTGCGCGGCGAAGAACATCGGCCGCACTTCAGCCGCTTGCGGGTGCAGGTCGGCGCACCTATAACGGCGCCGGGCGGCGACTGGCAAGTCGCATTGCAACTGCGCGACAATGCGCGGCTATGGATAGCGGAACGGATGGATGAGCCGGATGCGGCGGGGTGAAGGGAGCTGTTGAGCTAGGCGATGGTAAAGAAGTAGATGCAGCCCGATCAGATATTATTGGGGTGGATACGCTGCGCTTATCCCCCTACGGAATTGATTATTTCCCGCGTTTCTTCATCTGCGCCAGGCGGGTTTCCAGGCTTTCCAGTTGATCGCGCGCCATCTTGAACATGCCGCTCTTGAGGGCGTAGTTCTCGTCCAGCAGTTTTTCCTGTTCCGAGGTGACAGTGTGGTGTTTTTCCGAGAGTTGGCCGATCAGGGTACGGAATTGCTCGATTTCGTCGGTCAGTTGGCTGGTTTGCTCTTTCAGTTGGTCGCGTTCGCGTTGGGTGGCGAGCGCGACGCGTTTGATCTGTTCGTGATTGCTGCTGAGGCGTTCCAGTTCCTGGCGTTCCCTGGCCGGCTGGGCCCTGAGCTGGGTGATTTCCTGTTTCAGTTCATCCTTGGCTTTGCTGGCGGCCACGACTTGGGTCAGCGAGGCCACGCGGTCGCGGGTGAGGTCTTCCAGCAGGCGTTTCAGCTTGCCGTGTTCGGTAACCGCTTCCTCGACTTTGTTGCGATAAAGATCGCGTTCTTTCGCCAGGTTTTCCAGGTAGCGTTTCAGCCCTTCCGGGCTTTGATCTTGCGGTTGCGCCTGGCCGGGAGAGACCGTGGCTTGCATCGCGGCGGCCGGGAGTTTTTGCGCTAATTGTTCGATCTCGAAAACGATGCTGTCGAAGGAGATCGCCAAATCGACCGGCGATGAGGAATTCAGGAATCTTGTGCGTAATTGCTTGACATCAAATGGGAAATTGCCGGTCTTGATGCCTGCATTGCGGACAAGTTCATCTATCCGCTTTAATTCCGTTACGGCGGCATCGAACACGGCGGCTTCGTCCGCCGATGATTCGGCGGCCATGAAACGGGCGCGCAGTTCTTCCGGTTTCAAATGAGTGTTCCCTTAACTTTTGAAGGGGCTATTGTGACAGGAATTCCTCGCCCTGCAAGGCCAGCGTTCCCGATCTGCCGGGGATTTCGCCCATCACCACTTCGTGGCGCGGCAAAGTGTCGCGGTTGAGATTTTCCTGGTATTGCGCGAGTGAAACCAGTTCATAGCCCTGTTCTTTCCAGCCGGCCAGCAGTTTCTCGAAAACGCCGGCGAGTTTCATGCCTTCCAGTTCGGCGTGCAGGGTGTAGACATGGCCGGTGGGCGACGGGTTTTCCGTCAGATGCAACAGATGCGGCGCCACGTTGTCGACACCGATGCCGTTGACGCCGATGAGTTCGTCGAGCGTCGGCAGCGTGGTCGGCAATTGCGGGCAGTTGATGATTTCCGCGCGCCAGATCGGGATGAAGGGGCGAGTCCCACGGGTGTCCGAACAATAGTCGAAGCCCCAGCGTTGTTCGAGGCGCAGCGCATGGATGTTGGTTTGCCAGCCGGCGGCGCCGTGGATTTTGGCTGGTTCGCCGAAGATTTGTTCGAAGCGGTCGCAAGCCAGCTTTAATTGGCGTTCCGTCCATTCGGCATTCTGCTTGGCGACGTGATCCTGCCATTCGATATGGTCGTGGCAGTGGATGCCGACCTCGAAGCCGTTGGCACGCACCGCCTGCATGATCGGTGCGCAGCGTTTACCGATGTCCGGGCCGGGCAACAGGGTACCGTACATCAGGGTCTTGAAGCCGTAATGTTCGAGCACCGAGGTGCGCGACACTTTTTTCATGAAGCCGGGGCGGAACACGCGCTTGATGGCGCGTCCGGTGTGGTCGGGGCCGAGGCTGAACAGGAAGGTGGCGTTGGCCTGGTATTTCTGCAGCAGTTCGACCAGACGCGGAACACCCTCGCGGGTACCGCGATAGGTGTCGACGTCGATTTTGAGGGCAAGTTTCATGGATGTTGAAATTGTAGGAGCGGCCCATGGCCGCGATAGCAACCAATCGCGGCCATGGGCCGCTCCTACAGGATCATTCCACCAGTTTCCGTGCTTCCGCCACTTGGCCGCGATAGGCGTCGAAGATGTGGCGCAGGGTGTCGGCCATCAGTACCTTGGGCGCCCAGTCGAGTTCCTGTTTGGTGTTGTCGATTTTCGGCACGCGGTTCTGTACGTCCTGATAGCCCTTGCCGTAGTAGTCGCCGCTGGTGACTTCCACCATGTTGACTTTCTTCGCGGATTCGGCGTATTCGGGGTATTCCAGCGCCAGTTTCAGCATCATCTGGGCGAGTTCCTTGACCGAGTAATTGTTGGTCGGGTTGCCGATGTTGTAGATCTTGCCGGTGGCGATGCCATCCTGGTTGGCGATGATCTTCATCAGCGCATCCACGCCGTCCGAGACGTAGGTGTAGGAACGTTTGGCGAGGCCGCCGTCGACCAGCTTGATGTCCTCGCCGCGCACGATGTGGCCGAGGAACTGGGTGATCACGCGCGAACTGCCTTCCTTGGCGGCGTTGATGTTGTCCAGGCCGGCGCCGACCCAGTTGAACGGGCGGAACAGCGTGAAGTTGAACTCGGTCTTCATCGCGTAGGCCCAGATCACGCGATCCATCAATTGCTTGGAGCAGGAGTAGATCCAGCGCGGCTTGTTGATCGGGCCGAGAACCAGTTCGGAATTATCCGGGTCGAACTCGCCGTCGCGGCACATCCCGTAGACTTCCGAAGTGGACGGGAAAATCAGGTGTTTGCCGTATTGCACGCACTGGCGGACGATCGGCAGGTTGGCTTCGAAGTCCAGTTCGAACACCTTGAGCGGGTCCTTGACGTAGGTGGCCGGGGTGGCGATGGCGACCAGCGGCAGGATCACGTCGCATTTCTTGACGTGGTATTCGATCCATTCCTTGTTGATGGTGATGTCGCCTTCGAAGAAGTTGAAGCGCGGGTTGGCCATCAGGTCGGTAACGCGCTCGCTGTACATGTCCATGCCGTACACTTCCCAGTCGGTGGTGTCGAGGATGCGCTTGGAAAGGTGATGGCCGATGAAGCCGTTCACGCCGAGAATCAAGACCTTTTTCATTATCGTTCCTTAAAAATAAATATAAAAATCGGGATGTCGAATGCGTTACAAACCTTTGTCTACCGCCCATTTGCGTCGCGCCTGGCTGGCACTGTCGAAAACCTGCTCCAGCCCAGCGCCGTCGCGCTTTTCCAGCATAGTGCGCAGGCGTGCCAACTGCGCCTGGTAGGCGTCCAGTTCGCCGAGCAGCGCGTCGCGGTTGGCGAGGCAGATGTCGCGCCACATTTCCGGGCTGCTCGCGGCAATCCGGGTGAAATCGCGAAAGCCGCTGGCGGCGTGGCGGAACATTTCCTCGGCGTTGCCCTTGGCGGCAATATCGTCGACCAAGGCAAAAGCCAGCAGGTGCGGCAGGTGGCTGACCGCCGCGAACACGCTGTCGTGGTTGGCCGCCGTGGTGTGCGCGACATTCGCTCCGCAGGCGCGCCAGGCCGCGCCGACTTTTTCCAGTGCCGCCGGGGTGTTTTCCGGCAGCGGGGTGAGTACCACGTTGCGCCCGCGATACAGATCGGCGCGCGCCGCCCTGGCGCCGCTGTGCTCGGCCCCGGCAATCGGGTGGCCGGGCACGAAACATTCCAGATGCCTGGACAAAAACTCGCGCGCCAGCGCCACCACGTCCTGCTTGGTGCTGCCGGCGTCGGTGACCACCGTACCCGCTTGCAGATGCGGAGCGATGTTTGCCATCACCGTGCCCATCTGGCCGACCGGCATGGCGAGCAATACCAGGTCGGCATGATCCAACGCATCGGCACTATCGGCGGCGATCCGGTCGATGGCGCGCAGTTCCAGCGCCGCCCGGAGATTTTCCTCACTGCGTCCGACGCCGACCACCTCGCCGACCACGCCCGCCTCGCGCAAGGCGAGGGCGAACGAGCCGCCGATCAGGCCGACGCCGAATATCGCCAGTTTATTGATTAACATTGCCTGAACCGCAAAGTCGCAGAGGCGCAAAGGGAAGGCAAAGATAATCTTGTCATTTTCAATGGCCTTTGCGCCTTCGCGTCTTTGCGGTATGCCCTTAAAGCGTGCGTCCGATCGCCCCGGCGATGGCGCCGAGCGTGACCATCAGGTTCTTCAGTTCCTGCGGGGTCAGCGCCTGGTCGGCGTCGCACCAGGCGTCGCATGGGCTGGGGTGCATTTCCACCAGCAGGCCGTCGGCACCGGCGGCGATGGCCGCTTGCGACAGCGCCGGCACCATCCAGGCCTTGCCGCCGGCATGGGACGGATCGACGATCACCGGCAGGTGG
>Ga0163199_1002932_pt1 | contig 10380 bp, 6 predicted proteins | sample PL_2010_150m_FD_113537 | JGI IMG/M metagenome (GOLD analysis project Ga0163199, IMG submission 113537) | Freshwater microbial communities from Powell Lake, British Columbia, Canada to study Microbial Dark Matter (Phase II) - PL_2010_150m | ecosystem: Environmental > Aquatic > Freshwater > Lake ...
CTACCGGGTGCTAAATCGAAGACGGAAGAGATTAAAGACAATAAGGTTCTATCAATAAAATTGTACGACGGGAATGTGATTGTCGTTTATAAAACGCATTTCGATTTAGGTTACTCTGATAGAGTACAACAGGTTGTACATGATTATCGAACTTCGATGGCAGACCGTGTGCTGAATGCTATTGATAAAAATTGTATTCAGCCTAAGGATAAACAGTTTGTCTGGACACTATCGGGATGGCCAATGAAGCAGATTCTGTGGGAAGGACAAGCACCTGAGCGTAAGAAAAAACTTGAGCAGGCTATTTCTGATGGGAACATTGCTATTCATGCATTTCCTTTTACAATGCATACTGAAACATCCGAAATGGAAGACCTGGTTAGGGGGCTTAATATTTCATCATCACTGTCACGAAAATATGGGCAACCTCTTTCAATCAGTGCTAAAATGAGTGATGTTCCCGGGCAGTCATGGTTTATACCAACGCTTTTTACACATGCCGGAATTAAGTTTTATCATATGGGAGGCCCATTGGTAAACCTTGAGCTTGGACTGCCTCCCTTTTTCTGGTGGGAAGGGCCCGATGGTTCGCGTCTCCTTACACTATACAATAATGGATATGGCAGCGACCCACTTCCTCCGGCAAACTGGCAATTTAAAACTTGGGTTTACATAAACATGACCGGTGATAACCAGGGCCCTCCTGGTCCCGAAACGGTTGCAAAAGACCTTGAGTTTTATAAAAGCCGTGGAATAAAAGCCAAAGTTGGTACAATGGATGATTTTGCTGAAATGATCCTTAAAGAAGACTTGAGCAAAATACCAGTGGTTCGCAGTGACATTGGGGATCCATGGATTCATGGTACCATGAGCATGCCTGAGGCAAGCAAACTGGCCCAGAATATCAGGCCTTTCATTGGTGGGTTGGATCAACTTTCTACTCTTGAAACCATTTGGGGAATTTATTGCCCCGATTTGCGAAAGATAATTGCTGATGCTTATGAACAAAGCCTGCTTTATAGTGAACATACCTGGGGCCTTGCTAATCAGCATTATCTTAAAGTCCCGTATGGAAGGGACTGGCAAGAGTTGTGGGAAAGAGGGTTGCCTCCCCAGTATAAATTGATGGAAGATTCGTGGAAAGATCATGCTGATTATATCAACAATGTTAAGATGCTGGTCACTAACCCATATCGTGATGCGGTGGCATCGCTTGCCGACAATGTTAATGTTGACAAAAATCGTATAGTAGTGTACAACCCCTTGCCCTGGGCACGCGACGGAGAAATTGAACTTGACACAAAACTGATTTTTGGCAACGATTTTGTCTCGCTAAAACCTGTTGATGGCGGCCCTGCTATTGCGGTGGCACATGAATATCCGGCAATTGAAAACAAAGCTCCTATGTCGCGCTTTGTTGTTAAGGATATTCCACCGATGGGTTATCGGACTTATGTAGCATCCAAAGAGCAAGTTGCTGTAAATGAATTAATTGCAGAAAATAATTCAGGCGTTATTGAAAGCCCTTTTTTCAGGGCAACAATTGATGCTAAACGCGGAAGGATAGGTAGTTTAATTGATAAAAGAACCGGAAAAGAGATGGTTGATGCTGATGCCCCACAAGGCTTCGGACAATATTTTTACGAACGGTTCGGTTATAAGCAAATTTACGATTGGATTGTCAAATCGCTCTATCCGCAGTATAAAGCACACAGGTTTAATTTTGCTGCGTATGAAATGCCACAAGATGTTGACTATAGCTCTGCACTCCCGGAAGATATGACTCTTACTTTAGAAAAATCGGCTATAGATGTGAAAGCAATTATGACAGGAACAATCCCTGGGCCGGGACAACCACAAAAGGTCACAATCTCGCTGACTCTTTCAGGCTTTATTCCCGCAGCCGACCTCGAAGTTAGCTGGCAAAAGCAACCAGACTCATGGCCGGAAGCTGCATGGATTTGCCTCCCATTTAAGTGCGGGAATCCGAAATTCCGTCTGGGCAGATTGGGTGCCGATGTTGATCCGGTCAAGGACATGGTTACCGATAATGCCAATTACCACCTCTGGTGGGTCAATAACGGAGTTGCTGTTTATGATGGGAATTCCGGAAAAGGTTTTGGCATTTGCTCGCAGGATGCACCACTGGTGAGTCTGGGTGAGCCGGGTGAGTATAAATTTGACAAACGTTACGAAGCTCAAAAACCATACGTCTATCTGAATCTGTACAACAACCATTTTAGATCCAACTTCGCAGCTTGGATTGGTAATGGACAGCGCATGAGTGCCCGTGTTCGTATATGGGCTTATGACAAATTTGTCCTTGAAAGTTCGCTTTATTCACCGGCTATGGAAACACGCGTACCGATGCAGGTGGCTTGCTCAAAAGTAAAGAATGGTAAGTTACCTGCTACCCGGCAGGGTATCTCGCTTTCACGCAAAGGCGTGGCTGTTACCGCATTTGGCCCGAACCCTGACGGCAATGGGACGATCCTGCGTATATGGGAACAAGGTGGGATCTCCGGTCAACTTGAAGTAACATTACCTTTCGGAGCAAAGTTTACCTCTTCCACGCCAGTCAACCTGCGCGGCGAAAAGTGCGGAGAACCAATCAAGATGAATAACGGCAAACTCATTATCCCCCTCAAAGCTTACACTCCTGCCAGTTTTATTTTGAATGAGGATGTACTGGAAAGGAAATCCGCTGCAGCAACTGCTGGAGCTCGATTCATCGATGCGTTGTACACCGGGGGGAAGATAACTATCGTCACCATGGGTACTAGCCTCACCTGCGGAACATTGGGCTGGCCAGGAGTCATGATGAGTGAATGGCTGGACAAAGAATTCCCGGGACAAATCACCTTTTTCAATGAAGGTGTCGGCGCTTCTGCCTCCAGTGTCGGACCCGATAACAATTCGGCCCTATCCGGCTTTGGCAAACTTTCAGATGTTCTAGCGCACAAGCCCGATGTGATATTCATCGAGTTCACTACCAACGACGCCTATTTGCCATACAATATCTCACAGAAAGATTCCAGAAAGAATCTAAACACCATCATAGACCGAATATTTGAAGTCGATCCCATGACAGAAATTATCCTGCAAACGATGAACCCTATAATGGACAAACAAGGCTCCGGCCCTAACGCCTCGGATCGTCCCAGACTTGAGGAGTACATACAAGGCTACCGGGATGTTGCCAAAGACAGAGGATTGCTTATTGTCGACAACTATCTTAACTGGACAAAACTCATGAAGGAAGATCCGGAACGCTTCGATCAGCTTGTCCCTGACGGCATCCACCCACAGCTATCAGGTTATAAGGAAATCCTTCTGCCTGAACTTAAAAAGACACTGGCCTCTTCTTATAAATTTAAATAATACTGAAGAATATGAATAAATATGCACTTGAATTAGTGGTTGGCTTTATAGTAATAGCCGGCTTTGGGATGACTCAAACATCCTGTAAATTTTTTGGGGAACAAAAATCTTCCGGGGCAAAAGGAGATATGGTGATCTGGTATAAACAGCCTGGTGAAGGGTGGTCCGACGGGTTACTCATCGGAACGGCTACATGGGTGCTAATGTTTTTGGCCGAGTTCAAAATGAAAGGATTGCTCTTAACGAATCTTCTTTCTGGTCAGGTCGTCCGCATGATTACAATAATCCTGATGCCTTTAAATATTTTGGGAAGATCAAAGATCTTGTATTTGCTGAAAAATTTCAGGAAGCAGAAAAGATGACCAACGACCATTTCTGGGGCATTCCCGAAGCACAGCAATTTTATCAGCCACTTGGTGATCTGCTTCTTAATTTCAAAGGCGGAGAAAACGTAAAGGACTATTATCGGGAGCTTAATATGGAAACCGGTATCGCCAAAATTACATATACTGATGGTGATGCTAAATTCACTCGTGAAGTATTTATGTCATATCCCGACCATGTAATGGTTGTAAAAATATCATCAAACAAGCCTGGCAGAGTAACTGTGGAAGCTAAACTGAAAAGCCGATTCCTCGATCAAACAATCGCAAAAGACGGAAAGATACTGATTAATGGTATCTGGAGATATATAAGTACTTCTAAAAATAACCTTTTGGCCAAAGTTGAAGGAACAGGGCTGAAATTCCAGACTGCACTTGTCGCAATTCCGGAAAAAGGTCAGTTGGGTACCAGCGATTCAAGCCTTGTTATCAATAATGCCAATTCCGTAACATTTGTACTCACTGCAGCCACAAGCTATGTAAATTATGCTGATATCAGCGGTGATCCTGCAGCACGGTGTGATAAAATCCTTTCTGCTGTGCGCAACAAAGATTTTAAAGCGTTACGCAACGCTCATGAAACTGACTTCCGTAACCTTATGGGCCGGGTACATCTCACAATCGGTGATCCAATAATGAATGAAAAACCAACGGATGAGAGACTCGCAGAAGTCAAAAAGGGTAATCCGGATCCAAACCTGGTTGCAAAAGTCTTTCAGTTTGGTCGTTATATGCTAGTATCAAGCAGCAGGATAGGCGGTCAGCCTGCAAACCTTCAGGCCATTTGGAACGAGGCATTATTACCCCCATGGGGAAGCAAATACACCATGAATATTAATACTGAAATGAACTACTGGCCGGCTGAAGTCACAAACCTTAGCGAAACTCACTTTCCTCTGTTTTCAGCAATAAAGGACCTTTCCATAAATGGACAAAAAACTGCAAATATCCATTATGGTGTCGGTGGATGGGTGGTTCATCATAACTTCGATCTTTGGCGGGGTACAGCCCCTGTTGATGCAGCCCGGTTTGGTATATGGCCGATCGGTGGAAGCTGGCTCTGCCAGCATATTTGGGAACATTACCTTTATACAGGTGATATTGAATTCCTTAAGGAATACTATCCGATTATGAAAGGTTCTGCTCAATTTCTAATGGAACTTATGGTCGAGGACCCTAAACACAAATGGTTAGTTATTCCATTCTCAATGTCACCTGAACAGGGATACTTCGATAGTAAAGGGGAAAAATCTTTCTTATCCCCGTCAACTACAATGGATATAGGTATCATCAGGGAACTTTTCCCGCACTGTATTGAAGCTGGGAAGATTCTGAATGTCGATCAGGAGTTCAGGGCAAATCTGGATGATGCACTCAAAAAAATCCCTCCTTTTCAGATTGGCAAAGATAGTCTGCTTCAGGTATGGATCGAAGACTGGAAAAGAGGTCCTGAAGGCCATAATATGTCGGCTAACTTTGCATTCTATCCTGGCAGGTCCATTACATTACGTGGAAATCCGGAACTGTCTGCTGCAATCCGGAAATGGCTGGAACCCCGTCGCGGAAATGCGGGATGGCCAACTGCATGGGATATCTGTGACTGGGCCCGTATGGAAAACGGTGTAAAATGTGATACGATTATTAATAATTTCTTACGTAGTGGTGGGGCTCATGGTGGAGGCCTTGGAAATAACCTGCTTAATTCATACAGAAATCAGTCTGATGCCAATTTTGGGTTCACAGCAGCTGTTGCTGAATGCCTGTTGCAGAGCCATGCAGACGAAATATCACTATTGCCAGCTTTACCACCAAGCTGGAGTAATGGGTCGGTTTACGGATTACGCGCTCGTGGCGGCTTCGAAGTGAGCCTTAAATGGAAGGATGGAAAATTTCAACAAGGCAAAATTAAATCGTTGCTGGGAAATCCCTGCACTGTCAGGTATGGTAATAAAACTGCCAGCTATAATATTCCAATAGGTGAAACAATTAAAATAGAAGGAACCCCTTAAGTTAAACCATGCAAATTGCAAATCATTCGTCTTATACTGTTGAAGCTGTTGCGTACCCCGCCATTGGTGATTTATCAAGGCCAGGTGCAACAGATAAAGTCCAGGTTTCAAAAGTTGGCTATGCTGGACTTGAAACGACAAGCATTGCACCTGTATTTCCAAATTCGAAAGGATATTATGGAGTGGATAATCCAACATTAGTTGTAATTACAGAAAATCAGAAACTTTAAAATTTTTTCGGATGAATACAAAGATTTATTTGTTTAAAATAATAATAGTCAGCATTATTGTTTTTATGAGCGGGGTTTGTAAGGCACAAGGGATGGTTCAAAAAAAATCTGTCTCGAAAAAAGAAATTCACTTTACTGTCAGAATCAATCTGAAATTTCCTGATAACAATTCCAGCCTATTAGGAACGAATGATGACGATAGCCTCTATTTTGATCAAGCTGTTTTAACACTTCCTGATAATTATTCTGAAACAGGAACCCCTGTTAGGTTGGTGTATATGGCGCACGGCGCTGGGGGAGGAGTTACAGCAAATTCCTGGTTCCTAAACAATTATTCACTGGACGATTCTTTATTAGCTAATGGTTATGCCGTTTGGGATGTAAATGGAGGGTCTTCAGTTGAAAATATGGGAGGGAGTTGGGTGGTCCAATCTGCATTTAAAGCATATGAATATATCCGGCAGAATTACAATGTGTATGATGATATTTTCGTTGGAGGATTCTCAATGGGTGGATGCTCCTCCACCAATTTTGTCTACAAACACAGTAATATAGTGCTTGCACATGCCATGTATAGTCCTGTACTTGATTTATATGATCAGGCATGGAAAAATCCTTGGGGTAAAACAACAAAACAAGCTATTGCAAGCGCTTATAATTTTATAGACAAAACCGGGGAAAACTGGGAACCGGATAAAGTTATCGGATGGAACCCTTTATTTATTGACAACATTAGTAATGGGAAAGATACTTTTAAAATTTATCCTGTTCCTGTAAAAATATGGCATGGTATAGATGATCCAGTTGTGAAGTATGAAGCATCAGAAAGATTTCAGAAGTATATACAAAATGCCGGGGGATATTGTGAGTTACGAGGGATAGACAGCAACAATCACGGATTGAGTTGTGGAAATTCATTCATGAACCGGGAGTTGCTGCTTTTTTTCAAAAGATTTGATAAATAAATTATTGAAACCAATTATTAATATATAAATCAAATAAACTATTACAAATTATTTCTTATTACAGGATTGCTGAACCGTGTATTTAATGTATGTACGATTGCTCAAATAAATGAAAATAAGACTGTTTTACCGGTACAAATATCCCAGGTCATAGGGCAATGGTGCTATTGATAAATATGTAATGAATACATATCCCGTTTTGTCTTAATCAATTTATTATGAAAAAATTCAGTTTTTTAATTATCACTCTCTTCCTTGCCGGTAATGCATACCCCCGGGAATTTATAGAAGTTGCAACAGATGTATGTATTTTCCATCTTGATAAAACAAATGGCAACCTTGTCGGGTTGCATTGGCTAAATCCTGATGAAGATGTTATCAAAGAAAGCCGTTTGGGTGAGAATTTCCGCATACTGTTGCCTTTATCGGATTATGAAGCCAATTACTTTCTCAGTACAAATCAGAAGGTCCGTTTTGAAAAAATGAAAAATGGTATTATCTGTCACTACGACAGGTTGATAAATGAACGTCAAACCCTCGGTGTAAAAGTTGATTATAAAATAGAAAGCAAAAACGGGCAATTGTTATTTTCGATTACTGTCAATAATACTACTGATCAGCCTTTGGCGGAAGTTTATTACGGTATCATTGGCGGGCAGAAGGGTTTGAGAAACCGTTCCGATACCCGGACATTAATTCCCGGCGGAACCTCGAACAATAATGGAGAGATGTTTACCCGATTCTCGGGAGGAGGTTACGGCGGAGGTAATCTTGGCATCACATATTCGGCAGGAGGAAGTTCTTACCCGGGATGGAGCATGAGTATGAGCTGGATGGAGGTTTTTAACATCAGGGAAAACATCGGGATGTATTATGCCCAGCACGACTCCATAATTAGAAAAACGAATCTCTATTATGAATTACGTCCTTCAGAAAAGGGAAATGTTATTGGAGACAACTGGCCAACTGAATTGGATGTTCCGTCCGGTACACCTATAGGACTTACAATGGGATGGATGAATACTCCATATACAAAAAAGGATATTTTTGCTTCCGCTCCCGTGGTGCTTCAATTACATAAAGGCGACTGGCACCAAGGGAGTCAGATTTACCGCCGATGGTTCGACGGTCATTATAATGTAAATAGACAGCCTACCTGGCTTCGTAACGAGATGGCATGGCAGAGCGTTATAATTTACAATTGTGAAGACGTTATTCATTATAAGTTTAAAGATTTGCCCAAACTGGCTGCTGACGCAAAAAAATACGGAGTAACAACATTCGAAATTCTGGGTTGGGACAAAGGCGGAATTGACAGGGGTTATCCTGAATATGAGCCTGATCCAAAGCTTGGGACAAAAGACGAATTCAAAAATGCACTAAGCGATATTAAAAAACTTGGGGTGCATCCGCTAATTTTTACTAACATTCAATGGGTTGATACTGATATTCCATTATACTATGATAAGCTGAAAAAATATGAAAGAAGGGTCGTTGGACGGATGATCTGTCAATTGCCGGATGGGGCGAAGGAACTATCAGTTCGCGAATTGGAATAAGTAGGCACAACATGACACAAATAACACCATCGTACCCGGAAGTAAACAGGCTGCTGATGGATTATTTTCTTGACATTGTCAAATCTGGAGCCGATGGTTTTCAATTCGACAAAACGAGTTCACTTGACGTTGATTTTAATCCTTTACTAAAGCTTAGTCCCGACAGGGCTATGCCACAGGGTGTATTTGATATGTTAGGGCAGGTTTTGAAAGAAGGAAGTAAAATTAATCCGGAACTCGCTATCGCATCTGAACTCATCTGGGACCGCGCATTTCAATATGTGGATGTATCATACCTCCGGATGAATGCAATGGATATGCACCCTGCATTGCGTTATACTTTTCCAGAATGGACATCCACCATATTTGCTGAAAACCCGTTCGATTTTAATATTATGAACAATGGCATGAGATACGGTTTTGTCTGGGCTATGGCCCCATGGCATTATAATGCTTCCATGGACGAAGCTGTGACACAACCACTATCAAGATATGTCGGGGAACTTATCCGTATCCGCAAAAAACACGCTGATATTCTTTTTACCGAAAGGTTTATGGACACTATTGGTGCAACCGTGAAATGCGGGGAAAACTCAAGGTTTTCTGTTTTTGAACCTATGAATAATAAAACAAGGAAGGCTGTCGTGGTAGTTAATTTCGGCAATAAAGAAGATGAAATGGAGGTGAATATTGAAAATTTTAAAGGAGTGAAAGCTGAACTCTGCATTCCGTTTCAAAACGACAGATTAATTCAGTTGCCTGCAAAAATTAAAGTGCCTCCGCGGACTTGTGCTGTTGTGGTTCAGACAAGACAGTAGTTGGTGAAAAGCGAATAGAAAATAGTAAATAATAAGGTAAACAAACCTCATCAGAAATGAAAAATATCAATCCCTCCCGTAGGACTTTCATCAAACAGCTTGCCGCTTCTACAGCTGCTGTTGCTGTTGGAACAAACTCATTGGCAGCCCAGGAAAAGACTGTTCTCCCAAATGAGAAGGTAAATGTATCAGCCTCCAACTTCAACTCCTCAAATCAGATCTTCTGGGATACGCTACGAGGACACTTTTCCATAAGTTTTAATCTCGATCCGCCTGCATCAAACCCATGGGAGGTAATAAGCCGTGAGAATTCATCGGGCGCGACAGGTGAATTTCGAAGCGGTAAATATTTACTCAAAATTAAGGAGAAAAATGCCGGCAAACAAACAAGCATTATTAGCTATGAAGTTCACGATACTGATGGTAAAACCTTCAATATGTCTGAATGTCTGGTGGAGGTACGGACCAGCTATCGCGGAATTTACAAGATTTTCACTCCGAAAGCGATGAGGCAGCAGATTTACCGTGTAGATCTCCCTCATTCTCTCTATGACCATACAAATGCAGAGAGCGACCAACCTGTTGTCTGGATGCAGCAGACTGATGGTCAAAATACATTAACCATTGGACTTATCGATCAGGTAGCTATATCAACCATCAAAGGTTCCACCTACGATACCGGGAATGGAGGTGAAGCACCCGGCATCGCTAACAGTTTCGTCCGAATCGAATTTAAACGGATTTTTCACCAGGCCCTCCCTGCTTTGGCATTTAAAGACACTGTTTATGTCAACGCAGATCCGGATATCACCTGGTTCGAGGCACTTACAGGTTACAGTGCTGCTGTTGATACTGCACGCAATTTCAAGGCGCATCCGGTGAGTGAGTGGGCTTTGAACCCGATGTGGCACTCCTGGTACGCCCATAGTGATAAAATTGATGAGAAGCAGATCCGTGACGATGCCCGCCGCGCCGGGGAACTTGGAGTAACCACTATAGAGCTTGATGCCGGGTGGAATATACCGCGTGAAGTAG
>Ga0163199_1002933_pt1 | contig 10379 bp, 7 predicted proteins | sample PL_2010_150m_FD_113537 | JGI IMG/M metagenome (GOLD analysis project Ga0163199, IMG submission 113537) | Freshwater microbial communities from Powell Lake, British Columbia, Canada to study Microbial Dark Matter (Phase II) - PL_2010_150m | ecosystem: Environmental > Aquatic > Freshwater > Lake ...
ATATATACCTCCTTGATAGTTAGAATGAAAATAACAATCGCAGAAATATAAACGTCCAACCCAATTGAGATATTGACGAATACTGTCACATATGCTTTTAGCCCCACGCTCTTTGGATGTTTGTGATTGCTGAATGAATAATTTTCAGGTGTCAAGTCCGCCACAAAGTGGTCCCCTTGGGAAAGGACTCCTTTTGGCGTAATCCTCCCTTCGGGAGGAGGGTTTGCCCATCACACCAACATTGATACTATGGCTTTCGAGTAGAATATCTCTTGCATTACTTGGGTTTCGGTCTAGCAAACAGCGGCTAGTGGCTGGTCACATATACGTTCCTTTTCCTTACAAAGACCTATGACTCAATCGCATAGATACTTTTCCCTTCACCATAGTACGAATCATAAACGTGTTGGTAGACCGCTTCACACTTTTGGCGGTACAGCTCCTTTGAATATGCGTTGGGGAGACCATCCAGCTTTTCCTCAATTTCCACCTTAACCCTGGCCCGTGATTGCAACCGCTTCCTCCATTCGAGCACCAGCCTGTCCCTCTTGAGAGTCTCCAACAATTCTCTGGCGACCTTCTTCACTTCCTTCACCTCGGTCTCCTTCATCTCCGGGGCCGGTTTCATCAGAATATCGAAGATTGCGAGTTCTTCCTCCGAGAGCCCCTCCCTCAGTCCCCGTTTCTCCTCGTCGTTCAGCATCTGAGCAAAATCGACAAGCTGCTGGAATATTTGCTCGACATTGGCCGAGCCGGCATTGTACTCGTCGATCATTTTTTGGAACTGAGCCATGTAGTCCATTCGCGACCTGTTCAGCGCGATGAGAGCTAAGAGCTTGAGGGAGATCATCGCCTTGAGCTTTTCAACTTCCGTTCTCTTCCTCGACTTTTCGAATTGCTTTTTCAGCTTCTCAAAGTCAATCTGCGACAGATCAATGGCCTTGCCGTACGCTCCCTTTGTATCGCTAATTGCATTGGGCTGAATCTTCACTGATTGGTCGAGGATGGCTTCAATTTGTCCTGTAACAGAGGAAATATCGACCTCTGGCCCGAGTGAGCGTATCTTCTCTGCAATGACTGTGAGAGCGCTCTGCTTGGCGTGAAATTCGTTGGCCTTCTTGTCGGGAAGGATCGCTTGAAAGATTCGGTGTATGAGATTCGCCTGCGAAAGGAAGTTCTTCTTGGTTTCCTCGTCCCTCAGAATTGCCTCGACGGCATCATCAATCAGCCTGATCTTCATCAACGGCTCAGCTCCGATGATGGCATCCAGGGATATCTTGAGCGACGTGCAGAACTTCTCCGCTTCAATGATCCATGTCCTCAGCCCGGACACGAGCGCCTCTTTGTCCTTCACAGGCATATCCCCGCCGCCCGCCGCTCCGTAGATAGCCAGCGCTTTCTGGAGATTTCGGAATACGCCCACATAGTCGACAATCAGGCCGCTTACTTTGTCCCCAAAAACACGATTGGCCCGGGCGATCGTCTGCATGAGCGTGTGGTTCTTCAGGGGCTTGTCAAGATAGATGGTCGAGCAGCTGGGGACATCAAAGCCCGTTATCCACATAGCACAAACAAAGACGATGCGCAGTGGATTTGCGGGATCTTTGAATTTCTCGTCCAGGTCTTCCGTCTGCATCCGCTTTCGAAGGGGAAAAATGTCAATGCCCTTTTGCCTGAAATCGTCTACCTCATTCTGAGCAGGCGAGATGATCACTGCCATATCCGTTTGGCTCATAAAGGCGATCTTGCCCGCAATACCTTCGCGCTCCTTGTCATCCGGACTCGCGGCCAATTGTCGCTCCAGATTGAAGATGTAGCGGGCCCAGGATTTCTTCACCTTATCGAACATGCGAACTGCTGTAATGCGGTCGATGGAGATGACCATTGCCTTTCCGAACTGCCCGCGGCCCATGAAGTGCTGGACGATATCCTCAGCCACCTTCTCCAGGCGTTCATCACGAGTGAGTAAATGATATTCTCGTGAGAACTCACGCTCCAGTTTCGCTTCGTGAGCCTCATCGAGCATGGCATCTTCAATCACCTGCTCGATCTGTTCGTTGAGATCGCTGTTAATGAGCTCCATCTCTGGAATACGGTTCTCGTAGTACAGCGGGACCGTGGCGTTGTCTTCGATCGATTGCTTGAAGTCGTATTTGCTGACGTAATCGCCAAAGACATCGCGCGTCCGTTCTTCGCCAACGATGAGTGGCGTGCCGGTAAAACCGATAAATGCCGCATTCGGAAGCGCATTTCGCATATTAAGCGCAAGCGTGTCATACTGCGACCTGTGAGCCTCGTCAGTCATCACAATGACATCCGAGCGACGAGAGATTTCACGATATTGTTCCCCTTGCTCTGCCTGGAACTTGTGTATGAGCGTGAACAGATACCGGTGGTCCTCGGCGAGGAGTTCTTTGAGATGGACAACACTCTGCGCCCTGACTCGCTTCTCTGACTCCTTGACCACCCCTGCGCCTGCGAAATTCTTGTAGATCTGGTCGTCCAGATCTTCGCGGTCGGTGACGACAACGAACGTGAAGTTGCTGCCGATCTTCCTGAGTACTTTCTGTGCAAAGAACACCATTGAGTAGCTTTTGCCGCTTCCCTGCGTATGCCAGAAGACGCCCAAGCGACCCTTGTTGTCCTTGAGGTTCTCGACCTCATGGAAAGCGGCATTTACACCAAAATATTGGTGATACTTCGCGAGCATTTTCTCCGTGCCCGAGCGTGTTTCGGTATACAAGACAAAGTTCTCTATGAGATCGAGCAGCCGCTTCTTTTGGCAGGTCCCCTTGATCATTGTCTCAAGGGACACAACGCCTTGCTCCCCTTCACTGTTGATCTTCTTCCATTCGGCAAAGTGCTCATATTTACTGGTAATCGTCCCAATTCTGCTTTCGCTGCCATTTGAGATGATGATGAAGGCGTTGTAGCGGAAGATCTCGGGTATTGTGTCTTTGTAATCCCTGAGGTTGTCTTTGAAGGCGTGTTCGAGGTTTTTGTGAATCGCTTTGAGCTCAATGAAAACAAGTGGGATGCCATTGATGAAGCCAACGAGGTCTGCACGGCGCGTATACATTTCGCCTGCAATCCAAAACTGGGAGCAAAGCAGGAAATCGTTATTCTCCGGATTCTCCCAGTCTATGAACTTGATTCGCCTTGCATCCGTTTCACCGTTCGTCGTTGTTTCATCGACGGCAAATCCGTTTTTCAGGAGTTGGTAGATTTCGCGGTTGGAATTGACTAAGCTCAGAGAGCTGCGGTCCTTCGTAAAGTCATCTATGGCATGAGCGATGGATTCGTCGGAGACGTCGGGATTGATGGTCTTGAGAGCAATTCGGAGACGGGAGAGAAGGACAACTTCCGATTTAGTTTCGCGGCCGAGGATGTTGCCCGCAGGAACATCGAATTCACCATAGCAATCGTTGATTCCCCAACCGAGGGATCTAATCAATTGCACAGCGGGCTCTTCAACGAGCGTATTTTCGCTGTAGTTGGACATTTTGATATGTGCCACGCCGTTAAACCAACGTGGCCGCTTCTAGCCTATGCAATTCGTTCGCATGGATATGACTTCTTGATGCCGGCATTTAGGTATGAGCCCACGGAGGGGGCGCACCTAAGCGCCTCAAACTCCATAATTGGAACATTTCTATATTCATAGAGAGAGCCATTCAAGAATTTGACTCTGAGGCATTGAGTGGCCTCATCATATCCAATACTCTCCACATTGGACGATGATACGGGAATCATTTCAATCTCGGACATATTAGCCTCGTCGTTAGAAACCTTTCAGTTGAGTTTTTGTTCTCTCCAGTACTTCATCAACTCGGAATACAATGCAACATCGCTCTTGTCCCTCATCCACAATTCCGTTACCCGAGGATCGCTGCTTCTTGGTGCATACGATGTTTTGAAGAAGCGGACTCGAGATGGGATGCGAACTCCTTCGCCCAAAATCAATCCTTCCCCAACGCGAAGGCTTGGAAGCGTATTGACTAAATCGTAAAGCTCATCCTGAACGGTCGCAGCAACGTGGCTCTGGTCACCCTTGTTGGTCATTCGCAGTGCGATGAGTGTACCACATTGACTGAGCACGGTCTCATCCAATTCGGTTGGTCTTTGTGTCACCAGCACTAAGCCAACGCCGTACTTCCTACCTTCTTTTGCGATCGTTTGCACAGTCCTTGATGAAATCGAGTTTTGGCCAGCGCGTAGATAGCTATGTGCTTCTTCAAGTACCACCATCAGTGGCTGCTGACGCCCTCCAATAGCGAGGTTCTGTGACCAGAATAGACCATCGTAGACAATTTTCAAGATGGCCCCCGATATGGATATCATTATTTCGGGTGGGACTCCAGAAAGGTCCAGAATGGTGATTGGCCTATCATGTGCTAACCACTCTGCCAAGAGAACGTCTAGGTCTCGCTGCACGGATCCTGCAAGATCTGGCGACCAATCTCCTGGTCGAAACAGGAAGCGATACCTTTGATCTAATAGTCGAGTTTTCACACCGTCCAAATAGGAGAGTATGCCCTTGGCTCTGTTGTTCAAGAACGGAGCAACTGCTCCCATCGCGACGGGAGGATATCCATTGGATTTCAGGGTGGTTGCGTCACCGACTTCAAGGAGCGCCGTCGGATTGCTCCTTCCTGTGTCTTGAAATGTGCGCCGTTCAAAGTCATCAAGTTCAAACCACAACTTGTTAATGCTGAATGGGATCGGACTATCTGCGGTAATTGCGGACCGAGGAGGAACATTGGAGAGCTTGCTTGATCCTGCAATCTTCTGTTCAACGATCTTTTCCCTTAGGTAATCTCTATTCACGTCTGATACAGATCCAGGAAAAGCAGAGAGCAACTCATCGAGCGGCAACGCCCAAAAAGGGACATACAATTCATTTTGCCCTTTCGAACTATCTGCACTGATGCGGAAAACCTTGCTCATTCCTCTCAATGATTCATCGTACTCTCCATGAGGGTCGATAATGAGTATTCTGCAACTCTTGTATTTCCCCCCAGCAATTGCCTCCATCATCACGGCAACAGCGTTGGATTTACCGCTTCCAGTCGCCCCCACAATAGCACAGTGACGCGTAACTAACTTATCAAGATCAATTCTCGCCGGAAGACCCTCCGCGGCGCTTATATTGCCGACTACTATCGATTTCTCTTCGCTCAGTCCTCCATAGATAATCTTCAAATCATCAAAAGTAACGAGATGAACCTCGTCCTCGGGGTTTGGAAACTGGGTAACTCCTCGTTCGAATTTGCTGGCGACTCGTTCACCGATGAGCAGGACGCTCAACCATCGAGTGGAAAATCTCGCATTCCCTGAATCTAATTTAAGCGGATCTCTTAAGGCTTCTGGTATTGCATCGGCGCCTACTTTCGTTACTATTCCATACAAGTGGGCATATCCCATTGGAATTCGGACGAAAGAGCCCAATTGTCCAACTTTGTAGGTGTAGCCACCGATAATGGGCATCGTGGACCTTAGCTCTTCTAATAGCTGCACTGATACCACGTTCCCCGCAATGCTCTTGACGGTTCCTATGACTGTGTTCATGGCTTCTTACTCCATGATTCTCTGAAGTTGTCATATTGGAGAGCTTTCAAGAAATTGACAAATGAAGAGAAATCCACCAATAGAAGATCTCCTTCGCCCTTGAAGGGTGTGGCACCTTCATCAAACTTGAAATAGGTCTTCACAAACTCGATTTCATCCTCCGCTGGCTTCGCTCGAAGACACCATTTGCCATACTTGCCTCCGATTACAGCGCTCTTAGGCCCATAAATGGAAAGTCCCGGTTCCGCTCTTGCCAAGCCCGCGAGGTTCGATGCTTCGGTGACGTCATCAAATATGAAAGCAATTGCATGAGAAGATCGGGTCTGGCTTAATCCGTTCAATATAATGTCATTGATATGCTGATCACCAAATGAGTAACCAACTATGAAGAGCACGCCATCTTGGCCTCTTAAGAAACTCGACAAACGATCCATGAAGCTCACATACGGTTGCTTTCTTGAGTTGTCGTACTTGGCGATAGATGGATAGATTACTATCATATCAGCCGATTTGTTGGTTCGGATAATTCTGTTTTGAGTCTTGTCGAGTTCCCACCCCAATGAGCCATGCAACTTCCAGAGTTTGGTCCAGCCTGGATTTGATTTGAGGTCTGCAACTGAGTTTGGATCAAAGAATGGCTTATAGGCTCCGACGAACCCATCGAAGTAAGGAATGTTGAAGTATTCCAATCCGATTTCAAACAGATAGTCATAGTTCGTCGTAAATATCTCGACGGCATTCTTACGGGACGCATTACCTATCCATTCCGCGAAATCCTTGTGAACCAGATTTGGAAGGAACTCGCTCTCAAATTTGTGAACTGATACCAAGTCCTTTATTCTTTCAATGAATGCGTCTTTGAGCCTTTCCAACTCTTGTTTCGACAACCCTATGAGCTTTTCCTTCCCAACAACTTGGATTTTCTGCTCAAGGTTTGATAGGATGTATTCCACCAGAAAGCTTGTCTTGGAATCTGTGAATTCGTCCTTGAGAAGGGCTAGCGCTTTCTGGAATCCCGGTTCAATGACTGACTGAACAATCGTATCTGTCATTTCCTTTACCCCTGGCACTTTCGACTTTGGACTCCCACCGCTTTTGACCGCGATTGATGTCCCAGCGCCTCCCAGAAAACCCAGTCGCTTCGTGTCGGAGATAAGAAGTTGCTGCAAGCCTTTGGTGAAGTCTCTTGGATCATGGGTAGATTCTGCAGCCATTGAATTTCCCTTTCAAGTAAAGGTCGCCACTCCTTAGCGGCTCTTACGGCAACCACGAATTCAATCCAATTGCTTCGCTCCCTCAAACATTCGCAAATACATCGAGCGAGCCAAGCCCTCTATGCCCGGAAACAGCGAGGCCGCTGTAAGATTAGCCGAGATTAAATTTGTTACCATTTCGTTGTACATGTCCTGTCCACCTTTAAACTCAAAAATCAACCATGGATTGTCAAACGGGTCTGGTGTGCTGGTGATGGATTCTAGAAATCTATGCACGTTCATCATCACTTTGCTCGTAATCATGAACAATCCCTGTTGGGCAGTTTGTCGCGGATTCTGCCAGGCTCCCTCAAAGAAACCTACAAAATCAGCTTCTTGGGCCTGGCCGTTTCCAATCTTGTACTGCGATTCTTCGGGGTTCAAGCGAATCTTCACTCCCACATTTTTGCCACGCTGTCTGGCCAGCTCTCGTACCGCACCAACATTGATAGCGTGTACTTGGAACCTGTTGTATTTATTCTCCAAGTCGGGTCCAGAAAAAGCCTCACCGAATCCAATTGGACTTACGGAATCGACTGCCGCAAAATACAAGCCCACCAGCGGGCTGAATGTGAAATCAATAAGTCGAGTTGGAGCGCCAAAATGCTGCATAACGGCAAGCCAACTTCTGAGGTCATCCCGTTCTGGAAGGTGTTGGAGATACTGGTGAGCTGCACGACGAAATTTCCTGATGGCATCCGTCTCTCTCGTGTCTTGTGTCTTTTCAGTGAATTTCGACCTGTGTGTTCGATAGTGTCGGGCAAGGCTGGACTCGATTCTCCAGTTAACCCTTGAATGGCCGCGGTATACCCATTCCTTGTATCGAATCTCATTGACCATCTGAACGTATTCTACATAATTCTCAATCGGTATGGTCTTCGCGTTCATTTTTTGCTCCTAATCGTCCAAAGAATCGTGCGGCATCAGACTTCCACCCCCCCACTTGCCAGTATTGGTAAAGACAAATCCCACCTCAACACACAGGCTGACTTAATCATCAAGGGATTTCCCAGTACTTGAGTCCGTTGGCATGGGTTCTTTCTAGAAGCCTTCTAGCTCCTGGATCAAGTTCTTGATCTGTAACCAGGTGGAGGTCTTCAATTAGTTTTTGATTCGATGCGAAGTAACCGTGTCCAAGCATATCAGTGGCAACGGTTGTCGCGTCAACTGTGTCGATGGACGCCCTGACGAAGAGGTTGATTCCAGCATCACCGAGTCGTTTCAAACCCATTCGAATCCATTCCGACAATGAGATTGCGCGATCTGCATCGTTAGCGTAAAGAGTCCTGCGCGTGCCGACTTGGGCTAGGTGAGGTAGGTATTGTCGCTCGAATTCGTTTTGATCTACGTCTGGAGCACACAAAACAAGTTGCCTCAGAATGTGGAGCAAACCGCTGATCGAATGGTTCACCGACAATCGGTCAATTGTAAGCGTGGCAACATAGCTTCCAAGGCTATGCGCAATAATATGCAGCTTCTCGATCCCAGGGACATTTAGGACCAAAGTCACAAATTCCTCCAAGTCGGGGACTGAATTTCGGGCCAACTGCATATCGTGTGAGTAGCTTCTGAGCTTTCCTGGGCTAGAGGGCCAACTGAAGAAAGCGCCCGTGCCCTGAAATGATATGTCGTAGATAATTTGTGCAGTGCGTAAGGCCGCCGATTCGAAACTGCAATTGAAGCCATGGACGAAAAGAAGGGCTTCAGATCTCGGATGCGTTTTGAGTCTAGTGCTGAGCGTTTTTGAAAATGCCGGGTAGGATAGCTCTTCGATACCTACGATCATGAAGTGCTTGGTAGGTTTCTCCGGCAAGCGAATTCCCCACCAAGACGCCTTCTCCAAATGTCCCCTTCGATGACCAGGCGGGACGCTCACCCAGCAGATACCTGTTTTCAATGAAGAGATATCATCTGAATAAAGGTTTCGGAATAGATCCTTTCCCGTGTGCCCCCTGTTTGTGCCGTAGCACAACTCGACAATACCACCGCCATCCCCAACCTCAACGACTGCAGCCTTCGCCCGTGGAGTTATGAACGTTGCTTCTTCAAACGCTTCTGCTATCACTGCAGATCGCAACGTGATCGCCCAGTTCAATTCGGGGTACTTATCCTTAGGAATCGACTCGAGCAGGATAGCCCCCAACCATTTTGCTATCCTGTCTTCTCGGATCGGACGCACAAATCTCTCAGGACTCAAGAATCGCTTCCTTGACACACGGGGGATCAACTCTTCGATCCATCGCAATGAAATTTGTGAGGATCGCGGAAACCATCTGGTTCCTGCTCTTTCGTTGACAACACTCTGGACAATTCCGATTCTTCGGAGAACAAAATGCGTACTGCAGACCAACAAAAGATCGCCCTCGCGTGTCCGATCGAGAAATCGAGATAGCTCCGCAGTCCAACGATCCTTATTGAGCGTCCCTTCTTGCGAAGTAACTACAACCCTATTTTCCTCAACCGCACAACTGAGACCAGTATACTCTTCCGAGCTCGACCGAAATGCCGCAAGATTCAAGATGCTCAGTGAATGCTCGACGTTTTTTACCATTTTGGATTCCCTGATAGATCGGACCACGGGTCACTTTAACTGAATTTCCCTAAACTGAAACCTCTCCGCTCACCAACTTCGGCAGCAGCAAATGACGTGTTAGGCGGAGGTTGCTGTTCTCCAGTTGCAATGTCTCCTTGAGATCAAAAAGATCTTCGAGGCTCTGATCAATTTGCTTGCGCACCTCAAGCGTTGGAAGAACAATTCGATACGATCCAAGCACCTGGGCGTTAGCTTGCGGTTGTGCCGCACCACCGAGATTTGTATGGATGAATCGTTTGTAATCATTTGATTCCATGGCAATTCCAAGCATTCTGCTAAGATGTTTTTCTGCGGTCCTGAATCGAACCAGATAGGATGCGAACACCGTCTCGGGATGTCTTTTGTTCAACCTTTTTGCGTATCCTGTCGTCGCACCGGTCCGCGCCACGACAATATCCCCTTCTCGAACCCCGTACTTTTGCTTATCCCGCTCATTGATTGCGCAGTAGGGAACCAAATCCCAGTCGATGATCGATGGGACAATGTCGGTTATGCGCAAGAATTTGGGGCCATTGTTCTCCCTTGAGGCGCTAGCTGTGAATCCGTAGGTGATTTCTCCACAGATCTCTTTCACCTGTTTCACTTCCCACCCCTCCGGAAATACGTCCTTGCCCGTGAGCTTCTTTTGCTCAGCCGTCGCTTTGCGCAATTTCACTCCCGGTGCTTTGAACTCCACAAACCACTCTCGGTAGATCAGCTTCGCCATTTCTTCTAATATCTTGATGCGGCGGGTGTTGTTCTCGATGAGGTCGTCATAGGCTCGAAGGACTGCTACAATTCGATCCTGTATTTTAAGAGATGGGTACTTGATTCTGGCTCGCCGGAAATCTTCCAAGACCATTCTAGAAGCCATCTCAAAAACCTTTTCGTAAGAGAATCATGATACAAGCGAGATGGACGAAGCCAAGGAAATTCTCGGCATGATATTCATAACGGACTACAAGACGGCGGAAGTTATGCATCCA
>Ga0163199_1002936_pt1 | contig 10367 bp, 8 predicted proteins | sample PL_2010_150m_FD_113537 | JGI IMG/M metagenome (GOLD analysis project Ga0163199, IMG submission 113537) | Freshwater microbial communities from Powell Lake, British Columbia, Canada to study Microbial Dark Matter (Phase II) - PL_2010_150m | ecosystem: Environmental > Aquatic > Freshwater > Lake ...
AGCGGTGGCGGAGATCCGCCGGGAAAGAGAAATTCGTCTTGTGGTGATCGGCAAACCCAAAACGGATGGAGTGATTGAAAGGCTGGTCGCAGAACTTTCCCTTGGGGATACGGTCCGATTTACAGGGCGGATCTCCCACGAAGAATTCGCCCGCTATTACGCGGAGGCAACCATGGCCGTCATTCCTTCACTTTATGAGGGGTTCGGCATGCCGGCTGGCGAGGCGATGGCCTGCGGTGTGCCGGTGATCAGCACCACGGGCGGCGCCTTGCCTGAGGTGATCGGGGATGCCGGAATCCTGGTTCCGCCGGCGGACAAGTCGGCGCTCAAGGAGGCCATCCTTGCCCTTCTGAATGATCCGGAAAGGCGCCGGCGTCTGGGTGAGGCGGGGCTGGCGCGGGTAAAAAGTTCACTCACCTGGCGGCATGCCGCACAGAAAACCGTGGAGGTCTACCGGGAGGCGATGGATGCTCACCGTCGACTTTAAACAGATCCCTCTGCAGCCGGGTATGCGCGTTCTTGATGCCGGCTGCGGAGGAGGCCGGCATCTCTGCGAGGCGTTTCGAACACAAGGCGTTGAGGTTGCCGGCGTGGATCTTGGATGGGATGATCTTTGCAAGGCGAAGGGGTATCTCTCTCTGATGGCGCGTGAATCTCATGGCCGCTGGCTGATAGCCCGGGCCGATGTCACGAAACTCCCGTTCGCCGAAGGCGTTTTTGACGTGGTGGTCTGTTCCGAGGTCCTGGAACACGTTGAGGAGGGCCGGACCGCCATTTCGGAGCTGGTCCGGGTCCTCAAGCCCGGCGGGGACCTGGTCGTCACCGTTCCACGCTTTTGGCCGGAGAGGATCTGCTGGGCGATTTCGTCCTCTTATCACCGCGAGCCTGGCGGCCACATCCGGATATATAAGAAATTGGAGTTGCTCCGACTTTTGGAGACGGCGGGTACGCGCTGCTGGCGAATACGCTACCGGCATGGTCTTCATGCGCCTTATTGGTGGCTGAAATGCCTTGTGGGACACAAGAATGAAGCCTTTCCGCTGGTCAAGGCGTACCGGAAATTCCTCGAATGGGACATCATCCGGCATCCCCCGCTGACGGCCATGATCGATCGGACACTGAATCCCCTGATCGGCAAGAGCATGATCTTCTACCTGAAAAAAGGATACCCCTGATGGAACTTCCCCTTTCGCAAAGCCTTGCCCGGCCGCCCATCGATGTGGGCGCCATGGCGGATTTTATCGCCGGTCTGCAGAAGCCCAATGGCGAGATACCCTGGTCCGACGGAGGGAAAACCGATCCCTGGGATCACGTGGAAAGCGCCATGGGACTCAGTGTTGCCGGCTGCCTCCGGGAAGCGGAGCGGGCCTATCAATGGATGGCGGAGACCCAGCTTTCCGACGGGAGCTGGTGGTCGGCAACCCGGGACGGTGTGCCGGAGGACAGAACCCGGGACAGCAATGTCTCGTCCTACATCGCCGTCGGGGTTTACCATTATTACCTGATCACCGGGGAGGTGTGTTTCCTGAGGCGTTTGTGGCCGACATTGAAGGCGGGAATCGATTATGCTGTCGGCCTCCAAGCGCCTACCGGCGAAATCGCCTGGGCCAGGAACAGCGAAGGGGTGGTTGATGCGATGGCCCTGCTGACCGGTTCCAGCTCGGTCTATATGAGTCTCAAGTGCGCGATCGCCATCGCTTCCCTTCTGGGGAAAAAGCGTTCAGACTGGCAATCGGCCCTGAACAGGCTCGGAGATTCGATCCGAGATCGCCCCAGCCTCTTCAACATGATGAAGGCGCGATATTCGATGGACTGGTACTACCCTGTCCTCTGCGGCGCCGTTCAGGGCGCCGCAGCCCGGAACCGAATCGACCGCTCCTGGGAAAAGTTCGTTGTTCCCGATTGGGGGGTCCGTTGTGTCTGCGATAAACCGTGGGTGACCACGGCCGAGGCAGCGGAACTGGTCTTGACGCTGGCGGCTATGGGGGATCGCGAACGGGCCGTTATCGTCTTCAACTGGATCTGCGACAAGAGATATGATGACGGCGCCTACTGGATGGGGGTGACCTTTCCGGACGGCGTGATCTGGCCGGAGGAAAAAACCTCCTGGACGGCGGCGGCGGTGCTTCTCGCTCACGACGCCCTCCACGACATCACGCCGGCCGGGCGGCTTTTCAGCCATGGCTTCTGGGAGAAGAATCCCCATCTTATGTCCGGCAAAGGATCGTGTGTGGGCATGGTTTTCGATCGGGAAAAATCCGCCCTTGAAAGACCCGGAGGTTGATTGCCGTGCGGAGAGATCATCGCCCCTACATCCTCAAGCGCCTCGATCTGCGATTTCAGAAGTGGTACGCGGAGCGATTTCTCCGCCCCCATTTTGATGTTCTCGGCCGGGGTTGCACCTTCATGAAACCCTGGCACGTCGAGATTTTCGGCGGACCGGTTACGCTTGGGAACCATGCCACCGTGATCGCCACGCCGGACCGGAAAGTGCGGCTGACCGTCTGGTCCGCGCTTGGGGGGGAGGGGAGAATCGAGATCGGAAACTGCTGTCTTATCTGCCCCGGCGTCCGGATCAGCGCCGCCACGGAGATCGTGATCGGGGAGAGTTGCATGCTGGCCCAGGAGGCCTTTGTGACCGATTCGGACTGGCATGGCGTTTACGACCGGAGCCTTCCGATCGGCCATACCATTCCGGTCCATATCGGAAACAATGTCTGGATCGGGGACGGCGCCATCGTCTGCAAGGGGGTCCGGATCGGGGAGAACAGCATCATCGGCGCCGGCGCGGTGGTGGTCCGTGATATCCCGGCCAATGCAGTCGCCGCGGGAAACCCGGCTGCCGTCATAAAATATCTCGATGCCGGCAGGCCGCTGAAGACGCGCGCAGACTGGCTGGCCGATCCCGGGGCGCTTGCCGCCCAGTTTGAGGAGATCGACCGTCATTTCATGAAAGAAAATACTTGGCTGGGTTGGCTCCGGTCGTGCATCTTTCCGAGAAGGGGAGATTGACCGGCCAAGAAATACGGCTGCAGGACCATCATATGAATACCGGAGAGCTGCCGATGAGAGTTGCCATTGTCGCACCGCCCTATCCACTCGAAGAGGCGCCCGCGCCGCCGCTCGGCGTGACCTATGTAGCCGCCGCATTCGAGGCGGCCGGCGCCGAGGTGCGCATCTTCGATTATATCGTCAGCCGCTACACGCCGGAAAAACTGCGGGCACAGATCGACACCTTCCGCCCGGATGTTCTTTGCGGAACCTCCGTAACGCTCAATTTCCCGGGCGCTGCGGAGATCGTCTGTGAGGCCAAGCGGCATCGACCATCGCTGATCACGCTGATGGGAGGACCGCATGTATCCTTTTCCGCCGAACGAACGTTGAACGAATATCCAGGGATCGACCTGATTGTGGCCGGGGAAGGGGAGAGAACCATAGCCGAATTGATGGCCGAGGGGCTCAATCCCGAAAAATGGGGAGAGATCCGCGGGCTGGCCTTCCGGCGTAACGGCCATGTCGTCATCAATGAGCCGCAGCCCTTCATCGACGATCTCGATACCCTGCCTCTCCCGGCGCGCCATCTCCTCCCGCTCTCACGCTATCAGGCCCTCGGTTATTCGATCAGCATCATCACCTCCCGCGGCTGTCCCTATTCCTGCATCTTCTGCCTCGGACGCCGCATGGTCGGGAAGAAGGTCCGTCTGAGAAATCCCTTGATGGTTGTGGACGAGATCGAGGAGATCCTCTCCTACGGCATCGACCGGATCAACGTGGCGGACGACCTGTTCGTCTCCAGCCGCGGGAAGGTGAAGGAGGTTTGCGACGAGATCATCCGCCGCGGCCTCCGGTTTGGGTGGAGCGCCTTCGCCCGCGTGAATACCGTCGACCTGGAGACCCTGAAACTGATGCGCGAGGCGGGCTGCGACAGCGTGAGCTTCGGCGTTGAGACGGGAAATCCGGAGATGCTGAAACTGATCCGCAAGGGGATCACCCGGGATCAGGTCCGGCATGCGGTTTCCCTCTGCCGGGAAGCGGGGATCATTGCCCACACCTCCTTCATCGTCGGCCTGCCCGGCGAGACGTGCGAGACCCTCCGGGAAACGGGGGAATTCGCCGCTGGGCTCGGCTCGCTGTACGGCTATCATTTCCTCGCCCCCTTTCCGGGTACGACGGTCCGCGAGGAGGTGGAAAAGTACGATCTGGAAATCCTGACCGACGACTGGACCCGGTATGACGCGAACAGCGCCATCGTTCGGACCTCCGCCCTTTCTCCGGAGGAGATGAACCGGTTCGTAGCGGATTTCGAATCGGAGATCGCAGAGGTCTGGGAGGAGATGGTTCAGGGATACCATGACCGAACCAACACGCCGGGGGTCGACATGCAGGTTGAAGGTCATTTCCGGATGAAGCTGGTCTATCGCCTGCTGTCCGAAGATCTGATCGAAAAGTGGGGCGCCCTTCCGGCGCCGGATTTGACCGAAAGTACGGAGCTTCTCCAGGAAGAGCTCTGCCGGCGGATCGTGAAAGCCACAGGCGTCGATGATGGAATGGTTTGCCGAACCATCCGGGGACTCGTCGAGAAAGGGTATGTCCGCGCCGCGATCTCCGGTGGAGAGTGCGTCTGGCACTGGACGCACAACAACCGCGTCGACTAAGGATCCGCCGATGAAATCGGAATCAGCCGCGAAAATGGGCCCAACGCGTTCGTGCGCGGTCGGTGAGAAGGCCGGGGGCAACCCTCCGCAGAACACCCAGCGTTCCCGTCAGAGGAAGCTCCGAGAAAAGACCGGAATCGAGGGCCATGCCATAGACACACCAGGGCGCCTGCCCCCCTTTCTTTGGATCGGGGAAGATGTCATGGATGACCAGATAGCCGCCGGGCATGAGGTGTGAGACCCAGGCGCTGTAATCGATGAAAGTCGCCTCAAAGGTGTGGCCCCCATCGATAAAGATCAGGCTGAGCGGCGTGGCCCACAGGCGGGCGACGACCGCGGAACGGGAGACGAGCGGAACGACCGTATCCTCAAGGGAAAGATTCCGGATCGTTTTTCGGAAGGTGGGGAAGGTATCCATTCGCCCCGTAGCCGGGTCCAGCAGCTCCGGATCGAAGTACTCCTGGCCGGGCTGCTGCTCCTCCGAACCCTCATGATGGTCGAGCGAAAAGAGAATTCCCCCTTTTTCTTTGCATCCCATCCCCAGATAGGCAGCCGAACGGCCGCAATAACTGCCGATCTCCAGGCAGGGGCCGCGCCCGGAAGCCTCCCGGGCCAGCTCATACAGACGAACGGCCTCCTCATCGGCCATGAAGCCCTTGAAATGCATTCTCTTTAATTCATCGACATCCATTGCTCTTGGCCTTTCTTTTATAGCAGACGGATTTCCGCAGTGATTAAAGAATATACAATTCCGGTCTTCGAAAGGCAAGTCCCGCGGCTTTTAAAAAAGGGCTATCATTTTTTTGAAGTTTCCGCTTGACCATATCAACATATAGTAGTAATATGAGATCCAACCCCAATATGTTGCGGTTATCAGCGGGTTTGTGATTGTATGAAGTCATCTTAAGAAAGAGGAGCTCTACATGCACGCAAAAATCAAGAAGAGGGACGGCCGTCTTCTGAAGTTCAACGCGGAGAAGATCACCAGCGCCATTGCCAAGGCCGGCGCGGCAAGCGGTGAATTTGATCATGACGTCGCAAGGACACTGACCATCCGCGTTCTGAATCTGGCGGAAAAGATTTTCGACAGCCGGATCACGACGGTTGAGGAAATTCAGGACATTGTGGAGGAGGTTCTCCTCTCGTCATCGTATCGAAAAACGGCAAAGGCCTACATCATCTATCGCGATCAGCATGCCCGCCTCCGGGAAATCACCAACAAGATGGAGGTGGACCTGGTCGATCAGTATCTCAAAAAGATGGATTGGAAGATTCACGAAAACAGCAACATGGACTATTCCCTCCAAGGGTTGAACAATTACATCTCCTCCGAGGTCAGCAAGGTCTACTGGCTCAACGAGATCTATTCTCCGGAAATCCGCCGGGCGCATATAGAGGGAGATTTCCATATCCATGACCTCAGCCTGCTTTCGGTCTACTGCGTGGGCTGGGATCTGTTCGATCTTCTGATGGAGGGATTCCGGGGCGTCTCCGGCAAGGTGGAGAGCAAACCGGCCAAACATCTCCGCAGCGCGCTGGGCCAGGTGGTCAATTTCTTCTACACCCTTCAGGGAGAGGCGGCCGGGGCGCAGGCCTTTTCCAATTTCGACACGCTGCTCGCCCCCTTTATCCGTTGCGACAAGCTGAGCTATCCGGAGATCCGGCAGGCGCTCCAGGAATTCATCTTCAACATCAATGTCCCAACCCGGGTGGGCTTCCAGACGCCCTTTACCAATGTTACGCTGGATATCACGGTGCCCCGCTATTATGCCGACAAGAACGTCATTGTCGGCGGCGAACCCCAGAAGGAGACCTATGCGGAATTTCAGGAAGAAATGAACCTCTTCAACAAGGCCTTTCTCGAGGTAATGGCCGCCGGCGATGCCAAAGGTCGTGTTTTTACCTTCCCCATCCCCACCTACAGCATCACAAAGAATTTCAACTGGGATGACCCGAAATTCGAAGGCCTTTGGGAAATGACCGCAAAATATGGCGTGCCCTATTTTTCCAATTTCATCAATTCGGACATGGATCCGGAAGACGCCAGAAGCATGTGCTGCCGGCTGCGGATCGACAACCGTGAACTGCAAAAACGGGGAGGAGGACTGTTCGGTTCGAATCCGTTGACGGGTTCCATCGGGGTGATTACCATCAATATGCCCCGAATTGGTTATCTGTCCGATACGGAAGAGACGTTCATGGAGCGGCTTGAGAAACTGATGGCCACGGCCAAAGATAGCCTTGAAATCAAAAGAAAGGTGCTCGAAAAATTTACCGACGGGAACCTCTATCCCTATACGAAATACTACCTCCGGAATGTCAAGCAGCGGTTTAACGAATACTGGAAGAACCATTTTTCCACCATCGGTCTTGTGGGGATGAATGAGGCGTGCTTGAATCTCCTCGGTCAGGACATCACGACCCCGGATGGGCAGCGGTTTACGAAAAAGGTCCTCGATTTCATGCGCAACCATCTGATCCTCTTCCAGAAGGAGACGGGAAACAATTACAATCTGGAATCAACGCCGGCGGAGGGAACCTCCTATCGTCTTGCCAGGATCGATAAGAAGAAATATCCGGAGATCCTCTGCGCCAATGAGGAAAATTGCCGGACAAGAAAGGCGGAACCCTTCTATACGAATTCCACACAACTTCCCGTCAACTATACCGATGATGTCTTTGAAGCTCTGGATCTGCAAGACGAGATCCAGTCCAAGTACACCGGCGGAACGGTTTTCCACACCTTTGCCGGTGAGCGGATTTCCGATCCCCGGGCCGTGAAGACCCTGATCAAGAAGATTTGCACCCAGTATCATCTTCCCTACCTGACCTTTACCCCCACCTTCAGCATCTGTCCATCGCACGGCTATCTGAACGGGGAGGTCGCCGTCTGTCCGACCTGTGAAGACGCATGCGAAATCTACTCCCGTGTAGTGGGATATCTCAGGCCGGTCAAGCAATGGAACAAGGGAAAGCAAGCGGAGTTCGACCTCAGAAAAGAATACAGGTTTTAAAGATGAAGATTGGGGGGCTGCAGAAAATTTCGCTGATCGATTACCCCGGTCGAATCAGCGCCATCGTCTTTACCCAGGGATGCAACTTCCGATGTCCCTACTGTCACAACCCGGAGCTGGTCGACCCCGCCCAATACGGGCCGATTCTGCCCGAGGAGGAGGTGTTCTCTTTTCTCGAAAGGAGGCGGGGAAAACTGGAAGCCGTCACCGTGACTGGCGGGGAGCCTACGCTACAGACGGATTTGGAAAGATTTCTGCAACAAATAAAAGAGATGGGGTATCTCGCCAAGGTGGATACCAACGGATCGAATCCGACCATGCTGGAGAGGTTGATCCGCGGACGATGGGTCGACTATCTGGCCATGGACGTCAAGGGCCCCCTCCATAAATATGGACAAATTGTAAAAGCCGATGTTGAAATCGCTAAGATCCGGAGAAGCATAGAGCTGATTGCATCTTCCGAAATCGAACATGAATTCCGCACAACCGTCGTCCGTTCCCAGCTCGACAAAAAAGACCTGATTGAAACCGCAAGACTACTGAAAAGAGGATTGTATGTTTTGCAACCTTATCTCCGCGTGAAATGTCTGGACAACGCGTTTCTGACGGAATCATCTTATTCTGCTGAGGAATTCTCTGAAATCCGGCTCAGCATCAAGCAAGAACAACTCGATATTGTTACCCGTTGACAGAAGGTCTGAATTTCTTCATACTGCGGCCGCATGATCGCATTTGTAGGATTGAAAGCGAAAGGCAGGTGAACCATGGACGGAAGGGCGGAGGGGCTCCCCGATCCGGCCGGCAGCCCGCATCTCAACCATCCGGACGGGCTTGCGAAAGCGAACACTTCTGGATTCAGTGAAAAACAGATCATACAGATCCGCAAGCTGACACAGATCGGCAGGGCGCTTTCAGCGGAGAGGAATATCGAGCGTCTGCTCGAAATGATCGTCCAAGAAGCAAGAGAATTCACCGGCGCTGATGGCGGGGCGCTCTACATCATGTCCGACGATGAAACCGAGCTGCAATTTGCCATTGTGCAGACGGAGACCCTCGATGTCCGAATGGGGGGAACCGGGGGGAAGATCACCTGGAAACCGGTGCGGCTTCAAAATCCCGACGGTTCGCCCAACCACGGACATGTCTCCGCCCATGTCGCATTGACCGGAAATACGATCAATATCTCGGATGTCTATGAGGCAGGGGGGTTTGACTTCCAGGGGACAAGAAAATTCGACGCCCAGACGGGGTACCGCTCCAAATCCATGCTCGTGGTCCCGATGAAAAACCACGAGAATGATAGCATTGGCGTTCTGCAACTGCTCAATGCACGCGATGAAAAACAAGGTGCGGTGGTTTCCTTCTCTGCGGAATGTCAGGAGATGACGGAGTCCCTCGCCTCCCAGGCCGCCGTAGCCCTCTCCAACAACCGTCTTATTCAAAACCTTGAAGTTCTGATGGACTCCTTTATCCGGGCCATCGCAACCGCCATCGATGAAAAATCGCCCTATACCGGTGGTCATGTCCGGCGCGTGGCCGACCTCACGATGGCCATCGCCCGGAAGATCAATGATGCGACGGATGGTCCATATGCGGACGTTCGGTTTTCGGATTGTCAGATGAAGGAATTGCAGACCGCGGCATGGCTCCACGACGTGGGGAAGGTGACAACGCCCGAGTGCGTGGTTGACAAGGCAACGAAGTTGGAGACCATCTTTGACCGGATTGAGCTCCTGCGACTCCGCTTTGAATTGTGCGGATTGCAGGCCGGAGTGAGAAGTCTGAACAAGGATGCCGATTTGGAATCGGCGGCGACCGACAACGAAGGTGGGATTGAACCCATCCTCAGGGAGGAATTCCGTTTTCTGGCGGAGGCCAACCGTGGAAGCGAACGGATGTCGGATGAGATGATGGAGCGGGTACGGACCATCGCCGGCAGAACCTGGAAGCTGGACGGGAAAACGGAACCGCTGCTCTCGCCCGAAGAGGTGGAAAACCTGAATATTCGTCAGGGTACCCTCTCCTCGAAGGAAAGGGATATCATCCAGAATCATGCCACGATGACCTACAAGATTCTTTCTCAATTGCCCTTTCCGAAAAAGATGAGACATGTGCCCGATTATGCGGCTGCCCATCACGAAACACTGAACGGCAGAGGTTATCCAAAAGGCTTGGATGTCACCCAGCTTCCCCTTCAGCCCCGGATCCTGGCCCTGGCGGATATCTTTGAGGCGCTGACGGCGAAGGACAGACCCTACAGAGAAGGGAAAGCGCTTCCCGACGCGCTGCATATCCTGACGATGATGGTGAAGGACGGGCACATCGATCCGGATCTTTTTGCATTGTTTCAAAAAGAGGAGATCCCCCTGGACTATGCCCGTCGTGAATTGAGCCTCCAGCAGAGCAATTCCCAAGGTTGATGACCTCGTCAAAAGTCGTCACACCGGTGAAAACCGGTGTCCAGTGTTTTTGTAACACTTTGAAATCTCTGGATTCCGGTTTTCACCGGAATGACGATTCTTGGGCATTTTCGACTTTTGACGAGGTCGTCAATATTGAAATCACGTTTTTTTTCATATTAGCAATCACTGCTGTCCAAATTAGCCGGTGTTTATAGAATCGTCGGTTGAAATTATTGTTCTTTTGGACGGGTTTCTGTTCTTTCCTGGATCAGGTTTCAATTTTCTTGACATGATGC
>Ga0163199_1002937_pt1 | contig 10367 bp, 10 predicted proteins | sample PL_2010_150m_FD_113537 | JGI IMG/M metagenome (GOLD analysis project Ga0163199, IMG submission 113537) | Freshwater microbial communities from Powell Lake, British Columbia, Canada to study Microbial Dark Matter (Phase II) - PL_2010_150m | ecosystem: Environmental > Aquatic > Freshwater > Lake ...
CTTCTCATGTTTTCCGCCGCCCCTGTTGCAGGAGAGGCTGATCATCATCAAAATGCCAACAACCCAAAAGGCGCTTATTTTCATTCTACTTCTGCGTTTTTATGAGCTCCTTGATCTTGCCCTCAAGTTCGTCGGCAAGCTCAGGATTGTCCTGTATCAATTTCTTTACGGCATCCCTGCCCTGCCCCAGTTTTGTATCACCATAGCTGAACCAGGAACCGCTTTTCTTAATGAGGTTATTTTCAACTGCCATATCCAGTATTTCGTAGTATCTGGAGATCCCTTCCCCGAAAATGATGTCGAATTCCGCTTTCTTGAAGGGAGGGGCGACCTTGTTTTTGACGACTTTAACCCTTACACGGTTCCCGATCGCTTCTTCTCCGTCTTTCAATTGCGTTTGTTTGCGGATGTCCAGTCTCACGGAGGCATAGAATTTCAGCGCGTTTCCACCGGTGGTAGTTTCCGGATTTCCAAACATCACACCGATCTTTTCACGGAGCTGGTTGATGAAAATACAGCAGGTTTGTGTCTTACTGATAGTCGATGTGAGTTTCCTCAGCGCCTGTGACATAAGACGGGCCTGCAGTCCCATCTTCGAATCTCCCATCTCTCCTTCGATCTCGCTTTTCGGGGTAAGGGCAGCAACGGAATCTATTACTATGATATCGATTGCTCCTGAACGTATGAGATTCTCAGTAATCTCGAGAGCCTGTTCCCCGTTATCGGGTTGTGAGACCAACAGGTTCTCAACGTCTACACCCAGTTTCTGTGCATAGAAACGGTCGAAGGCGTGTTCAGCGTCAATAAAGGCTGCAATGCCACCTGCCTTCTGTGCTTCGGCTATCGCATGAAGCGCCAGCGTGGTTTTTCCCGATGACTCCGGGCCGTAGATCTCAGTCACCCTTCCCTTGGGCAGGCCGCCGATCCCGAGAGCGGCATCCAGCCCGATCGATCCGGTCGGGATCACTTCTACCGCTTCAATTGCATTGTCGCCTAACCGCATAATAGTGCCTTTTCCATAGGCTTTCTCGAGCTTATCAAGTGTAAGCTGAAGAGCCTTTACTTTTTCTTTGTTTACTTCCTGTGCCATTTTTTCTCCTTTTCTTTATAATCCCATCTCATCAAGGATCTGCTGCGAATGGTTCTTTGTATCAACTTTGGTAAACACCTTCAGGATCACCCCTTTTTCATCAATCACATAGGTGGTCCGTATGATGCCTTCGTATTCCTTACCGTATAGTTTTTTCCTGCCCCATGCACCGTAAACCCTGAGAATGGTTTTCTCTTTATCCGGGATGAGGGCAAAAGGTAATACATATTTTGCAATAAATTTTTTATGCGAGGCTCCGGAATCTGAGCTCACACCTAAAATTTTAAATCCTTTCTTCTTCAGGATCTGATAGTTGTCCTTTAAATTGCAGGCTTCCGCCGTACAACCCGGTGTATCATCCTTGGGATAAAAATACAGTATCAGTTTGCTTCCCCTGAAATCCTTCAGGCTCACCGGCTTGCCATCCTGGTCGGTTGCAATAAAATCAGGGGCTTTATCGCCGGCTTTCAACACACTCATCGCCTTAATTTTTATTCAAAATTATTAAAAGCCGTTCGATCCTGCTGACGGATTAAGATTAAGTTTTCAACAATGTGGCGCTTTGCGCCGATGCCTGATGCGGGATATCCAACATCCAACATCTCACATCCAACATCCAACATCCTACCTCCTCCCGCCCTTCTTTCCCTGGTAGTATTTACAGATCGCCGTCAGTCCGCACTCTCCGCATTTAGGCTTGCGTGCCACGCAGACATACCGGCCGTGCAGGATCAGCCAGTGGTGGGCCAGCGGGATAAGGTTTTCGGGAATGTGCCTGACCAGCTGCATTTCGGCCTGATAGGGGTTTTTTGCATTAACCGTAAGCCCTATCCTTGCTGCTACCCTGAATACGTGGGTGTCGACTGCCATTACCGGTTTATTGAATATGACTGCAGCCAGTACATTTGCACTTTTACGGCCGATGCCAGGAAGCTTTTGCAGCTCATCCACATCCGAAGGCATTATTCCCTTAAAATCCCTGATCAGGGTCTGCGCCATACCGATAATGTTCTTTGTTTTATTATTCGGGTAAGAACAACTTTTGATCAGGTCAAACACATCCTCATGCATTGCTTTGGCAAGGCTTTGTGCGGACGGATACCGTTTAAAGAATCCGGGGGTTATGATATTCACCCGTTTATCGGTGCATTGGGCGCTAAGGATAACAGCCACGGCAAGTTCATAGGGATCCGTATAATGAAGCTCTGTTTCGGCCCCGGGCCGGTGTTCAAGAAAATACTCTATCGCTTTTGAGTATCGTTCCCGGATAGTCATTCATTACAGTTTTGGCAAATATAGGAAAATAGCAAAACAGAGGATTACATCTTCACACCAAAGCTTCACAATTCACGACCTGCACGATTTTTCTACCTTTGTGCCATACTCCTGCATCATGAAACACCGACTCCTCCTCCTGCTGCTTCTTCCGGCCTTATCACCTGTATTCTGCCAGGTCCCTTCACTCTGCGATTTCGTGAACCCCCTGATCGGCACCCGTGAGATGGGCCACACATTTCCCGGGGCCTGCGTTCCCTTCGGCTTTGTCCAGCTGAGCCCCGACACAGATACCATCCCTTACGACATGGATGGGAAATACAATCCCCCGGTTTACCGGTATTGTTCAGGATATCAGTACGACGATAAAACCATTGTAGGTTTCAGCCACACTCATTTCAACGGCACGGGCCATTCCGACCTGGGCGACTTCCTTATCATGCCTTCCACAGGCCCGCTGCGTCTAAACCCCGGGACAGCCGATAATCCCGAAAAAGGGTACCGCTCCCCTTTCCGCCATGAAACCGAAACAGCCGAACCCGGCTATTACCGGGTGCACCTCGATGGGCCTGATGTGACTGCCGAGCTCACAGCCACCCTGCGTTGCGGCTTCCATCGTTACACCTTCCCCAAAGCCGATTCAGCCCGCATCATCCTCGACCTGATGCACGGGATCTACAATTACGACGGGAAAGTTTTATGGGCCTACGTCCGCGTAGTGAACGATACCCTGATCACCGGTTACCGCATCACCAGCGGCTGGGGCAGGAACCGTTACATGTATTTCGCCCTGGCATTTTCAAAGCCTTTTACTGACTGCGGATGGCGGAATACCGATAAACCCGTCTACCGCGGGTTTTGGCGCAGGTTCGGCCAGTACAGGAATTTTCCCGAGATGGCCGGTAAGAAGATCAGGGCATGGTTCGGCTTCAGCACCGGCCAGGGTGAACAGGTGGAACTGAAGATGGGCCTCTCGGCCGTAAGTACGGAAGGCGCCCTGGCCAACCTCAGAACCGAAATACCGAACTGGGATTTTGAGTGGATCTGCAGGAAAGCCCGGCAAAACTGGGAGAACGAGCTCTCACGAATAAAGATCGATGGTTCATCTGACATCCCGCATCCCGCATCCGACATCCGACATCCAACATCCGACATCCGGCATCCGATATCTGATAAATCATCACATGCAGCCCGGCTCACCAACTTCTACACCGCCTTCTACCATGTTCTGATGAATCCCGTGATCTACCAGGATGTTGACGGGAAATACCGCGGCATCGACCAGGAGATCCATACGGCAAAAGGATTTACCAATTATACTATCTTTTCCCTCTGGGACACTTACCGTGCCCTGCATCCGCTGTATACCTGGCTTTACCCGAAACGCAGCGCCGATATGGTGTCTTCCATGCTGGCGCATTACGACCAAAGCGCCGAAAAGATGCTTCCTGTCTGGTCGTTTCACGGCAATGAGGACTGGTGCATGACCGGTTATCACAGCGTTGCGGTGATTGCCGACGCCTGGGTGAAAGGCGTGAGGGGCTTTGACCCGGAGAAAGCCCTGAGAGCCTGTGTCGGTACATCCACCAACAGGTATTATGAAGGCATTACGGATTACATGAAACTTGGTTTTGTGCCCCTGGAAAGCAGCAAAAGCGCAGCTTCGGTGACACTGGAATATGCCTATGACGACTTTACCATCGCAAAACTTGCCGAATCAGTTTCGGACGATTCAACTTCCGGGCCCTTGCTGCAGATGTTCGCCGACGCGGAAACAGTCAAATACCGGAAACGTTCCGAAAATTATAAGAATGTCTTCGACCGTACAACAGGCTTCATGCGGCCGAAAAACGCGGACGGCGGCTTTAAACCATCATTCGACCCCCTGAGCACCAGCAACCAGGGCTTCGTGGAAGGGAACTCCTGGAACTATTCATTCCATGTACCGCAGGATGTTCCCGGGCTGATCTCACTCATGGGCGGTGACAAAGCCTTTATCAGCCGGCTTGATTCGCTTTTCACCATGCACCTCGACGATAAATACTTCGCCGAAACCGAAGATGTGACCCGTGCAGGGCTGATCGGGAATTACGTCCACGGCAATGAACCCAGCCATCACATCCCCTATCTCTACAACTGGACCTCCCAGCCCTGGAAGACCCAGGCGATAATCCATAAGATAGTCAACTCAATGTATAAGAATGCTGTGGACGGATTATGCGGTAACGATGATTGCGGGCAAATGAGCGCATGGTACATTTTCAGCTGTCTGGGCTTTTATCCGGTTTGCCCGGGGACTGACATGTATTCTATTGGAAGCCCTTGTGTTTCCAAAGCCGTGATCTCGCTCCCCAATGGCAAAACCCTTACGATTGCGGCAAAAAACCTGAGTGAAAAGAACATGTTCATAAAATCCGTAACTTTAAACGGCAAAATCCTTGACGGCCTGGTAATTCTCCATAAAGAACTCATGGAAGGGGGATTGCTGTTATTCGAAATGTCAGGAACTCATTAAAAAAACAAGATCATGAAAACACTTCGCATTTTTTCACTGGGATGCATTGTCCTTGTACTGTTTGCATGCACAAAGAAATCCACAGAATATGAACCCACGCAAAACCAGGTTATTCAGGGAAACCTGCAGTCAATGCTCGATAAACTCCTGGCCGATTACAAAGTAAAATACCCCGGATACCCTGGCGGACTTGCTTTAAATGTCATCTCAAAATCAGGAACCTGGTTTGTTTCATCGGGCATGGAATCAGGAACTACCAGCCAGGTCCATTTCAGGGCTGCCAGTAATACCAAAACATTTACCTCAACAGCAATCCTCCTGCTATCCCAGCAGGGGAAATTAAAGCTGGATGCAAAGATATCAGATACTATCCCCGGAAGTGCTATGACGTATGTCCCTATGGATGCAAATTACGCAGTCCCGTTCCGGGACAAGATCACTATCAGGCAGCTACTGCAGCACAAGGCCGGCGTGTTTGATGTATCCAATAACATTATTCCCGACACGGTTTCGGCCCAGGTTCCATATAAGGGAAAGGATTACATCGGATGGGTTGAGTCTTCCGATCCGGCGCACACCTTTACTTTTGATGAAATGGTCGGAGTTGCCGCGGTATGCAGGCTTTACTTTTTCCAGCCCGGTAAGGGCTACAAATATTCAAATACAGGGTATTCCATACTGGGAAAGATCATTGAACGGGTTTCCGGACTTTCATACCGGGATTTCATCGGTACACAGATCATTGAACCAATGAAATTAACCCGGTCAACCATGCCGTTTCAAGGAAGCGACCAGCAGTTACCCTCTCCCTTTGCTAAAGGGTATTATTATTTTCCGGACGTTAAAGAGTGTACGCTTTCCAACATTTCAGCCAATGTGGCTGAAGGGAATCTGATCACCACTCCCGATGACCTGTGCAGGTTTCTGCGGTTGTTGCTCCGGGGCGAAGGGGTTCTTAACACTTACACGGTAAACTCCATCATGCTTGCCCCGGTGGTTCCGCCCGACACGGTTCAGACATATACCTGCGGCATTATGTATACAACTAATCTTGGTTGGGGTCATAGCGGAGCGCACGAAGGCTACCTTTCGCGAATGATCACTGATCCTGAAACCGATTTTACTGCTGTTGTATTTACGAATGGATGGAATATGACCACAGGCAATTTAAATGGGATAATAGAGCAGTTGACTTTATTACTTGATCAGGCCTGTTATAAGGCGAAATACATTGTACAATAAGTAAATCGCTTCCTGCTACTTTATGATAGTGATGGATCCGTGGTGGTTATCGTCACTGTACAGGCCGTGACCTCTGAACACATAGAAATACGTTCCCGAGGGGAGCTTTCCTATGTCCCACGCCCCGTTCACGTAATTTGTCGTATGGTAGACCTTTCTGCCCCAACGGTCGTATATCCAGAGCTCATTGCTGATGTAGACTTCACTCAGGACAATATCCCTGTAATTATCTTTTGCCACGGTTTCCTTAAAAGTGAGTTTATCGTTCGGTGAATTGGACGACATGGCATTTGGTATGAACAGGTTGATTATCTTGACCACCAGGGTGTCGGTGAGTGTGGTATCGCAGCCGTTGGTATCCCTGAACCTCATCATGGTAAGCATGGGGCCGCTGCGGTCGTAAGTATATGATACCGGGTTCACATTCGACGTGGTGATCGTACTGTCAACATTATAATACATATACCATTTCCAGCTGGTCAGGAATTGACGTACTGAGTCGTTAAACTGCAGGGTAGCTGTTGGATTTGTGAGGAAGATAGTGTCGCCCGGAAGAATATGATATCGAACATAGGGAGCTTTCAGGACATCCACAAAATAAATGCTGTCGATGCTGCATCCTACTGAATCCGTTACAGTCAGCCGGTGTTTCCCCGGACATATCCCGAAACACAGGGTATCCTGTGAGTGGCCGCCATGCCAGTTATACATGTAAGGAGGATAAAGTTTGAACGGGGTTCCTCCTGAAACATTGGCTTTGAACTGCCCTTTGCACTGAAGCGGGCAGGCCAGGGCATTATAACGCCTGAGTGTATCCATTTTCATAGCCGGGTGCATCCTCAGCATAACTACATTGCTGGTGTCTATCATGGCCCACTTTGCCGCAATACAGCGATATTCACCTGAATCTGAAAGTTTTACGTGTGGAAAATACAGTAGAGCGGAATCCGCACCAACGATATCCACACCGTTCTTCTGCCAGCGGTAACTCACGCCGGTTGTATCCGTTCCTGTAATCCGGGCCGTGTACCCGACACTGTCTTTATAGCACCACGTATACGTGCCGGTAGGCGTGACAGTCACCTTCATCTGAGCGATTGAAGCAAGGGAGATTAACACAAACAGGAGTGAGAGGAGACGTTTCATCAGGTTGAGGAAATCGGCGGCTAAATTAAGAATTTAAACGGAAAATCCGGGGAAATATTACAGAGGCGGGGTCTTGGGATGTTGGATGTGGGATGTGGGATGTGAGATGTGGGATAAGGGATGTGGGATCGTAAATCAAAACAGGTGATTCGACAGCATGATCAGCGTACAGGCGTGGGTGACATGGATGTCTGCGTCGCGAAGTATCTTCTCAAACTCAACATTTTGTGTGCCAGGGTTGAAAATTACCCGTTTCGGCGACAGATCGATGATATAGTCATAATAGGGCCGCTGGTTTCTGGCCCCTAAATACAGCGTAACCGTATGGATATCCTCATACGGAGTGCCTGGCAATTCAATTTTCACCCCGTCGATCTCCCCTTCTCTCAACCCTATGGCACAGACAGGGAACTCATATTTAAGCAGCTTTTTGACAGCGAGATACGAGTACCTTTCCGGGTTAGTGCTGGCCCCTATAACCAATGTCCTTCTGTGATGCAAGGCCTGTAAAATTTACTGTTACAAAATTAACAATTCCTGTGGAACTGATGGAATTTTTATTAACATTTCTGAAAAACATTCAGATTTTTGAATATGACCTGTATTTTATTCAGCTGACGAACTGCGCAGCTATATTGAACTGGTTTTGCACCTGAAAATTTATTAACTTGCAGGATCAAACATCAAATAAATCCACAACATGAAAACAAAACAACTGATCCCGTTATTAGCCCTGTTATTTATTACCGTAATTAAAAGTTCTGAAGCATGCACAATTTTCCGGCTTAAGGCCGCCGACGGGAGTATGATCGTAACCCGTTCCATGGAATTCGGCTATGATCTACATTACGACCTGATCATTGTCCCGAGGAATAAAGCATTCACAAGCCCTTTCATGAAAAAAACTACCGGAGTCAGGTGGTCGGTACGATACGGCTACGTTGGTGTTGCCGGACTGGGCCTTGACTATGGTGTTTCCGACGGTTTAAATGAAAAGGGACTTTCAATCGGCGCACTCTGGTATGAGAATGATATGCAATGGCAAACGGTGAAACCGGGCGACAGCCTGAAGGCATTGGCTTCGCCCATGTTTCCCGACTGGGTTTTGGCGAATTTCGCAAATGTTGATGAGCTTCGCAAGGCCCTCCCCGGAATAAAGGTATTCGCTTATACAGATTCCGCCAAAATGAAATCAGCCCCTACCCTTCACTTCATTGTCCATGATGCAGCCGGCGGCTGTGTGGTTGTTGAATTTGACAAAGGTGAATGCAAGGTGTATGACGATCCTTTGGGGATCATGACCAATGCACCTTCATTTCCATGGCAGATCACCAACCTCAGGCAGTATGCAGGAATGTCTCCCGAAATCCCGCTTCCCCTGGTTCTGGACGGATTAAAGCTGGTCCCGACCGGGCATGGACAGGGAATGTGGGGCATTCCCGGGGACTATACTCCTCCAAGCCGTTTCATAAGGCTCGCAATGCTTACACATTTTGCTGATCAGCAGCCGGATGCGACCCATAATCTCAACCTCAGCGAGCATATAATCAATACATTTGACATTCCCCGGGGGATCATTGTTGATAAAGACGCAAACGGTAAGTTTATTTCAGCCGAAACGACCCAATGGGTGACATTCCGCGACCTGACGAACCGTATCCTCTATTTCAAAACTTATGATAACCCCAACCTGCGTAAGATCGATCTGAAGGATATAGATTTTTCAGCAAAAGAGATCAGAAGGCTGCCCATGTTCGGATTACCTGAAACGATCATCAACCTGTTGAAATAAAAATCAAACACATGAAAAGGTCTATTGCATTTCTTTTAACCGCGGTGTTTATGTTTACGGTTTCACATAAACTGTATTCTCAATCTGATCCCATTAAACATGATTTTGGTATAACTGCCGGCGGATTAACGAACTTCCCTGCAAATAAGAATTACCTTACCAATTACATCAGCATGTTTTATGTTGCCCCTTATTTCCAGGCAGGCCGGCATGAGTTTTCGGCAGGCATTGTTTATCCGTTACAGACAAACAGCTTGTATTTCAGCGACTACAAAACAAATCCTCGATTGGGTGCAATAGCCTGTTATAAATTTTATGTATTTAATGTTTACGGCAGGGAAAACCTGTTCGTTCATTATTCATTTCAGTACTTAAGATTTAAGGGCTGGTATGACATCTCTCCTGCATCGGGCATCCCGTCAAATCAGTGGACTGAAACCGACACATATATCAACAACGTGATTGGACTGGGATATAACATATATTTTGACACGGAAGAAAGGTTTGGGCTGTATTATACTCTCGATTATATGATCTCGCAGACCAGTTACATGCTGAATTCCGCAACTTACAGTACAAGCTACTGGACTACCCGGTATATCTGGAATAATCTGAGCACACATATCGGCTTTATCTTTAAGATTACCCCGTTAAAAAAGAAAAAAAAGTAAATAATCAAATCATATGAAATTTCCCTGGTTCAAACAAGCCGGAATATTTTTTCTGCCGGCAACATTTGCTGGCTGGCTGATTTTATCTGCCGGAATTGCTTATGCAGTGTATTCTTTCATCGATATCGACAGCAGATCGCATTCGGTAAGCGATACCCTGAGGCCCTTTGTCATTAACCTTTTGATAATAGCTGCGGTGTACACACTCATCGCCTGGCTGACAAGCAAAACGCCAAAAGCAGAATGACTGCGGATTAGGGAGCGGCGGTGATCAGACCGAGCACTCATTCCTCTCCTGCCGGGTCGTCTTCATACTTATTATTTTTCTATCTTAGCCCAATATATAATATATCTGTATGAAGCAACTTATACTTTCTTTCTTCCTGGTTTGTGTTTCGCTCTGCCAAACGTTTGCAAAAACAGTTGACCAAAATCTTGCACGTAATGTTGCAGCAAATTATCTGGTTGCAAATTCCTTTCAGGCCTTTCCCGGCAACCCGGCAATTTTAAGCTTCAGTTATTCGTCCACCGGCGCCGGCAATCCCACGCTAAAAGGATCGGCTGTGCCATTATACTACGTCTTTAATATCAATCTCTCCCGGGGATTTATAATTATTTCAGGGGATGATATCGTAC
>Ga0163199_1002939_pt1 | contig 10363 bp, 7 predicted proteins | sample PL_2010_150m_FD_113537 | JGI IMG/M metagenome (GOLD analysis project Ga0163199, IMG submission 113537) | Freshwater microbial communities from Powell Lake, British Columbia, Canada to study Microbial Dark Matter (Phase II) - PL_2010_150m | ecosystem: Environmental > Aquatic > Freshwater > Lake ...
CGCCGATTTTATAACCGTCGGCGACCATTTCCGGGCGCTGGTGCAGCATCTCGCCGGTAACCGTGAAGGTGTGTTCCATGATCGGCGCAGCGCCTTTTTCTTTCGCCAACGCCAGGGCTTCCTTCCAGCCTTCTACGGCCAAGACTTTAGTGACCTGTTCGGTAAAATCCAGTGACGGCGTATCGCCGTATTTCATGCCCAGCATCGTAATTGTCGAACCCAGGCCCAGATAGCCCATGCCGTGGCGGCGTTTGCTGAGAATTTCCTCGCGCTGTTTTGCCAGCGGCAGGCCGTTGAGTTCGACGACATTGTCGAGCATGCGGGTGAAGATCTTGATCGCTTTGCGGTAGGTATCCCAGTCAAAACAGGCGTCGTTCGTGAAAGGTTTTTTTACGAAGCGTGTCAGGTTGATGGAACCTAACAGACAACTGCCGTAGGGCGGCAATGGTTGTTCGCCGCACGGGTTGGTCGCGCGGATTTTTTCGCAAAACCAGTTGTTGTTCATTTCGTTGACCTTGTCGATCAGAATGAAGCCAGGCTCCGCATAGTCATAAGTCGAGCTCATGATGATGTCCCACAAGCGGCGTGCCGGTATGGTTTTGGTGATTCTGCACGCGATGAGGCCGTCTTCGTTGACGATATAGTTGTTCTTATCGGGGAAATCGCGCCAGATAATGTGCCGGCGGTCATTTAAATCCAGCTTGTCGATCTGGACTTCCTTTTCGGTAACGGGAAACGATAACGGCCAGGGGCGGTCGTTTTTTACCGCCTGCATGAACTTTGCGGTAATCAGCAGCGACAGGTTAAACTGGCGCAACCGGCCGTTTTCACGTTTGGCGCGGATAAACTCGATCACATCGGGGTGGCCGACATCAAACGTGCCCATTTGCGCGCCGCGCCTGCCGCCCGCGGATGATACCGTAAAGCACATTTTGTCATAAATATCCATGAACGACAGCGGCCCGGAGGTATAGGCGCCTGCTCCCGATACGTAGGCATTTTTGGGGCGCAACGTCGAAAATTCATAGCCGATACCGCAGCCCGCCTTCAGTGTAAGGCCCGCCTCATGCACTTTATGTAAAATATCATCCATTGAATCGGCGATGGTGCCGGAAACGGTGCAATTAATTGTAGAAGTAGCCGGTTTGTGTTCCAGTGCGCCGGCATTGGAAACAATGCGGCCGGCCGGAATAGCGCCCTGACGCAATGCCCATAAAAATGCCTTGTACTGTTGTTCCTGTTTGACTTTGCCTGTCTCCACTTCCGACAGCGCTTTGGCAACCCGTTGATAGGTTGCATCGATACTTGTATCAATAGCGATACCTTCCTTGGTTTTCAAGCGATATTTCGTATCCCAAATATCCATTGAAGCATCTTGAAATGGTATTTCGGTCACAGTATTGGCGACGACATGGAGTTGTGCTGACATGAATGATGATCCCGGCTGTTTTTACGGTTTTTAGATAAGGAGGCAGAAAAAAACTATAAATTCAGCGTGTTATGTTTTTCGCCGATTTATAGCTATGGTCTATATATAGCGTTTTTTTTGACATATTAGCACAATATATAGTGTTTAAAAGCGAAAATAACGAATTAGTGTGATATTGTTTATCCGTTTAAAAAGTGCTTGCCGGAAGTATGTTTTTTGAGGTAATGGCGGATTTTAGCGCGATTTTTTGTAATGATTCAGCCGTTGTTTGCGCTTGTTTCAATGCATTACACGACTTGTCGCCCATCGGGAGCGCTGAGCAACGATTTATCGTTCCCATGCTCCGCGTCGCTGCCCACAGTTAGGAAAATAATTATTAAAATTCTAATCGTTAACCTGAGTTTTAAAAGATAAACAGGTTATGACACCTTGTAGGAGCGGGCCATGCCCGCGATCAGTGCCGGCATCATCACCTATCGCGGGCATGGCCCGCTCCTACAAGATCACTGACGCAGAGCATGGGAACTATAGTTTCGGGATGTTATTTTTAGCCGAATTCCTAATGACAGTGACGGTTGGAATTAAGGCTTAATACAAATCCACCGGATCGACATCCAGCGACCAGCGCAGTTTTTTGCCTTGTTTGATGTGCTCTATTTTCGGCATCAGTTCATCGAGCAGGCGGTGCAACGCTTGCCGTTTGCCGCTTTGAAACAGCAGTTGATAGCGATACATGCCGGCGCGCCGGGTCATCGGCGCAGGCACGGGGCCGAGAATCAGCGTGTCGCCGGTATTGATGTCCTGCGCCAATTCGAGCACGGACTGAAGAAAACTCTGCGGCATATCGTCATCGGCGGCCTGTGCCCTCAACAAAGCCTGATAGCTGAACGGCGGCAGCTCTGCAAGTTGTCGTTCAGCCAGCGCTGTTCTGGCAAAGCTGTTATAGCCTTCGTTGATTAATGTGGTCAACAGCGGGTGGTCAGGGCGGCGCGTTTGCATGATGACTTTGCCCTGTTTGTCGGCGCGCCCGGCACGCCCTGATACCTGCACTATCATTTGCGCCAGTTTTTCGGACGCGTGAAAATCAATGCTGAACAAGCCGCTGTCTACGTCAAGTATCGCGACCAGCGTCACATTCGGGAAGTGATGGCCTTTGGCGAGCATTTGCGTGCCGAGGATAATATCGATATTGCCTTGATTGATCTGCTCCAGATAATATTCCAGCGCGCCTTTGCGCTGGGTCGAATCGCGATCCAGGCGCGCGATGGTTTTGCCTGCGAACAACTGCGTCAATACATTTTCGATGCGCTCCGTACCCAGTCCCAATGCCGTAAGCACTCCCGTTTTACAGGCAGGGCACTGGTCGGGTAAGCGTTGCTCCTTGCCGCAATGATGGCAACGCAGTAGTTTGCTATGGCTATGAATCACCAGATTGGCATCGCAATGCAGGCATCGCGCCACCCACCCGCAGCCGTGGCAAATCAGCGTAGGCGCAAAGCCGCGCCGGTTTAAAAACAGCAAGACCTGCTCGTTTTTGGCCAGCGTTTTTTTGATTTCGTCAATCAGCGCTTCAGACAGGCCTTCGTGCATTTTTTTATTCCTGATGTCCAGCAATTGCAGTACGGGCGCTATGGCCTGGCCGGCCCGTTCCGGCAAATGCAGCCACCGGTAGCGCCGGGTATCTGCGTTGTGAAGGCTTTCCAGAGACGGCGTAGCAGAGCCCAGCAATACCGGAATATTTAGCAATTTGCCGCGCACCACGGCGACGTCGCGTGCGGAAAAGCGAAAGCCTTCCTGTTGCTTAAAGGATGCATCATGTTCTTCGTCGAGAATAATCAGGCCCGGATTTTTAAACGGCGTAAACAATGCCGAACGCGTACCCAGCAGGATTGCGCTGCGGCCCTGCTGTATTTGCAGCCACGCGTCACGGCGCTGGTTATCCGTCAGTTTTGAATGCGATACGGCAATATCGACGGCAAAGCGTTGCCGGAAACGCTCCTCGAGTTGCGGCGTCAGCGTTATTTCCGGCACCAGCACCAGGACTTGCAGGCCGCGCTCGAGCACCGAGCGGATAATCTGCATATAGACCTCGGTCTTGCCGCTGCCGGTAACGCCTTCCAGTAAATAGACGCCAAATTGCCCCAGGCCTTCGCAAACAGCGGTGATTGCCGCTTGTTGCCGGGCATTGCAGTGCAAGTCATCCTGCCGGGTTAAAGAACCGGCAAGATTTGCTTCGCTGCTGATGGATTCGGCCTGCAATAACTGTTTGGCGATCAGTTGTTGTACCGGCACTCGCCAATTCTTATCCCATTGCGATAATTCAGATGCAGACAAGGCCTGGCTGTACGCCTGAAACTTTTCCAGCGCAGCTTTTTGTTTAGGTGCGCGTTTCAGTTGTTGACTGTCCGTTATTTTGCCCGACTCGGTCAGGCCGTAGCGCTTTTCAGTTTGGACAGATGTGGATGGGTTCCGGCGCAGTGCGACAGGAAATGCCGCGCTGATCACTTCACCCAGGGGATGATGATAATAACGGCTGGCCCAATGCAGTAACTGCAAATCTTGTGCGGATAACAGCGGTTGTTCGTCCAGAACCCGCAACACCTGTTTCAGCTTATCGGCGGGTAATTCGCTGCGCCGGACGATTTCGATCAGGAAGCCTATTTTCTTAAGATTACCGAAGGGAACTTCCAGTCTCGCACCGGGGTGTACCGTATGGACAGAAACGGGGGCGAGATAATCAAAAAGCCGATAAAGAGGGACGGGGAGCGCTACCCTGAAAATAGGCCCGGTTTCGCTGTGCAGCTTAGCCATAGGTTGTGATGTACTTTTGATGTTATACCGCTAAGTGATTGTGCTGTCTGGGCTATTGCAGTTACCCACAGAAACTGTGGATAACTCTGTGGACAAGCGGCTTATAAAAGACCTTAGTGACGGTTTTTATTACGGTTTTATCACATTGATCATTTTTAAGGCAGCGCCATTAATTCATTTAAATTCAATAACTTATAAATAAATAATGGAATGGTAAGGGCTTTTGTAAGCCCTTGATTGTTGTTTTATTCGCTGTATGCGCATCTGTGAATTGAAGCACATTAATTTTAACGTTAAGGTCGCTTTGCGCCTTCACGGCGAACAGGTCGCATGTAAGTCCGACCTTCGTACAACACACGGCTACGGCTTAATGAATTTAATCGTCATCCGGTCGCTTTCACCGATAGCCAGATATTTTTTGCGATCTTTGTCTTTCAGTTTTAATACCGGCGGCAAGGTCCAAACGCCTGCCGGATAGTCTTTGGTATCTTTGCTGTTGGCATTGATTTCGGAACGTGCCAAATATTCAAAACCGGCGTTTCTTGCCAGCGCAATCACATAGTCTTCGGTGACATAACCCGATTCCGCCTTCGGATCCTGCGGCTTTGCGACAGTGTTTCGGTGTTCGACGACGCCTAGAATACCGCCCGGCTTTAATGCGTTATACATGGCTTTAAACACCGCCGCGGCCTGGTCGTTTTTCATCCAGTTATGTATGTTATGGAAAGTCAGCACGCGGTCTGCCGAGTTATCGGGCGCTATGTGCAGGTATTTCGGCGGTTGTAAGCTTGTCAGTTGAACCTTACCGTATAGCGCCGGTTGTTTGCGCATTTTTTCGGTAAATTCATGCAGGCTTTTTTTAAAGAAAGGGTTGTCGGTATCGCCTGAAAAATGTGCTGCATACAACTTGCCTTTGTCTTTTAAATAAGGCGCCAGAATTTCCGTGTACCAGCCTTCGCTGCCGGGCCAGATTTCGACGACGGTCATCGTATTTTTAACCCCGAAAAACTCCAGTGTTTGCAGCGGGTGGCGGTATTTATCGCGCGCCTTGTGTTCCGCCGAACGCTGTTTACCGGCGATGACCTGCTGCAGTGAATCATCGGCCGCGAGGGATGCTGAAAAACAGCTTGCCAGTAATAATGCCAATAGCGTTATTTTCATGTGCTTTGTCCGGTTAATTCGATTGATTTTGACACCCCTATTTGCAGGAGGCTTAAGCCTGCCAGCATTAAAAAAGCGATTAAGGTCCAGGCCGGCATACTGAGGCCGAGCATAGTCCAGGACACTTCAGCGCAATCGCCGGTACCGCTGAGCATCAGTTTCAGCGTATCGGACAACGGAAAGTTCTGGAGCATGTAATCCAGGCCGGGGCCGCATTCCGGCACTTTATCGGGCGGCAAATGCTGTAGCCAGACATGGCGCGTCGAAATAGCGGCGCCGGAAAGCGCTGTAACGGCTCCTGCAACAGCATATATTTTAATGCCCGCCGATTTCGGGTTATGAATAACGGCGGCTAAAAAACACAAGCCGGTCAGAAAAATGGCAATGCGCTGCGAAATACACAATGGGCAGGGTTCCAGTCCATCGACAAACTGAAAATAAGCCCCCATCGCCAGCAGGCCGACACAGGCTAAAAATCCCCAAAAAAACCAGATCCTTGGGCTGAGTCTTATCAATTCCAACATACACACCTCTTTGTTAGTAAAATCGGGTCGAATATATTACCAGTTTAACATCTGGTGCAGTGGAGAATGAAGAGCATGAGTATAGCCGCTACATGCGCCTTCTCCGCAGCTTGAGAGCAAATCGACGCTTAATCGCCCTTCTTTTGGCGTGCGGCACGCCCGACGGTAAGCAGGAATTTATATCCGATCGCTTCCAGACTCGAAATTAGTCGCGCTGTATTACTAATGAAATATAATATTAATATCTGTTAAACAATGGCACGGAAACCGATACAGGTCGTGCATTGATTTTACCCGGCGGTGGATCAGGGGGACGATCAGTGGAAGCGCGTCATTAAAATAATAAAAACAACAGACATAAGCGTTTCATGACGCTTGCCTTACTATTTTTCCCGACAATCTGGAGCACAATGCATGCAGTATTCAAACGGATTTTTTATTCAATTTATACATCTGGCCGGCCCTTTCTGGAATTCGGAAGACAAGGCCGCTATTCGCAGCAGGACGCTGTCGCTGATCGTACTCACGGTCATGCAAATGGGGCTTGCCGTTATCATCACCGAATGGAGCGCTGCGCTTTTCAATGCCCTTGAACAGCATTCGATGTCCGGTTTATTGAAACAGGTGGCGCTGCTTATCCTGATTTTTGCCGGCAGCATGGCGGTTACCGTTACCCATTTGAAAATCAAGCGCCGTTTGCAGGTGGATTGGCGCAATTGGCTGACCGAACGCGTCATCGGTCAATGGATGGATAAGGCGCATCATTATCAGGTTACGCATATACAGACAGCAAGCCACGACAATCCCGACGGCCGCATTGCCGAGGATATTCGTATTGCTACCGAGGATGCGATTGCGCTTTGCCATTCGTTGTTCTACAGCGTGCTGGTACTGATCGGATTTACAGCCATACTCTGGTCGCTGTCCGGTAAAGTGATTGTTGATTTGGGCTTGTTTGAGATTTCCCTGTACGGCCACCTGGTCTGGATAGCGATTATCTATGCGGCTGCTGCATCCTTTCTGGGTTGGCGTATCGGCAAACCGTTAATTCATGCGACAGATGTCAGACAAACGACAGAGGCCAATTTCCGGTTCAATCTGGTGACCGCCCGCGAAAATTCGCTGGCGATAGCATTGATTCATGGCGAAGCCGATGAGCAAAAGCGTTTTTTCAGGCTGTTCCGCGATATTGTCGACGCCTATAACCGGCAAACCCATGCGATGTCGCATATTATGCTGTTCACATCCGGCTATTCGGTATTGTCGATGGCATTCCCGGTGCTGGTGTCCGCACCCCGCTATATTCTCGGCAGTATGACACTGGGCGCGTTAATGCAGTCGGTGCAGGCATTTCAGCAAATGACCTCCGCCTTATCGTGGCCGGTCGACAATATGTCTGCCGTTGCGCAATGGCGCGCGTCGGTCGAGCGCGTACTGAGCCTGATGAAGGCACTGGACGATTTGGAACAAGAGCTGGTACGCGCCGATCCACACCGGATCGTGCTGGAAAAAGGCGACGATTCCGTCTTGCGTTTTCAGGATTTATGTATCGCGAGGCTCGACAATGTCGTTTGCGTCTCTTCACTAAATGCCGAAATAAGGGCAGGGGAACGGATTTTTATTGCCGGCAATGCCTTTACCGGCTCCAAGCTGTTCAAGGCGATAGCCGGTTTGTGGCCGTGGGGATCCGGGCGCATTGAACTGCCCGATGAAGAACCGATGTTTTTTATGCCGCCCAGGCCGTATTTACCGGCCGGTACATTACGCGCCGCAATTTGCTATCCGTCCACTGACGAAGCCGTCAGCCAGGCAGAGCTTGAGCACGCGCTGCAGCTTGCGGGTTTGCAGGAATTGGTCGAACAACTGGACCAGGTTGATTTCTGGGATAAGGCGCTGCCCCGTGAGCAACAGCAACGCTTGGGCATGGCAAGGCTGCTGTTGCGGCGGCCTCGGTGGATTTTATTGCAGGAAGCCTTTGATTCGCTTGACCCTGATGGTGAGACCGAGATGTTCCGGTTAATCTGCCAGGAACTGCCCGATGCGACGCTGTTGACGGTGACTAATCAGCCGTCGGCCGAGGCGTTTCATCAGCGGCAGATTGTCGTATAAACCATCATGCTTTCCATTCAATGCAACAGGACACAACATGAATACCCGCTTCGACAACCCCTTTAACCACAAATGGGGCAAAAAACTGCGCGGTGTTAATCTCGGCAGTTGGCTGGTTATCGAGAAATGGATGGTACCCAGCCTTTTTGAAGGTCTTGAAGCAACGGATGAAACATCGTACTGTGTGGAATTGGGCGCGCGCGCAGAGCAAACCTTGAAACACCACTGGAACACGTTTATCACCCGCGATGATTTTGCATGGATAGCCAATATCGGCATCAATGCGGTGCGCATCCCGATAGGCCACTGGATATTCGGGCCGGATTACCCTTACCACAGCGCTTACGGCGAGTATACGCACCCTTTTGTAGTCGGCGGCATAGAGATACTCGATCGCGCATTCGACTGGGCCGAAGAATTCGGCATGCAGGTCGTGCTGGACCTGCATGCCGCACCCGGTTGCCAGAACGGCTTTGACAACGGCGGCATCAAGGATGTTTGTGAATGGCACACCAAACAGGAATATCTTGAGCATTCATTGGCGGTCCTGGAACGCCTGGCCGAACGTTACCGCAACCGGCCCGCCTTGCATGCGATCGAGGTATTGAACGAACCGCGCTGGGATGTCGCTACCGGGCTGTTGAAAAAATATTACACCGATGCCTATTACCGCATCCGCAAGTATTGCAAACCCGAAGAGGTTGCCGTGGTGTTCCATGACGGCTTCCGCCCGTACACTGAATACAGCGGTTTTATGACAGAACCGGAATTCAGCAATGTCATCTTCGATATTCACCGCTACCAATGTTTTGTCCGCGAAGAAATTGACCTTGATATATACGGGCATATCCAAAAAACGGTTGTCGACTGGAAAAACGAAGCGGATAACATCAACCGTGACCGTGACCGCGGCTCGTCGGCGTATGTCGGCGAATGGAGCCTGGGGATTAATCTGAAAGTCGTATCGCTGTGGGCCAATGGCCCTTTCAATCATGCGCTGGAAGGCATGGACGAGTTTCAAACGACAGTCGGCTACCGTGTCTACGGTGCCGCGCAATTGGCGACGTTTGAAAAATACCTGGGCTGGTTTTTCTGGAGCTACAAGACCGAAACGACGCCGGACTGGTGTTTCCGTGAATGCGTGAAGCGGGGATGGTTGCCCGACCGGTTTATATGACGGTATAAAAATCAACCCGATCAGCAAGATGCTTCAGCTAAGGATATTGTAGGAGCGGGCCGTGCCCGCGGAGGGGCAGGTCACCTCCCGCATCATTACCAATAATGTCGCGGGCACGGCCCGCTCCTACACTTAAATCTGCCATCTCATCCACCGACAGCACGCGATTAACATTCAGCAAAATGATGAAGCGACCGTCCCGTTTGGCCATGCCGCTGATGAAATCGAGGCGAATGCCGGTGCCGAAACTCGGTGGCGGCTCAATATCCTGCCGGTTTATATTGGCGACTTCGTTGACTGCATCGACGATAATGCCGATGTCTTGCCTGCTGTCGGCTTCGCAGTTATCGGCGCAGGTTTCAACGATGACGATGCTGGTGCGCTTGGCAATTTGGGAGCTTCCCTTGCCGAAGCGCGCCGCCAGATCGATTACGGGCACCACTCTGCCGCGCAGATTGATGACGCCGCGCACGAAGGGCGGCATCATCGGTACTTCGGTCAGGTAACCGTAATTGATGATTTCCTTGATGTTTAAAATACCCAGAGCATACACTTCGCCGTCCAGTGTGAAGGTGAGGTATTGGCCGGCGTCGGCGAGCTGTTGCTCAACCGGTACGGCGGGCGATTGAGCGCTTGCTGTTACGATGGTTCCCATGACGGTACTCCTAAAATCGTTCAAAATGGCTTAAGTCGAATCCGGCTTCGTGATTGTCCCGGTGATTAATAAATTGTAGAGCCGATTTGGCTTTTTCCGGCTTTCGGCGCGTAACGGTCGATTTCAAAAATTAGGCGCACAAACTTGATCACGTCACTAAAGGTCAAAGCGTTTAATCCGAAGAGGACACTCATAAATAATAGACTTCAATTGGGGAATCGGTCGGCTATTTTAGGCGCTGGGTGTCATAAAGAGAATTGCTGAAGGAAAAGACAGAAACCGCCAAAAAATTCAAAATCATTCATACTGAAGATTTGGCTAAAAGTAACTTCCCGAAACTAGAGTTTCCACGCTCTGCATCACTGCCCACAGTCACTTAACAACCACCTACTGAAAGTAGGTGGGTTAGCGCGGGACACAGAGGACTAAAGTCCACCCACAGTGTGTCCCGCGCTGTCGAGTTGTTTTTTTGAACCTTGATGCTAAAGCTAACCGGC
>Ga0163199_1002940_pt1 | contig 10362 bp, 10 predicted proteins | sample PL_2010_150m_FD_113537 | JGI IMG/M metagenome (GOLD analysis project Ga0163199, IMG submission 113537) | Freshwater microbial communities from Powell Lake, British Columbia, Canada to study Microbial Dark Matter (Phase II) - PL_2010_150m | ecosystem: Environmental > Aquatic > Freshwater > Lake ...
GCCGTTTGGTCCGCGACTACGAACGCTCCCCTGTGTGCGCAGCTGCGTGGGTGTTTCTCGCCATGATCCGTATCATGATCAATCGCTATTCCTAATTTTCCCATTTTTCAGACAGCCTCTAAGAGCGTTATGGTTAAAGTGAAAGGCGAGCAAAGTTCACTCGCGCTTAAGGAGGTTCTTATTGCGGCGTATGGACAACCCGATAAAACAATGGAGATGATGACAAAAACCTTTGAGTGGAACGGCGACGACTGTATACTTAGGCTTTCCTATGGACTTGGGGACGGGGATGCGACTGCTGACTTTGAGAGCAAGTCGGTAAATGAAAAGATCAAGTCAATCACCGAGCAGAAGGCTAAAGCGGGCGCGGCAGAAGGGGCCAAAGGTCTTTGATTTAAGCTCAATGAACTAGGGGTTCAGTGTGCATTTTCTTACAAAAATGGGCATGAAATCCTGTGCCCCTTGTTTTGCGCAAGAGAAACGGCGATTTTGGGGGGGCTTGCTATCGCGCAGGTCATCCGCCGGCTCTTTCGGCCAGGGCGTTACGCGATCTGAGCCGCCATTTATCCAGCTCAGGGTTCCTCGTCGTCCTCGGCTCCCTTTTTGTAGGTAAGGCCGCGGAGCTTGCCCTCGATGAAGGCATCGATGTCGCCGTCCATGACCCCCTGGATGTCGCTGGTTTGGACCCCGGTGCGGAGGTCCTTGACCATCTGGTAGGGCTGGAAGACGTAGGATCGGATCTGGTTGCCCCACGCGACGTCGCCCTTCTCGCTGTATTGGCGGTCGGCTTCGGCGCGCTTTTTGTCGGCCTCCATCTGGTAGAGTTTGGCCTTGAGCATCTGCATCGCCAGCTCGCCATTCCGGCCCTGATTGCGCTCGGCCTGGCAGGCGACGACGATGCCGGTCGGGATGTGGCGGAGGCGGACGGCGGTCTCGACCTTGTTGACGTTCTGCCCGCCTTTGCCCCCGGAGCGGAACGTGTCGCGCTCGATGTCGGCGGGGTTGATCTCGATCGGCACGTCCTCGATTTCCGGGACGGCATCCACGCTGGCGAACGACGTGTGGCGGCGCTTGTTGGAATCAAACGGCGAGATCCGGACGAGACGGTGGACGCCGCGCTCGGTTTGGAGAAGCCCGTAGGCGTTCTCGCCGGAGACGCGGAGGGTGGCCGACTTGATGCCAGCCTCGTCGCCTACTTGAATGTCGTTGATTTCAAATTTGAGCCCGTGGCGCTCCATCCAGCGCTGATACATCCGGAGGAGCATGTCCGCCCAGTCGCAGGATTCGGTGCCGCCCGCCCCGGCATGGATGATCAGGAAGGCCGGGTTCGAGTCGAATTCGCCGGAAAGAAGGGAGGCGAGTTCAAATTTGCCCAGGTCAACCTGGATGGCATTGAACTCGGCGTGGACCTCCGCAGCGGCGGCGGCCTGATTTTCTGGAGCCTCCTCAAGGGCGAGTTCGCGGAAAACCTCGAGATCCGCAACGCGGGATTCCAAGTCCTGCATCGGGAGGATTTTTCCCTTGAACATCGAGACCTGGGCCATGTCCTTCTGGGCATTCTCGCGGTTGTCCCAGAAATCCGGCGCGGTCATCCTCGCCTCGATCTCGGCGAGCTTGCGGGTCAGTTCGGGCAAGTCAAAGAAACCTCCGCAGCGCGGCCAGACGGGCCGAAAGGGCGGAGGTATCCAGTAATTGGAGTTCGTCGTTCATGCATGGGCGATAACATGCAGCCACCCACGGGCAAGGAGAAAAACCTTACTTTTTCTGCGGTGCGGGCGTGGAGGCTTCCACAGCGGGCGCGTGTGAGCCGTCGAGCCGGAAGATCGTCTCCCCTTCCTTCATGACGCCGAGCTTGTCGCGGGCGATGACCTCGACATAACCGGGGTCGGTCTGCAGCAGCGTGACCTCGCGCTCGCGTTTCTTTTGAAGGAGCTGCTCGGCGCGGAGCTTGTCCTCCTCCTCTTTGAGCCGCTGCGCAAGCTGGTTGCGATGGGCCCACTCGGGATAGAAGGTCAGTCCGGCAAAGAGAACCACCGCGACAAAAATCAATCCGGTCAAAAGCCGGTTGATCCGGTGCCAGAGGGTCGGGTCGCGGCGGCGTTTGTGTTGCTCCACGGGTTTCCTTTACACCGGAATCCTGAATATTGCCAGCGAAAGCCCCCGTGCCACGACGCTGGCTCAATCCCCGAGCTCGACATTCCAATACGCGATGTCGAGGAAATGTTTCCAGCTGTCGTGAGGGGAATTCGAGATCGAGATGTTGACGAACGGCCGCCACTTCGGGCGCTTCGGCTTGCGGATGAGCTGCATCTTCGCTTCATGCGGGAGCCGGTTGCCCTTCCGCGTATTGCACGGGATGCACGAACAGACGATGTTCTCCCATGTCGTCTGCCCGCCGCGGTCACGCGGCAACACGTGGTCGAGATTCAGGTTTTCCCGGTCGAACAGCACACCGCAATACTGGCATGTGTTCCCGTCCCTCTCGAAAACATTGTGCCGGGTGAACTTGACCTCTTTTTTGGGCAGCCGCTCGAAGAACATGAGCACGATGATCCGCGGAATCCGAACGTGCATGGAAATCGTCTTCACCATCTCGGGATGGTGGGGATCCTGCCGGGAAAAATCCCGCCAGCTGTCAAAATCGTGCGTCAGGAATTCACTGCCGACATCCGACGAAACCGCCTGCGCGTGCCCCTGATAGAGAAGAGTGAATGCGCGGCGGGCGCTGCAGGTATTCACCGCCTGCCAAAGGCGGTTCAGCACCAGCACCGGGGTATCGAGGACCGATTGCATAGATATTGTGCCACGCAGGGCTTGCCTCCACAACATCTGGGGCAGGCCCCGCGATCGCGTGGAACCGTAAACACCGGAATTCACCGTGTCAATCGCCGAGTTATTTCCGGAACGATCGTCAAGGCGGAGCCGGTGCAACACAGGGCTGGAAGGGTTGGCGGGTTCCGGTATGGTGCTGCGGATGGTGTGGTCATGGATAATGGCGGCGGTGAGCGGCGCGATGATGGCGGCTTGTTTTTCTCCGGCCGGCTGGGGAGACCTTTGCTGGGTGGCGCTGGTGCCGCTGATTTGCGCGGTCTGGTTTTCAAAACCGGCGGCGAAGCGGGAATGGCTGAGACTCGCCGGGCACGGTTTTATTTTTGGGGCGGTCTTTTTCGGAGCCAGCCTTTTCTGGCTGACGACCCTGACGTTTCCGGGCTGGATCGCGCTCGCGCTCTACCTGTCGGTGTATCCGGCTGTCTGGACGGTTTTTTTGGGCACGGTCGCGAAACCCTGCGGTGAAGACAAATCCGGCCGGCCGGTCTGGCTGGGGTCGGCGAACAACTTGCGGACCTGCGCGCTCGCAGCAGCCGCATGGGTGGCATTGGAATGGCTGCGCGGAGTCCTTTTCCCACAGTTTCCCTGGAACAGCGCCGGGATCGCGCTCTGGAAAAATATCCCGCTGATCCAGATGGCGGACATCACGGGCGTCGGCGGGATTTCCTTTCTCATCGTCATGACGAACCTGATGGTTGTGGCAACATTGAAGCGGCTGGCGGTGGAAGTCGGGCGCGGAGCACGCCGCCCGCACTACGACTTCGCGCTGACCGTGGCTCTTGTCGTGCTCTCATGGAGCTACGGGTTCCGTCAGGTCATCGCGCCGGCGCCCGCGGCAACCGATTTCACATTTGCCGCCGTGCAGGCGAATATCCCGCAGAACGTCCGCAACGACCTGACGTATGAGTCCGACGTCCTTGCAAGCTACGAACGCCATACCCGGGCCGCGATGGCCATGCGCCCGGACCTGATCCTGTGGCCGGAGTCCGCGACTCCGCGGCCGCTCTTCAACGACCAGACGACATGGGATGCGGTGCGCGGTCTGGCGGAACAATTCGACGGGGACTTGTTGCTCGGCACGGTGCACTTCAGCGAACAGGGCGACTACAACTCGGCGGCGCTCCTGAGTTCGCACGCGAAGGAGGCGCAGATGTATCACAAAAACCATCTGGTCCCGTTCGGGGAATACATTCCGATGCGGAAAGCCTTTCCTCTTTTCGCATGGATCGTTGGCGACATGGTTCCTGGCGACTTCGATCCGGGTCCGTATCCGGTGGTCTTCGAGATGTCTGCGAAGCCGGTGAGAATCGCCCCGCTGATCTGTTTCGAGGACGTGCTGGGAGACCTCGCGCGGCAATTCGCGCTGAAGGGGGCGCAGGCATTCGCCGTTGTGACCAACGATGGATGGTTCCTGAAAAGTGCCGGCCCACGCCAGCACCTTGCCCACGCGGTGTTCCGCTGTGCGGAAAATAAAATTCCGATGATCCGCGCGGCCAACACAGGCATCACCTGTCAGGTGGACCGCTTTGGAACTGTCCGCGAGACCCTGCAAACGGAACACGGCGATCCGTTCATCGAGGGGGTTCTCTTCGGCAAAGTGTCCGCCCCGAAGTCTCTGAAGCCGACTTTCTACGCGAGGAACGGGGAGGTTTTTTCGATCGCGTGCCTCGTGGTTTCCTCCCTTGCGGCCGGGATTTTTTTGATCAGATCCCGCAAAATGAAAAATTCCTCTTGTCCCCCGCCCTCCGAAACGGAACCCTTGCCGCGATGAAAGCACTCGTGACCGTCATGCCCAAACCGTCCGTCCTCGACCCGCAAGGCGCCGCCGCCGCCGAAGCCATGCGCCACCATGGCATGGAAAAAGTCGGCCGGGTCCGGATCGGAAAAGTCATCGAGATCGAACTCCCCGAAGGCGCCGACGAGTCGCTCCTTCACGAAATCTCCCGCGACCTCCTCTCCAATCCCGTCATCGAAGACTACGAGCTCCGGGTGATTAACCACTGACGGCCACTAAAATACACTAAATGGCAGAGAACGAGGATCAGTATTTCAAACAGGAAGGTTACGACCTGATCGGGGCTGCTTTTGAGGTTTATAAGGAAAAGGGGAGTGGGTTTCTGGAGGCAGTTTATCAGGAGTGCATGGAGCGCGAGTTGGCAGCCCGAAAAATTCCATTTCAAGCGAAGCCGTGGCTCGAGATTTTTTATAAAGGAGCTCCTTTGAGTCAGGGCTACGAGGCGGATCTGCTTGTCTGCACCGGAATCGTCACCGAACTCAAAGCCGTAAAAATGCTCGCGCCCGAGCACGAGGCCCAACTTCTCAATTATCTGCGTGCCACCGGAAAGCGGGTCGGCTATCTCATCAACTTCTGAGCACACCCGCAACTCGAGTGGAAGCGCATGGTCCTCTGATCCCTTTGTTCCGTTTTAGTGAAATTCAGTGAAAATTAGTGGTTAAAATGAAATTTGCCGTTCTTCGATTTCCGGGCTCGAACTGCGACCAGGATTGCATTCACGCGCTGAATGCGATTCCGGGTGCTTCGGCCGATTATGTTTGGCACAAAGACACTTCGCTTGCCGGCTTCGATGCGGTGGTGGTTCCGGGAGGATTTTCCTACGGCGACTACCTGCGCTGCGGGGCGATCGCGAGATTCTCGCCGGTGATGAAGTCGGTGAAAGAGTTCGCGAACGCCGGCGGGCCGGTCATCGGGATCTGCAACGGCTTCCAGATCCTTTGCGAGAGCGGACTTCTGCCGGGCGCGCTCGTCCGGAACCGAGGGCTGCACTTTGTCTGCGAGCATGTGAATCTTCGCGTGGAGCAGCACGACTCGCGCTTCACGAATGCCGCGTGGACCGGGCAGATCCTGAACATCCCGATCGCTCACGGTGAGGGCTGCTACTTTGCCGAAGACGAAACGCTGGAGCGGCTCCGGATCAACGGCCAGGTTCTCCTGCGCTACTGCGATGAACAGGGCCGCGCGGCGGATGAGGCAAACCCCAACGGTTCGCGGGAAAACATCGCCGGAATCCGCAACGAGGCCGGCAATGTCTTCGGCCTCATGCCTCACCCCGAGCGCGCCTGCGATCCGCTCCTCGGCAGCACCGACGGACTCCACATTTTCAAAAGCATTCTCAAAGGATGATGAAAAGTATGAAGGCTGAAGTCGGAAGGCTGAAGTGGGGCCGCTCCGCGTCCATGTGCCGCGCTTCGCGCGGGTTCCAACCGCTTCATACTTCATACTTCAGCCTTCCTACTTTATGATTACTCCCGACGTCATCGCCAAACACGGCATCACTCCCGAAGAATACGAGCGGATCCGCGAGATTCTCGGACGCGATCCGAATTTCACCGAACTCGGAGTCTTCTCGGTCATGTGGAGCGAGCATTGCTCGTATAAAAACTCGAAGCTCGAGCTGAAGAAATTCCCGACCACTGGCCCGCGCGTCCTGGTCAAGGCAGGTGAGGAAAATGCGGGCGTGATCGACATCGGCGACGGCTGGGCGATCGCGTTCAAGATGGAGTCGCACAACCACCCGAGCGCGGTGGAGCCGTTCCAGGGCGCGGCGACAGGGGTCGGCGGGATCATCCGCGATATCTTCACGATGGGGGCCCGTCCGGTCTTCTCGATGAACTCGCTGCGCTTCGGCGACATCCGGGGTGATTCGGCGGAGGCGCGCACGAACCGGCGGCTCTTTGCGGGCGTTGTCGCCGGCATCTCGCACTACGGAAATTGCATCGGCATCCCGACGATCGGCGGCGAGGTGTATTTCGACGATAGCTACGCGGGCAACCCGCTCGTCAACGTCTTCTGCCTCGGCGTCCTGCGCCATGATCAGATCGCGCGCGGCGGAGCCGTGGGCATCGGCAATCCGGTTTTTTACGTCGGCGCAGAGACCGGGCGCGACGGGCTTGCGGGAGCTGCGTTCGCATCGCGCGAACTGACGGAGGAATCGAAAGAGGACCGGCCGGCTGTGCAGGTCGGTGATCCGTTCCGCGAAAAACTTCTCCTCGAAGCCTGCCTGGAACTGCTGGCCAGCGGCTGTGTCGCCGGCATCCAGGACATGGGCGCCGCAGGCCTCACATGCTCGACGTGCGAGACGGCAAGCCGTGGCGGAACCGGCGTCGAAATCGACGTGAACCTCGTCCCCAAGCGCGAGGCCGGAATGACACCCTACGAAATCCTGCTCTCCGAATCTCAGGAGCGCATGCTCGTCATCGTCAACAAGGGCGAAGAAGACAAGGTCCGCGCGATTTTTGAAAAGTGGGACCTGCCGTATGCGGAGGTCGGAGTGGTGAATGACGACGGGATGATGCGCGTCCGCGAGGGGGATTCCACCGCGGTCGAAATCCCTGCCCGCAAGCTCGCCGATGACGCGCCGCTCTACTCGCGCGAAGCCGCGGAGAAGCGCCCGCCCGCCCCGCTCGACCTCGCGCAAATTCCGGAGGCGGACTGTCTGGCCGCGCTGCCAACCCTCCTTTCCCATCCGAGCATCGCCTCGAAGCGCTGGGTGTGGCGCCAATACGATCACATGGTGCGGCTCGGAGCCACCGTTCTGCCCGGCTCGGACGCCGCGGTCTTCATTGTCCGAGAGGCAAACAAAATTTTGGCCGCCAGCACCGACTGCAATGCGATCTACTGCCGCCAGGATCCCCGCGAGGGAGCGAAGATCGCCGTCGCGGAAGCCGCGCGGAACATCGCCTGCACGGGAGCTGTCCCGCTCGCACTCACCGACAACCTCAATTTCGGAAACCCACACAAGCCGGAGAATTTCCTCCAGCTCCGCGAAGCGGTCGAGGGCATGGCCGAGGCCTGCAGGAAATTCGACACCCCGGTCACGGGGGGAAATGTCAGCCTCTACAACGAGAGCCCTGCGGGCGCAATCGATCCGACGCCAACAGTCGGCATGGTCGGCATCGTCGAGGATCCGAAGCACATCACCACCCAGTTCTTCAAGGCGGATGGCGATGTCATCATCCTCATCGGGGAACCCGGCGACGAACTTGGCGCCTCGCATTACCTTCTTGCCATCCACGGTCTCAAAGCCGGTCCTCCGCCGCGGCTGGATTACGACAGGGAGCTCGCCGTGCAGAATGCCGTGCGCTCGCTGATCCGCATGGAGCTTGTCGCAAGCGCCCACGACTGCGCGGAAGGCGGACTCGCTGTCACGCTCGCCGAATCCTGCATGTCGGGAGAAAAAAATCTCGGCGCATGCGTCGAAATTCCATCCGGCGCGACCCGCGCGGACATCCCGCTCTTCAACGAATCGCAGTCCCGGATCGTCATCTCCGTGAAACCCGCCGAGGCCGCCGGCGTGCTCTCATTCCTCGCGGAGCGCGGAGTCCCGGCCTCGCAGGTCGGCACGGTCAACTGCGGAAACAACCTCGACATTTCGACTGCGGGAAAATCCTTCTCCTGGCCGCTCGACGAGCTCGGAGAAACGTGGGGATCGACGATCTCCCGCCTGATGGAAGATTAATAGCGATCAGCCGCCACAAGCAGCATGGCGGCATTTTGTGATCGCGCAAAATAACCCGCCGTTTCTAGGCGGATTTTCCCGCGTCTTCACCACGAAGAACGCGCCTCTTGCAACCGCGTGCTATCCAGAGATTCTTTTCAGCAGTGACGTTGACTTTGCTTCACGGGTCCCTTAATCACAGGGCTCAACTTTCTCCAGCGACGTGTCCCCGAACGAAGATTACATAGTCGAGATCCTTTTGGATGTGGGTTTGGTCACCCGCACCCAGGTGGAACACGCCCGGTCTCACATGAAGGGCTCGAGCGTTGTGGAGGCGCTGATCCAAAGCGGCTTCATCACCCAGGAAGACGTGGGCAGAACGCTTGCCGCCCAGAACGGCATGGAGTTCATGGACCTCTCGCAGATCGTCGTCCCGCCGAATGTCATTGATCTGCTGCCGGTCGAGGATGCCAGACGCTGGAAGGCCGTGCCGGTCGGGGAACGGGAGGGCGCGCTGCTCATCGCCATCGGCGACCCCATGGACATGCAGACGATGGATGATCTGGCATTCAAGCTGCAGCGGGAGGTCGAGTTCGTCTGCGCGACGCCGGATGCGATCCGCAACAGCCTGATCCAGTATTACGGCGGAGAGGCAACTCCGACATTCGGAGCGGAGCTGGAGGCAGGATCCGACGAGGCGGGAGCGGACGATGCCCCGATCATCAAGATGGTCTCTCTCCTCCTCGTGGAAGCCCACCAGAACCGGGCGAGCGACATCCACCTCGAACCGCTCGAGTCGAAATTCCGGGTGCGCTTCCGCATCGACGGCGTCCTTCAGGAAATGCCGAGCCCGCCGAAAAAACTCCAGTCCGCGATGATCAGCCGCATCAAGATCATGAGCGGCTCGATGAGCATCGCCGAAAAGCGTCTCCCGCAGGACGGACGCATCCAGATCAAAATCGGCGAGAAGGCGATCGACCTGCGGGTCTCGACGATCCCCACCGTCCACGGCGAAAGCGTGGTCATGCGGATCCTCGACAAGACGTCGCTGATGCTCGGTCTTCCCGACCTGGGATTCCTCTCCGACGACCAGGCAAAATTCGAGAAGCAGATCAATCTACCCGACGGGATCATCCTCGTCACCGGCCCGACCGGATCGGGAAAAACCACGACGCTCTACGGGTGCCTCAACTACATGAACAAGCCCGACCGGAAGCTGATCACGGTCGAGGACCCGGTGGAATACCAGATGAACGGGATCAACCAGGTCCCGGTGAATGCAAGCATCGGGATGACATTCCCGGCCGCCCTCCGCTCGATCCTGCGTCAGGCCCCGAACATCATCATGATCGGCGAGATCCGGGACATGGAGACCGCGAGCATCGCGACAAACGCCTCGCTGACCGGCCACCTCGTCCTCTCGACGCTGCACACGAACGACGCGCCCAGCGCGATCGCCCGCCTTGTGGACATCGGGATCAAGCCGTTCCTGGTTTCGACCTCGGTGCGCGCGGTGCTCGCCCAGCGGCTGGTCAGGCGGCTTTGCCCGAAATGCAAAGCCCCCGCCGAACTCTCGGAATACGAGCTGGGAATGCTCCGCCTCGATGCCGGACAGCTGAGCGATTCCCACATCATGCACCCGGTCGGATGCGAACTCTGCCGGGGAAAAGGCTACAAGGGCCGCATGGGAATCTTCGAGCTGTTCGTGGTGGACGACGAGGTCCGCAACATGATCAACAACAACTCCTCCACGATCGCCCTTCGCCAGCGCGCCAAGGAGCTCGGCATGCGCACGCTCCGCGAGGACGGCATCCGCAAAGTTCTCGCCGGCATGACCACCGCCGACGAGGTTCTCACCACCACAATGACCGATCTGGACTGACCGCATGGACGCACGACAAGTCACGGATATTTTTCAAGAGCGCGGGCTGATCACGGCCGAGCAGGCGGCGACATTCATCCGCGAAGCCGGCTACGGCGACAGGCAGATCGAGCAGGTCCTCGTGGATCACCATGTGGTGGACGAGGACGGGTTCATCCAGGTCATCGCGGACTCGATCGGCGCGGAGTCCTACAA
>Ga0163199_1002942_pt1 | contig 10357 bp, 9 predicted proteins | sample PL_2010_150m_FD_113537 | JGI IMG/M metagenome (GOLD analysis project Ga0163199, IMG submission 113537) | Freshwater microbial communities from Powell Lake, British Columbia, Canada to study Microbial Dark Matter (Phase II) - PL_2010_150m | ecosystem: Environmental > Aquatic > Freshwater > Lake ...
ATACGCTGCATTTGGTAAAACGGACCTTCGTCATAATCCAAACCTAACCACTGCATGCCATCTAAAATGGCCTGCACAGCTTCTGGAGTGCTTCGTGCCACATCAGTATCTTCAATTCTTAGGATAAATTGTCCTACATGTTTTTTGGCAAAGGCCCACGAAAACAAAGCGGTACGAGCACCGCCAATGTGAAGAAAACCTGTAGGGCTAGGAGCAAAACGCGTACGAACAATCATAGTGTGCAGTATTAAATAGTAACAATATCATTTTAACATGGGCGCAATGCTTAGCCGTTATGTTATCTAATTTAGTGCATGTAAATTTGGCAGTGCTAAATAACGATCTGCTATCTGACTTGAGCTGAAGCTACAACTGCATAGGTATTTTTTCAGTTGCAATATCAGTCAACAATCTTATCTTTATTGAACAGTTGAAGCTTGCCAGCCACCACCTAAAGCTTTAAATAGCGACACTGTCGCCACTAGTCTCGCTTGCCGACTTTGAATAAAAGTTAATGCGGCATCGTTATAAACCCGCTGGGCATCTAGCACCTCTAAATAAGCCGAGTAGCCCGATTGATAGCGATTCTCAGAAATTTGTAGCGCTTTCTGCGCGGCAAGCTGGGCTTTGTTTAACGCAACCTCGCGTTCAGTTTGCAGACGCAAACTCACCAATGCATCATTGACTTCTCTAAATGCATTTTGCAGCACACCTTCATAGGTAGCTAACACTTGCTTTTGCTTTGCACTAGCTTGATCAACTCGTGCATTAAGTTTTCCAGAATCAAAAATAGGTAAGTTTAAACTTAAGCCACCAGTCCAAATTCGCGATGCAGATTTGAGTACATCTCCTAATTGCATACTTTCACCACCAAAACCTGCAGTCAGAGAAATTGAGGGATATAACGCCGCTTTAGCCACAGCAATATTGGCATTTGCAGCCACCATTTGCTCTTCGGCTTGACGCACATCTGGGCGTGACTCCAATAAAGCTGATGGCAACCCTGCAGGGGGCGTAGGCGGAATGGGCAATGACTGGATATCAGCTGAAGCTATATTCAACTCCATATCCCCAGTAAGTACAGCTAATTGATGCAGACTGAGTGAACGAAGTCGATTTAAATCAGATAATTGTGCACTTAAATTTTCACGTGCTACCTCCGCTTGTTGTACATCCAAGGCAGATACAACTCCTCCTTCTAAGCGGCGTTGGGTAAGCGCCAAACTCTCCTCACGGCTTTTTAAACTAACTTTAGTTAGTAACAACTGCGAATCCAAACTACGTAATAGCAAATAATTACTAGCGACCAAACCAGCTAAAGACAAAGCTACCGTGTCTTTTGCATAGCGGGTTGATAACGCCTGTGCGCGCGCGGCCTCTTTAGTACGGCTTAATTTACCCCAAAAATCAATTTCAAATGAAGTGCGGAGTTGCGCATTAAAGTTACTACGAGGGTTGTTAGCAAAAACAGTAGTAGCCCCGGTAGTCGTTGCACGTGTGCGACTAGTCGCTGAATTTAAATCAATCTGTGGAAGTAAGGCTGCACCCACTTCACGAAGTACCGCATCAGCTTCTTCGATGCGAGCAACCGAAAGCTTAATATCGCTATTGTTTTGCACGGCTTTTGCTACCAAGTCATTTAGCACTTGATCTTGGTATAACGTCCACCAAGTTTTAGATAATTGGCTATTTTCTTGATTGGCTTGCTGATCGTACACTGCAGGAACTGCTACTTTAGGCCGTTGGTAGTCAGGCCATATAGACTGACATCCACTTAGAAGTAGCGCAGCAACCGCCATAGAAATAAGTTTTTTATTATTTGTACTTGCTTGCCTAATCATGGCGTTTCCTTAGCGTTCTGTGCAGGTTGAGTATTTGCAGTTGCGTCATCATCTGCAGGAATCTCATGGTGTTGCCTATGCACATTCTTATTACTTAACCAAGTAAAAAATAATGGGATAAAGATAGTGGCCACAAACGTTGCTAAGATCATTCCGCCAAACACACCTGTACCCATTGATCTCCGCGCTGCAGCGCCTGCACCGCTAGCCAATACCAATGGCACAATACCTAGAACAAAGGCCATTGAAGTCATAACAATTGGTCTAAATCGCATACGTGCCGCCTCCAACGCAGCCTGCGCCACGGGCATACCTGCCTCCATTTTTTGACTAGCAAACTCTACAATTAAAATCGCATTTTTAGCGGCTAATCCTACTAAGGTAATGATTCCGATTTGAAAGTAAATGTCATTAGGCATGCCCCGCAATAACACCGCGATTAATGCACCGGCTAAAGCAAATGGCACCGCCATAATTACAGCAAGCGGTAAGGCCCATGTTTCGAATTGTGCCGCCAAGATTAAAAACACCATAATAATGGCAAAGCCAAAAGCTAAAATAGCAGCCGAACCGGTACGTTTCTCCTGATAAGCTTGACCTGTCCAAGCTATTTGATAACCATCTGGCAGGTTCATGGCAGAAATTTTCTCTACCATTGCAATCGCCTCACCTGAGCTGACACCTGGTGCGCCACTACCTAACACTTTGGCAGAAAGCAAACCGTTGTAACGCTCTAACTGCTCGGCACCAACCACATTAGTGACCTTACTTAAAGCAGATAAAGGAACCATAGCGCCCTTATTATTTCGCACATACACTTTACCTAAGTCCTCAGCTTTCATTCTGTACTCAGCTTCAGCTTGCAATTGAACCCGATAAGTACGACCAGATTTATTAAAATCATTGATGTATAAAGAGCCCATCGTACTTTGCAAGGTTGCATAAATGTCTGCGACCGGCACGCCTTGTGAAATCGCTTTAGCCTCATCTACTTCTACAAATAACTGCGGCACGGTTGGGCGGAAAAAAGTATTGATACCAGTTAAACGTTTTTCTGCTTTTAAGGCTTCGATTAAGCTACCCACCACAGCGGATAAATGTAACGGATTAGAGTCACTACGGCTTTGTACGTACATTTCAAAACCACCGGAACTACCCAAACCACGGATTGCTGGCGGATTAAAGGCGATTGCCATGCCGTCTGGCTGCTGCATACCAATACCGAATAATTTACCTACGATATCGGTGGCCGAAGTTTTGCGTTCAGACCAATCCTTCAATCGTACAAACATGGTTGCAGCACTAGTTTTATTTCCACCACCGATCAAGTCATAACCATACACTGAGAATTCATGTGCAACTGCAGGATCCTTAGCGATCTCTGAACGCACTGCATTTGCTGTCTTAGTGGTACGACTTAAAGTTGCGCCATCAGGCATTATTACTGCAGCCACAACATAACCTTGATCCTCTGATGGCACAAAGCTGCCAGGCACGGCTCTTAGTAGAACAGCAACTAATACAATAATTAAACCAAAGACTAAACTACCTATAAATTTGTGATCTAAGGTTAAGTTAACAGTTCTAATATAAAGATTGGTAAGTTTGGCAAAACCTCGATTAAACGGTTTAAAAAAAGCAGATTCCTCATGCACAGATTTTAATAAAATAGCACACAAAGCTGGTGTCAGTGTTAATGCCACAACACCAGAAATCACTACTGCAACCGCTACGGTGACGGCAAATTGCTTGTACATTTCACCAGCAATACCGCCCAAGAATGCTACAGGAATAAATACAGCGCATAACACCATAACAATCGCTACTACAGCTGCTGATACTTGTTCCATAGATTTAACGGCGGCCTTAATCGGCGACAGCTTTTCTTCGGCCATTAAGCGCTCTACGTTCTCCAACACTACAATCGCATCATCCACCACAATGCCAATGGAAAGTACCATAGCAAATAATGTTAATGTATTGATAGAAAATCCGAAAATCCATAAGCCGGCAAATGTACCTACCAGTGAAATAGGTACCGCAATCAAAGGAATCAAGGTCGCGCGCCAGCTTTGCAAGAACAAGAATACGACTAACACCACCAACACCATGGCTTCACCCAAAGTTTTCAAGACTTCGATAATAGAAGATTTGACAAAATTACTGGTGTCATAAGGCACTTCCCATTCCACACCTTCTGGAAAGCGCTTTTTAAGTTCAGTCATTTTAGATTTAATCGCTTGTGCCGTGTCCAGCGCATTTGCACCAGTCTGCAAGAAAATTGGGATGCCTACACCTGGTAAACCATCTAAAGCTGTACGCACATTGTAGGATTGCGCACCCAGCTCAATCCGTGCAACATCCTTCAAATGCAAGACGCCGCGAGGACCGTCAGCACGAATAATGATATCCCCGAATTGAGATGGATCAATCAAGCGACCTTTAGCCGTAACCGTATAGACTAACTGCTGAGAAGATGGTGAAGGCTCTTGTCCAATCTTACCGGCTGCATACTGTGCATTTTGAGCCTGAATGCTATTAGCAATATCTGTGGTCGTCACACCTAGTTGCGCCATACGATCTGGACGAAGCCAAATACGCATCGAATAGTCTTGGGCACCAAAAATATTGGCATCTCCCACACCTTTAACACGCTTAAGTTCATCAAGCACATTAAGTGTTGCGTAATTACTTAAATATAGTGGATCATATTTTTTTTGCTTATCGGTCAGCATTACCACCAATAAAATATCGTTTGAGCGTTTTTGCACCACTAAACCAGTCCGGCGAACATCCTCCGGCAATCTTGGCAAGGCAATATTAACGCGGTTACTCACGTTAAATGTGGCCTGGTTAATATCAGTACCCACCTCAAACGTGGCGGTAATCGTTAATGTGCCACTAGAGTCAGCACTAGAGTTAAAGTAGACCAACCCCTCTACTCCACTTAACTGCTCTTCTATGGGTGCTGCGACGGTTTTAGATAAAGTGTCGGCACTGGCGCCTGGGTATGTTGCAGTTACCAAAACAGTAGGTGGCGCTATTTGCGGATATTGTGCAATAGGCAACTTCATCGCGGCTGCTAGACCTGCCAATACAATAATGATGGACAGTACACTAGCAAAAATAGGCCTGGTAATAAAAAATTTGGACATGTAGCTTCTCGATTAGGCTTACGCTTATGTTGGGGCTTACTTATTGTAAATAGGTTACTTGGCTGACTTAGACGCTACAGCCGGCACCTGACCTTTGGCATGCGGACTCACAGCTGCACCTGGGCGCAACTTGATAATATTGTCTATGACGACTTTTTCACCTGCTTTAAGTCCGCTTAATACGACCCAATCTTGACCAACCCAATTACCCACGACAACAGGCCTGATCGTAGCCTCATTTTTCTCATTGACGACAAAGACAAATTTTCCTTGGTCGTTAGTTAAGACTGATGTTTGTGGTACTACAAAAACACCATCTTGATGCCCGGTAGTCACTCGAATACGAACAAATTGACCAGGCAACAAACGTTGATCCGCATTTTCAAAAGTTGCACGCAACTGCTGTGTGCCCAACTGAGGATCAATGGTGCTAGCTGCAAAATTCAATTTACCCTTATGCGCGTATTCCTCGCCACCAGCTAAAATGAGCGCAACCTCTTTAACATTCGCCTGAGTCAAGCGTGCACCCAATTGTGCGGCTTCACTGTCAGATAAACTAAAGCGTACCCAGATTGGGCTAATTTGACTCACTTTAGTCAGTAAACTGGTATTCGCATTCACCAAGGCGCCCTCTGAAAACTCAAAACGCCCTGCAATACCTGAAATAGGTGAAATTACTGTGGTGTATGACAAATTTAGCTCAGCATTAAGTACACTCGCCTCATATTGCAATAATCCAGCACTCGCTAACGCGAAATCAGAATTTGCATTGTCGGCCTCACGCTGGCTAATTGATTGTGAGGCTATTAATCCTTGCAATCGTTTAGCTTCTCTTTGCGCCTGCTCGGCACGTGCCTTTTGTTGAGAAAATTGCGCTTTAGCATTTGCTAATGCAATTTGAAAAGGAACCGGATCAATTTGGAACATCGCTTGACCGGCTTTAATTGGCTCACCTTCATTGAATAACTTCTTAAGCAAGATACCACCAACGTGGGCGAATCTCAACTTCTTTAGCCCCTTCAGTTTGCGCTACTGATTCGGCACTTATCGGCACACTCGTCGCTTTCAATTCGAGTACAGTCACTGGCATCGCAGGCATCGCGCCTTGCAAAGCTGTGTCGTCTTTTTTTCCGCAAGCAATTAGCGCAAGAGATGCAAGTAAAACAATAGCTGCGCTCTTCGCTAACAGTCTAGTAGACATAACCTGTGTTCGAATTTCACGCTGATGTTGCATACTTTTTACTATCATTGATTACTCCATGTGCCAAATGCGCTAAGTGACTAATTTATCTAAGATTTTACTATTAATGCTATTAAAATGGCTTGCTTGCATTTCAATTTGAATATATATTATATACAAACAAGGATGTATGTATATCTATTTAAGAAAATATCTCATTCCTCGCGACAACCTATTTTTAGTAAGCTATTTGGTAAAAAACAATGGTAAGAAAAACTAAAGAAGACGCAGAACTGACTCGGCAAAAGATTATTGATGCTGCACGCACAGTATTTCTCGCGCGCGGCGTTAGTCGCTCAACTTTAGAGCATATTGCAATAGAGGCATCCGTCACACGAGGCGCGGTATATTGGCACTTCAAAAACAAAACCGAGATATTCCATGCCATTCGAGAACAAGTTTTATTACCTTTAATCGACCGCATGGACGACACTCTTACCATAGACGGTGCAGATGATCCACTGACGCAAATTGAAAATAGCTTATGCGAAACAATCAATGACTTGAATGAAAACGAAGAAATGCGTCAAGTGTATGAAATCATGATGATTAAATGCGAATATGTAGAGGAGTTTGCTACAGTACTTCAACAAATACTCAACAATTGCTCTAGCATTACTGAAAAAATACAAATCGCATATGAGCGCGCGCAAACCCAACAATTAATTGTAGGGGCACATTCTCCACGGGCATTAGCGATGGATACCCACCTATTTTTTAGCGGCCTACTCCATATGTGGGTGAAAGATTTTGATGGCAGCCGCTTTCGCTTTCAAGCGAACGATTTAATTAAAGCCCACATTAAGTTACGTAGAAAATAAAATAATCGCTATATGAGCGCTTGTTAAAGCATTTACGGGGCGCTAATATAGACTTAACAATAGTGATAGATTGGGGAGATACGATGGACATTTACACTGGAGAAATTTATGGCAAACAAACTGCCAGCAAATTCGTAATGTATAACGTACTTAAAGTGAGTAAAGCAGTCGTAACCCTACAAAATATTGATAACCCACTTAGCCTATTTGAAACCACCGCACAAAAATTAGCCTCGTCAGGTTACGTTCGCATCAGCCAAACACCCTATATCAATACCGAAGCCATGCCCAACAAAAAGCGTAAAGCGGCACGAAAGCCAACACGCTGCCCACAAACTTTTGACTTCCTAGAAGAACGCGCAGACAACCAGCGCCCCAACCCAGTTCTACCAGACTTATTTAATTAAGTTAACGTAATATCTACTCGACTTAGTCGCGTGGTGGACCACCCCATAAATCATGGCCATCGGCCTTGGTAATTTGCACCTCTACAAAATCACCAGGACTTAATCCTTCAGCATCCTCTAGATAAACCACACCATCAATTTCCGGTGCATCAGCCTTAGTGCGACCAATAGCTTCAATATTGCCATTTTCATCCGTTACAACTTCATCAACCAAAACTGTTTGCATTGTACCGATTTTTGCTTGTAGCTTTGCCGCACTAATACGTTCTTGAACTTCCATAAACCTAGCCAAGCGCTCTTGCTTTAATGATTCAGGCACATGATCTGGCAACTCATTAGCTTTTGCACCATCTACTGCTGAATAGGCAAAACATCCTACCCGATCCAATTGCGCTTCCTCTAAAAAGTCGAGCAGCATTTTAAAGTCATCTTCAGTTTCCCCAGGAAACCCAGCAATAAAGGTACTTCTGACTGTAATGTCTGGACATATTTCGCGCCAAGCTTTAATGCGCGCTAGATTATTTTCTGCATGCGCTGGACGCTTCATGGCTTTCAATATGCGCGGACTGGCATGCTGAAAAGGTACATCTAAGTACGGCAAAATCAAACCTTCAGCCATTAATGGAATCACTTCATCTACATGCGGATACGGATATACGTAATGTAAGCGGACCCAGACACCGAGCTCGCTCAGGCTCTCGCATAGCTCAGTCATACGCGTTTTAACTGGACGGCCATTCCAGAATCCTGGTCGATATTTGACATCCACACCATAGGCGGAAGTATCTTGCGAAATCACTAATATTTCAGAAACCCCCGCGTTGACCAAGTTTTCAGCTTCATTCAAGACTTCACCAATTGGACGACTAACTAAATCACCGCGCATGCTTGGAATAATACAAAAGCTACAGCGGTGATTACAACCTTCTGAAATCTTCAAATAGGCATAATGATTAGGGGTCAGGCGTATACCTTGTGGTGGAACCAAATCAATAAACGGCTCATGTAGTTTAGGTAGATTGGCATGCACCGCAGTCATCACTTCTTCCAATGCATGTGGGCCAGTAACGGCTAGGACGCTAGGATGAGCGGCTTCAACTACGCCTTTTTTTGCCCCCAAACAGCCAGTAACGATAACTTTACCGTTTTTCTTAATGGCTTCTCCGATAGCGTCTAACGATTCTTCCACCGCGCTATCAATAAAGCCACACGTATTGACCACAACCAAGTCTGCATCTTCATAGCTACCTGAAATTTCATAGCCTTCAGCGCGCAATTGGGTGAGAATACGCTCTGCGTCAGAACCAGCCTTTGGACAACCTAAAGAAACGAAACCGACTTTAGGTATGGCTGTTTTAGTTGATTTTTTGATCATAGATCCTTAAGAAACTTTAAAAATTAAATATGTATATTATTGCGATTGCTTGGATGTATGTAGTGACCTTAATGGCTGCCACCGAAAAATCGATAGCAGCTGGCTTACTCACCTTCTTTTTTTACGGCCTACTACCCTGTGCACTTTTCTTATGGCTGCTTGGTGTCAAACACCGTAAATTTAAACAAGCCAAGCGAGCCTTAGTCGAAGACGCTATGGGCGATCCAGATAGTCACGACACCAAGGCTGATCAGTAAAACCTGTTGCAAAGTTGCTTTTAATTCGGTGCGCTTATGTAAACCTGGAATTAAATCAGCGACTGCCACATACAGCAAACTAGAGGCCGCTAAACCCAAAATTACCGGAATCCAGCTTTGTACATACTGCAAGGCGAAATAAGCCATTAAGCCTCCCACTAGTGTGGCAAGGCTTGAGACCAAATTGAAAATCAAAGCCTGCTTTTTGCTATAGCCTGAATGTAATAAAATCAAGAAATCACCAACTTCTTGCGGAATTTCGTGGGCAATAATTGCTAAAGCCGTCACCACTCCCAATTTAATATCCGCGGTAAAGGCTGCGGCAATTAAAATGCCGTCAATAAAATTATGAAAAGTATCGCCTATCATAATCATCATGCCGCTACGACCACTGTCATGTGAATGGCTATGTTGGTGTCCTAGCAACACTGAAGATGGTGCCGCGGAGACTAGTTTGTATTTATGTGTAGTGTCCGCTTTTACTGGTGGCGTTGGACAATCTGCCTCGCTGTGTATCGCATGCACTTCGCAGTGATCACCATGGCAATGGCGCCATATGACCAGCTTTTCCAATACAAAAAATAATAACAACCCTAGCAGCAAAGTAGCTGATACAGTTTCTACGTTTTGAGTGAGACTGAATGCATGAGGCAAAATCTCTAGAAAAACCGCACCTAGCATAGCGCCTATGGCATAGCTCACCAACATGGGTACCCACGCTGTGCGCACACTGAGCGCAAAAATAGCCGCCAATGAAACGCTTAACACTCCACCGAGCAGACTCGCCAACACAATCCAAGTTAAGGTGGAAAGTGAAGTCGCATTTGCAGTAAAGCTCAACATGGATGTCTTAAATATTGCATTTAAGGGGTTACACTAAAACATTGAAGTTTGCATTATAAACGAGCTAGAAGGCTGATGCGCTTTATACTGGATTTAATCCTGACCAACCATTCACTTAATTTGCGCTCTAGGCTACAAAATATAATCTTTTATTTCAAAACAGAAACTAAACCATCCTAAGTTGTCCTACAACTTACACAATAAGATATATAAAATTAAGGAAAATAAAACTGGCTGACATATGATGAAAAAAATCATACTCATTTTCTTTTGTAGTTTATTGCTTGCATGTCAAACAACATCCAGTAATGCTGATCGAGCGCTTAGCTTAGGTAAAAATCCAATATTGCCAGAACCAAACTCGTCTTTTATCCCCACTGTCAATATAGCAAAAGCATCTCAATGGCCTGATGGCGTA
>Ga0163199_1002946_pt1 | contig 10354 bp, 7 predicted proteins | sample PL_2010_150m_FD_113537 | JGI IMG/M metagenome (GOLD analysis project Ga0163199, IMG submission 113537) | Freshwater microbial communities from Powell Lake, British Columbia, Canada to study Microbial Dark Matter (Phase II) - PL_2010_150m | ecosystem: Environmental > Aquatic > Freshwater > Lake ...
ACCGTCGCCACCGGTTCTTCGTCCGGTAAAGGGCTTGGCATGCGCTCCAGGGCAATCTCCAGCACCTTGTCGATCCAGCGTACCGGAACGATTTCCAGGCCGTTCTTGACGTTCTCCGGAATGTCCTGCAAATCCTTGGCATTTTCTTCCGGGATCAGTACCGTCTTGATACCGCCGCGCAAGGCAGCCAGCAGTTTTTCCTTCAAGCCGCCGATTTCCGTAACCTCACCGCGCAGCGTGATTTCCCCCGTCATGGCGACGTCGGCGCGCACCGGAATGCCGGTCATGGCAGAAACAAAGGCTGTGGTCATGGCCGCTCCGGCGCTCGGTCCATCCTTGGGCGTGGCACCGTCGGGTACGTGAATGTGAATATCTCTCTTCTCGAACATCTCATCCTTGATGCCCAGGCGGCGCGAACGACTGCGCACCACGGTGCGTGCCGCCTCGACCGATTCCTTCATCACATCGCCCAATGAGCCGGTGCGGGTGATAACGCCTTTGCCTGGCATCATGGCAGCCTCGATCGTCAGCAGATCGCCGCCAACCTCGGTCCAGGCCAGACCCACCACCTGGCCTACCTGGTTGAGTTTTTCGGCACGGCCATAGGAGTACTTGCGCACGCCCAGAAAGTCGTTGAGGTTGTCGGCATCGACCTTGACCTGCGGCACCATCCTCTTGAGTTGCAGTCCCTTCACGACCTTGCGACAGATCTTGGACAACTCGCGTTCCAGCGAACGCACACCCGCCTCACGCGTGTAGTAGCGAACAATGTCACGCACCGCAGTTTCGGCGATTTGCAACTCTTCTTCCTTGACGCCGTTGTTCTTCAACTGTTTGGGCAACAGGAATTTGGTCGCAATATTGACTTTCTCCTCTTCGGTATAGCCCGACAGACGGATCACCTCCATCCGGTCCAGCAGCGCCGGTGGAATGTTCATGGAGTTCGACGTCGCGACGAACATGACGTCGCTCAGGTCAAAGTCCACCTCGACGTAATGGTCACCAAATTTGTGGTTTTGCTCCGGGTCCAGCACCTCAAGCAGGGCGCTCGACGGGTCACCCCGGAAATCAGTTCCCAACTTGTCGATTTCATCGAGCAGGAACAGGGGATTGCGCGTGCCGATCTTGGACAGGCTTTGCAGCACCTTGCCCGGCATGGCGCCAATATAGGTCCGGCGGTGGCCGCGAATCTCGGCTTCATCGCGCATGCCGCCCATGGCCATGCGCACATACTTGCGCCCGGTCGCCTTCGCCACCGACTGCCCGAGCGAGGTCTTGCCAACGCCGGGCGGTCCGACCAGACACAAAATCGGCGCCTTCACTTTTTCTACGCGCTGCTGGACCGCAAGGTATTCAAGAATACGGTCCTTGACCTTGTCCAGACCGTAATGGTCTTCATTCAGAACTTTTTCCGCATTGCTCAAATCGTGCTTGATCTTGGTCTTGCCGGCCCAGGGCAGACCGGTCAGCACATCAATGTAATTGCGCACCACGGTGGCCTCGGCTGACATCGGTGACATCAGTTTGAGCTTCTTGAGTTCGCCCTCGGCCTTCTTCAGTGCCTCCTTGGGCATCTTGGCCGCCTTGATCTTCTTCTCGATCTCGTCGATGTCGGCGCCGTCTTCCCCCTCGCCCAATTCCTTCTGGATCGCCTTGACCTGTTCGTTCAGATAAAAGTCGCGCTGGTTCTTCTCCATCTGCCGCTTCACACGGCCACGAATCTTCTTGTCGACGTTCAGAATGTCGACTTCGCGCTCAATCTGTTCAAACAGATTTTCAAGCCTGTCCTTGATGCCTGACAAATCCAGCACGGCCTGCTTGCTCTCGAGCTTGAGCGGCAGATGGGCTGCGATCGTGTCGGCCAGACGTCCCGGGTCATCGATGCTCGAAATGGAGGTGAGAATCTCGGGTGGTATCTTCTTGTTGAGTTTGACGTACTGCTCAAACTGCTGCATCACGGCACGCCGCAGGGCCTCAATCTCGCTGGCTTTGGTCCGCGACCTGGATTCGGGTTCCAAAACCTCCTGAACCGGCGTGACGTTGGCGACAAAGTGCAACTCGCCATCTTCAATCCGGTTTACTCTTGCGCGCTGCTGACCTTCAACCAGTACTTTGACCGTGCCATCCGGGAGCTTGAGCAATTGCAGGATGGTAGAGATGCAACCCACCTCGAACATATCTGTCACCAGTGGATCATCCTTGGCTGCCGCTTTTTGCGCCACCAGCATGATGCGCCGCTCGCTCTCCATGGCAGCCTCCAGCGCCTTGATGCTCTTGGGCCTGCCAACAAACAGCGGGATCACCATGTGCGGAAACACAACCACGTCGCGCAGTGGCAACAGTGGCAGATCAAGGGCATCGGCAGGTAGTGGGGTATGACCAGACATAGGGAAACCTTTTCGTTACCTGTTGAATATGGATCAGCTGGGTCGCTTTTCAAGCCACCCGCGTCAAATCAGGCTTTGCGCGCCGCCTCGCGGTACACCAACAGCGGCGGCTTGTTGTCTTCAATGGTCGATTCGTCGACCACCACCCGGTCAACATTCACAGCGTTAGGCAGTTCGTACATGGTATCGATCAGCGCCTGCTCCAGAATCGAGCGCAAGCCGCGCGCACCGGTCTTGCGTGCCAGCGCCTTCTTGGCGATGGCCTGAAGGGCAGACGGGCGGATCTCCAGATCAACGCCCTCCATCGACAGCAGCTTGCTGTACTGTTTGACCAGCGCATTTTTCGGCTCGGTCAGGATCTGCACCAGCGCCTCCTCGGTCAACTCGGCCAGCGTTGCCACTACGGGCATGCGGCCAACGAGTTCAGGAATCAGGCCAAACTTGATCAGATCCTCAGGCTCAACGTCCTTGAAAACCTGGGTCAGACTGCGCTGCGCCTTGCTCTTGACGGTGGCGCCAAACCCTATGCCGGATGACTGGGTGCGGTTATCGATGACTTTTTCCAGCCCGAAAAAGGCGCCGCCGCAAATGAACAGAATGTTGGTGGTGTCGATCTGGACAAAATCCTGATTCGGGTGTTTGCGCCCGCCTTGTGGCGGCACGCTGGCCATGGTGCCTTCGATCAACTTGAGCAAGGCCTGTTGCACGCCTTCACCCGACACGTCGCGCGTGATCGAGGGGTTATCGGATTTGCGTGAAATCTTGTCGATTTCATCAATGTAGACAATGCCCCGCTGCGCCCGCTCGACATCGTAATTGCAGCTCTGCAGCAGTTTGAGAACAATGTTCTCAACGTCCTCGCCGACATAGCCAGCTTCGGTCAGCGTGGTGGCATCGGCCATCACAAACGGCACGTCGAGCATGCGCGCCAGCGTTTGAGCCAGCAGTGTCTTGCCCGAACCGGTCGGCCCGATCAGCAATATATTGCTCTTGGCCAGCTCAACATCATCTTTCTTGGCCTTTTCCTTGTGCCGCAGGCGCTTGTAGTGGTTGTAAACCGCCACTGCCAAAGTTCGCTTGGCCGGTTCCTGGCCGATCACGTAATTGTCCAGATTGGCTTTGATTTCGGCTGGTGTTGGCAATTCTGCCGCGGCATTGCGCGCTGGCGCCGCTCCGGGCAACTCATCACGAATGATTTCATTGCACAGTTCAATGCACTCGTCACAGACAAAGACCGAGGGTCCGGCAATCAGTTTCTTGACCTCATGCTGGCTCTTGCCGCAAAAGGAGCAGTAAAGAGTTTTTTCGCCGGAAGCACCTTTTTTTTCAGCCATATGAACTACGCCCGTTTCGAGATGACCTTGTCTATCAGGCCATAGTCCTTGCACTCCTCGGCCGACATGTAATAGTCACGCTCGGTATCGCGCTCAATGCGCTCCAGCGGTTGACCAGTACGTTCAGCCAGGATCTTATTGAGCTGCTCGCGCGTCTTCAAGATCTCACGCGCCTGAATCTCGATTTCTGTCGCCTGCCCCTGACTGCCACCGGAAGGCTGGTGGATCATGACCTTGGAGTTGGGCAGTGAAAAACGTTTGCCTTTGGCGCCAGCGGCCAGCAGGAAAGCGCCCATACTGGCAGCCATGCCAGTGCACAGGGTTGACACCTCGGGCTTGATGAAGTTCATGGTATCGAAGATCGCCATGCCGGCGCTGACAGAGCCGCCAGGCGAGTTGATGTAGAAGGAAATATCCTTGTCCGGATTCTCGCTTTCCAGGAACAGCAGTTGCGCCACCACCAGATTGGCCACATGATCATTGACTGGCCCTACCAGGAAAATAACCCGCTCCTTGAGCAGGCGCGAGTAAATATCGTAGGACCGCTCACCACGGCCTGATTGCTCAATCACCATGGGCACCATGCCCAGGCCCTGAGTTTCCATCGCAAATCGCTCGTTCATCGCATCTCCAGCTAGATTCTCTACTGTACCGAAAAATGGTAGCGTGACTGTCAGTTTTGCGCCATCAACTCATCAAAAGACATATTTTTGTCAACGACAACGGCCTTGGACAGAACAAATTCCGTCACATTGTTCTCAATCACGATCGCTTCCACCTCGGCCAGGCGATTGTTGTCACCGTAATACCAGCGCACCACCTCAGCCGGCTTTTCGTAGCTGGCCGCGAGCTCCTCAATGTGCGCCTTGATTTGTTCGGGCTTGGCTTGCAGGCTCTGTGATCGCACCAGTTCAGCCACAACCAGGCCCAGACGCACACGGCGCTGCGCCTGCGGCAGAAAGATGTCGTCAGGCAGCGGTGTGTTGTCGGCGTCCTTGATGCCGCGCTGTTTCAGATCGGCACGGGCGCCTTCCACCAAACGGCTCACCTCAGCCTGTACGCTGGCTTTGGGCAGATCGAGTTCGGCTTTGGCCACCAGCGCGTCCATCACTGCCTGTTTGTTTCGAGCCAGCAGGCGGAATTTGACTTCACGCTCCAGATTCTTCCTGACGTCAGCGCGCAGTCCTTCGACCGTCGCCTCGGCAATGCCCAACGACTTGGCCAACGCATCGTCGATCTCCGGCAAATGCGCCGCTTCCACTTTTTTCACGGTTACCATGAAATCGGCGCTCTTGCCGGCCACATCCTTGCCGTGGTAATCCGCCGGGAAGGCGAGTTGGAAGGTCTTGCTTTCTCCAGCCTTCATGCCCGCCGTGGCGTCTTCAAATTCCTTGAGCATCTGGCCGTCACCGACGATGAACTGAAAATCCTCCGCCTTGCCGCCGGCGAAGGCTTCGCCGTCAATCTTGCCCTCAAAATCCACCATCACGCGGTCGCCAAGCTGCGCTTGCGCATCCTGCGCGCGCTGCGCAAAGGTACGGCGTTGCTTGCGCAGGATGTCCAGCGTCTTGTCAATCGCGGCGTCGGTTACGTCGCTGGCAATCTTTTGCACTTCCGCGCTGCTCAAATCGGCAATCTTGACTTCGGGATAGACCTCAAAAACCGCATCAAACGCCATTTCACCTTCGGGTGAAGTCTCTTTCTCCGTGATCCGGGGCTGTCCTGCAACACGCAGCTTCGCCTCGTTGGCGGCGTTGGCAAAGGCCTCGCCCACCTTGTCATTCATGACTTCGTAGTGAACCGAATAGCCGTAACGTTGGGCAACCACGTTCATCGGCACTTTGCCCGGACGGAAGCCGTCCATCTTGACGGTTCGGGCGAGTTTCTTCAAACGTGTCTGAACTTCCGTCTGAACCTGGCCAAGCGGCAGGGTCAGGGTCATCTTGCGTTCGAGCTTTTCAAGTGTTTCAACAGTCACGGTCATTTCAAATCTCCTACAAATGGTACGCAGGGGGGGCTATAAGCCCCACGCCGTTTCCAGCGTCAGGACGCAAACCCGCCCTTCAAATTTATATAAAACTACGATTCTTCACCAGAAATATAAAGCCGCAGTAAAACCAATACTCTTTCTCTGAACTGCACAAAACTCCGCAGCAGGTAGACGGGGAAATTGCTCGATTGTTTTGCTCCAAAAGATGCATTTGGCGCAAAATAGGTAAGCGGCATGGCAGACCGCTATCAATTCCAGAGCATGTCTACCCTTTCCCGCCGTCTGCCGGTCATCAAGCAGTCGCAGAGAACAAAGCAATGCCCGGTATTGTACTGACAGCCGCACGAGTAGCCCAAGTGAAGGCGAATCCCGTGCACGGCACGCGCATGGAAGCAAGTCCGCCTGCATGGGTACATTGAACTGTTATGGCGGGTGCCCCGACAACTCGGTGATCAAACTGGACCTGTGCGTCCCGGAGCAAGACTTGAATGGACTTTGGTAAAGCCATACCGGTCTGTCAGGACTTGCATAGACCACTGCCGTCGGTTGTAGGTCAGCGGCTGCGAATTCCAGGCTGACCAGCCAGCTCCCTGGGCGCATTTCTGCGCGCGCCTTGGCGACGGCGCGTGGCATCGTTTCCGGTCGCTGAAACAGGTAGACCAGATCGTAGGCTCGCCAATCGGCGCGCCAAATATCGCCCAATTGAACCTGCGCCCACGGGCAGCGAAGCGCTGCCACCCAGCGCAAGGGCCAGCTGAATTCGATCCCGACGCAGCGTGCATTGGGGTAGGCCAAATGAAGTGCTCTCAGCCCATCTCCGGCGCCGCAGCCGGCATCCAGAACAAGAGCATTTGTTGGCAACTTCGCGCAGCTCGGCAGATCGCGCAAGGCCTGTAGCGGTGTTGGAAAGACCGGGGCATCGCCCCAGGTATGCGCCGGGTAGACCAGCAAAGCCAAGGCCAGAGGAAGCAACCATAACCAGGAACTCGCAGACGCTACGCCGGTCAGCAACACGGAAATCGGAAAGCCCAACACCAGGGCCAGCTGCCGGGCAGGAGAGAAACCACGCCAACGCGCTATGCCTGTTGCTGCCAGACCCAGCAGGCATGCCAACGGCATCGCCATGGGAGCCGGTATGGCCCAGGCCAGCAGGCTCTGATAGAGCAGCCACGCCAGAGCCCACACGGCCAGTGCCGGCATCGGCCATTTCAGGTAAGTAGACAAATTCAAGAGGGTCGCCCTGCTTTCAGGGACATCCTGCAATAGGTGGTGCGCGGGACAGGAATCGAACCTGCACGCCTTGCAGCGTCTGGACCTAAACCAGGTGCGTCTACCAATTTCGCCACCCGCGCAAAAAACAAAAGGGGTCGGCTCACCCAAGCACCCCCCAAGACATCGGTCAGCCTGCATTTTACCCTGCCCTACTCCCCTGCCGTGGCTGCCGAAACCGGTTCAGCGTACATTGTCGACATGGGTCACTACGAAAATTTCCCGGTCGCCTCCTGGCTCTGCCCGCCGCGCCTGCGTCCGGCCATTGCTGCCATCTACGCGTTGGCCCGGACCGCCGACGACATCGCCGACGAAGGCGACGCTGCTGCGGTTGAGCGACTGGCCGCCCTGCGAGCCCTGCGTCATGACTTGCGTGCCGCCGCCGGCGCAGCACCTGACAGTGGACGCTGGCCGCTGGTCTTTCACGCGCTGCGGCCCGTGCTGCACGACTTCGCCCTGCCGATCGCGCCTTTGGAACAACTGCTCGATGCCTTCGAGCAGGATGTGCGCTTCACCGCCGCTGCAAGCCGGTATCAGACCGATGCCCAACTACTGGACTATTGCACGCGCTCGGCCAATCCGATCGGCCGCCTGTTGTTGCATCTCTATGGAATCCAGGACGCGCACTCGCTTTCCCAAAGCGACCAGATCTGCAGCGCGCTGCAACTCATCAACTTCTGGCAGGACCTGAGCGTCGACCTGCCGCGCGAGCGCTGGTACCCGAGCGTACAGGCCATGCAGCAATACCTCGTCAAGGAATCCGACCTGCAGGCGCCTCGGGCCTGCGCACCAGCCTCCAGGCTGGTCGCTCACTACGTCATTCAGGCCCGCAGATTGATGCTGCAGGGTGCGCCGCTGGCGCTGCGAATTCCGGGTCGCGCTGGCTGGGAGTTGCGTCTCGTGGTGCAAGGCGGCCTGCGCATACTCGACAAAATCGCGGCACTGAACCACGAGAGCTGGCGCGTGCGACCCAGAATCAAGCTGATCGATCTGCCGGTGCTGCTTTGGCGTGCCTGGCGCATGGGCCGCGCTCCTGATTAAACTCACCCTCCAGTGCACATCATGACGCCACAAGAATACGTTCAACAGAAGGCCGCTGCATCAGGCAGCAGCTTTTACTACGCCTTCCTGTTCCTGCCGGCGCCGCGCCGCGCGGCCATTACCGCTTTTTACGCCTTCTGCCGCGAGATCGATGACGTGGTCGACGAGACTGCAGATGCGGGTGTTGCCAGCAGCAAGCTGGCGTGGTGGCAGACCGAAGTAGTGCAGGCATTTGCCGGACAACCGAGCCACCCGGTGCTGCAGGCCCTGATGCCATTGGCCGTCAACTTCGAAATTGAGCAGCGCCATCTGCTGGCCGTGATCGAGGGTTGCCAGATGGACCTGAATCAAACCCGTTACCTCGACTATCCGGGCCTGCAACGCTATTGCCATCTGGTGGCCGGTGTGGTGGGCGAAGTGGCAGCCAACATTTTTGGCCGGACGCAGGAGCAGACCACACGCTACGCCCACAAGCTCGGCCTGGCCTTGCAGCTCACCAACATCATCCGGGATGTTGGTGAAGATGCGCTGCGCGGTCGCATCTATCTGCCGATGAACGAGTTGCAACAATTTGATGTCAAGGCCCATGAGATCCTCAAGCGCAGTGAGTCCGATCGCTTCATCGAACTCATGAAGTTCCAGGCGCGCCGGGCCCACGGCCTGTACGACGAGGCCCTGAATCTGCTGCCGCAAGCGGACCGCCGTGCGCAAAAGCCCGGTTTGATGATGGCGGCAATCTACCGCGCCCTGCTCCGGGAAATCGAACACGACCAGTTCCGTGTGCTGCGCCAGCGCACCAGCCTCACGCCGCTGCGCAAGATGTGGCTGGCGTGGAAAGTGCAGGCCCTGGGTCGAGCTTCGTAATGCGTACTCTCTCCATGCACCCGTGCCAGCCCGAGTCCCATTTCTGTCATCGCAAGGCCGTAGGGCGTGGCGATCAATGCAGTCAATGGATTGCCGCGCTTCGCTCGCAATGACCAATGATTTGTGCAATGCCGTGGTGAAGGTTTCATGAAAATCGCCATCATTGGCGCGGGCTGGGCTGGCATGGCAGCGGCGGTGGAGGCGACCGCGGCCGGGCATCGGGTCTCGGTCTTCGAGGCCTCGCGCACCCTGGGTGGCCGCGCCAGGTCGGTACCCGGCCAGTTGCCCGACGGCTCACCTGTGAGTCTGGACAACGGTCAGCACATCCTCATCGGCGCCTACAGCGAGACCTTGCGCCTGATGCACCAGGTCGGTGTGAGTGAGCAAAGCGCCCTGTTGCGCTTGCCGATGACATTGCGCTTCGCCGACGCCGACGGTGTGCAGTTTCCGCGCTGGCCGGCACCGCTGGACGCACTGGTGGGCATCGTCAGCGCGCGCGGCTGGCGGCTGGCCGACAAGTGGTCCTTGCTGCGCCTGGCCAGCGGCTGGCGGCGCCAGAGTTTTCGGTGTGACGCCAGGCTGAGCGTGGCCCAGCTGTGCCAGCACCTTAGCCCACGTGTGATGACCGAACTGATAGCGCCGCTATGCCTGTCGGCACTCAATACGGCGGTCGAACGCGCCAGCGCGCAGGTGTTTCTGCGCGTGCTCCAGGATGCCTTGCTGGGTGAGACCGGCGGCTCCAATCTGCTGCTGCCACGAGTCGGTCTGTCCGAGCTTTTTCCGCAGGCCGCTGCAGATTGGTTGACGCTGCATGGCGCCGAACTGCATTTGGGCAAGCGTATCGACGCCGTGTCGCCCCAGGGTACACAGTGGTGCGTTGCTGACACCGGCTTTGACGCCGTGATTCTGGCCACCTCCGCCGGAGAATCGGTCCGACTGCTGGAACGCAGCGCGCCCGGCGCTCCCGTTTCTGTCACGACAAGCATCGCAGAGTGGATTCAGGTTTGCCGAGACCTGCGCTTTGAAGCCATCAGCACTGTCTATGCGTGGGGCGCCGACGCTGCTCTGGCACGGCCCATGCTCGCGCTGCGCGCCAGGGTCACCGAAAGCGAACCCGCTCCGGCGCAATTTGTCTTTGACCGGGGCCAACTCGGCTCAGCGCGCGGCCTGCTGGCATTTGTTGTCAGTGCCAGCGATCCAGAGCGCACAACCTTGCAGGCTCAGGTGCTGCAGCAGGCGCAAACACAGTTGGGACTGAAGCTGCAAGCCGTTCAAACCATCACAGAGCGGCGTGCCACTTTTGCCTGCACGCCAGCGTTGCTGAGACCCGCGCAAGCCATTGCCCCCGGTCTGCTGGCCTGTGGCGACTATGTGGCGGGTCCGTATCCGGCCACGCTCGAAGGCGCTGTGCGCAGCGCCGTTGGTGCCGTCAGGGCAGTCGCACTGGCTACCTGCCGCAGCATCTGAGT
>Ga0163199_1002947_pt1 | contig 10353 bp, 8 predicted proteins | sample PL_2010_150m_FD_113537 | JGI IMG/M metagenome (GOLD analysis project Ga0163199, IMG submission 113537) | Freshwater microbial communities from Powell Lake, British Columbia, Canada to study Microbial Dark Matter (Phase II) - PL_2010_150m | ecosystem: Environmental > Aquatic > Freshwater > Lake ...
ATTGTTATTATTGTGGCAGGAAAAAAGTAATGAATTTGATGCGGGATCCGGGATCCGGGATGACATTCAATCCCGCATCCCGTTTCTCGGATCTGTTAAACCCAACGAGCGCTCATCATGACACTGCCCTTGAACTGATTATATCGAAAGATTTAAAATTCTTCATCTCACTTTCCAGGATCTCAACATCTTCGACTTTGGCTCCGAACGGACCTCTCCGGCACCATTGAACGAAGCTGTTCATAGAATCCTCTTCACCTTCAGCTTCAATATAAACCGTGCCATTGGGCATGTTCTGCACAAAGCCAAGTACGCCGCAGCGGTAGGCGGCCTGCATGGCCGAAAACCTGAACCCCACTCTCTGAACACTGCCGTCGATCCTGATATTATAATGTTTCATCCCTTACAGGTTTATTTTGGTCATCCGGTATGGAAACAGGATTCCGGTGAGAACGGCGTTTGTGACGCCTGTTTACTCCCATTGCCTCATGTTCACGATGCCTGAAATATCTTTTCATCCTGGGGTACATGAAGGAGAGTGTGAGAACAATAAGTCCAATTGCAAAGAGCATCACCGATCTTATGGTACCGCTTAAGGCCCTCACATCGATATAGAGCATTTTAACCATCGTGCCCAATAAGAAAACCAGTCCGGCTGCCCTGAGAAGCCGGTTACGGCTGATCAGTCCGGCACCAAGGATGATCCCGGAATAAGCAAGCAGAATTATCGTATAAGGAATCACACGGTTGACCAGAACTATCTCCTCGATGGTAACACCACGCTTTAACCTATTCCACACGGAAAAATGATCGTATTCAGACAACAAAATGAAAAGACCCATCAGAAGCAGGCCGATTGTAAATGCACGGATAAGCAGCTGATTCTTTTCAAACGTTTTCCTGAGAAATATTTCAATTAAAATCAATTCGGCAATAAAAAGAACTACAACAGGATAATGAAACCAGAAAACAAGCCTGCTCAGGTGTTCATGTGCGAGGGCTTCATTCCTCAGGTTCAGGGTTGAAAAATGGATCAGCGTTGGATATGCAATAGTAAAAAATAACGCAAAACCAATTGCAGATGCAATAAACTTTGATTTCTGTGCGGAGAGGATGGGAAGACTTATTATGAAAAAAAGACAGTTGTATCCGAACCAGCTCAGATAATTCAGATCAGGGTTTTTAGACCACATCAGGATAAAATAATTCACGATCCAGTACCCTGAAAGGTAAAGTACAATGATATTTATCCCCTTGAAAAACGTCTGGTAACTTCTCCGGCTGAACCATTCTTTGGAGAAATCGACGGTCAGTTTTCTGACCAGTCTGATATTAATGATCATAACGGGAAAGATCACCAGACCGGCGACCAGGCCTTTGACCATCAGGGCCCGATTATCAAGCACATTCCCCAGAAAGGCGGAAGGAAGATACTGGAAAACCCAGTCTTTCATGTACACGAGCAGCATGAGTACGATAGAAAGCAATGCTGTGATAACTGCAAGCCTGTCACTGCTGTATTTTGAGTACAGGAGAAGAAGAACTGACAGGATCGCGAGAAAAAGGATCACTGAACTGGCACGGAATATAAAGGGCAATATCAGGCTTAGGATGATTACGGACGGGAACACATAAGGCCCCGGTTCCAGCCTTTTACCGGCTTTTGCAGCGAAAAACAGGATACCGAAATTCACTGAGGAAACAGCAAGTGAGAACACCCAGGCGTATTCCATTTGTCCGAATTTTACCAGACTCACAATTCCCATGAGGTAAAACACGCTGATATTAAAAATGATAAGGGCGATCTCGGTGTATTCCGAAAATTTATGATGGCCTTTAAATCCGCCATAAGAACCGGTATAGAGAAACAACAGATAAAACAGGGAACCGTAAAGAAAGAAAACCCAAAGCAATTGTGTCCCACCTCCCAAAATTATTTTAAGGGCCCACCAGATCATAAAGAATCCCCAGAAAACAATCAGATTCCATTTGACAGCCACCATGGAATGAAGCTTTACGGAAGAATAGAAGTTGAGAACCGAATAGACCAGGATCATGGGAAAAAGCACGTGGATCTGCCAGCCGTATTTCCCTGCCATCAGGAAAGCCAGTGTATAAAAGGCGGCACCTGCCACCCTGGGTATTTCTTTACGGTGTATCCTGATGGATAGCAGCAAGAGGGCTGCGAAAAATATCGTGACTATCGCGCCCAGAATGATCATCATCCTCACGTCCTCCGTTCTGAATGAGGCGGATGGGGCAGGACCAGACTGTATATCGCCGGCCCGCATGGAGGGTGGAGCCTCAGCGGAGGGGTGCACAACCCTCTCATTTGAGGAAAGCTGTTTTACCAGACCTTTGAGTTTGTCGAGGGAACTTACAGAGTACCCGGCAACAACAATGATGAAAACAAAGCCAATGATCTTCAGGATATGCTTTGAGATGACCGTCTCAAGGCTCCTGTATGGATTAGGTTTATGAGAATGCTTCGATCCGTGTCGGTGTTCATGCCTTTGGTGGGTGGTTCCGGGTTTGGACTCGTCCATTGTAAACTCGGTTTAAGTACCAAAAATAAATAAATTTCCTAACTTTAACCTGTTATTCTTTTCTGGTGCAATTAAGAGGCAGTTTATGTGTGGCCGTTATTCATTCGCAGTGGTTGATGAACTTATCGAGGAACGATTCGGGGTGAGAGTACGAACAGCCATTTACAAAGCCAGGTACAATTGTGCACCGGGGCAGGATCTTGCCGTCATCTCAAATAATAATCCCGCCGAACTCAGCTTCTATCACTGGGGCCTTATCCCTTTCTGGGCCAGGGAAAAGTCGATCGGCTATAAACTGATCAACGCAAGATCGGAGACTATCACTGAAAAACCCTCTTATAAAAACGCATTCAGGAGCAGGCGCTGCCTGGTGCTGGCCGACAGTTTCTTTGAATGGAAGAAAGACCGTGAAAAGGATCCCTACCGGATCCTGATGAAGGATGAAAAGCCATTTTCCATGGCGGGAATATGGGACCGGTGGACAAGTTCCGACGGCGAGATCATTCATTCATTTTCTATTCTGACTACCTCTTCCAATAAACTGATGAGTGATATCCATGACAGGATGCCTGTAATCCTTGACCTGGCCGATGAACAACACTGGCTGTCACACTTGTCGGACCCCGAACTTATTGGATTTCTGAAACCTTATCCGGCAGAAAAAATGAAAATTTACAAGATATCAAAACAGGTGAATTCGCCAAAAAATGATTCACCGGAAATACTCATTCCTGTAACATAAGCGAACATCCTCTCAGATCGCTGGAGTCGAAACGCCCGAGCACCTCAAAGCTACCGTTCACATATACCTTTCCAAGGTCCTGGGTCGCTATAAAACTGCATGAATACAAATTGGCCAGGTCGATTACGGTAATCCCTCCCGTTTGACCGGATGGACAATATGCAAAAGGATCATTGATCTCACGGATAAGTATCTTCATCCATGGCGGGGTGAAAAACAATCCGTCATTCTTTGAGTACGCCTGCGACAGGAGTTCCGTCATCCCGTATTCGGAATGGATCTCAGCGGATCCGAATGCAGCTTTAAGCCTGCCATGAAGTTCAGCGCGTGTGACCTCCCGTCTTCTTCCTTTCATCCCTCCGGTTTCCATGACTATCAGTCCCGGGTAATCGCCGGGATACTTTTCGGCAAAATCGAGAAGGGCAAAAGCAAGACCGATAAGTATTGTCTTTCCGGAGGCAATAGAAGCTCCTGACAGATGTTGCCCGAGGCCTGTTTCGTCCTTCAGAAAAAAACCATGTTTCAGGGATTCATTCTGCTGCATCAGTTTGCCGATCATATAGATCAGGGATGAAGATGGATTTTCTTCCGGTCCCGGAGTAAGTGACAGGAATGTAAAACCGGCCGGATCCCCGTAGGAATTTGAGAATCCCTTCAGCAGGGAAGTATCATACAAACCGGTATCACCAACCAAATGGCGGCTTGGAACGGAACCGGTGGTTCCGCTGCTTCGAAATTCGCGTGCCACCTGCATTCCGGAACGAATGATCTCACGTGATTTGAAGAATTCAACCGGAATGAACGGGATATCCTCAAGCCGCCTTACTTTGTCCGGTTTACGTGACAAAGCATCGGCAAACTCACGGTAAACCTCACAATTTTCGTACTGGAAACGGAAAACCTCCAGGGCCAGACCGGTGAATCCGCCCGGGTCTGCCACAAAAATCCTTTCCTTAAGTTTTCCGTCATCCATTTACCCGGAATACGTTATTTTTCCTATCTTTGCGAGGGTTCAAATGTACCAAAAAAACAGGCATCCCATGGAAGCAAAAGGGAAATTCCGGGCAGCTGTTTTCTTATTCCTGATTGCTGCTGCCTGCTTTGCCATGTTATCATCCTGCATGAAAAAGGAATCCTTTTCAAACATTCCGGAGATAGCTTTTGCCGGTTATTACAATCTCTTTGATACGACAAAAATTGCAAAAAGGGGTGTCCTGACTATTTCTTTCCAGGACGGCGACGGCGACATCGGCCTGAATCCCTGGGACGATTATCCTCCCTTTGATACCAGCAGCGTATATTATTACAATTACTACATCGACTATTATGAAAAGAGGAATGGCAGTTTCGTTAAGGTTGAACTGAATATTCCGTTGAGATACCGCATACCGGATCTGACTCCCGACGATCCGAATAAAGCGATCAAGGGGATCATTGTGGATACCATTCCCCTGAACCCGGCTCCTGTTTACGACACGATACAATTTTCGCTATTCCTTTATGACCGTGCCCTGAATAAAAGCAATGTGATCTTCACACCGGAAATTGTCGTCAGAAGGCCATAACAGGAATGGAGAGGGTTCTGGCTTACCGGAGGTTAATCATAACAGGAATATTCCTTGTTGTCGGACTGATTTTCATCGTCCGGCTTTTTTACGTTCAGATATTAGTCGATAAATACATACTTTCGGCCAATAACAATGTCCTGCGTTACATAACCCAGTATCCTGCAAGAGGTTTGATCTTTGACCGTAACGGGAAGCTGCTGGTATACAATGAAGCGGCTTATGACCTTATGGTCATTCCCAGGCAGGCAAAGAACGTGGATACCACGGAACTATGCAGACTTGTCGGTATCGATAAGGATGAATACATACGGAGGCTGAAAAAGGCCAGGAATTATTCGCCTTACAGGCCGTCGATATTCGAAGCCCAGATCACACGTGAGAATTACGGATACCTGGAAGAGAAGCTCTTCCGTTTTCCGGGATTCTTCGTGCAATCCCGCACCCTCCGTAAATATACCTATCCCATCGCGGCGCATACGTTCGGTTATATCGGTGAAGCAGGCCCTGACATCATCGCATCGAACGATTATTACAGATCGGGGGACTATATCGGGGTCAACGGTATAGAGAAATCCTACGAGGAGGTTCTCAGGGGAGAAAAAGGATTGAAGATTCGCGTAGTGGATGTATTCAACCGTGACAAGGGGAGTTTCCAGGATGGCAAGTACGACACCCTGGCTTATGCTGGAACTAATCTGTATTCTTCACTGGACGAAGAGTTGCAGGAATACGGAGAAAAACTGATGGCCAATAAAAAAGGAAGCATCGTCGCCATAGAACCTTCCACAGGCGAGATCCTCTGCCTGATCACCAGCCCTTCGTATGACCCAAATCTTCTGGTCGGGAACATCAGGAAAAAGAATTACAGTGCGCTGGTATTTGACACGGTTTATCAGCCGTTATTCAACCGGGCGCTGATGGCTATGTACCCTCCCGGATCCACCTTTAAACTGGTGGACGCGTTGGTCGGGCAGCAGGAAGGGGTTCTTAAACCATCCACAACATACGGCTGCCCGGGAGGCTTCAGCATCGGGAACGGGAAAATGGTAGGATGCCATCCGCATCCCTCGCCTCTGAATCTGCTGGGAGCGATCCAGATCTCCTGCAATACCTATTTCTGCAGGGTTTTCAGATCAATTATTGATAACCGGATCTATGTAAATACACGCCAGGCGTATGAAAAGTGGAGAAAGGAAGTCATGAGTTTTGGCCTCGGTAAGAAGCTGGGACTGGATGTTCCCGGAGAACTCAACGGAAACATCCCTTCACCGGCTTACTATGACAAGTATCACGGGGTGGGCCGCTGGAAATCGCTTACCATTATTTCTCTTGGGATCGGCCAGGGAGAGATCGGCATAACTCCCCTTCAGATGGCAAACCTGGCAGCAACCATCAGCAACCGGGGCTGGTACTATATACCCCATATTATTAAAGCCGTCGGTAAGAAGGATTCCCTGAACCCCGGCTACAGGGAGAAAAAAGCCTGTGCCATCGATCCTGCTTATTTCGATATTGTTATTGAAGGGATGGCGGATGTGGTTACGTCGGGAACAGCGCATGCTTCAAAGATAGACAGCATAGATTTTTGCGGCAAGACCGGTACAGCCCAGAACCCTCAGGGAAAGAATCATTCCATATTCATTGCATTCGCTCCTGTTACGAATTCGAAGATCGCCATTTCGGTGGTAGTCGAAAATGCAGGGTACGGGGCGGAATGGGCGGCGCCGGTCGCCAGCCTGATGATTGAAAAATATCTCCGTCGTAAGGTTCAGCGCTTGGATATGGAAGAGCGTATCATGAATGCTGACCTTATACATGGATTAAATATTAAAAATGAGAGCGGAAAAGGGCGTTTTTTACCGGATTGACTGGGTGATGGTCATCCTTTACCTGGCCCTGGTATTCATGGGCTGGCTTAATATTTATGCGGCTGTTTATAATGACAGCCACCAGCAGATCAGCGATATGCACCAGAAATACGGCAAACAGATGATCTTCATCCTGGCTGCGCTGGTTCTTGCGATCACAACAATAATTCTCGACCCGAAGTTCTTCTCCCAGTTTTCCTATTTTATTTATGGTTTTTTTCTGTTAACCCTCGTGATCGTGATCTTTGCCGGCCGGGAAATTTCAGGGTCAAAATCCTGGTTCCAGATCGGCGGATTTGGGATCCAGCCTGCCGAATTTGCCAAAATGGCCACGGCCCTTGCCCTGGCAAAATTCCTTGGATCTCTTGACAGAAGTATAAAAAACCCCCGCCACCTTTTGATCTCAGTTGTGATAATAATTCTTCCCGCGCTGCTGATCCTTGCCGAACGTGATACAGGATCTGCCTTGGTGTTTCTATGCTTTGTGCTCGTACTTTACAGGGCAGGCCTGACCGGCTATGCACTGCTTGCCATTGTTGCTTTGCCGATACTGGGGATCCTGGCGCTTACCCTGAACAAATTCATCCTTATTGCAGCTCTTTTTTTACTGGCCGTATTACTTTACATCCGGTCACGCCGAAAAATGAAAAACCTCCTTATCGTTCTGGCAATATTCCTTGCTTCCGCAGGTTTTGTATTTTCGGTCCACTATACTTTTAACCGTATCCTGGAACATCACCAAAGGCAAAGGATCAACGTACTGCTTGGAAATAACACCGACCTGAAGGGAGCGGGATACAATGTAAACCAGTCGCTTATCGCTATCGGGTCAGGCCGGCTCTGGGGAAAGGGCTTTCTGCAGGGCACCCAGACCAAATATAATTTTGTACCCGAGCAAAGTACCGATTTTATCTTCTGTACAGTAGGAGAAGAACATGGGTTTATCGGATCCGTTATTGTTATTGCTTTATTTCTGAGTCTGATGATCCGGATCGTCCAAAGTGCCGAACGACAACGATCGAAGTTCAGCAGGCTATACGGCTACGGAGTGGCTTCATTGTTCTTTATCCATTTTTCCATCAACATCGGCATGGCCCTGGGCCTGCTGCCTGTTATCGGTATTCCGCTTCCTTTTTTCAGCTACGGAGGATCTTCTCTCTGGGCGTTTACAATTCTCCTGTTTATTTTTATCAAACAGGACGCCCTGCGGTATGAACTGGTGTGAATGAAATTTAATATCTTCCCAGGCTATGCATTTAACCGCCGGGTCTACTGCCGGCAGGATGGTTAAAAAACTTCCTGGGTCTGAACGTATAATCCTTTCGACATATTACCGATGCCAAAATCGATGGCAATATTCGTCCGGTCATGTTTTCCTATCATGATCCTGAGTCCCACGCCTGCAGCAGGCTGAAAATATCCGAATAAGGGAATATTCATATCACGGTTTGAAGCCGTGGTGACATTTGTGAAAATGACGCCCCCAAGGATATGGGTCCGTTGGGATATCGGAAAACGGTATTCCATTTCTCCATAAACAAAATCCTCTCCGCGATATCTTCCCTGTGCATATCCCCGGCCCGATGAGTTCATCTGGTCATAGCTGATACTCATCAGGTCAAGAAACGGGACCGTTCCGCTGACCAGAAAGGAACCGTAGTACCAAAATGCCAGCAAATGCCTCGGACATCGATGCGAAAGAGGGATGTAAGTCCTGAACTCAGTCCACAAGGTCGAACTGTTCTTACTGCTGCCGAGCCATGTTGCATTGTACCTGTAATTAACATTAATAAAAACCCCTTTGTATGCATTCACCTGGTCGTCCCTGGAATCAAAAACAAAGTTAACGCTCAGCCCGGATGTGATGTACTGATCAGTATTAAATCCATGCAACATGCAATAGGCATAATGAGGTGTATTGTACAGTGTATCATTCACTATCGACAGATTATCATCCTGGATGCTGTAATGAATATCTATGTGATATCCTATTCCCACATTGATTGAAGGAGACAACCGCCTTGACAGTACGTTATAAAACCTGATCCAGTTGTAATCCATGGGATATACTCCGCCGGCGGCAGGGTCGATAAGAACCGCCTTGTAGCCCGTCACTTCCGGTATGGCGACCTGGTTGCTGGTTCCAAGGGAATAGGTCGGGAGATTGAAAAAATAAATCCTCCAGTCACTCTGCAAAAACCATTTGTTATGAGGGAAATAAATATTACCCTTGTACTGTATAAAAAACTGCTGATTCAAAGTATACAATACGGAGGCCATCCCGGCCGATAATTTAGTTTCTCCGGCCTTCCCCAACTGAAGGGAAAAAGAACCACCGGCTCCCATCTGAAGGCTGGTTGCCGGGTCGTAAGCTATGATGGGAATTGCAAAAAAACGGAACCGCTTTGCTTTTTCCGGATAAAAAGGGTTATTTCCCTTGAAAAACAGGTCAATGAGGTCTTTCTGCGGACAGCATGTGTCGCATTTAAATGGCTTGTTCCGAAGGACTGAAGCTCCTGCCGCAGAAGTATCATTTGAATTCTGAGCGGCTCCATCAACATTCATCGATAAAGCGAATACAATACATGCTGACAACAGCAGGCGGCCGGAAGTCATGGAACCAGGGAAGAGATTGAAAAAGGCAGCTGGCACTCAAGAAAGTATATGGAGGTTTCATCGATCTGCCTGTATTCACGGTAAAGCCCGTTGAGAATTGTTGTGTTCGGGATCGGATATATGCCGTTCATAAGTTCCGCCCGTTTCAGAAAAGTATTTTTATCACTTAAGGCGGTGAAACTGATCCTGGCAAAATAAACGTCCCGCTCAAAGGGAAGGATCACGACAAACATGGTGTTCCTGACCATGGTGAAAAGGTCCTGCCATGGCACCGGGATATGCTGAACCCCAAGAATGCCTTTGGTGCACCAGGGATCTTTGCCAAAGCGGCGGACAAGATCCTGGATAAATACCGAAGGAAGCTGGAACAGGGTATCGGGATTATTATTTACGAATTTTCTGACCAGTTTGGAAAAGAACATTCTATCCTCACCGGAGGGTGAGTCACTGCTGATCCGCAGGAAAAACCGGCCATAGGCTGCACTGTAGCCCGACGGGGAAAAGCAGTCAAAGGATGTCAGGGTATCCCTGGTTCTGCAATCAGGTTTTAACACCGAATAAATGCCATAGGCTGCACATGGGTCTGACATTTCATAGGCTTCAAAGACCACATGATTGGCTTTCCACCTCAGGTCCTGAACCAAAAGGCTCCTGAATCCGTATTCAAGAAAAATATCTCCGCTCCCCTTAAGGTAATCCCTGAAATCCTGACCGGTGAGAATAGCTGAACCGGAGATCACTGCCTGTGGGACAACATCCATGTCCTGAAGGGGAAATACCTGAGAAAAGACAGGTAGCGGCAGTATCAGCAAAATCCAGAGAACGCGAAACATATGACTGATTTTAAAATTCGGATTATAAGGACTTACAAATGTAAATAATTTGAAAATATTCTGACAATACTTGACATTTACTCCTGCATATACTCCCTGTTCAATATTGAAGGTGGGGTTGTTCCACAATTTTGCCTGAATTACTGAAGCATCAGCTTCACTGATCTGATATCTGGCTGC